>Ga0209540_10000008_pt1 | contig 348626 bp, 314 predicted proteins | sample BarGraIncu01121A_FD_184501 | JGI IMG/M metagenome (GOLD analysis project Ga0209540, IMG submission 184501) | Arctic peat soil microbial communities from Barrow, Alaska - Barrow Graham LP Incubations 011-21A (SPAdes) (version 2) | ecosystem: Environmental > Terrestrial > Soil > Wetlands > Peat...
AGCTCGGATGGTAAAAGAAGTTTAACTAGGCTCTGATATTGTTCATCTTGTATTGTCATTTGAATCTCTGTTTTTTAAACAAAGATTCAATTTTTTGATATACCCCACAAATATTTCATTTGATCCGTTTAATCCTTATAAAACGCCATGTTAATTTAAGTATGTCAATAAAAAAAGGCTGTCAACTTTCGTTAACAACCTTATTATCTGCGGAGAGAGTGGCTCTTTCTCTTGAACCCTCACTAAGTATCATAAATAGTCAAACAATTGAATACAAGGCCATTAAATCATTTTTTATTTAAATAAAATATCTCTAAATATCCTTAGATATATTCATAAATGGGTGTATATTTGGGTGTGAATATTAAACATACTCCAATATGAATATCAAACGTAATATCATTTTTACCCTTGAAAGAAGAAAAAAGAACAATGTGTTGGTCACCGACAATGTTCCCATTCGGATGAGGGTTATTTATGTAGGCATCCGGATTGATTTCAGCACTGGATACCGAATAGATGAATCAAAATGGGAGTCAGACAAGCAACGGGTAAAGAACGGATGTGCCAACAAACTTAAGCAAAGTTCTTCTGAAATAAATGGTGATCTATTAAAATATTACACTGATATTCAGGATATATTTAAAGCGTTTGAAGTCGCAGATATCACCCCGACAGCGGAACAACTTAAAAGCGCGTTCAATAAGAAATGCGGAAAAGACATTTCCAATGAAACAGAATCTGAACTATCGAAAGTTTCTTTTATGAATATTTTCGATGAATTTCTGAAGGAATGTGGAACGAAAAATAACTGGACCGATTCTACTTACGAAAAATTTGCGGCGGTAAAAACTCATTTAACCAATTTCAATTCCAGCCTGACATTTGAGGTGTTGGATGAATCCAGTTTAAGTGAATATGTAAATTATCTTCGGGATAAAAAGGATTTAAGAAATAGTACCATCGGCAAACAAATCGGCTTCCTTAAATGGTTTCTTCGTTGGGCTTTAAAAAAAGGCCATCACAACAATAGTGCTTTTGAATTATTTAAACCTAAATTGAAAAACACTAAAAAGAAAGTTATTTTCCTGACCTGGGAGGAGTTGAACAAATTGCGCGAATATAAGATTCCTGCAACAAAACAATATTTGGAACGGGTTCGGGATGTGTTTTTGTTTACCTGCTTCACGGGTCTAAGGTATTCTGATGTGTATAACCTGAAAACGAGTGACATTAAAGATAATCACATAGAAATAACAACAGTCAAAACAGCTGATAGCTTGATCATTGAGTTGAATAACCACAGTAAATCCATATTAGAAAAGTACAAAGAGGTTCATTTTGAAAATAATAAAGTTCTACCTGTAATTACCAATCAGAAAATGAACGACTACCTTAAAGAGTTGGCCGAGTTTGCCGAAATAAATGAGCCAGTAGGCGAAACATATTATAAAGGAAATCAGCGGATAGATGAAGTAACTCCAAAGCATGCACTTCTGGGTACTCATGCCGGACGAAGGACGTTTATTTGTAATGCTTTGTCCTTGGGTATTCCGCCACAGGTGGTCATGAAATGGACCGGGCACAGCGACTACAAAGCAATGAAGCCATATATTGATATAGCTGATAAAATAAAAGCCAGTGCAATGGAGAAGTTCAATCAGTTATGATGTATTCTGATTTATATTTGTAATAAGAATTATAAATAAAGTGTAAGCCCAAGAATTATGGATAATCCTGACAAAAATATAGAGCGAAAAGATTTTGATGAATTTATTCGTGCAATTGGTTTGGAGATCGAGCAAGCTCAGGTAAAACTAATCTCTGCGGCCAATATCCAAATGTTGTTGCATTATTGGAAAATTGGCAGTTTCATCCTTTATAGCCAAAAAAAATTGGGTTGGGGAAGTAAGGTAATTGATAAAATATCAACAGCCATCCGAGAAAAATATCCTGAAAAGAAGGGCTATTCTCCAAGAAACCTTAAATATATGTGTCAGTTTGCCAGATTATATCCTTTAGGGATCTTGGAAAAGCTTCTTTTTGCTGACAAAGAATTAGAAGTCCCTACCATTGAAAAAGTTATATCTGCTACAAAAGCCTTAGATGAATATAAAATTGGGCAGGAGGCTCCTGCCCAAATACAAGTGGCTAATTTAGAGGATGATGTAATTGAGCAGGAGGTTCCTGCGCAAATTAAAGATATACCAGAAATGTTGACTGTGGTCACTCTTCAGGCTGTCACTCAAATCGAGACCGATTTTGTTTGTTCTCCTGTTTCTAAAATTAACTGGGCAAGCCATATGGTTCTGCTTGACAGTAAATTGTCTTTAGGTGTCAGATTTTGGTATATGAAACAATGTGTTGAATTTGGCTGGAGTAGCAATGTCCTTAAAATGCAGATAGAGAATAATTTATTCCAGCGGCAAATAGAAAACCAAAAGGTAAATAATTTTACGGCTACACTTCCCAAACCTCAAAGTGATCTGGCAAATTATCTTTTGAAAGATCCGTATATATTTGACTTAGCTGGAGCCAAAGAGCGCGCCGATGAACGGGATATTGAAGAACAACTGGTGACCCATGTTACCAAATACCTTTTGGAAATGGGAACAGGTTTTGCATTTGTTGCCCGACAAAAGCATTTTCAAATTGGTAACAGTGATTTTTATGCTGATTTGATTCTTTACAATATCAAACTGCATGCATATGTAGTTATAGAGTTAAAAGCAACTCCATTCAAGCCTGAGTATGCCGGACAACTCAATTTTTACATCAATGTAGTAGATGATAAAATGCGGGGAGAACAGGATCATAAAACCATTGGCTTGTTACTTTGCAAGGGAAAAGACGAGGTAATGGCTCAATATGCATTATCCGGGTATAATCAGCCTATCGGCGTAAGTGATTATCAACTAAGTAAAGCTATCCCCGAAGATTTGAAATCGGCATTACCTACTGTAGAAGAGGTGGAGGAAGAGTTATCGCATCTACTCGGGGACAAAGAAAACACAGGCAGTAAATAAACATAAAGAAGGATTATCTACCCCTGAATTTTAAGACCGATCAACAAGAGCCTAAGATCAACTATGCGATATTAAGACTCTTAAAATCTGAGAAAATAGAATTCCGGGGGCATTGAAAAAAGGAGGTTATTATTTGAAATAAAGGATCAAACATGAAACATCCCCAAAACATTCAGTCCGTTATAGTATATTTCTCAGATCTATATTCGTCCTATCTGGAAGTTAACCGTCTGCTTATAAAAAAGATTCGCAATTCTGGTTCCGGTGATTTGACTGAACAGAAGTTTTTATACAAGTTCTACAATAAACATGGGGATGCCAAAGTATTTCAAACCAATCTTTTAAACTTGATTTTGGCCAGTTCCATTGAAAAAATAAGTATAATTACAGCCCCATTGCTTGTGTTGTTGCAGGAAAACTTATCTCGGTATGAAGAAAGCAAAGAAGTCCTGAAATCCCTGGACCACTATAATTTGGTTGAACAATCCCTTCAGTATTACAAAAACAAAAGAGTTTCCTTGGAGAATGATTTGGAACTGATAAAGACTTACCCTTATCCCACTGAAAAGGAAAGGCAGATATTAATCGACGAGACACGTAAAGAATTAAGCGAATTATCCGGAGAAGAAGAAAAAGAAAGAAGGCGAGTTGCTCCCTTTGGTAAAAACTTTTTTCCCGGAATATATCAATTAAGTAAAGACCTTTTCGATTGCGCTAATGCTTATATTCCTGAAAAAGAAAAAATTATTGATAATTATCCTAAATCTGAAGGACACAGCTCAGCTTCGGATGTTTCAGCGAAAAATGATAAGATGGTCGCTGTTGATGAACCAAACATGATTTTCAAAACAAGAATGTTCGAAAGATTCCTGGTATTGGAAAGAAAGCTGGTTACGGATAAATATTTGGAAGAAAACCTAAATAAAGAATTGCACTGGATTTCAACCCACGAGAATGGAAAGCCCGATATAAAACAGTTGATTACCTTTTTAGTCGGACTGCTTGACAACAACTATTTTCTCCCAAACAAAGACCCGAAAATAAAAACATTTTTTGAATCGCGCTACCATATCACCATCGGGCAAAACTTCGAAAGGAAAAGACGTGAACCGCTTCTAAATGGATACAAAATAGTATTCCATGACTATCAATTTTAATAACCTCGCTACGGTCGTACTACGAAATTACATCAGGAAACATTTCTGTATATCAATGACTATCAATAGGGAATATTCAGTGTAGCTACGATTCACTGACACTCATAAAAATCCAAATTAATATTGCTGTATACTTGATAGACCGGCTGGCCATCATTATTGTATCACGTAAAATTAATTTATTATGAATGTTAAAGAATTGAAAGAAAAGCCGATTTGGCAAATGACTGGCGAGGAATTTTTATTCCTGCAGCAGAACTCGGAGCAGAAACAAGTACAACTTGTTAGTGTACCTGAAACTCAAAAGAAGTATGTATATGGAATTGGCGGTATTGCCCGGTTATTCGGGTGCAGTATTCCAACAGCCAACCGTATCAAGCAAAGCGGGAAGATCGATAAAGCCATTACCCAGATAGGCCGTAAAATCATTGTCGAGGCCGAACTGGCATTGGAACTTGCCGGGCGCAAATCCGGCGGTAGAAAATAAGGCAATGGCGAAGGAGCGAAAATCCCAATCACCAGGGCAAACCACATCATCTGAGGGTAAGCAATCAAAAAATGAAAGTATTGAGGCGTATTTAAAACGAAATTATGCCTTCAGGTACAATACTATAAAGTGCAAACCCGAATATAAATCGATGGATAGCAGTATGCCTTTTACTTCCGTGAACCGGTTTGTTCTCAATTCCTTAAAACGAGAATTGGATAAAAGCCTTGGACTATGCACATCTGCTGAAAACATCCGGGGCATATTGGAAAGCGATTTTTCTCCAAAGATTAACCCTGTCCGGGATTATTTCGAAAATCTGCCTCGCGTGAATCCTGAAATCAACCGTTACATAGAAACATTGGCCAAGACAGCACAGGTAACGAATCCGGAAAAATGGTTGTTGTATTTGACCAAATGGCTTGTCGGGGTAGTTGCAAATGCCCTGAATGAAGCCGGTTGCCAAAACCATTTGTGTCTGGTGCTTACCGGAGAACAAGGGCGGTTCAAAACAACCTGGCTGGATAATATCTGTCCTTCGGGCCTAAAGAGTTATCTGTTTACCGGAAAGATTGATCCTCAAAGTAAAGACGTACTTACATTGATTGCTGAATATCTTTTTATCAATATTGACGACCAGTTGAAAGCACTGAACAAGCGGGATGAAAATGAGTTGAAGAATCTGATCACCACCCCTGCCGTAAAATATCGCCGCCCTTATGATGTCTATATTGAAGAATATCCGCACCTGGCAAGTTTTATGGCTTCGGTAAACGGCAATGATTTTTTGACCGATCCAACTGGTTCCCGCAGGTTTTTACCTTTTGAAGTGGTGAAAATGGACTTGAAAGCAGCTCAGGAAATCAATATGGACAATGTGTTTTCCGAAGTACTGTTCATTTATGAGAGCGGATTCCGGTACTGGTTTGATGATCCCGAAATTGAGGAATTGCACCAATATAGTAGTGGGTTTCATGTGCAGACAGCGGAATATGAAATGTTGGTACAGGGATTCGAGAAGCCGCTTAAGGATGCAACGGACTTTATGACGACCACACAAATACTGAATTACCTTAGAGGTTATTGCTCACTCAATTTATCGGAGAAGCGAATGGGTGAAGCGCTCAGAAAAGCAGGATTCGAACGGAAGTCAAAACGGATAGGTAATAACCCAGTATATGCATGGTCTATAAAGAAAATTACACCGAACCCTTTTATTTCTTCTAATTTGTAATTACTACACTACTACATAGTATTATAATCTACTGAAAGAAAGAAAATTACAATGTAGCAGGATGCGCTTTGTCCATCTTACTTCACTTTACTACAACTACTACAAAGAATAATGTAGTAGTTACTACACAATTTAAGCACTACATACTTTAATGCTTGACAAATAAGCGTTTGCAAGCAAAAGAAAATGTAGTAAGTAAAATCATTAAAAAGTAAAAAAGATGAAATCCATAGAAGCGAATGCCATCAGCATCAAACAATATCTGTCTGAAAATGGAATTCAACCGGCAAAAGACAGAGGATATTACGGAATGTATCACAGCCCTTTCCGGGAAGATAATAATGCCAGTTTAAAAGTTGATTACAATCAAAATGTATGGCACGACTTCGGAACCGGAGAAGGTGGAGGACTTATTGACCTGGTAATGAAAATGGAGCAATGTTCCCTATATGAAGCCATCTCTAAGTTGAAACGAAAATACAGTCGTGCGGACGTAGGTACGTACCAAAGTGCCAACATACCAACAAGTAATTTTTCTTTTCACTGGAAGAATGTGGATTCGGATCTGAAATCACCGGAATCATCAATAACGTTACAGAACGTTCAACCAATCAGCAAACCGGCATTAATTGACTATCTGAATGAGCGCCGGATCAGTATAGACATTGCCCGGATTCATTGCCGCGAAGTTCATTATTCAGTAAATGATAAACCCTATTATGCTGTCGGGTTCCAGAATGACAAAGGAGGATATGAGCTGCGAAACAAATACTTTAAGGGATGCACTTCGAAAGACATTACAACGGTAAAGCGAAATAAAGACCATTGTCTGCTGTTCGAAGGGTTCATGGATTATCTTAGTTTTCTTACGATAAAAAAGTTGCAAAATTCACCAGTCGATGTGATTGTTCTCAATTCACTTACGAACCTGTCCAAAGTAAAAAATACCCTTGCTTCATGCACAAGTGTCTGGACATTTCTCGATAATGATCAGGCCGGAAGGAAGGCTGTTCTTGAACTGAAATCAACCTGTAAAAATGTCAATGACCAGTCCATTCTTTATTCCAGTTACAAAGATTTAAACGAATACCTGTGTCATGAACAGCAGATCAAACAACCTGAAAAAATGAAGAGACCGGGATTGAAACGCTAAACTTTAAACGGCTGGCAATCTTCAGTTTTTTTGGGGAGCAAGTTTGTGTTTCGGTCTGACCGAAACCTTGCTCTGCGAGGCCAAAACATCCCGCCGGTCTCACTAATTATCAAAATGTAATTCACATGAAAACCATAAAAAACAGGAATACGAATGGTAGGCCGACTAAAGAACCTGCCGAAAAGAAAGGTTATAAAGTAACAATCAAAATGGCCACTGAAGAGTATTATTCCCTCAAAGCGAAAGCACGATCCGCAGGTGTTAACCGTAGCGAATTTATTCGACTTTGTATCCGGTCAAGTGTGGTAAAGCAACATATCACATCAGAACAGATGGGATATATCCGGCAACTAAGTGGCATGGCCAATAATGTAAACCAGATTGCCCATAAAGCCAATGCCGCTGGATATAGAGAGGTACATAATCATTGTCTGTATTTAAATGAGCAGTTGGATAACTTGATTAAACGAATTGAAGATGATTGCTAAGATTGTACAGGGACGAGGATTCAAAGGTGCAGTGAACTATGTTCTTGATAAAGATCATGCCCGGTTGCTTCATGCTGAAGGAGTAAGGCTGAAAGACAAGGAATCTATCATCCATAGTTTCATTGTCCAGCATAAGCTGAATCCAAACATATCAAAACCAGTCGCCCATATCTCGCTGGATTTTTCGGTTCAGGACAAGAGCAGGTTGACAGATAGGTTTATGGTTGATGTCGCCCAGGAATACATGAAAAAGATGGGATACAAGGACACACAATACATCATTGCCCGTCACCACGACACTGACCATCCTCACATTCACATAGTGATAAACCGTATTGATAACAATGGGAAACGGATTTCCGACCAAAACGAAAAGTTGCGGAACGTAAAGATTTGTATGGAACTTACAAAAGAGAACGGTCTTTATATTGCTTCAGGGAAAGAAAATGTAAAGGAGCATCGGTTAAAAGAACCCGATAAAACCAAATACGAAATTTATCATGCGTTGCAATCGACTATATCTGATTGCCGGGGTTGGCAGGAATTAAAAACAGAGTTACTCAAATCGGGGATTACAACCGAATTCCGAAATAACGGAGGTACAGACAAAATACAAGGAATACGGTTTGGAAAGAATGGATATGAGTTCAACGGTTCCAAAATTGACAGGAGCTGCAGTTATTCCAAAATCAATTACCGGTTACAGCAAAATGAGAGGTTGCAACAGGCTCAAATACACCAACCGGAACAACATGCCTGGCAGGATAGCATGGAATTTTCTTCGGTAGTGGAAACCGCAGCTTCCACTTTGGGCGGACTGTTCGATATATTGAAACCTTCATCCGGATATGATGAAAATCAGGCAGAAGTTTTTAGGCTGGAAGCCAAAAAACGAAAGAAGAAGAAAGGATACAGATTATAAGCAATTTAAAAATCGATACTTATGGGTACGAGCAAAATGGATTCTTCAGCAGTCTATGGCCTATTCGAAGAATTAAAACAAAAGGTAGATGAAATAGGCAAAAAGACAATTCCAGATAACCAGACTGATTCAACTTCTGATCCAGAGGAACTAATATCACTTATCGAAGATTTGCAAATCAGGATTAACCAACAGCAGTTTACACCGGAACAAATAGAGGTTTTGCAAACAAACCTGGCTCAGTATTCTGCCTATTCATTGGGTAAGGTTAACGACAGTCTCAGAAAAGTAATAACTGAGTTAAAAGCCTTAATTACCCCAATCGATGAAAAGATCAACCTGCTGAAGTCTCCACAAAATATGGTTATCCGCAAAGAACACATTTTTAGCGTGGATTTTCGAAACAGTAAGGCGGCTATTACTATAATCGCTATGGCATTACTCATTTTAGTTTTATTAGGCGGAAATATTTGGCAATTCGATGGGAATAGCCAGTTAAAGGATAATGACCTGAAATATCGATATATCAAATCGTTAAATGGAATTAATTCGGAGAACTTGTATAAACTTGAAAATATATTTCACTATGACCGTGACAAAAAATTGATGAAGGGAATTCGTCAAAATGTAGAAGAATATGAAAGAAGAATAAGGGAAATGGCGGAGAAAATAGTGAGTGAACAAATAAGGGACACCAAAGAAAAGGCGAAATAGGCAGGTAGATATTCTGAGCCTCTCAAAAACATTAAAAATATTGTAGGTTATTGCAAAATGATACCTTATATTTGGTTAGGAGAGAATAGGATTGTAAATCATTGGCTAATAGGTTGCAAATCCTAAGTAGCAGGGGAAGAAAAAACCCGTTCTTGTTGGCAGGGACAGGTTTAATTCTCTTTAGTAATTAATTTCAAGTATTTTGAAAAACCTTTGTCAGCCTAGAAACTTAATCCAGCCCTAACCCCCATAAAATTTATGCTGCCACCTGACGGGGTTATTGATTGATATTTAAGTAAAAGATCGAATTTTTCGGAAATCTTATAACCAATCCCCGGAGCAAATGTAAAATATTTACCGGAACCATTTTCAGTAAAGATGGAGACACCAGCCTGAGCGCTACCAAAAAGTTTGTCGGAAAAATGGCGCTCCTTAAGGTGCTCACATTTTTTGATTGTGGCTTAGCAATGTCAAGTCCTCCGGATTTACTCCTACGTCGTAAAACTTGCAAAGCCAACTTACTTCATTCTCGCTGTTCGCTTCATTCGGTACTCAAATCAAAAAACTGCTCCACCCTTAACTCGTAATCATCCCATCAATCCCTGAAACCCTGCAAAGGAATTCGCGTTGCTCATTTTTTACAGGGATTTATTAAATGCTTTTTTGATTGGCTCGCCTGCTAGAGGCTATTCTCCGCTCACAGCTCCTTGTGCCTGAAAACGGCACTTCGTCAACAGTTCGCTCAAGTCGGACTGCAACCTTGCCAATATAGGCTGAAAAAGGCCGCTATTGGCTTCGATTACTCTTAGTCCGACTACCATTGCCTAACTCGCTGCGGCTTCGCAGGACCTAGATCGTAAAACTATAAGCAAAGATAGATGACGGCAAGAAGAATGATAGTAAAGGTCAAGCTCTTCGGGTTGTCGCGAGCTCCAAACCTTGACAATCCTTAGCCGTCATTCTGAAGAAGTTGCTTAGAGTTTAACGAACTTGTGGTGTTTTTGCATAGGATGAAAATATATTGGTTATTATTTTGTTATGGTAAATCAGCTTGGTATCTTTGAGAGTTATTAGTCCTTAATTTTATTATTTATCAGAAATGAACAAACTATTTTTTTTCACTATTGGAATACTTTTCTTTTGTTCATGTGAAGACAAAGGAGATACTGAGAAATTTGTTGGCACTTGGAAAGTCGAAAGTTATACAATAGACAGAGAACAACTGATTAAAGATTCAAATTGGGCAACAGGTACAATCAAAATACTTAACACATGGACAAACTATTCCAATTTTGGTTTTTGGGATGAAGGACATGGGAGATACAAGGAGGATATATATTTCAATACGGAAGAGAAATGGATTTCTTCAAAAGGATGGGATATGAAATTCAACAGTTTCATAAGATTTGAGAAACGTGCTATTGTCAAATTACAAACATTTGAAAACAGGCAAATTAAAGGAGTTTATGAAATGAATGGCAATGAATTGGTAATTAATGGTGCTGAATTTGGTGGGAGATTGCATCACATAGTACTAACAAGATATACATATTAATTTATTGAACTATATAATTATTGAATATGTCCGTAAATGAAAGATTTGTTAGGTGGCAAAGTATGACTATAAATCAGTTGGGTCTTACGACTAATTTAATCCTTACTATTAATATTGCTGTAATTGGTTTTTTTGCAAATATAAAAATAAGTAATCCTGGTTTATTAAGCTGCGGAATTAAATTTGGTCTTGGACTTTTATCGCTGAGTTTTATTTGTGGAATACTAATAAATTTGACAAGGTTAACCGATTACCGATTAACAGCTCAAATTACTTTGCCTAAAAATATTCTGATAAGGAAAAAGTTAAAGAAAATAACAAACCTCCTAGGAATTGCAACATGGTGTCTATTTTATTGTCAGTTGATTATTTTTGCTATAGGATTGACGACAACAATAACATTCTTTATTTTTTAGATTAATGATCACTTTTTGATTTGCCTATCGTACATGTAATCGGTAAACAAGAATACACAGAATTTGGCAACAATGGTGCACCGTTTGGGTTGATTGAATCGTTTTAATAGAGCCAGTCAGCCGATTCTCCTTTTAATAATAAACTAAGGATTCAAAAGGAGTGACCTTTTGGTGTTTTACTTGGGACTAAAATATATGATGTTTATTGTTCAATCATAATTACAATTTACTAAATTTGAACGATCTTAATCCTAAATATGAGCCAATGAAAACATTTCACTTAGTTTTGTTTATTTTCCTTCTTTCATTTGCCGTTACGGGATACAGTCAAACATCAAAAGAGTATTTCGATCGTGGAATTACAAATTATAACAATCAGGATTTCAAGGGAGCAATTGCCAATTTTACAAATGTCATACAAATCAACCCTAAGGATGCGGCCGCATTTTATTGGCGAGGTCTTGTTAAATTTACTCTCAATGACTACAGTGAATCAATTGTTGATTTCACAATGACAATTGAGATTGATCCTATGGATGTTGCCGCATACTATTTTAGAGGAATTGCAAAGAACAACTTAAAAGACTACAATAGTGCAATTTCCGATTTTAATAATTCAATTAAAATTGACTCAACGAATGCAGAGGCTTATTTTGACAGAGGACATGCAAAATATTATCTTCAAAATTACAAGGGAGCAATTGCCGACTATACTAAGTCTATTGAAATCGACCCGAAGAATGCTGTGGTTTATTACGATAGAGGACAAGCAAGAAAGCATCTCGATGACTCAAATGGTGCAATTGCTGACTATTCAATAGCAATTGAAATTAACCCCAAAGATGCAGTGGCCTATTTTGATAGGGGAACTTTAAAATTTATTCTCGAGGACTACAGCGCCGCAATTTCAGATTATACTCAAGTAATAGAGATCAACCCAAATAATGCATCTGCATACGGACTGAGAGGTGATGCAAAGAGAAATTTGGGTGACTACGAAGGAGCAATTGCTGACTATACCAAAACAATAGAGATCGGAACGAAGATTGCACCAGCTTATTACGGAAGAGGACTTTTGAAAATTTTATTATCCCAAAAGGAAAGCGGTTGTCTGGATTTAAGCAAAGCATCAGAGTTAGGCTATCAAAAGGCAAACGAAGCAATTAGGCAATACTGTCAATAAACCAACAAAGTAAAGTTTTACGAAACTTTGAACTCTTTAATTAATTTCTTTTCAATACTAATCTTAAAATAATGAAAATTCGATGTTTAATTTTGCATTTCCCACTTCTTCTTTTGGCCTCAATGGGATTCGGTCAAAATAATTGCAATTGTCAGAACATGAACAAAGATGGCGTAGTAGTACTCCAATGTCAAACTTTACCAGTTGCAAATGACAATACCACACAGATTGCTTTAAGTGCTGGGAGTGTCAACAAAAGCCCTTACGTCAGCCTCACAGTTAGATTTAAAGATACAGCAATAGAGATTGATAAAAGCTTTGAACTTCACCTATGGCTCGAGGATGGGAACGTGGTGGATCTCCAATATTTGAATGGTGGTTTGGCACAGATTGAAAATAGTCAGATGGCACATGGAATTTATCCGCTTAGTTCCGTTCAAGTAGTAAAATTAAAAGCATCAAATATCAAAGTAGTTGCAATCAAATTGACCGATGGATTAAGAAGAAGCTATCAGATAAAAATGAATGCGAACATACTTTCCAATCAGCTGAAATGCATTAATTAGGATAGATTTCTTTATATAAATATCAACTTTAAAAAAAATCCAATGAAAAAAGCCAGTCTGTCACTTATATTTCTTTCCCTTATTTTTCTGGGACACAGCCAAATTAATCGGTTTTCGACCCTATCACCAGGAGCAAGGTATACTCCAATGACATTTGAGGAATTGGAGTATGCTCCAAAAATGATGAAGCAACGATATGATCAAAATGCAGCTAAAGTTGACAATTTAATCAACTGGATATTTGAGTTGAAAAAACAAACATCTGACAATCAATTTTTAAGTGCGATGGATGTTTATTATAAACTTTTAAAAACCTTTTATGAAAAAGATCTTGCTCGCTATGACAATGAGATAAGAAATGTTGAATTTTCAATTAAGGAAGAAATTGATAAATACAATACACGAGTTAAAGATGTAAATGATAGAAACAATACGGCAACAGTCGTAGAACCGGAGAAGACTACGACGATTGTAAAAGAAGAAACTGCGAATACTAATTCTGTTGCAGATGAAAAACTTAAAAAATTATGGGAAAGTGGAGCAATAAACTTTGGTACTCAAAACTTTTCACAGGCAATTATTGATTACACAAATGTAATTCAACTTCAACCAGATTATGAATATTCATATAGAAATCGTGGTGCATCTTATTATTATCGTGGTGATTATTCATTAGCTTTAGTCGACCTCAATAAATTTATCGATTTAAAAGGGGTAGACTCTTTTACTTTATATTATCGCGGCTGGACAAAATATTGTTTAAAAGATAATATGGGCGCATTGGCTGATTTCAATAAACAAATCGAATTAGATCCAACCTCTGCAGATCCTTACTACGGACGTGGTGTCGTAAAATCAGAACTCGGAGATGCCAATGGTGCGATAAATGATTATTCGAAATCCATTGAATTAAAACCAGATTTTTTAGTAGCATACAAAAATCGAGGTGCATTATATCAAAGTCAAGGTAAATATTCGATTGCATTAGCCGATCTAAACAAATTTATTGAATCCACATTTAATGATGGGTTTGCTTTTAATCAACGTGGATGGATAAAATACTATTTAAAAGACAATATAGGTGCATTGGCGGATTTCAATAAACTAATTGAATTAGACCCAACCTCTTTTTATGCATATTACAGCCGTGGTTCGGTTAAATCTGAACTTGGGGATGAAAATGGTGCGATTAATGATTATTCGAAATCTATTGAACTAAAACCTGATTTTTCAATGGGATACAACAATAGAGGTTGGGCAAAATACAAGTTAAAAAAATATTCAGAAGCACTTATAGATTTAAACAAGTCGATTGAACTAGACCCATCAAACTGGGTAGCATACGATTCAAGACAAGAAACAAAATATGCCTTAAATGATTTACGCGGTTGCATTGAAGATTGCAACCGAGCATTGTCATTAAATGATAAGATACCAAATTCCTTTTTTTTTAGAGGCCTAGCCTATTTTAAACAAGGCAATAAAACAAAAGCCTGCGAAGATTGGAGTAAATCAGGTGAACAGGGTAAGGCCGAAGCATATGAGATGATAAAGAAATACTGCCAATAGAAGGAGAATAGAATAAAGCATTTTAAAGGAGTAGTCAAGAGATTATTCATTTTCTTTTAGAAAGTTCAAGGAATCATTGGGAGTAATATTTTGGTGTTTTAGCCTGGGACAAAATTGAAGTTGGTTATACAAGTTTTAAAAATGTCCCGGAATTGGAATTTTACTCAAGTGACGAGAGTTGAGCATAAAAAACTCTGTTTGACGACTTGAAATAAAAAAAATATTAATTTCACAATATAAAATTGGCATTTTTCAACTTATTTAACTTAAATTTGGAGAATATGTCTTGTTTTATAAAACAAATGAAAATTGGCATTATTTAATAGTAAATAAATGGAAAAAACTAAGTCTTTTGAACACGCGCTTTTTTCAGCCGATATTATAAAAGATGCTTTTGACAGAGGACTGAAGGCATATTCTAAGGAAGTAAAGCTTAGCAGTACTTATAAGTTAGCTAAGGGGAATGAAGAGTGGAGATATGATGATGAAGGAGAATTTTTCGCTGATTATAGAAAACCACATGATAATTCTTCAATCAATAAATATGTTGATAAAATTGACATTGGAATAAGATATTCCGAACATTACCAAACCTCTGTTACCGTAAGAGCCTCCACAAGAGGAGAGATTGAGGAAATATTTGAGATTTTCGAAAAAAATTATGAGGCATCGAAATATCCCCCTCTTAAGGAAGACAAAAAGAGGCCGGTAATATTTATTGGACATGGGAAAAATCCACAATGGAGAGACTTAAAAGATCATTTGGCTGACAAGCATGATTACAATATTGAAACTTACGAAACGGGCGCCAGAGCAGGACACTCAATTAGAGATATTTTAGACGAAATGACAACAAAAAGCTCGTTTGCTTTACTTGTTATGACTGGTGAGGATGAGGCAGAAGATGGAACTTTAAGAGCAAGACAGAATGTGATACATGAAGTTGGATTATTTCAGGGCTGTCTAGGTTTTAGTAGGGCTATTGTGTTATTGGAAGACGGAACAGAGGAATTCAGTAATTTATTCGGAATACAACAAATTCGATTTTCCAGAGAAAACATTAAAGAAACTTTTGGCGACGTGTTAGCCACAATCAAAAGAGAATTTAAATTATGAAAGCAAATACACAATACAATGATTTCGAGGGAACATCGGCAGCAGATATTAGTGACCACTCCAATTTGAAAAAATTTTTAGAATCAAGAAATGTTGATTTAGAACGATATGATCCAATAGGTGCAAGCTTTTACCATGGTTATAGCGATTTTTTTACCGCTTATATTATTTGTATAGATAAAGAACAATCCAGAGGAGATGAGCCTTTCATCGTTAATATGCATTTTGAGAAGGAATTTTCTCATCGAGAGTTTTTTGATTTATTCAAGAGATTTCACGTTGTCGTCACAAATAAACATGGTGGATATCATGACCGAGCAATTGATGAAGAAATAAATATTGATGATCGAGATATATAATAATAACAACTACTATCAATCGAGTATATTCCTACACCAGTTGATATTGTGGGCATTTAAGATAATTTACAGTCGTCTATTCTTAATTTTTTGGGACAAAAAATGAAATGGTTTGAAAAGATTGAAAAAATGTCCCAGAATCAGAGTTTCCCTATGCAAGTCTTTAAAGCGTCATAAATAAAAAGTCTCTTGTATAATATAAAACATAAAATTGGATTAGTTTTGCCACTAAATATTGTATGATGCTTACCTTACATTCCCATAGAATTGAGATTGTTCAATTTGAAATTATTATATTATAAACGAGTTATATACAAGGCAATGAAAACAGATGATGAAGAAAATTATATGGATTACAACCAAGATTTTGAGACAGTTAACTTAATTCTTGCATCAACCTCTGAAACAAGAGGGGTTGATGCATTTACATTGTCTTTGATAAAGGCAGAAAAGCAAATGAGAAGAGTTTTTACTTTTTTAATATTTCAAAATCCCAACTATAATAAAGATTCCTTACCTGACTTGCGAAGTACACTTGCAGAAAATGAAGATATTTATTTTGAGGGCTTTATACAGGGAATAAACTTAATCCTGTCAAACCAAATTAAAGATATTTATGGTGACAATTATGATGAAGACATTACTATTATTCTTGATTTTGCCAAGGACCGAAACAAAATATTTCACGGACAGATTACGGCTAGTGGATTAACAAGAGACGACTTATTAAAAAGAGTCGACCACATAAAAACATGGTGCGAAAAGTTGGGAGTCAAACTCTCATCAGAAATAGGATATAACGGGTTTAGTAATTCTTATTGTAAATCAACCATTCATCTAACAATTAATAACTTATACAAGTTTGAGACAATTGTTGAATACAAAACATTTCTTACTGAATTACAACGACATCAAAAAACGAAATCAAAATAAGCACATTATCTAATAGTGTCTTGGCTAATGGCAGGCAGACTTACTTCAATCCAGATTGTTATTTATGAATTCATAAATCAAGATCGAGTTAATTTATACAACTATGGGAATATTTGACAAAATGTTTGGGAAGGCCAAGAAAACCCAGGCGGAATTAATGATGCTCTCTTGTGTAAAGGCCGGTGATATAATGCTCGAAAAGAATCAAAGATCAAAAGGTGCAATATTTGAGGTTTTACTTTTTAGTTCTCTTCATATTTTGAAGGAATTAAAGCAAAAAGAACCCAATTTATATTCTCGGTTTGAGACAGATTACTTTGAATCGGTTTTTAATTTTGCCCGAAAAGAAGGAATTTTAAGTCACCTTCCTTGCGATTTTTCAGAATTTCTAAATAATAGATTCCAACTATATGATCAACAACTAAAATCAATTTTTGACAATCCGCAAAGAACTTTTATCCCCTCTAAAATAGTTTATAATTTTTATGAACAACCATTAACTAAAGACAGCGGAATTAGTTGTGATCTTGAAGCCGCATTGATTTTTATAATGCAAATGAAATATTTATTTGTAACGCTTGACGGCATAGTTGATTTAATATTTAAGGAAGATGATTTTACTAAGCAAATAGAAATTAACAATAATGAGGCTGAGGTTTATTATAACAATGGAGATTTAAAAGCTGCTCTTAAAGATTTCGATGGTGCAATTGTTGCCTTTACTAAGTCTATTGAACTGGATGAAAAAAAAGTTTGGGCATATTGGGCATATCTTGGCAGAGGTAAAGTGAAACAAAAAATCAAAGATTATCTTGGTGCAATTGCAGATTATTCTAAGTCCATCGAAATTGATTCTACTCAAATAAGCGCTTATCAAAACCGAGGCGAATTAAGACGAGATATGAAAGACTATATCGGTGCAATTTCTGATTATTTTAAGGTCCTTGAGCTTGATCCCGATGATTCTTCAGATTATTATTACGAAATAGGTAATTGTAAATTAGCTCTTGCAGATTTTAAAGGAGCAATTTCATGCTTTAACAAATCAATAGAAATTGAACCCAAAAATGTTTTCGCATATTGGCAGAGAGGAATTGCAAAGTCCAAACTTCAGAATTATACAGAAGCTATTGCAGACTTCACTAAATCCATAGAGCTTGACATTGGAGATTTAAATGCAACATATTTGGCCTACTTGGATAGAGGTAATGTAAAAGGGATTTTAAAAGACTTTGCTGGTGCTATTAATGACTTTACAGTAGTCATAGACATTAATCCCAAAAACATTAATGCTTACTACAATAGAGGTCTTGCAAAGTGTAGACTATATGACCTTAAGGGAGCTATTGAAGACTTTGATAAGGTCGCAGAGATTAATCCCAAGTATGCAAATGCCTATTACAATAGAGGTTTATGTAAAATCCATCTTGGTCGAAAGGATAGCGCATTTTTAGATTTAAGCAAAGCTGGAGAGTTAGGCGAAACAAAAGCTTATAAGATTATAACGCAATACAAACTGTAGAAGGAAAAAAGAGTAATACATTTTAATGGAGTAGTCAACTTAGTACTCCTTTTCTTTTAAAAGACAAAGGAATCATACTGAGAAATCTTGTAGTGATTTAGCCTGGGACAAAAATAGAGAAAGTTAAACAAATTGAAAAAATGTCCCGGAATAATTCAGATTGAAACGAATTAAGTTTTAATTTTACAGGGAACGAATGCAATCCAAAAGCTTGAAGTTCTTTGCAAGAATATGAATAATTGTTTGAGATTGAGTTAAACTGGCAGTTAAACCAAGGTGCAAAAACAAAAAACACCTACAGATGATCTCTGTAAGTGTTTGATTCAGTGGGTGGGCCCAGCAGGGCATGATCCTGCGACCCCCTGATTATGAGATTTTGTACAATCACGAATTCAATGTACTTAGATTTTTGCGCCTAAAACTCTTCTGATTTTCCGCTTAACGGTTTTTGAATTTCTTACACAATTTTTAATGGCAGTTAATTCAGTTGCCTTAAGGTTGCCCACAATTTCATAATCTATTTCTTCAACCGAATAGATATTTTCAAAATTGGTTTTATTAAATTCTGCAACCTGTGGACCATAAACGTAAGTTTCTAAAGGGAAACCCCATCCGCTTTCGGCGATGGGTTTATTGGCTTCAAAATAGTAGCAATTAAAATTTATCACGGGCAAATCAATGCATCCATGAATTTTCTCAACGTTGGAAGGAATATGAACTTTACTTGTTGGAAGTGTTGCAATTAAGGTGTTTTCTTGATTTGTAGCCAATACAATAAAATATTTGTTTTTTTCCTTTCCGCCATTGGGAAAATAAAAAGGAGTGAAATACAAAATATTTCCGGGCGTGTACATCCTTAATCGTTAATATAGCTGAGTAACTGATTGAAGTGATTTTGTTCCACAAAGGTTTCTTTGCCTTTTTCATCCAGATACCAGGTCAGATCAATCTTTTCATCAGAAGAGTTGGTCAACCGGTTCTCAAATAAATCGAGCAATCCCTTACTTTTCGCGATAGTGTACCAATTGGAATTTTTCTGATGTGTCCGTTTGACCAGATCAGTTGCAGTTAATGATCCGAAATGCACAACAATCACATCAAGCATATCAACCTCATTATCACTTAATTCGTCATCTGAAAAAGCAGTAACTGGCTTAATGTAGGTGGCATCATCCTTTTTTTCTATGGTGATGTAATCTTTTAATAGAAGAGGTTCGTCAGATAAATCAATAAAAATATCCCTTGCTACTGGCCCGGCTTGCCATACTTCAAATTCCAGATTAAGAAATGGCAACTGGTATTTTTTTGCAAAAGTTTCTTCAAGAAGATATAAAAGCTTCAGTAGCTTTGTTTTAGATAAATCAGGAATTCTCTCAGCAAGATAAATAATTGCATTCCCAATTTTTTCAATATCGCTCCTGGAATAAGTTTTCATGCTTCAAAAATAACAAAATTAGTTCATTCAAGCCCTATACATGCTTAAAAATCATTCTTATAGTTTGAAAACCAATAACTAGGAAAGAAGTTCACCGAACCTACGCCCACACTCCCGATATTCGATCAGTAACTTTCTAATCAACATTGTTGCCGGTGTAAACCACAAAAAGCCACACCACCCGTCTAAGGTGCAGACCATAAATTGTTTTACGGCCAAAGCTTGCGGCAGGTGGCTTCCGCTTCTCTCCATTTCACTCCAGGGCTGCACTTCGTTCCGCGACCTTTCGTCACATTCCGCTCATTGTCCGCCTCCAGCCTCGGTTACCCGCGCAAAAGTGCGTCTTTCATTCCATTAAGCTCAGTCCTACCCGCCGTTTCATTCCGCTTCTCTTTGGCTTTCCAACCCACAATCCAGAACTCAAAGCCAAAACGGGAAGCTACATTCCACCCAACCCTATTCGCTACATTGCATTCAGTCACCACCCTTGCTTTTCCCAACCCAATCAGAGGAATGCCCTGCAGTTCAAAATAGGCTGTCAATAGGGTAACTAAAAAAAACACCCAATCTTACATTATTGGGTGTAAAATTGGGTGCTAATCTTGTAAATAATTGGTAATAAGCCTTTATTGCGGAGAGAGTGGGATTCGAACCCACGGTACACTTTTGGCGTACACACACTTTCCAGACGTGTAAACTAAACGACATATACAATTAAAAATCAATGATATATAATTGCTTTAAAATATTGTCGTGAGTATTACGCGATTTTATTTCTTTGCAATATTCTTGTAATAGTACTCCCCAACAGCGATTGAATCACTCCAGGACAATTCACCATCGCTCAACTTTTCGAGAATTAACGACGAAAGGCCGTGATAAACGATATTCTGCGTTTCATCCGAACTAAGCTTCAATTCAGCGAGGATCGCCTTTAATTGTTCGTTCTGATCTTCAATGTTGGCAATTGATTCTACCATCCTTAATTCAAGTAAAACTTTTGGCACCCATGTTTCAACAACTGTTTTGATCTTGTCAATAAGAATATCATCAGCGTTCCCCGGAATGGCATTTTTAACGATGGCCAGTAAGATATCATCCACTGGACTATCCATGACTGTTTTTATTCCTTGCACGACTGCGATTGCAACCGGCACCAGCTTCTTTGTCTCGTTTCCCAATCCCTTCCAAAGACCGGCTAAAAACCTTAAAACTCTTCCTGCGATAGTCATAATTTAAAATTTAAGTGATAATTAATATTTGATTCCTGTTATGTATTTGTGAAAAAGAAACATGAACCCATTTAAAGTTGTACTCATTAATCAACTGATCAAATTGAAAGTGATCTCGAATCAATTCAAAGAGTAACTTATTATTGTCACACGTCAGATCAGCCGCCTCACCTCTTAAATGTTGGCTTTTAGGTGCCCCCTTTACAGCATCATTTACAGCTGGAGACCGGAATGCGGAATTAACCGTAATTGGAGATCCTTTCAACGCCCTCACCGGATCGAGTACATTTTCAACCAGTGCGATTAAATTTGATTTCTGAGCCTGAGCCGGAATATTCTTTAATCCGGTGGCGGTCGTGCAAAGCTCATCAATTGTAAAATATTTCATTGTTCCTGTGGTTTACGTGCAAAATACTTTTCAACCCAGGCTTGTAGCTCTTCAAAATTACCTCTTTCGAGAGCTATAACACGCGTATTCATCTTGTCCATATTTGCAATGTCAATGTTCTCCTCTGTCTCAATCTTAACCATTCTTTCGCTCAATGTGGACTGATTGGTTAGTATCAATATTACTAACCCGCAAATGATTGTCATTATGATATTTGAATAATTCTTTGATATCGTGCTCTCTGCATTGCTTATAATTTCTGGCATGACTTTTTTATTTTAGGTTAAGATTATTCAGTTGTTAAGGATCGCTTAACAACTGAATAATCGATTTTACTTAATTACCGCTTCAACAATCTTCTGTTCTGCCTGTGCGGTGAATGGCAGTTTGACGGCATTGGTGACTTTCACAACATCTCCCCGGATCAACATCGGATCTGACTGAGTAGTCAGTAACGACATAAACAATGCAGCGCGTGAAGCCCAGGCAACAGCCAGTGTGATATTAGCGTTCCACAACTCAGGGATGGTAATTACCCCGCTGATCGCGTTGACCAGTTCCGGGATTCCGGTAACAAGAACCAGTAATCCGGAAATGATAGACCAGATCTTAAAAAACAACGGGGATTTAGTGAAGATCCTTTGAAGGTTTTCCTTCAGGAAAAGAATGATTTGAGTATTCATGATTTTAAGTATTAAGGTTAAAAATGTTATTAATTTATATTGAAAGTGTTGTTAACTCACAGCTGAAGTATTGTTAACATATATTTAAAGTGTCATTACTTTATTGAACTAAAAATTCAATAAATGAAAACACTGATTATCGCCCTAATTATTCTTTGCTCTGTGAATTTGAATGGGCAAAACACCATAAAAAATATGACACAATGGAATCTTGACGGGTTTGTAAACGACTGTTTAAAAGAGTTGAAAATTGATTCAATCACCGTTATTTTAATCCCACGAAACGACCTAATAAACGAAAAATATGAAGGCTTAATGATTCGTAATAACATCAATATATTTTCTATAATGGTCTATCATTATATTGACTATAATGAAGCGTGTTTAATTATAGCTCACGAACTGGTACATGTTCAACAAATGGTTTCCGGATCGCTTCAGATCACTCAAACTAACACAATTGGCTTCAATGGGAAAATATACAAGGCCAATACAAACGACGAAATATTAAACCCTCACGAAGTCGAAGCCCACCGAATTGGGATGAAGTTATTTTCAAAGAACAAAAGAGTTGTTTACTCACCTCCCATTGCAGATGCAAAAAGGTATTAAGGTTTCTTAACCACGAATTCAACCCTGTAATCGTAATCAGCCGCACGGCTTAAATAGCCTGAAAAACTTCGCAAACTACTATTTGTCACCACTGTTTGAGTATGTATTAATGTATTTGTATCATCATACAAATAGGCGACTACAGTAACATTCAAAGTATATGGTGTCATATCCCATTTTGTCACATTAGAAATTGAAATTGTGTAGTTTCCGGCTAAATCCAAAGTCCCCGAACCTCCAACTATTTTGATAACGGTTGCATCTGTGGGATCTGAATGAACCGCTGTTGCTGGTGGCATTCGTTGAGTTGCTGTAATGTTCCATGCAGTTGTACCAGGGAAAACACAAAGTTCATCAGCGTTTCCGTTCGATAAATAGGCGGTGGCCGTCAGTGTTTTTGTGCCTGTCCATCCCGACACAGAGACAGAACAATAAGTATTTATTGGATTTGTGCCGTAGTATCCACCCAAAGCAAGATTTCCAGATCCAATTACGTTTCCCGATTCTTTTACCACTATTTTAGCATAGGAAGCGCTAACCATTGCAGGAAAGTTAATTTCACCGCCCTGTAACGCAACCGAAATAGTTTGCGGCGTAGTGCTCCCTGAAATATATTTAAATTCAGTTATATATCCGCTCATCCATCCTGGCGTTACTGCGCTGTGATGATATCCGGCAAACGAGCCTAATTGATACGGTGTTTTAATCCTGTTTTTTAATACTGTTGCGTCGATATACCATTCACGAGGTGAAAACCCTGACCATTTATTAACCAATGTCGAACTACACAACGCCCCTACGCCCGTAACAGATTCGCCCAAAATGTTTTTAATGTCTGTTGTGGTTATGTTGTAGCAATTCACATTCGAACCTGATACGGTCATGTTTGCCTGCAATGGAATATCTGCCCTGTTCTTAATGTCTGTTGCTGTAAATCCTGCATAGGCACTGATAATCTTTTGCGCTTGTAAACTTTGTCCCCAAAATAGGACGAATACTAAAATTAAACTGATTAGATTTTTCATAATTATTTATTAAAGCCCGTAAGCTGTTATTTCTGATTTACTTGTTAAGTTTCCTGCCTGGTCCAATACCGCACTAACCACGCCCGAAGCATTTTTAAACTCGAGATTGTTTGAGGCGTTTACTGATACAGTCCATTGAACGACACCGGAAGCGTTTTTGATTGAATAGAGGGGGGCGATAGCGGATGGAGTTGTAACGCTGCCGCCAAAAGTTGCTGCTCCTGTATTAGTTATGCGAGCAATGGCGCCGCCTATTCCATTCCTAAATTCAACATCGCCTGTACCCCCACTATAATTAAATATAATTCTACCAGTTGTACCAACTTTTGATGAAATTAATAAATCATTATCAGATGAATTATTAATAATACTTGCTCCACTGCCAGTAAAGGTGAGAGAATTGTTGGCAGAAACAGGGCCAGAAAAAGTCGCACTTGTTCCAGCTAATGCACCTGTCAAAACTCCACCAACAATAGGCAAGTAATCGCCAGTATTTGAATTTGCTATTGTTCCGAATGTGCGAGTTGGCAGATAGGCAGTTGAATTATAAGCATTACTTCCCAATCCTAACCACGTTCTCATAGTGTTTAACGTGCCTAATTTCCACCCCGTCCCATTAACATCAAATATCATCGCATAATATGGTTGTGTGATTGTTTCTGAATTGATAAATGACTGTCCTCCCCACATTGCCGCGTTTCCTGTCGTATTTTGGTTTAAAGTCGGAATATCAGAAGAAACTAACGCCCTGAACGTTGGCCGTCCCGTTCCGGTTGCCTGTGATGCAAATACTTTACCGGCTGCTTGATCATTCCATGTTCCAGCTAAAGCTCCGGCTACCGATATCGGGTTTCCCGTTACCGAAAATTCAGAGGGTAACGTTAAATCAACACTTGTGACTGTACCGCCTCCCATTCCTGTGCCTCCTATTACGGTTAATTGACCGCCAACAACAGCGAGAGTATTAGTATCGTAATGTAAGCCCATTACCGAACCGGAAACTTTAAATAATGGTGCTTGTCCCGTTAATCCTGAAAGAACATCGGACGTAACCGCCCCCGCTATCCATGCTGTAACTTCTTTTGATGCTGTGATGTTTCCGGTTACTTCGAGGTCTCTATCAATAGTTACTTTGGTAGATGTTACCGTCAAAGGTGTTGTTTTGACATGAGCTTCATCCCAATCAGGAACTTTGGCAATATCCGAATCGTTTATTAGACTCTTACCCGTTACTTTATCAACCTTGTTTGTTATTCCTGCAACAACCCTACTATCTGCCATTGCGTCTGTATATTGAGTAGGGTAAGCGGGCAATCCATACCCTGCAACTGTTGTCGGCTTACTTGTTATTTCACCCCACCCAGGCACATATCCAATTGCCTTAAATCTCCCATCCGACACCGTTTTTGTATAATAATTTGCAAGATTACTTACATTCACATCGACACTTCCACCACCAATCACAGCCAATTTACCGGATACAATTCCCAATGTTGCCGGATCATAGGCCAAACTTAAATTTGTTCCTGTCTTAACCACTGGCGCGGTTGCTGTAAGGTTGTCTAACACATCAGAACTAACCGCCCCTGCAATATACGCGACAACATCCTTTGAAGCAGTGATATCACCATCCACAGAAAGATCACCCTGTATTGTCACACCGCCCGTAAAGACTGGAGACACTTTCGGTGCAAACTTAGCATCTGCCTGAACCTTCGTATAGCCCAATGCAGATAGGCTATCAATTGAAAATTGGGTGTTCTTTCGGGAACCGATATTTTTCCAAAGTCCTGAACCTTCGTAAATCCAGATATTACCGGTTGGCGTATCGATGCTAAAGGAAGGTGACAGAATGTTTTTAAGGGTTCCAGGCTTTATGTCCTGAGCCTGTAACCAGATTCCTGAAGTCAGGAAAACGATAATAAAAAGTAGTTTTTTCATAATTAAAATATTAATATAAATCCGGTTTCGTTACCTGATAAGTCATAAGCGATCCGGGTAATCAGCCCGGCAACAATTGTAAATTCGGGTATTTCCTGACGTTGTACCCTGTTACCATTTGCGAGAGTTGTGTATAAAGCGATACGTGGATAAATGCCATGCTTCAGCGCGTGATTCGCCTGGTAATTTTCGACCGATGGGTTGCTGATATTTGTAAATGGAATAACCGTGAGGGGTGGTGTGTAATCGTTAGCCCGTGGTGTAGATGATCCGCCTGAACCGCCTCCTGATGTTGAACCGGATGTTCCACCCGTGGTATCACTTACGATAACAGTAAATGGAGTCTCAACATAATCAAACAATTCCACTAAGGTCACGTCTGCACGATCGGCACAAAGGTTATACGATGCTTCAACTATCTCGAAATATCGCGGTGTCGGGTAATTATGAAGTAATACCGTGTCGAAGTCAAGGACCTGGCCACGGATCGATCCAGTAAGCAGCTGTTTTGCCTCACGATTTTCGGACGCATATAATTTAGCAACCAGATCGAGCAACAAAGCTGTTCCGGCAACGCCTGGCATGGTCCATAAACCTGTCAGGGTATGATAATCACTGAGCGAAGTATATGAACTAAACTGAAGCCGTGCATTGGCCACAACAGGAACATCACCGCCAATTATTTTAATATCTTTCTCGGCGGCTTTGGTCGACTTATTCAGCAAGATTGCGAAAGCCTGACCAGTTGGCAAAGGGATCTCATCGTGAAGAATATTGAAGCTCACATTTTTAAAAGCAGCCCCCCACCGTTCAGCATTGTGCATCACATCGGGTCCAATAGGACGGTATAACGTTACGCTCAATGTTCCATTTGCCGGAATTCCGGAACTCAGGATTTTAAAATTAAACCAATTTGGATTTTGATTGACTGATCCGGATGGCTTAACGTCTGCAATATCGAGACGCGATAACGTTTCTATCCAACCTAACGTCTTCGATAAATACCACGTTTTATTTTGTGTTGCGTTGAACAGCGTGACCATTACCGATATCGTTACATTGTTATAAGGTATAGGAACGCCAGTGCCGGGATCGGTCAGGTTCAACGGCGTGATATATGCGTAATCGAATGCAAACTCAACCGAATCTGTTGTTGCGTTAACTTCCAGTACCGATGCTTTTGCAAATGAATTTGGATGATATCCGTTATCAGCAGGTTTAACCAGAAAATAAAAAGGATCAGCATCAACTTTTATTAGTTGCGCCAGTGCTGGTGTCCATCCGGGAAGCGTATTCGCGTCTGTCCATTTAGATGCATCCTGTGAAGGAAGAATACTTGATTTAGTTTGATAATCTTCGCTGATGATTAGCTTACGCTCAGCGGTTGCAAGCTCCATATTCAGGGCGCTGCCAGTTGGGTAAATATCAGATGCACCCAATTGACCCAATGACTTCACGATTGGAGCAGCCTGAGTACCCGTAAATGTTCCGGTTGCATCGTAGAGTATCCGGGTGATTTGTTTGTCAACACTGCGGCGAATCAGCCAACGCCCGGCATGTTGTGTAATCTCAGCATCGAAATGCGAAAGGATATCAACGATGACTTCGTAACAGGTTAGGCCGTTATAGACTTCCGGATTAACGTATATTTCAGACAGAACAGATCGATCCTGATTTTGACGTGATTCTTTAATCGCGATCGCAATCGCAAAACCAAGCGCTAAACCCGAATTTGAAAGACAACTTTTAAGGATCGAAAGATAACTGATGCGGGTAGCATTGACGGCGGTATACGTGAAGTTTTTCAGCAATCCTAACTGATCGGTTGCCGTAAAACTGACTGTAACTGGTGCCGGTGAGTAAGGTTCCTGGTATTGTTCCGGGATAATAAAGCCTTTCCAGACAATTGCATCTGAAGGATCGACTAATTCGATAAGCCAATCAAGACTATTTTCGGTATAAAATTCAATAAATTCAAAGTCTGCAATGGCACGGATCGCGAAGTCGAGTGAAGTACCCCTGACAGTTCCGGCGCTGTCTTTCTTTAGCGTGAACGGATTGGCCGGAACATTGCGGTCTATTTGCGGACCGGCATAACCTTCGCGCGAAATTCTGACCTTCCATGTTTTGTTGAAAGGTGTTGATTTTCCGATAAGTTCGTATTTAAGTCCGTAGGCCATGATAAAAAGATTACACAGATTATTAAAAGATTATGCGGATAATATTGCGTGAGACTAAGTTGATATTGCTACCCTGGTATTCTCTTTATTCAAGGTTGTTGAAAGTCCTTTCGGTGAAGCGTTCAATGTTCCGGTTACTTCAACTATTACTTTTTGAGCTGAAGCCTGAGAAGTGTTCGAACGTGTATCGTAGTTGTAATTCTGATTGCCTGAAGGCATTGATCCTGAACCGCCACCTGATGCAATACTTGACATACTTCCTTTGACAGCTGTTCCAAGTGCAACCAAGGCTATACCAGCGGCAATCATGATGTAGGGATTCATAGATTCTAAACCTATTTTTATTGCCAATGCTGCTAAACCTGTTTTTATTGCTAATTGGCCTACCTGAATCGCCATATCAGCAAATACACCTGCCACCATTGTTCCAAAGCTCTGTACACTCCCCTCACCTAATAAGAGACTTCCAAAAAATTCACCCATACCACTACCCATTGATTCAATGCCAGAATTTATACTATCGGATAGATCTAAATAGGATGTTTTTGTATTGCTGATATTCTTTTGTTCAGCACGCCAACGGGCATCAGACAAAGCCTGTGACTTCTTAATACCTTTATCAAATAATGTTGCCGGGTCATTGTCTTTTTTAGCGCTTTCGGCGTCAGCAATTTTATACTCGCGCACAATAGTTTGCTGAGTTTTAAAACTCATATCTTTATCTCTTACCTTCATAACGCCACCGAGTTTCTTATCCTCTTCCAAATCGGCTTTGCGTTTTTCAGCAGCTTTTTTAATGATCTCAGTAGTTTGCGCGGCAATCTCCTTATTAACACCTTTAATTTCACGCGATAACGCTTTTTGTGCCTGTGCTGATTCCTCATCTACGGCTAAAACTTTCACTTTTGCATCTTCAAGTGTATTTAGTTCATCAGTCGTGTTTTTATGATGTTTTGAATCCTCAATGGCAATATCACGCCGCCCCACAGCAATTTTCTTTTCTTCATTATAATACTCGATGATCAATTGCTTTGTCTCTGCTAACATTTTCTTCTTATCAGCGGCGCTAACGCCTTTCTGTTTAGCATCATTGCGCAATTCTGCGGCACGTGTCATACGTTGCTGTTGCAATACTTTATTTTCGCGCTCTTCATTATTGAGCGCCTTTGTTTGCCTGGCTAATTCACCGGCAGCCGATGCATTATCAACCAAATCAGAACCAAGTCCAGAAAAAACAGTCTTTAAAGCTTTGCCTGAACCGGCAAAATCGAATGTAAAAAATTTATAAATCACTTCACCCAATGAACTAAAGTGATCTTTCAGTGTTGTTACAACAGCCCCCACTTCAGCTAATACAAGCTTAATCTTAAATGCCCCTTCGCGCGTGCCTGTGAAATAAGTAACCAATGCACCAAGAGCGACTATTAATAAGCCAATTCCCGTAGATGCCAAAGCAAGTTTAAATAACTTCATCGCTGAAGTTCCAAACCCAGTGGCAGCAGTAACGGCACCCTGAGCCAATGCCTGACCTCTTTGCGCTATTGCCAATCCAGCAGTTGCAGTTGTTACTTCAAACTCAGCAGCTGTAAGCGCTTCAGCTGATATGCCAGCTGTACCTTGTGCAATTGCAAGGGCAGCAGTTGCCACAATAAGATTCGCTTCTGCACCTGCAACAGCAGTTGAAGAGGTTGCCAATGCAGCATTGGCAACAGCGGCAGCACTACCACCGGCAGCAGCACCCGAAAAAGCAGCGGTGAGACCTACGAATACGGTGCTGATTTTTTGTGCTGAAGCACCTATTGTGCTGGTACTTGTACCAAACAGCCCAGCAATAGAATTAAGGTGACTACCTATGTCATCCTTCATTACCTTAGTTGCAACGGCGGCTTTATCAATTTCAGCACGATACGGTTTTGTATCGCCCGACATTAAGACTTTTAGATTTTTTGTGGCCATAGGGAAAAGGATTATACGGATTTACGGCTATTCAATAATTCAATTGCCGAACGGGTTATTTTAACAATTTCAACAGGATCGATCTTTTCGGATTCTTCATTTTGATCACCCCAATCTGGCCAAAGCTGCGAAGGCGTGATGCGGTCATCAGGTGCCATTTGAATATTCAGCAGGGCGGTTACAGACATACGTGCGATATTGAATGTAAATTCGTACCGCTCCATTTTAGCCTTCGTTAAACCCCGGAGCGCATCCCAAAAATAAACCAGGCGACAAAGGCCAAAATCAACGACACGAAAACCCATTTCGCCCAATGCCAACGCCCGAAGCTGTGAAAGGCTGACCGGATCGGACTCTTTTTTTTTACTGGCGGACACGCAGGCCCGCCACTACTTGCGGCGGATTCTCCAATGTATTGTTTGATGAAAATCAGCGCAAAAAAAGACATGATCGAAGGAGAAATCATCCGCTTGAATTCAAGAAAATCGGGTTCAAATTCACGTCCTTCAATCTCCTCACCTTCGATGATTGCGCAGAATAACCACAGCAGCATTACCCTGGTAACGACACCGCCTGTCTTCGCAGATTTGGCGGCTTCGATTTCGAACTGACCCAGTTTTTTACCTGATCTGCGCTCCCAGTCTTCAACAGTATTCATGTTGATTTCGACACGGTATTGCTGATCGTTGATGGTGATAAAGTCTTTTTTCATAGGAAAATAGATTACATGGATTTAAACGGATTGTATGGGCGATCCTACGTGATCGCCCTTTTTTGCCGACACTATACAGCTACAGAAGCCCAGTCAAGTTCAGCATCCTGGATGATCTTTGCATCACACGAGATCGTTGCTTTTCCGGTTGACCCTGACTTTTCGTTCCAACTCATCAGCCTCATATTGCCGGTTATTTCGGGTTTGCCAACTGCATTCATTCCGTAGACAAAAGGAATCAGCGTTTTTGCCCGATAAGCGGCGCGTAATGCCTTCCAGTCCATCTCTGTCAACTCTTCGCCAACATCATTAATACATACTATTCCACTGATTGCAAACTTATCTTCGAACCCGACAATCTCTTCCTGAGCCACCCCGGCATCAGCTTTGATCAGCGATGTTTCGACGGTTGCAGAGCTTGAAAGATCTACGTCCGTGATACCAGAAAAAAACATTTCATTAACCTTAAGGGTGATATCCCTGCCATTTACACGTTTTGCCATTTTTATCGATTTTTTGTTTGTATGAGAAATGTTAATTGATCGTAAAACTTTTTCTTTTCTTCATCGAAGGTGACACCCAGCGATGATATAAAATTCACCTCTTCGAAGACAGTCCCGGAGATATCGCCATTCGCCTCTTCAAGTAAATTGGTTATCTGTACAGTAACCGGGTCGATTTCTTCCTGAGTATCGGCAGTTACATGGATAACCACGTTATATTCGAAGCCGTAAATTCCTTTCTTATCACGAAGCGTTTGGGCGATATCTTCCTGATGAACTGCGAACACGCCTTTCGGAGAATTATCGGTGTCAACCACCGGTGAAAAGGAGTTGACAACAGCGTCAATTATCAGTTGTATTGCTTCTGTAATCATTTGAATCCGTATTTTGATGAAACAATATCTAATGTTTTACCTAAATCGGCCTCTGCGATGTTAAGCGCTTCGCCATATGAAGAATCAATTGCCTTTTCAAAGAATCCCAATGGTTTTATTCCACCATTAAAGATCCTTGTTTTTGATCGGCGCGAAGTATTGAAAATATGACTATTATCACGATTTGCCATTGTACCATAATTAGCCCAATACAAAAGCATAAATGAATCCCATTTTACCCCACGACGATTTATGTATAATATTTTTCTACCAAATATCCCAGCTAAAACTGTTGGATTTGATGACTTCGCAAGGATCTTTGTCGTGACTATCGATTTGAATTTCTTTAAGCGATCCGGAAGCCGTTCTACAATTGTTTTATTAATAGTCCTGGCACCCTTTGATAAACTTTGAATGACTGATTTATCAAGCTCTTTCGGGTGATTCTTCAGAAAGTTGCTTAATTCGTCAATACCATCAATTGTAATTACTGACATCGCTTAATCCTCCATCCTGTTACATCCGATTTTCAGCATGATCCCATCACGCGCAATGGTGACAATGTTCCAAAAGTCTTCACCCTGTTTGATTCGCATCTTACGATTAAGATCGGCGCGAAAGTGAGTTGTGAAGGTGGTGGTCACTGGTGCAATGGTTGCAATAGCCGAAAATGTTTCGGTAACGATATCGTCTGACTGAGCTGCGAAAAAATTGAAAGCATCCGTCCAGACATTCAGCATACCGCCTTTGCCTGTCTTCGTTTCTTCCTTGCTTTGCGCAATAAGGTAACGGTCCATCATTCCAATTTTTACACGATCGGGCATCGCATCGAGTTTAGAAGGTTTTCTGAAACAGTTACTTTCTCATCAACACCATCTTCAGGATTCGTGTACAATCTTGCAGCTTTCAGAGCTACAGCATTGCAAACAAACTCAGGGAACGGATTCGTTTCAATATCACCATAACCGGCTGTATATGTTATCCTGATTGCATCTATGCGAACCATATCAACATTTACAAATTCAAAACCAGTCTTTAAAAAGATGGTGCCTGAATATTGATCAGACGATAGTTCATACTGTTCAGCCGGAATAAGTACCAGGGCACCCGAAACATTCAGATATTCAATTTTCGTGATTGCGATAATTGGACCGCGATCGATATCGTATGACATCTTGCAAAATGAATACCTTGAATAAGCCTGAAGCGTAGCACAATTAATCTGCCTTCCTGTATATCCCACAGCCCAATCGGTTGCAGCCGCGATCAACGATTCCAAATAAAGATCGTGTGCATCGTGCGTAACACGTAGCTGATCTTTCAGAAATTGAAGGTCACAGGCGAAAACGATTGAAGGAATAAGGATCTTGTACTTCATTGGAATGCGAATTGACACGAATTAAAATCGAATTACGCGGATAGAAAAGCGGTGATATCTACGAAGGATTTCTTTCCGATTCCTTTTATTTCTTTGATGGATTCACCGGCTGTCTGAATTGCTTCAACGGTGGTGAAACCATTTTCAAAAAGCAGATCGCGCGAAGGAAGATCTGCCGGAAGCGGATTTTCTTCTTTTTCGTCAACGCCTGGGAAAAGGATCACGTGACCTGATTTGGTCAATTCAGCAACCTCTTCAGGTTGAAGTTCTGCTGTATCACCTTCGAAATATGCGTATTTTGGATGCGGTTTTAACCACAATATTTTCAATGATTCGTCCATGATTTAAAGAATTGTAAAAGGCCGATACCGGACAGCACCGGCCTTTTGATTTAACTAACTAAACACCTATGAAAGAAACAAGACAAAGTCCTAAGTAGTAAGAGCGTCTTTCATTGCTGAGAAAGCCTCAGGATTACGAAGCGCAACATCAGCAAACTGGTTCATCACCAATTTGATTTCGCCATAATCAGCACGTGTGTATGGATCGACAACGATGTCGAGACCTCCCCACATACCCATGAATAATTCCGACCATACACCGGCAATGATCGCTGAACAAACAGCACCAGAAGCGGCTTTTGTAAGGTCGGACGGAACGGAATTGGTGATAACAGTTTTGCAACCGTTCATTTGATCACCCTGTAGAATAAACCCAGGTACACCAGCTGCCTGAAGCGTTTGTTTCAGTTTACCCGAAACCTTTGAGTTAGTAAGATAACCTATCTTACCAATCACATTTTTTGAAAGGATGGCAGTTTCAAGGTCCACTATGTTACCCCATGTTGGAGCAAGTCCGTTGACGCCACCGGCAACGGCACCAATACCGACAGTATTTAAAATACCGGAAGGAATAGGAGCAACACCCGAACCATTGATTGCAGCACTTTGCAAACCCTGAGCAATCGCCTGGATGATCTCATTACGGATCATCGTTTCAGCTACGTTATTGGTCTGAATCAATAACTGTTTTGAAATAGCACCGGCAACCATCAGACTTTTGGGAGTCATCGTTACTTTTGAAAATGCCTCTTTTGTAAAGTTGACATTCCCACCTTCAGCAATCCACGTAGCGCTGAAAGCACCGCCTTTTAACAAAGGAAGATTACCAATCAGACCGGTAATGAAGTTAGCCCCCAAACCCATCAATACCAAAGCATTTTTCAACACTTCGATGAAGATGAACGGATCGTTTTGAACAAGGTTGCCACCATCAGCAGCAGTGGTTACATTTTGGCCGGTGCTGGCACGCTGATTCAAAACAAGCAACGGAACGGTAAAACCGCGAACCTCTTTGCCGATTGATACAAACTCGCGAACACCTTCTTTGTGCATTTCGCCTTCGAGGCCGTCAGGATCTTTGCGATCAACCAGTATTTTGATGGCGCGAGCAAACGAATAAGATGCAACTTCTTTTTCTTCCTTTTCGGAAATCGAACGGCCACCGGGACCAGCTGCATTTGCCAACTGCATTGCTTCGCGTTTTTCTTCGCGGGCGATTTCCAAATTCAGCGCTTCTATTTTCGCTGATGTAGTGTCGAACAAACCTTTTTGCTCAACTGTCAATTCAGCCGCATCGACGAGTGGTAAGATCTCCGCCTCCAGGGCTGCCCGATTTTGTTTTAACAAATCTGACTTTTTCATAATTAAAAAATATTTATTGATTATTGAATACCCGATGCGGGCTTAAATTTTAGTTTTATAATATTTCTGAACCCTGAGCAACTGATCAGCCTGAGCCGTCACTTTAGTTTTATAGGTTTCGATTTCAGTAAGCAACCGGCGGACTTCATCAGGATCGGTAGAACGGATCTCAACATCTTTACCATCGAGCAGGTCGAGCACATCACAAACCCTCATTTCTTCAATCTGCGAAAGCCTGAATTTACTATCGAGTGCACGGCGTACGTATGCCAGGGCACCGGCGGTCTGGTCACGCATTGATCGTACCTGTGCATTTCGGTTTGATGGGATATTCACGATCGAATATTCAATCAATTCCCGACTACCGAAATAATAAGTTTCGTTTGGTTGTCCCATTCCTTCTTCACCATCGCCGTAGCAACCTGGTTCAAGTTCCATGAATCCAACAGATGTACTGCGAAGCGATCCAAACAGCACTTTGCGGAAAACCTTTTCTGCCTTTTCATTAATTTCAGCAGGTTCGAAAGTGGTGACACCAATGAGAATATTTTCTTCAATTGATGCGATCCCTTTTCCAATTACAAAATCAGGGTCCGGTTCTTCGCACATACCACCACCCATGATATTATGCATATATCCAACGAGCGGATTTTGAGCATAAGCCTTCAGATCCCAACCTTCGGGATTTAAAACCGTTCGGTGTCTGTCTTTTGAAGCATCCGACAGACAGAAAGTGATAGTTCTTGATTCTTCTACATTTTTCGGAATTTCCCGAACCTGACCAGATGTAAATAATTTATTTTTCATTATGCTTTTGTATTTTGATCGGTTGGTTTACCTGTAATATTTTGCGGAATTCTGATCTTATCACCATCGGTCAACGGTGCACGATTTTCAACTGCACGACCTTCATTGGGGGTAAGAATCCCACCATTCACCATCGCATTTATGTAAGTGCTACGGGCGGCCATATCACCACGTGCGAGGCCGTCCATGTCGAACTTCACATCAACTTTATTGCGTTGTGCAGGTGAATACATTTTGAACTCCCATTCCTTTTCCTGACGTGTGATTAATCCGCGAAGGGAATATTTAATGAACTGAAGATCCTGATGTTCGATGTTTGAAAATGTTGCTTTGCTCAAATCGTGAAGCAAGTGTGCAGGGATGTTGAACCAGCGCGAACAATCAGTAATCTGGAATTGACGGGTTGCAATAAACTGAGCATCTTCCATGCTCATCGTGAGTTGTTTGTAACTCATGCCCGGTTGTAGAATTGGGGTACCGTGATTTGAATTTAATCCGGAATGTTCCTGATCATACTTTTCACGCCATGCAGCAAATTCAGAATAAGATTTAAAAGCTGCTGTTGTCTCAATTACAGCTTTGTTATTTCCTCCTTTTGTGAAAAATTCGGCGCCATAAAGTTCTGCACTCAAAGCGAGGCCAATGTTATCTTTCGCCACCTGAATCGGAGAGCGGCCAACGATGCCGTCACGCGAAAAAATCTTATAATGAAGGACATCATCGGCGAAGAAAGTGCCGTGGATGTTGTAAAGCATATCGTTAATGGTATATGTCAAAACGCCGTTATTCATCATCACATTGACGCCGTTCCAATCGACAGGGATCAACCGAACAGGAAAACCGCGCCGGTCGCGATAAATTACTGCGACTGCATTACCCCTGAGCTGAAGCGAAGCGTTCATAAGCTCATGGAAGTCGAAGCCCGTCATAAATTCGTTGGGTGATTCGAGAACCAGGGCAACCGGATCGTTGAACAGCGTAGTAAAGGAACCGTCGTTGTTTTGTGTGCGAATGCTTTTTGGAAGCGAAGCCGGTATTTCGGAAAGTATTCTGATCGCACACCAAACGGCTGAGAACCGTAAAGCTGTTTCTGAAGTGACCATCAAACCAGAACCAGATATTCCACTGATAGCGGAGAAACGTTCGGCAATCACATCTTCCACGAGGCCGCGAAATTGGGGTTGCTTTTTGCTGCTAAAACCTATTTTACTCAAAAAGGACATATCAGATCATTTGTTTCGAATCAAATTTCTGATATATCCTTCTTTAATCGGGTAAACAAAGTTTACTTTCTTACCTAAAAGTTATAAACATATTAATAGACTAAAATACAAAGCATTACTAAGTTATGATAATTTTAAAACTTATAATAGAAAAATTAACAGTGTGTTAAAAGGGGCGATTTGGGCGCGCGTTAATAGCTTATTTGGTCATTCCAGCAAATAATCTGACCATCGAATTCTTTGGGAAATTGAAACCAGTCGAAAAAATCACAAAGCCTGAGTCCGTCATTTTTTGCAACCCGATTTAGATCTAATGTTGCATAAAGCCGGTCATCAATTAAAACCTGATTATTTTTGATTTTGAAATCAAAAACTTTTTTTATTTCGATGGCAGGTGCAAACTGGTAAGTTTTACTTCGATAAGGTTTACCTGTCCACACTTTCGGGGCGAACCATTCACCGGCCTTGAAACGATGGCCTTTGCGGACCGTGTGCCCTTTCGGAAATACAGATTCAACTTTTGAAGCGTCCCACAATTCGCGATCGAATTGATCCAGGTAAAAAAACGAAAGGGAGATTAGCAATGTTTTTTCTGCCGGATCTTCGCAACTATCTATCAGGTACCGCCAAATTTTTTCGATAAAGTTAGTTGGTTGCCCGGCACATGGATGAGACTTCTGGAAAAATGGAGAAAATTTGATATCTTTCATAGTTTAGTTTTCAAATAGATTATAATCACTTGCTACACAACATTCATATTCCTTTAGGCTTTCACGTGATACACCCCAACACTTCAGAATAGAATCTTTGAAATATACCTTCGAGTTGTTTTCTGTCGCTCTCACCATCACGTTTGCGACAAATAAAACTGCATAGTCCTTGTCTTGTTTTTTACCACTCTCAAGGCCAATTTTGTATAAGTCGCAAATTCCATGAGTGGCCGCAATCATTCTAAAACTGCTTTGAAAATCAATAATTGGTTCGATACTGGCGAATGTTTTGAAACCGGCATCATGTAATTTTTTCATTGCTTCAATTCGTTCAGCGTTAGAGCTGGCATTAGGTTCAAGTTCATCGTGACCGGTTAGGGTGAAGCCGAAAGCGATTTTAGATAGATCATAATCAGTACATTGTAATTCATAAGAAAATTGACCGATAAAGTTTGTTTTCTTTGTTAATATCTTGACAGGAACATCATTATAAAGACATTCATTTATTGCAAGCATGGTCAATTCTTTTGTTCTGTAAAGCAGCGGATCGGTAGTGAAACTAAAAAACAGTCCACATTCCTGAAGTTGAGATAAATTTTGTTCAAGTTCTTTTCTGAAGATCTCCATAGCGTTATCTTCATCTGTAAAGCATTTTTTTAGAGTTGGCTTATTGCCTCCCAGAATCTTAGCACCAATGCCCTTTTTCAGATAACAATAGGTGCATTCGTTTGAACATCCCACATAAAAATTACACGCCCACTGACTATATTCAGCGGCTTTGCCCGATGGCTGGTAAATTGCTTTTCCTTTAAATTGTGTCATAGGTAATTGATTTATAAATGATTAAATAATTTAATTGAATTGTTGTAATAATATTTTGATGGAATTGTGTTAAACAGCAACTGATTGGATCAAACTGATATTTCTTTTAACCAGGCCAATTATCTGATCATGATATTCAGTGCTTTTATTTAGTAATCCGCGAGACTGAACAACATCCATTTTCTTTAGGGATACTTCAATTGTTTCAAGTCGTTTACCGGACTTTCTTGCTGATAGGATCAACGAATCTTTTTTACTGTAATATTCGTTCGAATACACGCAATGATGCAGCTCATCACCTTCTTTAAGAAACTCATTTACACTGTCCAAAACCATCACATCAATAATACCATCCGTAAAGCGAATATCTAAATACATGCCTTTCTCTTTCCTGAACTTTTTCTCTGCTTTGGCAATTTCTTTTTTCTGTTCTTCAAGTTTTTCGCGTTGCCGGATTATCCTCTTTTTCTCAATCAAATGTTGATGGTCTGACTGAAGATTTACCGGACATACAAACTTTGCATTGCGAAGATCCTTTCCAAAATATTTTAGTAGATCGATATGATCACACCACATACTTGCATCCTTGATAATATATCCATTTCTGATACAGATTTTTACCGATGGCCAATACTTTTCAAACGTCAAAGAATTGTAACGTTTAAGTATATCGACTTGACCAGTTTTTAAAAGCGTTTCAGCGATCTTGTCACGAAGTATTAACGCGAATAAACCGTGGGGTGTATTTCCATAGAACTGACCCTTAAACCCGTTTCTCTTAATGACAGGAAGTATTTTTCTATCAGGCCAAATTTTATAAGGGTTCAGGTTATATCTCTGACATGATTCGGAAGATCCTTGTCTTACTTCCAGTATAGTGTCAAATATCCATTGGTCGTAACAATTTGATAAACCCATAATCTTTTTTGACATCGTTGTCACTTTGCCTGACGGAGTAATCCAGTGCTGCATGACTTCATCAATATCAAATGATCTTTCATTGTTTTTCTTTAATTTTTTAGTTACAAAAAACATCCGAACTACTTGCATGTCGCTAACAGTCGAAATGATAGCAAAGTATTCATTCACTTTATTATATGCACTGTAATTGTTGTACATCTTCAGATTGTTACCGCATTTCGGACAGCTGCAACCCAAAAGAGTTGAAGACAGAACAGAAGCATCCTTCCAGGAATGGCCACACTCAAGACAGAACAATGTATTCCGTGACCTTACCGCATAATTATCAAAGCATTTGCTGAAAGCATACGCCTTTTGTTTTTCAGTAATGGCAGGTAGTTTTGTACTCAATTCAACTACCTGCTTTTGTATTTTTGTTTTTGGTTCCATGATCTTAGAAGATTAATTTGTATTGTCCTTTTTTCTCCCTTATCTGAGTACTTGGACATGGGAATAGATCCATTAAATCAGGTATGATCCGCTTATCATTTAATGATAAAACCCTTTCCAAATCCTGCCAGTTTTGAAAAACCCACGACACATACCTATTTTGATTTTCACAATCAAGCATAAATTCAGGAAGATCGAACATGAGCGTCATATTAGGCCATCCTTTATGTGCGAGGTTTCGCTTTAGAATTGCAATATCACAAAGTTTAAATATTGCAGCAGCAACCAAATAATTATTGTTTCGTTGACTGATCTTATTTCGGTGAAATACCATCATAAATGGGAATGTAATTTCAGATGGGATCTCAGGTTCCATTGTACTGAATTCCGTTTTTTGTATAAACTCAGCTAACTCAGTATCCCAGTTTGAAAGATCAGGTTTGAATGGCTCATAAATAATTGGATCTATCATGATTAATCGAAAAGGCTTGCCTGAACGTCCGCTGATTCCTTTTTAGGAATCAGATTCGGTTTGCTTTTAGATTTCATCGCGGACAAACACTCAGCCTGAAATTTATTGACAGCTTCTTTCCTGGCTTCCGTTTTTTCCTCTTCCGTCAATACCACTTCGTGATTGACAACCACCCGGCTACTGGCCACCGCTCCGATCTTAATATTTTCCTCATCGTAGTAATGCACTGCCATTGAAAAGATTTCTTCATCTGCAAAACCGGAACATCCAGAAGCCTGGACCGTGTTCAGAATGTAAGTAATGCAATCATCCATATTCTTTCCTTCTTTGGCGAAGGTTACGGCAAAAAGAGCATCCGCTTTAGCCCTGTTTTCAAGATAGCTTTGAATCGTTTTTTTAAATGTGTCTGTTGATTTCATGATGTCGTTTTTTAATTTGATTTGTCCTTTAGTGATTTGAATGATGCAAAATTCTTGTACCGGTATTTTCCGGTTGATTTGAAGTATTCGTTGTTGATCTTTTCGAAAGCCGCTTCGTGTGTAATATGCTTTCCAGTAGCCGCCGCTGTTTTAATTTCTTCCCAAAACAGGTTGACGAAACCTGAGACTGATATCATACGGTAGATCCGTGCCTCTTTATTTTCAGTTTTTTCCATCGGTTACATTTTAAAATAGGTTAGTTCACCGCTCATCATCGACGGAGCTCCATATAATTTGATTTGCCATTCGCCAAATGCATTCGCCAGGGCAACCACGCCGTCAATCTTTTGTCGTGACTTACGCTTATCGGCTTTTATGTTATCGTTTGGATCACTGATGATCTGAACATTGCTGAACATCCAACGGATAACGGGATTTTTCATAAAGTCAATATCTGATGCGGTAACCATTCGTTCTATTAGTTTGGTCGGTTCACTCATATTGCGGATTCCCTGGGCGAATTCATCGAGCATATCTTCGAGTCCTAATTTTTGAAGGTTCTGAATCACACCGTGAAACGCTTTTGCAGGGTCAAAAGCAAAACCTTCGCACTGATATAACTGAATGATTGCATAGATTTTGTCTGTCATCTGATCGATATCAATCACATCGCCCGGCGTAATATTGATATATCCCAATTGTGCCCAGGTTCGGTAATCAACACGATCTTCATTTTCCAATACCTTCGATTCGGGTATCCAAAAATGAAACTTAGCAACCGGATGACCGTTGATATCCGGGAATAAAAGCGCGAGAGCATTGATATCGACATGTGAAGCGATATCAAAACCGGCATAACAAATTTTCCCGATCAGATCTTTATCAGTGGTGCCGTAATCACACGCCTTAATCCGCTCATCCTTAATCCATGTTTCGGGTGCATCAACCCATAGGTTTAGATTTTTTGTTTTAAAGTTGGCTTCCTGAAGCGGTGAATTTAAAGCTGCTTTGAATTCCAACCGCAATTTATCAAGATCGACAGACACGCCAATGTTTGGGTTTGCTTTATACCATGCGGCTTCATCTTTCCAATTGTCACCCTCATCGAGCGTGAAGATAAAAGCAAGGATATCATCCTGTTTCTTAATGCCTTTTAAGATATCCATGCACAAAATTCGATAGGTATAACAGGGTAAAGTCTTATCTTTTCCAGCTGTCGTGATGATAAAAGTAAGCGGTTGTTTACGGTTTACCGTTCCTGATCGTAGGTTATCGAACGTATCGTTATTTTTCCAGATATGATACTCATCGATGATGATGCCCGAACCGTTTGCGCCTTCGATACTATCACTGTCACGCCCGATCGGCTGCATTTTACTGGCCGTTGATTCGATGCTGATGTTACGGCGAAGGATGTTTGCACGTGAAACGAGTGCCGGACTTTTGCGGATCATCTCTTTTGTTTTGTCGAAACAGATCAACGCCTGGCGTTCGATGGTAGCAGCGCAATAAATTTCAGCTTCATTCTCACCATCGAAGTAAAGCATGTAGGCAGCAATGGCAGCCGCGAAGGTTGTCTTTCCGTTTTTCTTCGCAATTTCTGTATAAACATAGCCGAAACGGCGGGTCCCTTTGGCAGTTTTCCACCCGAAAGCAAGGTAAATTATCAATGCTTGCCAGTCTTCGCACTCAAAAGGCACCCATCGTTTCTTATCCGGGCAATGATTCAGCAGCGTAAAGAAGGCGAAAACCTTTGCGGCGGCTTTGCGATCGAAGTAAAAACTACGTTCAGGGGCGGTGACCAGGTCGTTAACGTGCCTTTCAACTGCCAGTTTGATGTTAAGACAGACCAGTTTTTCACCGGATTGGATTTGTTGAATGTATTTTTCAGCGAGTTTGCAGGACATTGGAAGGTTTTAGGGAATTAAGAAAATAAGAATCTTTCGTTTTCTTGGATGATGGTAGTAGTGAATGGAAATCCATTTTCAGGAATCTTCTGAATCACTTCGATCAAACCCGACGAAGAGGTGAATATGATGTGCTTTTCGTTGTTAAATGATATCTGAAGATGCAGACATTTACCAGATCCTTTCTCTTTGAATACCTTCGAATCTTCAATCTTAAAGTGATGCACAACGATTTCGCGATTCAGGATCTTCGACATTTTTATCTTATCACCTTCGAAGCCTTTCGCAGTTGGCTGGATATTGAATTGACTAAAGTTTTTCATTCAATAGTTTGTTAATTAGATTTATACTGTTGCAATGCATAGCCCAACCCTTATAACTTGCAATTGATTTGTCGTTCTTATTCTTGATCAGCATCCGGGCAAAATTCTTCTTGATGCTTTTTCTCAGCAGGGTATGGGTATGCATGAAAACGTAACCGACAAAATCAATTCCACGGCTGGAAACAGGAAATACCTGGTAATTATTTTTGATGGTAAGGTTTAGTTTTTCAGTCATGTACGATCTGATTTCAGATAGCAATTCGTGTAAATATTCCTTGCTATCAGAAAGGATTACGATGTCATCAGCATACCGGAAGTAATATTTAACCCCTTTGACTTCCTTGATCCAGTGATCAAAATAAGTCAGGTAGAAGTTTGCAAAGTACTGCGATAGATAATTTCCAATTGGCAGTCCTGAAGTGCTGTCAATGATCTCATCCAGTAACCAAAGCAGATCATTGTCTTTAATTTTCCGGCGTAATAACACTTTCAAAATAGCATGATCGACGTTCGGATAAAACTTCTTTATGTCGAGCTTCAGACAATACCGGGTACCGGTGGTTTCTTTCAATGCTTTTTTAACCGCGTTGGCTGCTGCATGAATTCCCTTACCCTTAATGCAGGAATAAGTATCCGCCGTGAATGTGGAAATAAAAATAGGTTCTAAAATATTCATAATAGCATGATGGGTAATCCGGTCAGGGTAATAAGGCAAACGAAATATTAACCGTTCCTTAGGTTCAAAAATCCTGAAGGTTGTGTACTGAGATGTTTTATAAGTCTTATTTTTCAGCACTTCATGAAGCTTTAAGATGTTTTGTTCCTTGTTTTTATCATGAAGTATCACACCAGGTTGTTTTGATTTCCCTTTTCGTGCAATTAAATCCGCTAATTGCAGGTTTTCAATGCTGTATATCCGTTCAAATAAGTTGTTTATCCTTTTCATGCCTTTGCTTTTAAAGATCGTTTTCACTTTTTTGTTACCAACGCTCATTTTAAATTTTTATTTTTTGCCGTGGTGGCAGGGTTTACGCTGCAAAATATTGCATAGGTGAGAACTGACGTTCGTATTCGTGTTCGTATTATCGTAATTCGTATTCGAAAAACTGAAACCTGAAGACAAGACTGACAGCACTGGCAGCGTACAACCTTCAATATTTATTCGGAGTAAAGAAAATACTCCCGGTATTCGGCCTTAAATTGTTCGGCTACAAACATTGCCTTTTCTGATGTATCAGTGCAAAGGCGAGAACCGATGCCCGTATGCGTGTACGTACCATCGTAACCCGTACCCGAAAAACCGAAACCCGAAGACAAGACCCTATACCAGGGATAATACTTGTACTGACTCCAATCATTCCAATCGGTTACCCATCCATCGTTGATTGCTTTGAAAATTATCATCAGCTTATAAGCAGCAATAATAGGTTTGCCGAATTCGGCGGGTATCATTGATACATCAGGAAGATGTTTAGGATCTAATGCCAATTTTGTGCAGGCATCTTCAAAGGTTTTGATAGTCTTGAAATCAAACTTCACTTTGTTTTTTTTCGTTTTTGTTGTCATGATTTTAAATGTATTAGAGTAAAAATTGTTTGTAGATGTCGCTGAATTGTGCGGCTGCATAGTCTGATTTTTCACGTGATTCAAAGCAAAGGCGAGAACCGACGCTCGCAGCCGCGCTCGTACTAACGTAACCCGCAAACGAAAAACCGAAACCCGAAGACAAGACCCTGAACCATGGGTAATATTTGTACTGATCGCTATCGCTCCAGTCAGGTGTCCAACCCTGGTTGATGGCTTTCGAGATTACCTTCAATTTCTTGTAGGCAATTTCATCCGTCAAATCCAACTCGTTAAAAACTAAAACAGGATTAATCCTCAATTCAGTACATGCATCCTCAAAGGTTTTAATATCTTCAAAACCTTTTTCTTTAAAGCATTCTTCACCAAATGCTTCTGTTAATTGTTTTTGAAACCATTCCGGTGATTCCGGATAGATCCGCTTTGCTTGTTGTTTTTCAATTGTTAATGACATGATTCTAATTTTTAGATAGTTAAAATAAAATATTTATTCTTTGTTTAATTTTTCCATCAAAGCCGCAAACGGATCTTTCTCATCCTCTTTTTCGGCCTTCAATTTCATTCTTGATACAGGTGAAAATCCAAAGTCTGAACCGATCCGGTTCGTTATCTCAATCATTTCGCGGTAAAGTTTGATATGCAGATTTGGAGTAACCTTCGTGAGATACATCACGTCATCTTTTTCAGTGTAAATCTTCAAGAACAGCTCTTTTTTCATCTCCTTCATGCAGGTGAAAAGGATATCCAGGGAACCAGCATAAACAACCAGCTGTTCAATATCCATATCAGTAAGCAGCTTCAGCTTGATCAGCTGGTTCGCTTTCAGGATGAAGATATCTTTTGCCCTTTTCGATTGAAGCACTTTGAAGTTTTTCAAATCGACAATCTGATTTATTTCAGATATCTGATTTGCTTCAATTGTTGGCTTCATCCGGCATGGCTGATCTGTTCCCCTGAGAACTTTTAATTGATTCGGTAACGGCTTCCTTCCTTTCATGATTTTCTCCAATTTTGCACGTGGTAACGATTTTCTTGGGTGCGGTCGTGGGGATCATGCCCTGTAGCGATTTACCCCGCCCCCCTATATTATTATTTATAAATCTGTTAACATATAGCTAAGATATCTTAACTAACATTCAACTTTGCACAACTATTTAACATAGTTCGATATACAGTAAATTCAGTGTATACCTTGAATTGATTTAAGGACTTGCAAGAATTTCAATGTTCTTTGCAGGTTTTGAAGCGATCTGATAAGCTTTGTCAATAAACCTAAGGGCGTTGGCTGACTCTCTATTTTCGAGAGCTAAAGCGCGGATATAGATCATTGTTGTATTAGGGTTCGTGTGTCCTAACATCTGTTGTACTTCATACACGCTTGCACCGGCACGAACAGCACACATAGCAGCCGTATGTCTCAATGAGTGAGCCGTTATGTTCTTACTGTTGATATTGATAGAATGCAGTGCGGTCATAACTATATCACTGATTGTCTGTGTACTGATACGCTTACCTGATACCTGACCACATCGGGCGAACAGTGGTGATCTATCCATCATCATATCACGATCGTTCAGGTAGTCAACCATAGGTAGTGCTGTACTATCTGTTATACATACTGTTGCATCCTTTTCATTACGTCCCTTACGTTGTATGCGCAACTCATATCCTGATGCATTCATGATCAGATCACTGTAGTCGAGTGTAGTAACTTCCACACATCGCATACCAGTACGGACCATCAGGTTAATGATTGCATAGTTCCGCTTCTGGATCAGTGTATCAGTATGCATTGATTCGAGTAACTGAGATACCTGGTCAAGTGTGAGGTAACCGCGCCGATGTTCAGTCGACTTCCTTAACCGCTTAATACCTAATGAAACATTCGGGTGTATCTCTTTGAATGACAGGTAAGCAAACAACATCTTAACCGATGTCATATAACTGTCAACTGTTGTCACGCCTCTGGTTTTCGATAAGTACTCACGATACATCAACAGGTGTGCTTTAGTTGGAGACTTCAGATCACCATGTTTCACCATCCATTCAACCCAGGTGCTTAATGTTTGCCGATAGTTCGATATCGAATTAGGGCGACAATCGCGCTCACTCAGGAATTCTTCAATTAGGACGTTAATAGGTTTGCAGGTATTCATAACTTAACCGGTTTTGTTTTGATATAATCAACACATTGTGCGTGAGTTCCTTCATACATATCAGGCATAACGCAATACTTACCTGACCTTAGATATTTAATATACATGGCTTATTGATTGAATCTTAATCCGAATTCCTTAACTAATAAACTCATGGTGAATTGATACGCTCTAATATTGGCTTCCGATTCCATTTTTAGAGCATCATCTTTGGTAGCCCGTGCAAGCGTTACATGACCTCTTTCTTCTGTCACTTTGATTTGTAACATAAAATAAACCTTGTATGCATGTTCTATCATGACTTTGTGGTTGTTTCCTCTTTCGGTTTGGAGCTGTAAAACTTCGATTGAGCGCCACAACACTTCTTTTGCTTCTTACCGCTTCCACATTCACATAATGCATTCCGGTTAGTCTTTAGCGAGAGCATTGGTGAACCATCTCCCTTGAAATAAGTGACCATTCGTATTTTTCTGTTCATGACTTATTATTTTGTTTTAGGTGACTTAGTGCATTTCCAACATCCCCAACATTGCCATTGCCAGTGAAGTCAGGTTTTATATAATACCTTGTTGCAATTAGGGTTAACAGGAGGATTAAACTTTTCGTATTTCATTTGAAGTGCGTTTTATCCTTTGCTGATTTCTTCGAGTGACACTTGTAGCAGTGCGGTTGCCAGTTGGCAGGGTCCCAGGGATCGGCGCAAACATCTTTCGGGATGATATGATCCGTTACCTTCGCCGGGGTGAGTATTCCGGCTTTCTGGCAATCGCGACATAAAGGGTTTTCAGCTAAAAAACGTTCTGAAGCCTTTCTCCATGCCCATGTATGATAGAACGGATCACGTGGACGATTGGCAATGCCGGTAGCCACCGATGGTACCCATGGACGGGCGGATCTCCTCGGTCTTACTGGCATAGCTCTTCAAAGATTAAACCATTGTGCTCACAAAACTGATTATAGTAAGCAGTCAGGTAATGTTTAAGATCAACTTTCCGAACACCTTGATAAACCGTTGAATGATTGCGATTAACTACAATTCCTATTTTAAAATCGCTCGTTTTCGGAAACATTTGTTGCGCCACCTTGTAGTAAATCAACCGTGCATTGGCAATTGCGGCCTTTCTGCTTACGGATTTTAAATCTCTTAGAGAGATATTGAAATAGGAAGATATTACGATTAACAGATCGTGAAGGGTAACAACTTCAATTTTGAAACCAATTGAGCGAACTTCAACCGAACGGCCTTCTTTGATGGCACGGCTGATACCAAGATTCATTCCATCGGTGATACCGTAATCCTGGTATACCACCGTTTTGGTTGCAAGAGATCCCCAGGCAAAACCAATTAACATTCCTAAATTGCGTTCATCTTCATCAGCTTCGTTCAATACCTGAGTATAAATCAGATGTGATGCATAAGGCGCTTCACCTCTCAGGATGCTATCTTTCAGACATCTTAACGCGTAAGCCTTATTCCGGATCTGTTCGGTTATGCTTTCGGCCTTCCACGGGCTTTCAATCACAACAAGTTCTTTAGTTTCAGTTTCCATCTGTTAAACTTTAGTGTAGGTTAAACTTTCAATCTCAGGACGAGACCTGTAACCACCCGTACTAAGCCATTTCTGATAAGCGGGTGTCGCTTCGATTTTCAATAAGGTCCATTCATCGCCGTCAAATTGTGGCTTTCTTCCCTGGCGAAACTTTATGATATTCGGGAAACGGCAACCATTTGCAGCAAACTGTTCGTTTTTTTCGGGCGAATACACCTTGTCATTGTTGGTCTTCTTGATCCTATCAATCAATGAAATGTTATAGGATTTCAACCAGTATTCTAATCTTTTCATTGTGACTCTCTGACCCTTGTCGTATTCATCCAATTTCCCTTTTCTGAAACATTCATCCAGGTACTGAAGACGCCATTTTGGATAGTAGTTTCGGAGTGCATAGATCAACCGGTTGAATAGGTAATCGAATTCAGACTCAGGTGCAGTGGTAGTGACTTTTTGACCAAAATCAAGCATCAACTTTAAAATCTCATCCCTGATGATCTCTTTCAAATTCGGGATTGGTATCTCATCGATTTGAACACTGAAGTAAGGATTATCTCGTGTCATACTCTTTCGTATTTAGGCATTATACAATCAGATTTGTTTGCAGCACTTTCAAACTCCCTTTTTTTCTTAAACCAGCTTATGAAGTGAGATTGTAAATCGTATCGGTTGCGGCCTTCAATCATATCTCGGTCACGGATGTCGATTAGGAATTCTTTGGCCTTTTCGGTCAAGATTTCAACCTCTGATTTCAGCTGCATTGCTTTTGTTTCGAACCAAGATTCAGAATGAAGGAATTCAATCGTTTCGGAATTTGAAATTTTATTTTCAATTAGAAAGTTTTCGAATGTGAGTGTGTTTCCTTTACTTTCCTTTACTTTACTTTCTATACTTTCCTTTCCTTTACTTTCCTTTACTTTACTTTCCTTTATAGCATTGCGATTTAATTCCGTGTCTAATGCGTTCGCATCCGTTTTTGATGCGTTCGCATTTTTACCGCATTGCGCCCACCGTAACATAGCTGATCCTTTGGCTCTTTTCGATTTGGCGTCACGCTCATTTAATCGCCTCTCTATGCTCAACGAGCCAAAAAAACCTTCTTTTATCACAAATAAGTTGAAATCCGAAATAACACTTCTGACAATCGATTCATCCTTTCGCAAATCATACGCAATGCCTTCACAATCTAATCGCAATGCGTTCGCATTCGAATAAAGGTCCTCAATAAGCGCCCAAAAAATGCCGTAACCTTCCATTCCCCACTTCCGGATGAGCAACTTTATATTCTCATCCGACCTGGTATTATAGTCATGCGAAAAATAGAATGTGTCTTTCATTACTATCCGTTTATAATTTTTCTGAAGAATACTTTATCTTCTGAAGTGATCGGTCGTGTGACAATGTTGATCGACTGAAGAATTACCCCTTCGCCCTTGCATTTCGGGCAATCTTCCACCTTCGATTCATTAGGTACAAACTGATTATATTCAATTTTCTGACCTGATCCCTGGCAATAACCGCAAATAACCATACGACTCTTATTGTAGCTGATATGTTCGGCGCGGTTCATTGTGCGACAGATTTAGCAAGGTACTTTGCCCTTTTTTGTGCTGAAATTTCGGCGCTGTGAGTCAGGCGGTATACTCGCGAATAAATAATTTTATCAGCACGTCCGGCTTTGCGATAAGCAGCAGTTAGCATATCCTTTTGCGCCTGTGATGCTGCGATGTAAGGTTTCTTTGTCTTCATGGTCTTCTTGTCTTGTTAAAATCCCCGGCGCCGGTCTGGCTAACCGGATACACCGGGGAAATAGTTAAATTCAACGATAAACTGAGCCGGGTAAGGGAATCGAACCCTCGATGTTTCAGCACTCCGATTTAACAGATCGGCGCTTATTGCTCTGTACCAACTGAGCTAATCCGGCAGGTGCCTGGACCCTATCCAGGCTTCTTTTAGTTAATATACTTGTTGGCTTTTCGCCGGTGTCATCGGTCAGTATTTAAGAAGATTGCAATCCGACCTTAACCAATGTTGCTCCGATCGCTACAGTGATCAAAAGGAATATCAGCCTTAGAATAGTCAGCTTATCATTATCGGCAATGATCCATATCAATTCAATAGCTATCAATATGATCAGGGCACCAAGGAAAACGGAAAGTATTCGGTGGAATTCATTTTTCATTGTTCAGGTCTATTTTTGGTTAAAGTCAAATTCACGCGTTATCAAAAACTTGTCAAAATCAGCCCTGAGGCAATATACACCCGACGTCCTACCACCTTTGCCAATTGGTTTCCAGTCTATTTTGGAATTCATCCGCGCTTCATAGGCAATAGGTTTATCATATTGCTTTTTGATTTGTGCGAGTGTGATTGTAGGCTTCAATAATCCAGCCTCTTCACGTCCACGGTTGGCGCCAAATACTGCTGCACCAATCACTAAGTTGGTAAGGCGGTCGGAGTCGAGTGTAATATTCATGGCTATTCTTCGATTATTGCAATGTCAGGGCAAAGGATTTTGATTTGTGCAATTTCTTTATCTATTACACTATCTCTTATTTCTTCCATTGTCTGATTAGCAGCTGGTGAAAGAAGAATAAAACCAATTTCGCGCCCATTTACATTTGCAAATGTTTCAACTTCCAATTGTTCAGCAGGAACGCCTTTAAAAAGCGGGATGATCAACGTGAACGCTTTGGGTAGGTTTGAATCAACAGTTTGTGCAAACTTGTCAGTTCTGTCGCCGTTCTCTTTAGCTGATTTTTCGATGCTATTATTAACGGTTGCAGTGAAATTCATAAGCTCAGTAACAAGGTGCATATTTTCACTTTTGTCTGTAAAAAACGCACGGTTCATCTTGAAAAACAATCCCAACTGAGTAGGAGTCCAAACCTTACCGTTATTGATTCCGAACTCTTCAAACTTAGGATAGGTCTCTAATTTTGCCAATACCTTGCCACCGAAATAAGGATCGTTTTCCCAAACGATTAACTGAATTTGGATGGCCTCGCGACTCACAATTATGTGACATTGTTTCTGATTGATCTGGTCTGGCTGATCAGCTCGTTTGGAAAGAAATTCAGTTACGGTTCCGATTGTGCCTGATATATTAATTGGCACAGGCTTCAAATTCGGAAGTTCATCAGGCGCTTTGCCTTCCCGGATTATATATTCTCCAGGTAATGCGAAAAGATTTTTTTCAGTATTCATAATTCGTAATTATTAATTCGTAATTAATTAATCGTTAGTGCCAGTTTTGGAATTCATATTGATGGTCCGTTGGCCTTCATCAGGGCGCATGGCGCGCTCTTCGATTAGAAGACCTTCAGCATTGTAGAAGCCAACCTGTTTGTTGTCGAAATCGACATATTTAAAGCAGTCTTCAGTGACCAGTTCAGCCTTGTTTTTAATCAGCTTCAGCAGGCGGGTTTTCGAAGTTTTGAGCGGCGACATTTCTTCTTTCAGCAATGCGTTTTGCTCTTTCTTCTTTGTTTCGATATCGTCAATCGAAATAGCGGTTTCCGACAGTTCGTCTTTCATTGTCGATACTTCATCGGTAGAAAAAGGCTTCATATACCGCTTTTCTTCCACCTTCTCGCAGTTATCGCGAAGGAACTGAACCCGTTTAGCTCCCTTGTAGTCTTGTCCTAAAACTTTGTCCATAGCGTAGTTATTAAAATATTAATTGAATAAAAAATTCTCTGAATCTGAATCGCTCCGGCGTGATGATCGTGCGGAGCGCGAAGATGTTCGGCAACGCTGAGCGCGTTGAATTGAGTTATTATTTGAAAATATTGATGGTGATAGGATCAGCAGTAGAACTCCGATTTGAAGCATCTTCCGGATATTGATCTGAAATACATTTTCGCAATACCAGTTATAAAGCTCGATTTCATTCTGCACATCGGTTTTCTCGTAAATGTTCCGAAAGTGGACCGATACAGTATCGAGGCTACGTTTCATCTTATCAGCGATCTCTTTGCGTTGAAAGCCTTGCATTTTAAGGCGAACAATCAGATCTTCGGTTTTAGTTAGCTTATTCATGCTCTGGTTGTTTTGCGATTGCTTCAGAAGACAAAACCGCCGACATTGCGAAAGACAAACCGGCAACAAACCATTGATGCGATGCACCTCCCCAAGCGGCCAATGTTGCCCAAATACCGATTGCAAGAAAAATTAAGCTGAAAATTTTACTGGTAGTTTTCATGGTAATTATCGTTAGCAGATAAATAAAATTTAGTTTTCTTCAGAGAAGAATGGTTCACCTGTCCAGGCATCAAGTCCCATTGCTTTGAATACCGAAACGATGATATCCTGACGTTCGATATTGATAGTTGCCCGGCCTAATTTCATATTGTTGAAATTTTGGATATAAGGTATTTTACCCCTCTTCATAATGATTTCGCGGGCTATATTCTTATCATCATTCGATAGCTTATTATAGGCCCGGCTGAATGGAATTAGCCTTGTTTCGGGTGCCTTACGTTTTGTATAAACCCTTTTTTGTGCCTGGGGAGAAGTAACCGTATCAGGGTATTGTTTTGGCATTTTTAATTTTGTTTATTTGTAATAGATAATTGACACTGCAAATATATACTAAAGTATAGTTAACGCAATACTTCAGTATAAATATATTATACTGAAGAACAAATTTAGAATAATTCTAAATATATATGATTGATAGAGAGGTAAATAAACGATTTAACCGATTAATCGAATATCTGGGGTATGCCGATGTTAACAAAAACAATAAACTTGACAAATCGGGGTTTGCTCAATATATTGGAGTTTCAGCGGCTACAATTGGACAAATTATATCAAATCAAAAAGGAATTGGTTCAAAGGTTTTAACTGCTTTAAGCGCTAAAAATCCGGAGATTAACACCAATTGGATATTAACGGGCAAAGGCGATATGATCAATCAGAAAACAGAACCGGTTAAAATAATTAACGAATCTATTAAACATCCATCCGGTAGGGCTGGGAGCAGCAAAGAGCGGATGATTACGAAAGAAATGATATTACCAAACGTTATTTTAGATGAGCAAAATGGAATACCGCTTATTCCAATTGAAGCAGTTGCAGGGTTTTCAGTTGGTGTCGACAATGAAGGAATAATTCAAAAGAATTGCGATCATTATATTGTTCCGGAATTCGAAGAAATCGGTGTTGAATACCTGATCAGGGTAAGTGGCAATAGCATGTACCCGAAATACAGCAACGGCGATGTTTTGGCGTGTAAAAAAATCAAAGATGTGCTTTTCTTCCAGTGGGGCAAAGTTTATGTTCTCGATAGTTCGCAGGGCGCCCTGGTTAAACGGATATTCGAGCATGAAAATGCTGACCTTGTAATATGCTCAAGCGATAATAAAGACAATTTTCCACAATTCGCAATTCCGAAATCAGACATCCGGAGCTTGAGCATTGTGCTGGGAGTGATCAGAATTGAGTAACTTTGAAAAATATTTTTAATTAACCTAATTATTATGAAAAACCTGATTTTACTTTTTATCCTGGCGTTGTTATATTCATGTGGCCCTTCCGGTGTTGGCAAATTGATTTCTGATTATGAGCAAACAATTGGATCGACAAAAACTGATTTGAATTTTAAGGTTCAAAAACTCGAAAAAATAAGGAATATAACAGTTAGAGATAGTCTTCGATATATTCAATTTCAATTAAACAAAGCCATTCAGCCAGATTCGAGATACATCGACAGCTCCCTTACTTTTAGTGAAGCGATAAAAATGGCTGATCAAATGGAGGATCTTACTGGTAAAACATTCGTCGCATCTGATGAAATAACAAAATTTGAAGCAAAGAAAGAATATAGAAATTGGGTTAGGACCAATCTCGAAGTTCATAATTTAAAATTTACGGATGATATATATAAAGGCCAGGATACTTCAAAAATTTTAGCATATATATACAAATGTACCTACACCATTAAAAACCCGTTTTTAAACGGGGCAAAACAAGAAATTACGAATACTTACTTAATAAATCAAACTCTAACTGAAATCATTAAAAAAGAAGCAATATGAAGAACCTGATCTTACTCCTAATTATTACCTGTAGTCTGTCATCCTTCGCCCAGGTCGGCAAAGATGATGTTTACTTCACCCCAAAAAAGAGCCTTACCGAAATGAGTGCAGCAGCTGACAAATCAGACCATATAATCACCTGTCTGGATAATTACCACAACGAACGCATGAACGCGATGGGGGTGGGGCTGGTAAGTCTTGCAGCTGGTGCATACTCACTAACAAATACCGATAACAGCAATAAGGAAATTGCTTCAATAGTAGCCGGTGTTGCAGGTGTGGCCAGCTTAGTGATGTATATTCATGCTGAGCGGTGGATCAGCCGCAAAAAATTAACCTTCAAAGGTAACGGCGTTGCTTTGAGATTTTAAACAATCCAATACATCGCGGTTCAGCTTATCTACAATAGCCGGATCGCGATCAATGTAAATTTCTGTAACACTTTTCCGGGTGTGTCCCAAAGCATCACCGATTTGTTCGTTCGAAACAATCACATGCTCCCTATTTTTCTGAACGATATTCTTTATCGGATCTTCTTTTGAAATAATCAAAGTTTCAGATTCTTTATAGATATAATTTTTCGCTACAGTCGCCCAGGTATGCCGCGCCGAATAAACCTGTAATCCCGGCATGATCAGTTTTAAGGCCCTGTTTAAGCTCAATGTCATATCGTGAACCGTCCGGTAATGCTCCGACAGCATCAACAGGCTTTTTTCTCCCTTCAGCTTTTCAATCAAAGCCATTGCCTCAGGTTCTACCTTGATAGAGTATTCGCGGTGTGTTTTCGCCCGGATATAGACCAACCGCCCAGCTTTCGAAATCTCTTTTGCATGATACAGGTCATCAGAATTCATCCCGATCAAATAGAAGCTTAGCATGAAGAAATCGCGAGCCAAAGCGGTTATTTCCCACCGGGTTTGGTAGTCTCGTATCATTTTAAGCTGTTCGAGCGAAATGGATCGTTTTACCGTTGGCTCCTGGAGAATCTTAAACCGCCTGAAAGGGTAAACATTCAAACCAATCACTTCATTATCGATCGCATTATTAAAAACCGCACGGATCTGACGCATGAAGATTGCAATTGAGTTAGCCTTCAATTCATCTTTCTTCATCCATGCTTCAAACTTTTTCAACCAACCGGCTGTGATATCTTCGAACATCAGCGGTTTTCGCTTCTCAAATTTCTCAATCTTATTAAGCGTTCGTTGGTATAGTTCGGCGGTCCCGGCATTGATGGTCTTCTTTTCTTTGATGAACCGCTTAAAGTATGCCGAAAAATCGTTGATAGCAGCCGGATCAGTTAGCAGCTCCACAATTCGGTTAATATGCAAATTTTCGCATTTAACAGGGAATAGCTTTTGCTCATAGTTAAAGATGATCTTTTTTAATTCGTTATTGATAAATGCTGCTGATGGGTTATCATCCGATACGGTCCCGTTTGCTTTCCATTGCGCGAGATCGATATAATATTTAGTTGCAATAAATCGCGTTCCATCGTTGTGTGAAACCCGAATTTTAATATTAACTTTTCCGCTCTTATTGACCTCTGTCTTTTTAATCGCTGCTGAAATGTTCATATCGCTTCTATTTATCGTGAGAATATCGTGAGGCAAAAGCCAAAAACACCCCCCAAATATACGGCTTTCTTTGACTAAAACAAGATTATCAGCAAAAAAAAGAGGTTTCTAACTTTCGTTAAAAACCTCTTAATCAGCGGAGAGAAAGGGATTCGAACCCCCGAAAGCCTTTTGAGCTTTACACACTTTCCAGGCGTGCTCCTTCGACCACTCGGACATCTCTCCCTGGTCAAATAACCGACAATGATCAGCCGGTTATTTTAATTGTGGCACAAAAGTAGGAGATTTTTTTATTTTTCGGCCATTAATTCTCAAAACGTAACGATAAATAAAATATTAGTGTTTTACAAGTTGAACTGGAACTGCATCTTTCTTTAAAAAATGCACTTTGCCGCGACTATCTGTTAGGTGTACAGCTACATCCACTAATTCACCGGTATCCCATCGGGGGGCATTATTTGTTTCAAGCACCATAATCCCTTTAGCAAAGTCGGTATTTATCGTTGTGAATTTTCCTTCGAAAGAATCGCGCGTTATATTTGAAGAACGAAGATAATAGTAGTCGGCCTTGAAATTTGCGGGCAAGGTAGTGTGATCAGCGGTTGTCAACCAGATTTTGACTTTCATACCAACCGAATCCGTAGTGTCGGTTAATGAGATCAATGCATTTATTTCGATCTCCTTCTCTCCTAATCTAATTATTTCCGGTGCTTCGCACGGGCACATCGTTTTTGAAACGGTGCAACTTGTAAGAATTAGATTTGACAAAAAAATGAATAATATAACAGAATATCGCATAAAATACCACAAGATTGTTGAATACACGACCAAATTATAAAAATCATTGACAAGTACAATTTTATGTCGATAATTTTGAATGTAATTCACTATTTTTAGCATCATTAATAACCAATAATTTAAACCAATTTTATTTTCCTATGAGAACAGTTATCCGATTCCTTCCGGTACTCCTCCTTTTAGGAGTAATGTTTTCGTGTAAGAAAGCAAATTATACGAAAGAACTCAAAACCGATAAAAACGGTTATTCGTTTGAACAGGTAACCAACGACCCGTTGAAAACAAGAATTTACACATTGAAAAACGGGCTAACTGTTTATCTTTCTGTTAATAAAGATGAACCACGCGCCATGGGGCTTATTGCGGTGAGAGCCGGTTCGATTAATGACCCTACTGAAACCACAGGATTAGCTCATTATCTTGAACATATGATGTTTAAAGGAACCGATAATTTTGGTACAACTAATTGGCCTGCCGAAAAGGTATTATTGGACAGTATCTCAAATCTTTTTGAGCAATATAAAGGTGAAGTCGATCCTGTAAAGAAGAAAAATATCTATAAGGAAATTGACAGAGTATCGCAGGCAGCATCCAAATTTGCTATTCCAAATGAATATGATAAAATGTCATCTTCGATTGGGGCAAAAAGTACAAACGCATTTACCAATTATGATGTAACGGCTTATATGAATGATATACCTGTCAATGAACTTAAGAAGTGGGTTGAAATGGAGAGTGAGCGTTTCCGTAATCCGGTTCTTCGGCTTTTTCATACCGAGCTGGAAACTGTTTATGAAGAGTTCAATATGTACCAGGATATGGACGATATGCGTTTAAACAATGCAATGATGAAAGGTCTTTTCCCAACCAATCCTTTGGGCCGCGATATCATTGGTTTTCCGGAGCATCTCAAAAATCCTTCGATGGTGAATATCATGAAGTTTTACAGAACCTGGTATGTGCCAAATAATATGGTGTTTATACTGAGCGGTGATATTGATTGTGAAGAGACAATAAAATTGATTGACAATACATTCGGTAAATTTGAATCCAAAGAGTTACCAAAGAATGAGTTTCCCAAAGAAGTAGCAATTACTGCCCCTGTCGTAAAAGAGGTCGTTGGTCCGGAGGCTGAGCAAGTTCAACTTGCTTTTCGTTTCAATGGATATCACTCTGACGACCGGAAATACGTGACCATGATCGACTATATCCTCACCAATTCAGTAGCAGGATTGATCGATCTTGATCTGAATCAGCAGCAAAAGGTGCTTCAGGCTGGTAGTACAAGCAATTTTGAAACGGATTATGGCTATCATCTTTTCTTTGGAAAACCACGACAAGGGCAAAAGTTGGAAGAGGTGCGAGATTTGCTTCTTGCTGAAATTGAAAAGGTGAAGAAAGGGGAATTTGATGACTGGCTGATACCTGCAACTATCAACAATCTGAAATTGGAAAAGATTCGTCGTAACGAAAGTAATGCGCGGGCTTTCACTTTTCTGGAGTCCTTTATCAAAAAATCGGATTGGGCGACAGAACTTGATTTTAATGATCAGCTTTCAAAAATTACCAAAGCTCAGCTGGTTGAGTTTGCCAAAGCCAATTACAAGGACAATTACGTGGAAGTATTCAAGAGAACTGGAGTTGCCAAAGACCTTGTAAAGGTCGAAAAGCCGCAGATTACAACAATTGCTATCAATCGTGCTGATCAGTCTGCTTTTCTGAAGACATTTGTCGGTGAAAGTGCGGCTCCGCTTGAACCCGTTTTTGTGAATTACACCGAGTCAATAAAAGAAGAGAAGCTGAACGAAAATGTAAATTTCGACTATATATCGAATAGTACAAATGATTTGTTCTCACTGAACTACGTTACTGAAATCGGAAGTAATCATGATCCTAAACTTGCTCTTGCGGTTAAATACCTTCCTTATCTTGGAACTGATAAATATACGGCTGAACAATTTAAGAAAGAGCTTTATAAACTGGGTGTTTCATTGAATGTCAATACAACCAGTGACCGGTCGTATATTACGATTAGCGGACTCGATCAAAACAGTGAAGCCGGACTAAAACTGCTTGAACAGTTACTTGCCGAGGCCAAACCTGATAAAGAAGCCTATAATAAATTGGTTGAAGGGATTTTGAAAGAGCGTCAGGATCAGAAAAAAGACCAATATGCAATTGGGAATGCACTTCAGAATTTTGGTAAATATGGGAAAGATTCACCGTTTACAAACATCCTCTCTGAGGAGACGTTAAAAGCAGTTGATCCCAAAGAACTTACGGAGATCATTCATAAGTTTTGCAAATATCCGCACCGTATATTTTATTACGGCCCCACCGAACTTGCTAAAGTTTCTGCATTATTAAAGGCCAATCACATCCTGACAACAGAAATCATACCTATTCCGGTTGAAAAGGCTTTTGTGGAGCAGGTTACAGATCAAAACAAAGTTTTCTTCGTTGATTACGATAAATCGCAGGTCGAAATTGTGATGATGTCGCGAGATCTTCCTTTTGATCCGAAAACTTTGGTGAAGGCCCGGGTATTTAATGAGTATTACGGAAATTCGATGAGTTCTGTTGTATTTCAGGAGATTCGCGAGGCAAGAGCTTTGGCCTATTCAGCATGGGCTAACTATTTGCGTCCTGCCAAGAAAACAGATTCGTTTTACATTTTCGGATATGTTGGAACTCAGGCCAATAAAATGATGGATGCCATCGGCGCGATGAATGGATTGTTTACCAAAATGGTCGTTGATGAAAAATCGTTTAATATCGCGAAAGAGAGCGTGATAAAAAGTATCCAGACAGAGCGGATCATTAAGAGCAATATATTCTGGAACTGGCTGCAAAACAAAAAATTGGGCATCGATTATGATATTCGTAAAGATTACTACGAAGCTGCCAAAAATACAAAGATCGATAGCATACAAGTGTTTTTCGATCAAAAATTTAAAGACAAAAAGTATTCTTACATGATCGTTGGTAGTAAGAAAGATGTTGATCTGGTGAAGTTGAAAACTGTTGGCCCCGTTAATGTGCTGGAACTTAAGGATATTTTCAATTATTAGATAAACCTTTATGAATGTTTTGAAACAGAAAAAGTTCCTGATGAAGGAACTTTTTCTGTTTCAAAACATGAAATCTTACCTGTCCAGCCAATTTTTGAATTCCTGCACCCGCTCACGTGCAACGATAATATCAGGGTCGTCGGTGCCCTCAATTTTGAGGCGGAGACGGCTGTTACTCCATGCCAGGATATTTGTACAGGCATTAATCGATACAATATACTTTCGGTTTATTCTGAAATAAGTCTCAGGATCGAGCAAAGGTTCAAGTTGATCAAGAGCGTAATCGATACAGTAGGTTCGTTTGTCGGCGGTAAGAATGAAACTTGCTTTCTGGCTGTAAAACACCATGATTTCTTCTACCGGAATGGTTTTGATTTTATCACCAACTTTCACCATAAATCTTGATTTATATGGTTTTGCAGAAGTGGATCTTGAGATGGATAGTATCTTTTCAAGTACCAACCCAGGTGAAAAGTGTTTAGCCTTTTCGATAGACTGCTTCAACCGTTCTTCTTCAATCGGCTTTAATAAATAGTCAATTCCGTTCGTTTTAAAAGCTTCAAGTGCGTAATGATCGTAGGCAGTGGTGAAAATAATAGGGCAGTGAACAGCCACCTGGTTATATATCTCGAAACTTAGTCCATCAGCCAATTGAATATCTGAAAAGATCAGGTCCGGCTCCGGATTATTCTGCAGATATTTCACCCCGTCACGGACCGATTCGAGTTTGGCAATGACCACCATATCAGGGGCAACTTTTGACAGCAACCTTTCAAGGTGATTGGCTGCCCTGTTTTCGTCTTCAAGGATAATTACTTTCATTTATCCTGTGATTTAAGAATGGGAACCCGCACCAGAAAACTTGCATCTGATGGAATGATTTCAATGGGCTGGTCGGAAAAGAATGCAAATTGCTGAATGATATTCTTTAGTCCGGTTTTCTTGGAGTCAACACCTACATATTTGAGATGCAACGTATTTTCAATCTCCAGGTAATCCTTGTTTTTCCGAATAGAAATCCGCAATGGATAAACTTCTGAAACTTCATTGTGCTTCACCGCATTTTCGATTAAAAGCTGTATGGTCATGGGAACAATAAAATCACCGGAATTTGCTTGTACATCATTTTCAATGATCAGTTTATCTTCAAAACGTGTTTTTAATAAAAAAGTAAAAGAGCCGATAAATTCCAGTTCATCTTTAAGCGGAACCAGTTCTTTGTCCCGGCTGTCGAGCACATACCGGAATAGGTCACTCAATTGATGAATAAACTTTACTGCCATGGCCTGATCCTCATAAACCAGGTCGCTCAGTACATTCAAACTGTTGAAAAGGAAATGAGGATTGATCTGATTCCGGAGTGATTCATATTTATAGGCCATCATTTCAACCTTCAGTTTTTCGGCTTGAATAAACGCGTTTTTCCACGCATGAAAGAACCCGATAGCAGTAAATATCAGTGAAATAATAAATGATATCAGGAGCGTGTAGGGTACGGATATCGCGATTGACCTCCATGACTGAGAAGGCGGAATGTCATTCCAGATATAAAAGTTGATCACCTGAACCAAGATAAAAGCACTCATCGAATATCCAATGAACGTCAGTATTTCAATAAAAGTCTTTTTTGCCGGAGTTTCAATCCACGATATTTTTCGATCAAGATAAACATGAATCATACCCAGTCCACCCCATTGGGTGATGCAGATACTGAACGACCATAAAAATCCAATCAGAAAAGTATGTAAATCTTTCAGGGCTCCGGGCATAAAAATCAGAATGATAAAAAGACTCAACGCCAGATTGGCAATTATGAACCTTACCAGTGTGACCGGTTTGTTCCAGACTCCGGGAATATACATTTGATGATTGAATTTTTAAGTTTGCCAATTTTGTAAAATTAAAGATAAAACCGGATCAGATAGAAAATTCTTACTGATCCTGGTTTTAATGAATGAGAGCGGCCTTCTTTTACCTTTAAGCGTGTTTTACTGACATCCTTTCACAATCCCTTCAACCTGATCTTTTCCCCAGGCTGGATGTATCGCTGATTTTGGTTTGAAATTGTCCCAATTGGCCAGTAATTCTTTGGCTTGAGGACAAAATGATTTCGGATCAAGGCCCATATAAGGCGCTGCACCAATATCTCCCTGTAATTTAAGCAGCTTTGCGCGGGGATTGGCAGGATCAATTGCCAGTGCTTTACCAACAGCTTGTCCTGAAAGTCCGCTGAATTCCTGTCCGCGTTCCATCGGATTCACAACGAGCCGGCCTATAAAGTAAAACGACTGAAGAGCAAATACTTCCGATTCATTAGGAGCTAATTCGATCAATTTTGCAATCGATTTTTCGGCTACATCCAGGTAACCGTCTTTTTTTGTTGCGTCTGTTGGTTCCAGAAAGCTCATAATAATGTAACAATACGAATGGTAATATACGGGAAGCCACTCGGTTTTTTCGACATCGGCAATCATTTGGAACTTGTTGCCCAAAGCCTGGAAGTCAGCTGCATTTTTACAAGTTGAAAACTGACTGAGTGTTTCGCCCATTGTCTGAAGAAATTCCGGTTTCTGCGCCATTGAGACAAGGCTGACAAAAAGCACTGCAAGTGATAGGAAGATTTTTTTCATGATAAATTGTTTAAAGATTATTGTTTAAAATTATTATTTGATATTTGAATTTGCAATACATTAATATATTATTCTACTCGATCCTATCAAGCTGATTTGCATTACCCTTTCTGGTTAGCGTTATAAAACAGGCAACCACGTAAAACCGGCTGGAGCTTGGTTGAATTGCTGCACTTGAATAGTTTCCGTTTACATCAGAAGTACTGGCATATCTGCGGCCAAATTCATTTTTAAAGCCCATTACATTTGTGACGGCGCCATAAAAGATGATATTTTTCCGGTAAAGGAAACTCCAGCTCAAATCGAGGCTTCGGTAGGGCAACATCCGCTCACCATTAAAAACGGGCGAGTTTGGATCGTTGTAAACACGCGGAGAAGAGTATTTGAAATTAGCTCCAAGAAGCGACCGCCAACCATTCAACCAGTGTTTATAAACCACCGAGAAATTATGTGTGCTCGCGAAGGTTGGGATAGCTGTTTCAGGAAAGTTCCTGTAATCGCGTTTTGTATCGAGGTATGAATACGATATCCAGTAATCCCCGTTTTTGATCGTTTTGCTGTCTCGCCAAAATAGGTCAAGCCCTTTGGCATAGCCGCTTCCAAGGTTTGTATAACTGGTGGGAAGGTAAAATTCGCCGCCATTTGTTTTTACTAAATTCTTATAATCTTTGTAATACAACTCCATCCGAAGTGTACGGCTATTTACCGATGATTGATAGCTAAACGTATAATGATCTGCCCGTTCCGGATTAAGATGATTGGTGTAAAGCAGGTAATCATCCACGGGATTCTGATAGAACCAACCGTAAGCAAGCGAGAATTGACTGTTTTCAGTCACCTTATAAGCGGTCGAAAGACGCGGAGACAATTTCAGACTTTTCAGGTAATCCGAATATTCAAGCCGTGCCCCAATCCTGGTTACAAATTTGGAAGATGCATATACTTGTGCCTCTGTGAATCCCGCGATCGTGTGATTCGTAAAGTTGTTATCATGAGTTTCGGCTGGCATACTGACGTTTTGCGAATAGGTTTTGGCAAAGAATTCACCTCCAAATTTAAGACTAAATTTTTCGGTGAAAAGATAGTTAATACTATTCTTCAGATGAGTTCCGATAATTCTTTTCCCAACAGTGGTCTGGTCATAAAGGATATCATCATAGTTATTTGTGAAGGAAGCAGCAGAATTCATCGCCAGTTTTTCGTTCAAATGGCCATTCCACGAGGCATTCATAAAGTAATTTTCATTCGCGAGATGATAGTCAAACGGACTTCCTCCCGGTTCAATATTTTCCTGGTTGATCGTGAAAGCATCTTTGTTGAAACTAGAATAAAACTTAAACATGCCGGTTTTACCCGTCTTTTGCCTGACACTTAATGCCCCGGTTGCTGATTCAGGCGGATGAATCCAGTTGTAATTTTGAGCTGTTAAACTCATATATGGTGCTAAATTATTGTAAGTCAGCGATCCGGTGGCAGCGCCATTCTTCCATAATTTAGTCCCTGCCACCTCAACACCAATCGACAGAACCGATAAATCGAGCTGATCTTCAGCCGGCATATCGTTGGTATTGAGCAGTAAAACGGATGAAAGTGCCTGACCATATTCTGCTGAGTAACCGCCCGTGCTGAATATCGTCCCCTTAAACATAAAAGGGTTGAACCTGCCACGTGTGGACAGGTTAGGGGCTGTCGAATTATAAGGCACATAAACAAGCGAACCATCGATATAGGTTTGTGATTCTTCGCTGTCGCCCCCTTTTACAAACAACCGGCCCGATTCGCCATTGGTAGTAGTTCCCGGAAGCGATTGCAACGCACCATATACATCACCTTTAGCGCCGGCAGTGGTCACCATGTCCATCGGGGTAATGGTAACTGCCTGTTTCTTGTCTCCTGCTTCAAAAGTTCCCGCAGTGATGGTTACTGCAGTCAATTGATTAAATGCTTCTTTCAACTGAACATTTACACGGATTGTATCGCCTTTCAGTTCCAGTTTTTGCAAAGACGGTTCGTAACCCACGAACTCAACACGAAGATCAAACGTACCTGTCTTTTTGGTTTTTAATATGAAATGACCGTTTTCGTTGCCCGAAGTTCCGTCGTAAGTCCCTTTCAAATAAACATTGGCACCGGGCAAGGCTTCACCTTGTTCCTGTGTCACTTTCCCTGTTATAACCGTCTGCGAAAATGTTTGCAGGCTGACCAGGCTAAAGAGGATATAGAAGTAGATGGATTTCATATTGCTGACTTTTCATGTTGTTCGGTATAAAGGTGAAACAAAACTTGTGTAGCTCAAAAAAACAATTGATGAACTGTAGAATTTGGATGTTGAAATGCAGGAAAACAGGGTATTTTCTAATGAATGGAATTGCAACATACGGCTACACAATTTAAACAAAAAATGATCCTTCAATTTTTACCAACAATTAAATATATTTGTATTTTTAAGAAAAAATATTACTAAAAAAAATCAGCCATGAGCAGAATTTCTGAAAGTATGATCGGGGATGAATTCAGTGATCCTTTGGAATATATGGATCAACCCGGAAAGAAAGCGAATAGAAAATCATCATTAATGGACAATTATGATGACGAAGATGATGAAGAAGACTTCGATGATGAAGATGATGAGGATGATGAAGAATTTGAGGAGGAAGACGACGACGAATAGTGATTAATCTGATTTCATCTCAAAATTATTGGATTAATGACCGGTTGAATGTTTTAATTGAACAGTCAACCGGTCTCTTTTATTAGAAAAGCATTAAAACGTTAATTTACCCAGTAATTTCAAAAGCGCGGGGATTTCGGTTATGTTATATTTTGCGAATGAAGGACTTAGGCCAACCCTGATGTATAAGCAGTATCGGTTAAGGTGTTGAAAAGAAATTCGTCTGTCTTATCATCACCAGCAGCAAAGATAAAGTCAAAATTCTGATTCGTCATCAGGGTATTGGCGGCTTGTCCCTTGTCGTATTTTCCACTTCTATGCCTGATCATTTCGGGTAGCAACATTAACTGATAGTCATGAATCTAAAAATAATCGACTTGTTTTAAGGTCTTTACAAGTCTCCCCGAATTTTAGACCGCTTTATACCCTATTTTTTTGTCTTACTCAGTTTAATAGGTATACGATAGGCAGCGATAACCAACCTCACAAAATGTGTTTAATTGACAATACTTGCTGTCTTATTTTTCATACCCTGGGTTATCTGGTTTTATATGAAATGAAAGCCACTGAAACTTCGTGAAAAGTTAAAAAAAACTCTTTTAGACCTCTTTAAAGGACTATGGCTTAATAAACCTGGAGATAAACCGGGGTTTGGAGAACAGTGCTGCAGTATTTATTAATGCAAGGTGTGAATATGCCTGTGGAAAATTTCCAAGAAGCCGTTTTGTTGCGAAATCAATATCTTCGCTAAAAAGTCCAACATGGTTACCACATTTTAACAGATTATCAAAAATCACTTTTGCTTCTTCTTCCATACCAATCTTAAACATTGCCTGGATGAGCCAAAAGGTGCAGATTGTGAAAGAGGAGCTTGGCTTGCCAAAATCGTCTTCATTTAAGTATCTGTACATCAATCCTTCGTGATGAAGTCCGTTTTTCACAGCTATAACTGTCTTTTTAAATTTCGGATCATCAGCATCGATAAAACCATATTCTTCCATGAGTAACAGTGAAGCATCGACGTGCAAATTGTCGTAGGTCTGGGTAAATGTTTGCAGATCTTTGTTCCAGCCATTCTTTAAGATATCTTCCTTTATCTCGTCAGCAATACCTCTCCATGTTTCGCATTGATGATCCTTATTTAGTAAGCTGGCTATTTTTGCGGCCCTGTCCATTGCCACCCAACTCATCACTTTCGAGAAAACAAAATGCTTTTCAATACCGCGAATTTCCCAGATTCCCTTGTCGGGACCTTGCCAATGTTCTGAAACAGTTTGGGTAATATTCCGAAGGATCTCCCAGATATCTTCAATCTCGTCCAATGTGCCGGGGAAGAATACGTAATACTGGTAAATAACATTCAGCAAATACCCAAATACGTCATTCTGCCTTTGGAAATAGGCGGCATTACCAATTCTTACGGGTTTTGAGCCTTCATAACCCGACAAATGTGCCAGGTTAGCTTCGGTCAGTTCCCTTTCGCCCCTGATACCATACATGATCTGAAACGTATCGTCCTTCGATTTAAGAATTCCTTTAATGAAAAATAAAAATCGCTGAGAAGTTCTGTAATGCCCCATTTTCAGCAAGGTTTCGATCGACATTGAAGCATCGCGTAACCAGCAAAACCGGTAATCCCAGTTACGGACTTCCCCAATTGTCTCAGGAAGACTGGTCGTTAATGCTGCCAACACGGCACCTGTTGATTGAAAGGACATTATCTTCAAAACCAATAAGCTCCTGATTATTTCTTCGGTGTATAACTCATATTTCTTCGAACGGTTTGTAAAGTTGAGCCAATAAACTTTGGTGCGCTGATATTCAAGATAAACCCTGTTAATGTCTATTCCGATTAATTTTTGATTGTACGACATTAAAAGAAACTGGTGCGCTGTGAGGGTAATGGCTTTAGCACCCAAAATATCATCAAGATTCAAACTGGAATACAGGTAGATGCAATTTGTAGGCCGCTCAGTTGAATATGTTCTGATGTGATCATCCACAGTTATATGAAAAACTTCCTCAATTGCATAATTCAGCTTTGGATTATAACTGACTTTGAAGACAGGGGCCCCGGAAATAAGCCTGATATAACGGTAAATCTCGGCTGATGCATAACTTTCATTATCGCTTGTCTTATACCTTGGCATAAAATCGATAACCTCAAATGAACCTTCGGTTGAATTAAACCTGGTGCTTAGCACATTTGTCCGGTAAAGGTATTTTTGATTGATTGTATAGCTGTCATCAACATCAATACTGAATGAACCACCTTTTTCTTTATCAAGAAGTTTGGCGAAAACTGACGGCGAATCGAAATCGGGCAGGCAGCACCAGTCAATACTTCCTTTCTCTGATACAAGGGCTGCACTTCTGCAATTGCCAATTACACCATAATTCAAATTGTTCATCCTGAATTTCCCGATATTGATTGATAAAACTTTGTAAACGGTTGATTATAACTCCAGACCAATCAGAGCTGAAGTTGTATGCGATTCTCCGGGAGCCAATTTGATCACATCGTCGAATGCATTGACGGCCTCGACACAAACAAAATGCAGATATGCATCATCGGGCATATCACTGATGGCGGCACTTGCTTCTTTCCCTGGATTCCAAACAGTCGTAATTTTGCTTCCTGCTTTTTCGACGCGGATATTCCTTTTTAACTGGGTATCTTCAATCATGCAAGTTGCTTTGGTATTGTGATAATGACGGGTTTCAGCTTTCCTGATTTCGATTTTAGGAGTTTCCTGAATAAACTCACCCAGTTCAAGCTGGCTGTGATAAGGAGCCCCTTGCAATCCTGAGATTGTAATATTTTCGATGGCCGAAATGTTATAATATGAATGAAGTGCACAGGTATATTCGAGTGGCTCAGCTGATTGATTAGTCACTTTAAGGCTAACTTCCAGGGTTTCCCCGACTATAACCGTCAACTCAGCGCAAAAATCGTGCGGCCAGTAAGCTTTTGTTTCATCCGATGAGGAAAGCTTAAACCCAACGAATGTTTCGCCATTGGGTTTGACTGAAGTTTCAGTCAATTCCCAGTACATAAGACGCCCAAAACCGTGCTGTGGCTTGGCAGGATCGCTTTTGTGAGGACCAAACCACGGGAAACATACGGGAATGCCTCCGCGAATAGGTTGTCCGATTTGAAAACTACTTTTCGGACTCATCCAAAGAATCTCCTCCGAATGATGAGGTATGAAACTCATTACATGTGCACCATACAGGCAAATTTGGGCATCAGCGTATTGGTTTGCAACGGTCAAATAAACCAATTTATCATGCAGTTCTGCAAATTTTACTACACCTCCTAATGAATACCTGTCGTTCAGTTCGTCGATATTAACCATCGTAATAAAGCTTAAATTGTTTTGATTATTGATTTTAACAACCCACAACTGCACCGGAATTTATCGAAACAAAAAGTTCGGAGATTTGCCGATTTTCAGCGCAAGTTAGCAATCATTTTAATTTTCATGACGATTGAACAGCAAATAGCCAAAGCTAGCCTGGACATAAAACCTCGGATTACTGTTGCTGAAAAAATTCAATAACAGACTTGCCGGTCCGAAAGGGGTGTGAATCACAAGACCGCCGCTGCCGATAAACTGGTTGGAAGTGAAAAACCGATCACTGTAATAGGGTTTATTGTTGCTGTCGCTCAATAATTCTTTAAATGGTTGAAAATAATACCCTTCGAGGCGGAAATGTGTTGATTGAGAGAGTGGAATGATCGCTTTTAAACCCCCGGCAACAAAGTTATTGGCCCTGATGTAAGGTAAATACCGGATAGTACTGTTCACGGTGGGTTCAAAGTTATTCGCAGCAATTAAAGTGGCGGTATAGTTGTTAAAAAGCTCTTTTGTTGAGAAATAAGAATTGGTTTCAACGCCGATAGTTAGCCATTTCGAAGATTTAAAATACCTCTCGTAGCTAAGTTCCAATTGAATATACTGATGCTCCATGTGGTATGGCTGCTTGCTTGTGCTTGTAGATCCGGGTTCCTCTTTTTCGGTTCCAAATATATAGGCGGCCTCGAACTTAAACATTTTACCTTCGGTAGGATATTGCTTTTTATTAAAGGCTTTTTCCTCAAAACGGGCATGCAAATTCCCGGCAGTAAAGGTAGTTTGATCAGGTTCGTCATTCGATGTGTAATTTGTAGTTTGATAATAATCATTCGATTGATTTACGAAGTTTATTCCGGCCTCCCATTTCGAAGTGGTTTTAGCAGGGAAACTAACGTCGAGCTGAATATTGTCATCATTCTTTATCACATAGTGCGGGCGTTTATCTTCAAAAAATAGTTCCGTAGATCCCGAAAAGTAGTTGAACCTGTTCTTAATAAAATAGAGATCAAGCGAGAACGGTTGCTTTGTTGTAAAATTAAAACGTGATCCTACCATGAATGAACTGTAGAATTTCCCGATGTGGATGTTGGTCTGCAGGGTAATTGGCAGATTATTGAACAGGCGATAATCGAGTCCGATATACCCCTGGTTGACATCCGAAAGTGAGAAGTAACCTCCAACCCCCACTGCAAGCGGTCTTTGTTGCTCCGCCTTCAATTGAAGATCAAAATAGCCGGAACTCTTATTATAGTCGGCGGTAGGTAAAAGAGATTTGATTTTATCGTCTGCCAGAATCTTAAAATATTCGCGTCTGAGTTCCTCTAAATCAAATGTTTTAGATTTATGACGTATCGACTGTATCACATAATACCGTTGTGACCCATCCACACCTGATACCTGAATATTATTAAAAACCATTGTCGGACTTTTGCTTCGGAATTCCTCACGATTGCGGTTAAGTGAGTCAAGATCGGATCTTCTGGTAATACGTGATTTAATAGATTCAATTTGCCCCAATGCAGCTTTATAACCAACATTCTCGATTTCGTCAAATTTTTCAAAATCAAGAAAGGCGAAATTGTCAACAATTGGCTTAATTGTAATTCCCAGACTATCAGGTATTGAATAGCTCGTTTTTCGAACCATCATATTCCATATCTGTAGTTTCAGGTCGTCTTTTTTTGGCTTCTTATTTTTAAACTCGATCGCACTCCCAATCATTATATCAGGTTTGAAGTCCTGTTGCATAACGTCGTATGGAAAATTATTAACCAATCCTCCATCGAAAAGCAGAACGCTGTCAATTTCGATCGGTTTAAAGACGAATGGAACCGTCATTGATGCCCTGACGGCCAACCCAAGGTCTCCCTTGCCGAATACGACTGGTTTATTAAGGTAAATATCGGTAGCTACACATCTGAACGGGACAAAAAGATGATCAAAGTTGTTTTCAGCAACAGCATTTGCCGGGCTGAATAGTTCCATGAACGCAAAATCGATTTGACCGGGAGGGATAATATTGGTTGGAAGCGCAAGTTTCATTTTATCTTCGTTCCTGGCAAAGTCAAGATCGATGAAAGAGGGATTCTCGTCGAGTTTCTTGAAATAATAGACATATTCAGGGGGAATAATTCCCTTAAACCAAAGTTTGAAATCTTCGGATTTGAAAAGGGTTTCCATTTCGTCGGGCGAATAACCGGAGGCATAAAGACCACCTACGATGGCACCCATGGAAGTTCCGGTGATGTAATCAATCGGAATATTGTTCTCCTCGAGTGCTCTTATAACCCCAATATGAGCAAGACCTTTTGCTCCACCTCCGCTAAGCACCAATCCAACTTTTTGAGCAAATCCCGAAATCGGAAACATGTAAAGGCACAATATGAAATAGTATATGAACTTTTTCATGATTAATATCTCATTTTAAATACCTTAATGATCTTCTATCTTGTGCTTTAATGATTGGAATCCTTCTCCAAGAATCTCGCTGGCATCCATAATTGTAATGAAAGCACTGGGATCAACCTGGTTGATATGTTCCTCGAGAATGGCAACCTCTCTTCTGCTCACAACAGTAAATATAATATTTTTATCTGTATTGGTATACATACCAGTACCTTTCAGGTAAGTGCCGCCACGTGCAAGGTCGTTGATGATTTTATCCCGGATATCTTCGTGCTTGTCAGATATGATAATCAATGCTTTGTTGTAATTGGCTCCTTCAAGAATCAAGTCGACTGCACGTCCGGTGATGTAGATGACAATCATGCTGTAAAGCGGAATTTGCCAGTCTTTAAAGGCTGCCAGGGCAACCAAAACAATGGCAGAATCGACCCATATCAGCATTTGACCGATTGGGATACGCGTATACCTGGTGATTACCATGGCGATGATATCACTTCCTCCTGATGTGGCTTTCGCCTTGAATATCAGGCCAAGTCCTATACCGGTTAAAACACCCCCGAAAATGCAAGAGAGCAGTACATCATTTACAAGAGGTGCATCACCAATTTCGCGCATCCAGGTAATACCGTCCATAAATATCGACGACGAAATAAATCCATAAATGGTTTTTGTTCCAAAGCGCGGACCAAGAAGTTTTATCCCAAAATAGGTTAATGGAATGTTTACAAGTAAGTTAAATATACCAATTGGAAATCCGTCAGGAAAAAATGCCATGCCTTTGGTCATATAATAGACAATGATTCCAAGTCCATAGATTCCACCCGGTACTATTTTGTGAGGAGTAATAAAAAATACAAAACCCACTGCCATAATAAAGGATCCAATTGTAATGAGTCCGTAGTCGACAAACCATCGTTTAGAGAATAGTTTTTCCTTAGTCAGAAATGCCATAAAGAGAGGATAATTTTTTCTAAAATTACAAAAAAAAGGGTTCCTTTTGGGGAACCCTTTTTTAAAGTCGTTGTTCTTAGAATCTTTTTTCTTTGATCCTGGCTTTTTTACCAGTCAATTCGCGTAGATAGTACAAACGTGCACGACGTACACGACCCATACGGTTAACTTCAATACCATCGATAAAGGGCGAGAAGAAAGGGAAAATCCTTTCAACACCGATATTACCAGACATTTTGCGAACGGTAAATGTTTTTGTTGTACCGGCACCTTTGATTTGAATTACAGTTCCTTTGTAGTTCTGAATTCTCTCTTTAACACCTTCAATGATTTTGTAACGGACAGTTACTGTGTCGCCTGCGTGAAATGTAGGTAATTCTTTCGGCTCACCTAAAAACGCGTCTTCTGCAATTTTAATCAGATCCATCATGATTGATTTTACAATATTATTAACGAACGCAATATTCACAGTGTCTATTTGTTTGCTGTCAGAGATTGCGTACGGAACTGGCCGCAAAAGTAGATAAATATTTGATTAATTAAAACCGCAAATTACTATAATTTGAGTTTTTTCCTGATTGCTTCAGGTAAAGCCGCTTTGTTTACTACAATTGCTGTGGTTTTGTAACGTAAATATGGTTTGGATGCGTAAAAATACCCATCTAAATCATTGTAATTCCCCCATGAGTTTTTTACTTTATAATAAATTGCGCCATTTTGGTCCTTGGCCAACCCGACCAGGTGCATCGCGTGATCATCGGTGGTTTCCTGATTGTCGAAGGACATCTGTCTTATTTCTTGTGTGATAACTCTTTCTTTGCCTGGTTTGTCAAATTTATAGATCGCTGCTTCCTTCTCTTTATCTGAAAGACTGTCCCATTTAGCAATTTCCGCATCATTCATATTCGTCGGAACCTTCTCCGGAACTACAGCGATTCCATTCTGGCTAGTTGAAAATCCCTTTTCACTGGTATCGGCTGCCCAAAGGACAGAATAACCCTTTTCAATCGAAGAATCCACGATTTCCTGAAGTTCGTCGATCGAAACGTTGTAGAATTCACTCCAGAGCCAATTGTCAGGCACTTCAAGGATAAATGGCTGATAAAAAGGATGGTGATTAAATGATGTGATCTGGACATAATCATCACCGTTAATACCGCAGTAATCAGAGGCGAATGATTTGGGAGTATAGTTTTTGCCTTTATATTCAAAGTTTTGCGGAACCGTGCCCAGATAGGCATCAATCGTACTATTTACAGCTTCGTCCCATACCGGAGACAGTTTCTTATTTTTATTTTCAACAACTCCTTCAACCATTTTCCGAAGAACATTGTCCATTTCGCCATGAACATGCTTTTCTTCATTGTATTTTATTCCTGGATAGGCACTTTCAGGTAATAATCCGTACTTATTGGCAACATATAAGTCATCGTAAAGCACACCTCCCGAACCGAAGTTGGTATTTCCCTGCATCCTTACATACTTAACCGCTTTGTCGCGGTAACACATATTTACCAGAAACATTTCCGATAAATCAACTTCAGGTTTTCCCATTCGGAGCATTTCAGCTTCGAAAAACGACATTCCTGCAAAAGACCAACAGGTACCTGACCTGTATTGATTTTTTACGGAAGTGTGAGGTATTTCTTTAATCGATTGGAATTTATAGCCTTCGCCATCTTTATTTCCGGCATACGAAAAACCGGCAATGAGCCATAGTGAGAGAGTAAGAATGAGTCCCTTTTTAATTGTCTGCATTTTAAGTTTTAGAGTTGAATTTTAACTCCGAAAAGTAGAAAAAGGGATTGGATTTCAGCATCTAAATCTCATTTATAATGAATCTAAATTTTGTTCCTTTTATTGAACCGGCTTGTTTCCGGATTGATAAAGATTTTCAACCGGATGATTAGTGCCTTTGTAAATAATTCTTCCTGGGATAATTGCTGATTTAACGTTGATTGAACCGATCGTTCCAAGCGAAATATAATTGAGCGCTGCTGTAAGGCAGGCATCGGTTGGGTTACCCCAATCCTGTGTTACATTGTCTTTTACAGTAAAATCAACAGGAATGCCGTCGAAATAGTCGCTGTACCCCTGTGAATTCACATTTCGAAAACTAATGGGCGCAACGGCAATATTTAGTTTTGTATCTCCTTCAATGTTCATACCAACTGGTTTGCCATGAGTCGTCGATCCAATTAGTTTCATCTTCAGGTAGGGTTTCAGTCCTGATATAACCAACTCACTTGCTGAAGCTGTTGAAGATGTGGTTATTACGACAAGTTTATCGAGTTGAACACTATTACTTTTCAGCCCGATTAGACTTTGATACCCCATTCTGACGTGCTTATTGTTATATGTTAGCGTGTTGTAAACTTTGCCCATATTGGGTTTCCCTGCAAGCATTGCAACAAGTGAGTCGGCACAGTCGAGTGTGCCCCCGCCGTTGTATCTTAGGTCGAGAATCAAATCGGTGACTCCCTGGCTCGAAAAACCATCAAATACTGAATTCAGTTCTTTCACAGAACTTCCAAGAAAATCGCTAAAAACAAGGTATCCAATTTTTTTCGCTCCCTTGGGGAAGATGCCTGAATACTGCACTGAATTGATAATGATAGCTCCTTGAGTCAATTGAATGGTTGTTTCAGTACCATCATTTTTTATAAATACAAATGAGTTTCCTGCATTATTAAGTGCCGTGTTTACCTGGGCGTCGCTCATTGAGGCTATGGTTTTACCATTCATCGATTTGATTTGCCAGCCGCGTTTAACACCTGCTTTACCCATAGCGCTGTTGTCGTAAACGAACAAAATACGAAGGAGATTTTGTTCGTCAAATCCTAATCCAGCTCCCCAACCTGTTGTTTCGCCGTTTTGGAGTAAAGCAACCATGTCAGTATAGGTTATTGTGAAACTCCATCGGTCTTTTATGTATCTCACTTTGTTGATGTAATCATCTGGAGTTTTAATCGTAGTAAGGTCGACAGCCGGCATCGATTCATACCATAGATACAAATCGTTGAATGTATTGGCCGTAAATTGTACGGATGGATCAATTGTTTTAACAATATTCTGGGGTGTATCTTTTTTACAACCGGAGAATAAAAAAATAGAGAAGAAAAGGGTGGAATATATTATTCGTTTCATTTGGAGACTAATATGATGAATTATAGGGACCTGACAGATTTTCAAAACTTTTAGGGTCTCTTTTGCAATTTGCTACAACTTTCGTGCAAATTAAATTGGACGTAAGCACTGTTTATGATTCCTTTTGAGGGTAATGAATCCGCACATGATAAATGTTGAGAAGTTTTTCAAGGAAAATCTCCTTCAATAGCGTTATGTCTTTGAACGTCAGTGGTGCAAGATCGAGTTGCCTTTCTTCTATCTTTTCCTGAAAAATTGTTTCGATTAGATTTTTTAAACTTTCACTATCTTTTTTATCAAGACTTCGCGATGCCGCTTCGATACTGTCAGCAAGCATTACAACAGCAGTTTCGCGTGTTGAGGGCAATGGTCCGGGATAGGTAAACAGGCTTTCATCGGTTTCCTGCCGATTTTTGTTATTCGATTCAATGAAAAAATAACTTGTTTTAGTGGTGCCATGGTGTGTTTTGATAAAATCAGTGATTTGCTCCGGAATTTTATGCTTTTGAGCAAGGTCAACTCCACGACTAACATGTTCCATAATGATTTTCGCACTCTCTTCGAATGTGAGATTGTCGTGTGGGTTAATTCCCAGTGCTTGATTTTCAGTGAAAAATTGCGGATCTGTCAATTTCCCAATGTCGTGGTAAAGTGCACCAGCCCTTACCAGCAGCGGATTTCCGCCTATCTTTAGAATTGCTCCTTCGGCCAGATTGGCAACTTGCAGCGAATGTTGAAAAGTTCCTGGGGCCTCTTCTGCAAGCTTACGAAGTAGTTTCTGATTGGAATAGGACAATTCAATCAGCGTAACATCGGATACAAATCCAAAAGACTTTTCAATCAGAAAGACAACAAGATAAGTGATCAAAGTGAGCGCGGCATTAATCAGAAACCATTTTATTATGGTCCAGTCGATACTTGCAAAACTGGCTTCCTGGATCAACGATATTCCGACATAGGTAAAGGCATATACAAAAAATATAATTACGGATGTGAGAATCAATTGGTCGCGCCGCTGAAGATTGTTTTGACTAATCACCGCAATGCTTCCTGCAGGAATAGACAGAAGTACAAATTCATATCCGTTTGGCACCATGAAACCTACAATCAGTGCAGTAATTGTATTTACGAAAATTGCAAGACGGGCATCGAGAAAAGTTCGGATGATTAACGCAAGCGCAGTGAAGGGTACGATGTAAACGGAGATGTTGTTGGTTTGGACGATGATCCTGCAAAAAAAGATCATCAACACCATCATTAGCAGTGTAAAAGTGACATCACGTTTTGAACTGAGTAATTTTCTGCGAATATTGTAGATAAACAGAAAAAGTGTCAATAGTAACATGATGATAAATAACATTTTCCCGACAATAATCAGGTAGTATTTTGAAAAATCACCACGGCTTTTTTCATACGTTGATTTAAGTGACTCTATAATGACATAGGTTTGAGGTGAAATCACATCACCTTGCGAAACAATTCTTTCACCTTCCTGCACCACACCATTAGTAGTCGACAGGTTTTCAAGGATTTTTTGTTTTTCTCCTTCCGTTTTATCGGGATCAAACGATAGGTTAACAGCCAGATAATCTTCTGGATGGAGTTTCTCGATGATTTTATTAAAATCAGTATCCCCTTTTTTGAGCAGGTCAAGCCTTGCATTTGCTTCAGAATAGGCCGTTTTCAACGAGTAGAGTTGTCCTGCAGAAACCTTTTCGGCCAGGTTGTTCTTCACGATCAGAAATTCGCTTTTTCCCACCAGGAAGGGATAATTGCTTGCTGCTTGTTCAAGGATTCCCGAATTATAGATTTTTTCAAATATCGTAAGAACTTTGTTTTTAACAATTCGGGAGTAAAGAATCTCTGTATTCTCATTGAGGGTGATCGCATCAATTTTAGATGAAAGATTTGCAATCTGCTGTTTACCAACCGAATCATGAAACAGAAAATAGGGAGTTAAGGATTTAAGAAGAGAATCGCGTTCTTCAGTTATTGTACCATCCGATTTCAGGATGGCAAAGTTGTAAGGTGCAATTAATGTGGCGTGCATCCATGGCCGCCCTTTTTGAAATTCATAGGGAAATCTTCCCTCCTGAGGAAGAGCAAAATAGAGTATAATTGCGGTAATTATAAATAGTGATGTTAAATAAATCTTGTGCCAGCTTGCTGATTCAAACCAATTTTTCTTTTCCGGATTCATATTTTTCTCTTCTCTCAGGTTTAAAGCGGAATGTAATTAATTCGTATATTTGGAATTAATCAAAAGTAGTAATTTTTTAATGAGATACGGAATCTCCAACCTCAGCATTGTTCCTGTGCGGTCAGAACCGCGCGAAAAGAGCGAAATGTGCACTCAAATACTTTTTGGTGAGCATTATACAATAAATGAAGAGAATGCCAAATGGTGTCAGGTAAAGCTTGCTTTCGACGGTTACGAAGGGTGGATTGACAGAAAGATGGTCAATGAAATAGATGAACAGGATTTTTTGGAATTGGCAGAGATTCCGCGGATTGTGACGACTGATGTGTTTAATATCGTTCAGCCAGCAGGTGGGTACAGCAATTTTCTGATCGTAGCCGGCAGCTCATTGCCACATTTCGATCAGTTAGCTCATACATTTAAGATTGGTAAAGTTGCATACAGCATACAGGGAAACAGTATTGCATCTTCAAAGCAAGAGGTACGCGTTGTAATTATTGAGAATGCGCTTAAATATTTCAATGCACCTTACCTTTGGGGAGGACGGTCACCTTTTGGAATTGATTGCTCAGGCTTTTCGCAAATATTGTATAAAATGGCAGGATTGACAATTCCGCGCGATGCCGTTCAGCAAGCCATGTTGGGGGAAAACCTTACGTTCGTGGAGGAAGCATTACCAGGCGATCTGGCATTTTTCGACAACGAGGAGGGGGCAATCATTCATGTCGGAGTTATATGGGAAAAGAATAAAATTATTCATTCATCAGGGAAAGTCCGGATCGATAATGTAGATCATTTCGGAATATTTAATATCGATACCGGGCGGTATACCCATCAGATGAGACTGATGCGAAGACTTATCAACGACTGATAAATTATTGTCTGGCAACTGAGGAACTTGTTTTCAAAAGATATTTGTAACTAAAAACAGAGTGAATCTGTATACTGATTTATACCATTGATATTTATTTGCGATTGGTTTATATGCACATATCTAATCACTGACTATCAAGAACTATGGGACATCTCGAAATAATTGGTTACCTTTTCGCAATTATTATTGTAGTCTATATTGTCGTCCGAAACTCAACAAAGCAAAAAGAGTAATAACCGGATGATAAACGGATATATGATTGCATTTTCCTGAGTCTTACACACTCCGTTCACCTTTGATATGCGTTTTATATTGATTATCATACAGAAATATTTTGAAAATATGAAATGAGCATGATTATAGAATCATAAATCGAAATGATAATAAACTTCAAGCGAATTTCATCTGACCATCAAAAATAAATTATTAACAGATGAATAATCAGGAATTTAAATATTGTTACAAATATCCCCGTTTAGCAATGACTGTTGATGCGGTTCTTGTGGCAGAGAATTTTAGTCAGACAATGGTTTTGTTAATTCAACGAAAGCATGGCCCGTTCGAAGGAGTGTGGGCATTACCTGGCGGATTTGTTGAAATGGAAGAAACTCTAAAGTACGCCTGTCAACGTGAACTTTTTGAAGAGACAGGGATAAAAGGTGTTGATCTTAATCAGTTTTATACCTTCGATGCGGTCGATCGCGACCCGCGACACCGCACAATAACAACAGTATTTTGCGGAAGGATTCAGGAGCCGGTTGATGTTACCGGAGGCGACGATGCAGCAAAAGCAGACTGGTTCCCAATTATTTCATTACCTCCAATGGCTTTCGACCATGCCGAAATCATCCATAAATTTATAAAAGAGAAGCTTTAAGGATTTGTTGGTCAATTACCGGATGCAGGAGCGCAGGTGGCTGATCGTTTGAGGTCCTTCGCTAAAAAGCAGATCGAGAATACTTAAATTAGGCACAAATCCCCATTTCTCATTGAAAACCTGCATATATGGTATTGGAACAAAATGAAGATCGGTCGCTTGTATTTTTTCCTTTGGATGGATGGTATACCTAAAGTCATCTATTGATTCCGGAACTTCTCCTTGCAGGCAATATTCCCCGGTTGGTTTTAAAGTTACATTAAGATTAATAGCCTTAAGTATAGCACTTTGTATATCAATGTTAAAATCGAATAGGTACTTCCATTTTTTTTCGTGAAAGAACGGCGCCAGATCATCGGCATAGTATTCGAAGAATGGTGAACTATTGTAGGCAGACGAAATCCCGCGCCAATGCATCATCTGCCAGGGTTGATCAAATGAGAGTTTAAGATCCCGAATCGGTCCTTTTGCCCGGGGACCATTGGCGACAGGTATTGATAATTGTAAAGGACCATTTGCCGCAAGAATTACGGCTCTGTTTCTGAAAGATTGCTTCAGATAGCTCTCACAATATTCGATGTAAATCTGTTGATAACTAACAAGTTTTGCGAAATATTGGATGGGTGCCATATAAGCGATGCTTAATAACACTTCGGTTTTTTGATTGTCCATTAATCGTCGAAAAATTTGTGACCGGGGTCACCTTCAATACTCATCCCGTCATCTGAGATTAAATCTCCGGCTTCTTTTCTCTTTCCGTTATCATCCGTCTCATCTTCAAGTTTTTTGATCTTGTTAAGGAGCCGTCGGATTTTATTTCTAAGCCTTTGTTTGTCGATAAATGCAAAAACCGCGGTTATTAATACGCCGATGAGGATTGAAATCACCAAAATCAGCGCCAGCGGTACCTCTTCAAACTTCAGCCAAAGGAATTTAACCTCAACTTTAACCGAATTTTGCAAGGCGAAAATGGTCATTGCTACACCAAGTATAAGTCCAGTAAGTAATCCTCGTTGCATCACAATTTGTTTTTAGTTGATTGTTTTTTCTTCGGATTTTATCTTGTTCGGTTTTAATTTTACACTTCCGGTTTCGGCAGTGTTGATTTCAACCTTTTCATCATCAGGGGCATTGTAATCGGTTCTGAAAAAGATATTGTACGCAGCACCCAATGGCACAATCACTTTTGCTGATTTCAGCGGTGGCATTACAATTTCGCGGATGTCGCAATAGGCCGAATCTTTCCAAAGCCAATCGGTTACCATATTTATGTAAAGGGTATCTTTTGATTGGTTTATCAGCTTCATCTTCCGGAATGATTGCGGTGATGGCTGGGGATAAATATTTACTCCCGTAAATGCTTCACCAACTGCCGAAGCAAACAATACGCCGATTTCCGAAAGATTAACTCCTGTACGGTACTTGTGCATTTCCTTTTGTCTTTCAATGCTTTCCTGATCGGTTATGTAGGCCGATGTAACGCACGATGAAAGTATTATAAGTGAGATAAATAACGAAATTGATCTGCTGGTAATCTTCATGACGGATTAGATTTCAAAACGGATTGATAAAATAAAAGCCGACATAAACTATGCCGACTTTTACTTCAAGGAGATTAGTTTTACTTAACACCCATAAAAAAGCGGTTCCACCGGATTTTTGAGAGGAAGCTTTTATTTTTATCGAGCGAAAGCCACACAAACGATGCTTTTCCGACAACATGGTCTTCAGGTACAAATCCCCAATATCTCGAGTCTGCTGAGTTATAGCGGTTGTCGCCCATCATCCAGAAATAGTCCATTTTAAATGTATAGGTTGAAGCTGGTGCACCATTAATATAGATGGCGCCATCTTTAACTTTAAGATCGTTCTCTTCGTAAACATCGATGATTCTTTTATAAAGCGGTAGATTTTCAACTGAAAGATTGATTGTTACACCTTTTTTGGGAATCCAGATCGGTCCGAAGTTATCAAGATTCCAGGTAAACTTGGGATCGCTTGGGAAGATAGCAGGATCGCTGTTATCGGAAGGCCAGGTAACTCTTTCCTTCGACTGAATAAATTTTAAACCATCCATCTTTCTTGCCTGTTCCGCCGTAAGCGACATGATGTATCTTGAATCGGAACCTTCAACTTCCGACTGCGTAATATCTAGTTTTTCCAATGTTGAGGCATTTATAGCAGTGCCATTGGTATTTATAAGGTATTTATACTGAATACCTGGAATTTCCTTTTGTGGTTTTCCGTTTACATAAACCTGACCTTTAATGATTTTCAACGAATCTCCGGCAATCGCAACGCAACGTTTGATGTAGTTTTCGCGTTTATCAACCGGACGGTAGATAATATCACCAAAAACTCTTTTGTCACCCCAAATTTTATCACGGCCATATGAGCGTACCAATTCGTAATAACTTCTTTCCTGCATATTTACGGCAACCGTATCACCTTCAGGAAAATTGAAAACGACAACATCGTCATTTTTAACTTTTCCGAACCCGGCAATTCGTCTGTATGGATTGTGGATGATTGTCGAAAATGATTGCATCGTAGTCGACATTGGCATTGTGTGGTGGACAAACGGAAATGAGATCGGTGTATTGGGCATCTTTGGTCCGTAAGCCGTTTTACTGACAAACAGGTAATCACCAACCATCATCGATTTCTCCATCGAAGAGGTGGGAATTGTATACGCCTCAATAAAGAACATCCGGATAAAAGTGGCGGCGATAACGGCGAAGATAATGGCGTCAACCCACTCAACCACCTTTGTTTGTTTACCATCCGGCGGGTTTTTCTTCTTCCAGAAGGACCAATGGACTTTCTCCGTAACGTAAATATCGTAAATCACGACGAGACCGATTAACCACCAGTAATTGTTTAACCAAACTACCCAAAGCAGGTAAATACCACCAACAAGGCCAAACTTAAACCATTTGCTGTCCAATAACTTATTCATTCTGATTGTATTTGTTTCTTATTAAAATTTTAAGAGGTCTGTCATCGACAAAATCCCTTTTCGTCCCTGGCAGAATTCAGCTGCCAGAACTGCTCCGAAAGCAAATCCCTTCCGGCTGTATGCGCTGTGGGTAATTTCGATGAAATCAACATCGGAGTCGTATTTAATTGTATGGATCCCGGGAACTACTCCTTCGCGAACAGGTCTGATATATAATTCTTTATCTGATTGAGGAATGTCGATGGTCCAATTGGACTTCGTTTCGTTGATGGCGATAATGTCATCGGCCAGGGTAATTGCGGTTCCGCTTGGAGCATCCAATTTCTGCGTATGGTGAACCTCTACCATCGAAACATCGTATTGCGGGAAATCTTTCATGATCCTGGCAAGATACCTGTTCATCTCGAAGAAAATGTTGACACCGAGACTGAAATTAGAAGCATAGAAGAAGCAGCCGTTTTTGTCTAAACATTTCTTATCTACTTCAGCTTTCCGGTTGACCCAGCCTGTCGTGCCACTTACAACCGGTACGCCTGCTTCGAAACATTGCAGGTAGTTATTGATGGCTGTTGCAGGTGAGGTGAATTCGATGGCAACATCCGCCTTGGAGAGGTTTTCGTTTGTAAGTTCCTCTGGATTATTGACATCAATTTTTAAAACGACGGAATGTCCACGGGATAGAGCAATCTGTTCGATCTCTTTTCCCATTTTCCCGTAACCAATCAACGCAATCTTCATATCTCTTTTTTCTGTATTTGTATCTGGTTTTTCAAAAGAATTACAAAGATAGGATTATTGATTGAAATCAGCCGATTAATTGTTGACGACAAACTGATGAATCCGGCAAGCATTACCACTACTTTTTGGATTTTTGTCTGTGGCTATCCTTAGCATCAACATGTGTTGGCCTTCCGTAAGTTCATCATCCAGCAGGATAAGCCATGGCAGATGTAACTGGCTGCTCCACTGCGTAAACTGATCAATTGTTTTAAAGTCTGCACCGTCCAGGCTGTATTCAACCATTCCTGCATCAGGACCCGAAGTTACAAACATTCCAATCGCTTTTCCTGTAAATCTAAGTATTAACGAAGCTCCGGGGTTTGTGGCCTCCAATATCGGGACATTGACAAATCCAGGACGCGTGGAAGCTTTATCAATCGGTTTCCAATCTTTTATTAGTTTCCACTCTTTCGTTAATCTTGCGTTGGCAAGTGGTTCAAAATGACCTTTGATATACGAACAGGAATCCAGTGTTTTGTCTGGTAATAATTTAGGTGTGATTGTTGCCGCAGGATTTTTCCATGAAGTTTCGAAGAAATTCTGAATTGTTTTCAAATAAAGCGCTTGTCCAAAAGGAGAAGGATGCAGATTTTTGAAATCATCCCGCCAGGTGAACTCACCGTTGAGGATTCTGTCATTGACCTCTTTGGCAAGGTTGATGGATGAGATGTTGTAATATTCAGCTACTTTTTCATGTTGCACAATAACTTCAGGTATTTTGCCGTTGTTGTAATCTGACATCTTATCCTGATCAACAAAGTGAAGCATCACGATATCAATATTTGGATTTGACTTTATTGCCTGGTAAACAATTCCTTCCATTCCCCTGAGCATTCGCTCGGGTTTGAAGCCATTTGTCGCATCATTTACCGCCGCCTCCTCGAAGAGCAGATCAACTGTTCCTTTCAACAAAACATCGCGCGTAAACCGCATTGCACCAGGCGTTGAACCTGTTGATGGGATTCCAGCGTTGATAAATTCGAATTCAGTTGAAGGGAATCGTTGCTTCAGGTAATCGCAGACCATATCCCTCCAGCCAGTCATGTAGGTGATTGATCCTCCAAGAAATGCAACCCGCCCTTTTTTCTCTTTTTCGAATTTAATCCGGCAATTATCCATATTTCCACGAAAATTGATAGCCATTTTCGATTCATAAGGCGGTTGTTTGTCGAGTAATCCGGGAGCCGTGTTCGTTAATATAAAGCGGACAATAGGAGCGGGGTCTTTAAGACTGTGCGGATGGTGACCAATTCCTTCTTTAAGGATGATTTTGATATCGCCACCTGCCTCTTTATAGGTTTTTTCGAGCACGTAAGTGTTCTCTTCAACCGGAACAACATCATCAGTTGCGCCACAGACATGAAGTACAGGAACTTTTGCTTCTGCTAATTTACGTGCATTGTAAATGGGCATTCCTTGAAAGTCTTTAACTGTCTCTTCGGTAAGTTTATAAGCTTCAAGATGTTGTTTCCAGTCGGGTGCGGAACCGGTTCCTTTACCTTTGCCGCCCGGCCAGCTTTTCAGATCGCATACCGGTGCATCTGCATAGATACACGCTACTTTCTCCACATTTTCAGAACCCCAATTGTAAATGTAAAGACCACCACGGCTCATTCCTTCCAGAACAGTTTTCGGATTGAGCTGATATTCTTTGATCAGGTAATCGTAGAAACGGTTCCACAACGCTACCGCTTCCGGATTGGCGCACAGGTCGGCCGCATCGACATAGACGACATGAAACCCTTTTTCGAGTAAAGCTATCTCTGTTTGAGGTTCATGTCCCCAGAAACGGGCTCTCCAGATCCAATGCCTACCTGGTTCCGCTTCTTTTGGGAAAACAACCATTGCATCACGCCCTTCGAACTTAAAATCAAGACATTTAAAACCATGGTAATCGGTTTCCTGTGCTTTGCCCTGAAACGTCATTCCAAAGAAAAAGGCAATCAGGAGTATCGTTCTTGTCAGGTGGTTAGTGATGTCCGACATGTTTATATTGTTAGTTTGATTTTATTTAAAAAGTTTATCCAACCCCAATTTTTTAACGGCATCCTGGATCGTGGAACCTGCTTTCTTTTTAAATTCGGTCTCCACCAACTTCTTAGCATCAGAGAGATCAACCTTCACATCAGGCTTGTCGAACGTGCCGCCAATATTAACTCCGATCGGGTATTTTGCAATGTTCTCCGCACCCGGAACGAAACCAATGTATTTGGTCACTTCTTCGCTGACATCTTCCTTGTTCACTTTAAAATCGATCCGATAGTCAATATTCTTTGAAACAGATTGTTTCCCCGACATTGTAACATCCTGACCAGCAATTTTAGTTGTAAAAGGTGAAACAACCAATCCTCCGTCGACGACTTTAAAATTGGTGGTGAAATCATTCACTTTCACTTGTTTGAACAGATCTTTTCTGAAGTACTTTCCAATCTCATTAAACATTGCAGCTTCAACCAATACAAGATTTTTGGTCGATAATAATCCCCCTCCATTCAGGGTTGAGAAGATGGGTGCGTAATCGTTTCCAAGTTTCCCTTTAAGTGTAATTCCTGTACTGAATGCGCCGGTGCTTTCCTGTGCAATCGGAAGAAAATGACGAATTGTGCTCAATGACTGATAAGCTGTTGGCAGGTCGAAATCTTTGATATCCATCTTAAAATCGAAATCAGGAGTCACATTCTTTGGTGTATTGTAAGCTCCCGAAACCAACACTTTACCGCTCAGCATATTCATATTCAATCCGTCAAGCAGCACCTTGCGTTCCTTGATGACTACTTTACCTGTAATTCCGGTAATGGACATTTTATCGTAAAGCGCCTTATTAACTGATGCGTCTACGATGAAATTGATGTTTTCGGGAACTTCAAAAGGTTTGCCAATGGCAACCGTGTCTTTTGAAGTGGCGTTTGGCATTAGTTGATTGATGTTTAAATATTTTGAATTCAAGGTCATGTTCCCATTCAACACCCCTTTTTTCAGAATGTAAGCCCAGTAATTTGTAAGGCTGCCACTTGCTGCGAAATCGCTTTCTCCCATATTTCCCGAAAGGTTATTCAATGTAATCGCTTTCGGATTCAAACGGATATCGGCCGATTTGATTTCGACTCTTTGCGGAAGCGATTTTGATGCGAACATGAAGTCTTTCAGTGAAATTGTTCCGTCGGTTCTGAAATTCTCGTACTGCTCTTTCTCGATTGATGAATATTGACCGCCGAAATCAACATAGGCATCCATGACGCCTTTTAAATCAATAGAATCCATCGGTATTGCCTGTTTCAGCGAAGCAAAATCAATTCTGCCTTTCATATTTCCTTTTAAAAGGGGATCACTTACGGGTGTGGCAACGTGCAAATTTGCTGTTAACGGATTTCCCGCAATGGAGGCTTCAAATTTTTCGATGTCAATCTTTGTAAGATCAAGAGAACCTTGCGGTTTGGCAATGCTGGCGGTCACTTCGATCTTCTCAATCTCTTTAGGAAGATTCGGATACTTCAGTCTGCCACCTGCGATCTTTAAGTCGACTCCAAAAGCGGGGTAGATCGAATCGGAATAAAGCCCTTTGACAAATCCGCTGAAGGCGATATCGCCCTTTGTTTCGACACCTTTCAGGTTCTTTTGGTATTGATCGGGAATGAATCCCAGCAAATCGCCAAAGGAAGAGGTGGGTGATTTAAAGGTTAAATCGAAATTGTAATCTTTCTCGCCAAGAACGAATGTTCCCTGTGCTTCGAGTGGTAATTTATTGACTAATAATTCATTTTTGAGGAAGGTGAACGACATTTTATCGAAATCGGCTTGCAGACCACCCTTTAATTCCATTTTTAAATTGGATGCATAGCGCGAAGTGCCATATTCAAAACTTATACTGTCGGCTTTTCCTGACAGGTCGAGCTTGCTGTTACTTCCTTTAAGCGCTCCGGAGATGTCGAAATTACCGTTGCGCAAAGAGAAGAGCATCGGGCTCGCTTCGTTATTGAAGGCAAAGGATGCATTACGGATCTCGATCTTTTCAAGGTCGATTTCGGTACTTTTTTTGCCTGGTTCCACCTTTTGCCCGGCTGTTTTCTTGGCTATGTCCCAGTTCGATTTCCCTGCTTTGTTCACAACAAGGTTGATGGCAGGGCGTTCGAGCTTGATAGAGGAGATGCTGATCCCGTCGCTTTTCCATAAACTGGAAAGATTCACGGAGGTTGAAAGTGCATCGACCGTCAATAGTCTTATATTTTCGAATTCGTTGGTTCCCATAACGGAGAGGTTCTTTAATTGAACATCGAGTTGTGGGAAACTGCGGAAAAGGGAGAGTTCAACATCCGAGAAATCGACTTTAGCGTTGACAGATTCGTTTGCCATCACTTTTGCTTTTTGAAATATCGTCCCTTTAAAGACGAATGGGATTGCTATCATTATAATGATCAGCAGGCCAATGATTGATCCTGCTATAAGTAGTCCTTTCTTCATATCGAATTGAAATTTAATATAAAAACTTTTGCAATTGAAAACTAATAATGTTGAACCCACTTCGGGGTTCCTGAATAGAAGCTCGTTCTACCCCCGGTTTCCACCGGGCGTTATTAGCTTCGCTGATCTTCGATTCATATTTAAGTCCTTCGGACTTTTTCCCCTTTAAAACCCTGAAAGGGTTTAATTTTAATAACCGTGGGTGGTAACCCACGGAAGAGGCACGAAATGAAACCGCAACCCTAAAAGGGTTGAACTATATTATTTAAGTAATTCAAGCCTAAGCATATTTAATGCCGCCTGACTCGACCGGATAATGTTCCTTTCGCGGTGATCGCCAAAGTTAAAAACTTTCGAAACAACGAAGTCAGCACCTGCGACAGCAATCCACACAGTTCCAACGGGTTTTTCTGGAGTTCCGCCGTCGGGTCCCGCAATTCCGGACGTGGCGATTGCAAAATCTGTGCCCATTGATTGACGCGCAGCCATGGCCATCGCTTCAACAACCTCCTGGCTGACTGCTCCTTTTGCTGCAATTATTTCCGGATCAACTCCGAGCAGTTTTATCTTTAAATCGTTTGAATAGGTTACGACACCACCTTTAAAATATTCCGAACTTCCGGGATTTAAGGTGAAGAAATGGGCAATATTTCCACCTGTGCAACTTTCGGCAGTTGAAACTGTCAACCCTTTTTCTTTTAGAATCTTACCAATATTTCCGGCCATCGAATCTTCTTCGTAACCAAAGATGTTATCGGGTATGATTTTCGTTAATGCATCGATCCTTTCTTCCAGTAATTGCGAAAGGTAAGCTTGATTTTCGCCATGTGCCGAAAGCCGGAGTTTCATGCTTTGCGGACTTGGCAGATACGCGAGCGAAATACAATCGGGTAGACTGTCTTCCCAGCCGGCAATCCTTTCCGCAAGCATTGACTCGGGTAATCCCTGGGTTAATACGGTGCGGTGAATGATCGTTGTTGTATTGAATAACTTCTTAATGCGCGGAAGTACCTCGTTTTCCATCAGGTATTTCATCTCGAAAGGGACGCCGGGCATAAACACGAAAATTGTTCCTTCGTGATGAAACAAAAGTCCGGGAGCGGTTCCCAGTTTATTCATCAGAACTGTTGCCGTTTCGGGAACGAGTGCCTGTTCGCGGTTTAATGCGTTGATAACAATTCCTCGTGGTGAAAGTAATTCAATGATATGGTCCAATACTTCTTTATTCTCAACCAATTGGGTTCCGAAGAAGTTGCATATTGCTGCTTTTGTCCGGTCGTCTTTTGTCGGACCGAGGCCGCCGGTAACCAGTACGATCGAAGCTTTTTTGCCTGATTCGTTTAATGTTGCAATGATATGTGAAGGTTGGTCGGAGATGCTTGTAATTTCACGAACATTGATTCCTTCGTCGTTCAGTTTTTTGGCCATCCAGGCCGAATTGGTGTCGATGATCTGACCTATCAGGATCTCGTCGCCAATTGTAATCAAATCTGCTTCCATTATTATCGTTTAATATCAATGATGTATTGTTCGAGCCTTTTCATCCCTTCTTCGAGGTTTTCGATCGAGTTCGCGTACGAAAATCTCAGGTAGCCTTCACCATTCGGACCAAAATCAATCCCTGGTGTAACGCCAATGTGCGCTTTCTCAAGTATATCGAACGCCAGTTTATAGGAGTCGTCCGAAAGGTGGCGCGCATTTACAAAAACATAAAATGCTCCGGTTGGTTCAACGGGAATCTGAAATCCGAGCTCTTTTAATCTTTTGACGAGAAAAACGCGTCTTTCGTTGTATGTAGTTACCATTTTTTCGACATCGCAATCGCAATTTTCGAGTGCAACTATCCCGGCACGCTGTGCGACAGAACTTGCGCAGATAAAAAGATTTTGCTGCAGCTTTTGCATCGGACGGATGTATTCTTTTGGGGCTATCAGGTATCCCAAACGAAGTCCGGTCATTGCATATAGTTTCGAGAAGCCGTTTAAAACGAATGCCTTATCGGTAAATTCGAGGATGGAATGTGCCTGATCGTTATAAACGAGTCCGTGGTAAATTTCGTCGGATATGATTGTGATTGGCAATTTGGCCAAACGCTCCATGACTTCACGGTCGACGAGGTTGCCTGTCGGATTCATCGGCGAATTGATCATGATCGCTTTTGTGCGGGGTGTAATCAGCGAAGCAACTTCTGAAGTATCGAATTGAAAGCCGTTTCCCGCAAACACGGGAACCCGTATTATTTTTCCTCCCAGGAATTTAATGAAATTGGGATAACAGGCATAGCTCGGATCGGAAAGGATTACTTCTTCTCCGCGCTCGATTAATGCTGTCAGCACCAGTAAAATTGCAGGAGATGAGCCAGATGTGACAATGACCTGGTCGGGATCGACATCGACGCCGTAGTTCTTTTTGTAGTTCCGGCATATCGCCATCCGCAATTCCGGATCGCCGAGGCTGTGCGTGTAATGTGTGTGTCCTTCGTTGACAGCCTGGCAGGTAGCCTCTTTTACGCAGGTTGGTACATCAAAATCGGGTTCTCCAACTTCCATGTGGATGATATTGATTCCCCGTTTTTCCATTTCGTGCGCTTTTTCAAGCACTTCCATCACGATAAAAGGGGTAATTTCTTCAAGAATACGAGTTGACATATTTGTTTCGACGCTTAAATATACAGCGTAAAAGTAAGGAAGTTTTGCTTAACAGTGAATATTATTGGGAGCAATCGCTGTCCGAAGCTATCCCTTGCATCGGCAGTTTGACTGGTTTAAAAATATAATGAATTGGTTCCCACACTTTGTAAATAGCAAAACTGACCGTCCGTTTGGGCTCCCACACTTTGTAAATAGCAAAACTTACCGTCCGTTTGGGCTCCCACACTTTGTAAATAGCAAAACTGACCGTCCGTTTGGGCTCCCACACTTTGTAAATAGCAAAACTGACCGTCCGTTTGGGCTCCCACACTTTGTAAATAGCAAAACTGACCGTCCGTTTGGGCTCCCACACTCTGTAAATAGCAAATTGATCGTCCGTTTGGGCTCCCACACTTTGTAAATAGCCAATCAAGCTCCAGTTTTCGCTCCCACACTTTGTAAATAGCAAAACTGACCGTCCGTTTGGGCTCCCACACTTTGTAAATAGCCAATCAAGCTCCAGTTTTGGCTCTCACACTTTGTAAATAGCCAAACAAGCTCCAGTTTTGGCTCCCACACTTTGTATATAGCAAATTGACCGTCCATTTTGGCATTAATAAAGCTATTTTTGAAACAATATCAGTTAAGTATTTTAATCATCCTTATGAAGCACCTTATTGATCTCGAAAACTGGGAACGGAAAGAGCATTTCGAATTCTTTTCGAAGTTCAGCGACCCTTTCTGGGGGCTTACTTATAATGTCGATTGCACGATTGCCTACCAAAGGGCGAAAGATGAAAACAATTCATTTTATCTGTATTATCTCTATCATTCGCTATGTGCGGTTAACCAGGTGGATGCTTTCAAGTTGCGGATTGAAGATGATCTTCCTGTCAGATACGACCGGATTGATGCCTCCGCAACGGTTGACCGGCCCGATGGTTCGTTTGGATTCTCCCTAATGGTTTTTAAAGAAGATTTTATTGAATTTCAGCAGCTTGCCAGGACCGAAATTGCCCGCGTAAGAGCAGGCAAGGGATTGGAAATTGGCATTGCAGGCCAAAATGTGATCCATTATTCGGCTGTTCCCTGGATCAGTTTTACGTCGCTTAGTCATGCGAGTCATTCGGCATTCAAGGACAGCATTCCGAAAATTTCCTTTGGCAAAACGTTCAGGCAGGGTGACCAATTGTTAATGCCTGTTGCCATTCATGCGCATCATGCTTTGGCAGATGGTTTTCAGGCCGGCCAGTTTGTTGAACTTTATCAGAAATATTTAAATAATTAAAGTTGGAAATACTTGGATAGTATTTCCTGATCATCTACTTTTAGCGATTCGCTGAAAGTCTTTGCTTTGGGCCATTTATATTCAGATCAGCTAACCAAACAGTCAAAAATAATTGTTTTAAGGTATTTAAACTTTTTTGTCTGTTGAGGATTCGCAATAGTATTTTTAATGTAAAGGTTTGATTTACATTTGAATTGCTCATTTCGGGACAGATCAGTTTCTGTTTTTTTAATTTACAAGATGAGAGGTAATAAAGGATAAAATGAGTTATTCACCGCACGACGAATTAAATGAAAAGAAGGAATCATCTTTTGAAAAGATGTCTGAATTGAATGTAAAACAAACTGACAGCACAAATATTCAGCCAGTAAAAAAGAAATCGACTATTGGCAAACGGATAAGTGATCCTGTTCGCTCCGAAAAAAGATTCCGTAAACTGATTGAGAACGGCGCAGATGCGATTGTTCTTCTTGATTCTGCAGGTATCGTAAAATATCTGAGTCCTGCATATGCTAAAATAATGGGACGAGGTGATCTTCATCGCATTGGGAGTGAAAGCATCGAATTTATTCATCCCGGTGACTATGCCATCTACAAAGGAACTTTCGAAAAGATCCTTTCCAACCCGGGTATCCCAGTTAAATTTATTTTGCGAAACCAGCATTCCAATGGCCGTTGGCTTCGACTCGAATGTATTGCTAATAATCTGCTTAATGAGCCGGGCATTCATGGCATAGTAGTAAATATTCATGATGATACCGTTCGGTGGAATGCTGAAGAGGCGCTGCGTAAAAGTGAGGGTTTGTATGCTGATCTTGTTTTGAATCAGGTTGCCGGGGTTTACCGCATTCTGAGTATAAAACATAATCCAGATCAGCCGATCTGGAATGTTATAATGCTTGAATTTGTAAGCGACCGTTTTTGTGATATCATTGGAATTAAGAATTCTGATATAGATCAGATACCCTCCTCGATCGTTTTTGATTCGATTCATCCTGATGATCGTCAGGATTTTATCATTGCAAATGAAGAAGCTAACCGGAATTTCACCCCTTTTACCTGGGAAGGACGTATTATTAATAATAATACCACAAAATGGGTAAGATTCGATTCCAATCCGCGTAAACTTGACGATGGAAGCATCCGCTGGACAGGTGTTATTGTTGATATTACCCGGCAAAAGCAGGTGGAGGAGCAGCTCAAAAAAAACAGCCACAGGTTGATGAGGTTGAATGATTGTCTTTCGTCGCTGGGAACTGATTATGATATAAACATCAACCGGCTTACGGCATTGAGCGGAGCACTTTTGAATGCTACTTTTGCACAATATAACCGGCTCGAAAACGGCTGTTTTTTTACTGCCGGAAAATGGCAGTTACCTGAAGGATACCCGGAGAGAATTTCGCCGGATGGTTATCTTGGTTACGATGTGATCCTGGATAATAGTGACAAAACAATAACCATCTCCGATCTTCCGGGGACAAGTTATGCCAATACAGATCCAAATGTCCTCGCTTATGGTCTTCAGACTTATTGTGCACATGTAGTAAGGCGTGAAGGAATACCAGTTGGCTCACTTTGTGTGATTTACAATCATGCTTGTGAGATAAGTGCCGAAGATCAGAAAATCATCGGAATAATTGCTTCGGCTATCGGAAATGAAGATAACCGAAAGCATTATATCGAGGCGCTTAAAGCAAGTGAAGCGAAATTAAAAGATCTTAACGCCACGAAAGATCGGTTCTTTTCGATTATTGCTCACGATCTTAAAGGCCCCTTTAACGGTATTATTGGATTGAGTGAAATTTTAACTGAGGATGCAAAGAATCTCGATATTTCTACCATTGTTGATTATGCAAGAATGATCAACGCTTCGGCCCTTCAGACTCTTCGGCTGCTTGATAATCTGCTTAAATGGGCGCGCATGCAGGAAGGTAAGATGGCATTTAACCCGGTACGAAATGTGTTGCACAAAGTGGTCGACGAAGTCATTATTTTGTTTGCTTATCCTGCTGAGCGTAAAAAAATCGTGCTTGTGAATCAGGTTCCAACTCAAATGACTGTTGATGCAGATACCGAAATGTTGAAAACAATTTTGAGGAATCTGATTTCCAACGCTGTGAAATTTACAAATGCAAATGGGACAGTCAGTATCGAAGCTACAAATGCCGATTCATGGGTTGAAATTGTCGTTGCTGACAATGGCAGCGGAATCAGGGCAGAGGATATTGGTAAACTATTCAAAGTCGACATTGCATTTTCAACCCGCGGAACCGAAAATGAAAGAGGAACCGGACTTGGTTTGGTTTTATGCAAGGAATTCGTCGAAAAACATGGTGGAATTATAACAGTCGAAAGTCAGCTGGGCAAAGGAAGCCGGTTCAAACTTACTTTTCCTTATAAAACTGTTGAAAGCAATGAAAACTGAAAAAACGGAACCCCTGGCAATCCTTCGTCAAAAAGCCGAAGCGTTAATGAATGAGAAAACATCAAAAGGTGGTTCTCATTTTTCTGAAGTTGAAACACTGGAACTTCTGAATGAGCTTGAGAAGCTCCAGTCTGACCTGGAGTCAAAGATTGAACATCTTGAAGAACGTCTTATTGCTGCAACTGATATAAGGGAGTTTAAAGCGTCAGATGCTGCGCTTATCGAGAGTCAGAAGTTGTATGCTGATCTGGTTTCTAATCAGACGGCCGGTATTTATCGTATTTTGGTTCAACAGCAGGAAAGTGGTACATCGATAGTTGGATCGACTACCGTTGAATTTGTTAGCAGTCGTTTTTGTGAGATTCTGGAGGTTGATCCAGCTGAATTTTCATTCGATGGGATTCCGGCTTTTTTTGGAAGAATTCATCCTGAAGATATACAAGGATTTGTCAGATCAAATGAAATGGCTCAAAAGTCTCTTAAACCTTATATTTATGATGCACGATTGTTAATTGGTGACCGGATAAAATGGGTGCGTTTTGAATCATGTCCGCGAAAGCTCGAAGACGGAAGTATCAGGTGGACAGGTATTACATTCGATATTACAGAGCAAAGGCTTGCCGAAGAAGCACTGAAAAGAAGCGAAGAACGACAACGATTTATTCTTGAATCATTGCCTGTTGCCATTTATTCTTCTCCGGTGAATCCTGATCTTGATACGACCTGGATTAGCGGAGATATTCAGAAAATCACCGGATATTTAAAAGAGGAGTATCTCTTCGAAAATGATTTTTGGCGTAAACATCTTCATCCTGAAGACAAGGAGAGGGTTTTAAATGCATTTAGAAATTTTCCGAAGATAGGCGAAATGATTCTTGAGTATCGCTGGAAGTGCAAGGATGATCAATATCATTGGTTTATGGATCGTTCGGTTCATCTTGAAAATGATTCACGAAACGAGTTTTTAGGAGTTGTTGCTGACATTACAGACAAAAAGGAGGCAGAAGAGACTATCCGGCAGAATGAGGAAAAATACCGGATGTTGCTTGAGTTTGCCTCTGATGCATTTTTCCAGGGAGATAAAAATGGGAATTTAATCATCGTTAATTCTGTTGCAATCGAACAAACCGGATATTCGAGAGAGGAATTATTGAAAATGAATATGAAGGATCTTTTTTCAGCGGAAATGCTGGATGAAAAGCCACTTAAATACGACCAGTTAAGAAATGGGGAAATCATAAAAGCCGAACGGAATCTTATCTGTAAAGATGAAAAACTGATCATCGTTGAGATGAACTCACGGATGATGCCTGACGGTACTTTTCAGTCATTTTTCAGGGATATTACCGAACGTAAAAGGATTGAAAATGCATTGAAACGAAAATTAAGCGAACTCGAAATTTATTACGAACTGGCGATTACACGTGAACGCAAAATGATTGCATTGAAGGGTGAAATCAACCAGTTACTCGAAAGATTAGGTGAGAAACTAAAATATTGAGTTTAAGATTACTTTTACGCGGGTAAATTATTATTAAAATCTTACCTGACTGATAATTTTGGAATAGAATGGGTTTAATACTTCATATATTATTTGTTGAGGATTCGGAAAGCAATGTGGAACTGATCATCTGCCAACTTGAAATGGCTGGTTATACTGTCGATTACAATCGTGTGGAAACCGCTGATATGATGAGGACTGCGTTTCTGAAACAAGCATGGGATCTGGTATTCTCAGACTATCAATTAAAACATTTTAATGCTACAGAAGCATTGGCTATCAGCCAGGAGATGTCGGCAGATATCCCTTTTATCATTATAACCAATTTTCAATCGGAGGAAGTCATCGTTGCTTCGATAAAAGCAGGCGCGCACGATTTTTTAATAAAGGACAATCTGGTAAGGTTAATACCTTCTGTTGAGCGCGAATTGAAGGAGGCAAAAATCAAAAGAGAGAAGAGACTTGCTTCAGAGGCAAAGTTGGAAACCGAAAAAGCATTAGCCGAGAGCGAATTTCGTTATCGCACCCTATTTTCGGAAATGATGGAGGGTTTTGCACTTTATGAGATCATATACGACACTGCCGGGGAGCCGTTCGATTACAGATTTATTACAATAAACCCTGCATTTGAGTGTGTTACAGGACTGGCTTCAACTGGACTGATCGGCAGGACCGTGAAAGAAGCTTTTCCCGGAATTAATGTTTCCTGGATCGAAAGATACAGCAAGGTTGCTCTTACAGCTATACCTGTTCGTTTTGACGACTATTCAATATCGCTTGGAAGACATTTCGAGGTAGTTGCCTATTGCCCTAAAAAAGGGCAGTTTGCGACAATTGTCACCGATGTTACCCAGCGGAAAAAAGCAGAAGAGTTGTTACAAAAGAGTAAAGCCAGGTTAATCAGAGGAGAGACTGTCTCAAAATCGGGTAATTGGGAATTGCACTTCAAAACAGGTTTGATCTTCGGATCAGAGGGTGCTCAAAAGATATATGGCATTGCATCAGATCATTGGAATCTTGAAGACATTAAAGAGATTCCGCTGCCTGAATACCGGGCATTGCTTGATAATGCACTTCAACAATTGGTTGAGAATGGAACACCATACGATATTGAGTTTAAAATCAGGAATCACGATTCAGGTCAAATAATAGATATCGAATCCATAGCCGAATATGATTCAAATGATCAGATCGTTTTTGGCGTGATTCAGGATGTAACTGAGCGGCGGAAGACAGAGGCTGCCTTGTTAAAAAGTGAAGAGAACTATCATACACTTTTCGAAGGTTCCCCGGATGCAATATTCCTTGCCGATTCTAAAACAGGCCTGATTGTCGACGCGAACATGGCCGCGAGCCGGTTAACCGGAAAGAAAAAGACACAAATTATTGGAATGAATCATTTCCAGTTGCATTCGGAGCATTTACAGACAAGAATGTCTGATAACTTTAATAAGCTTGTTAACAACGTTGATGAAATAGAAAATTTTCATATGGCCGAAAGCGTTGTTATGAATTCCGATGGATCAGAAATTCCGGTTGAGATTCTTGCAAGTTCATTTAAAGTGAATGACAGGCATTTGGTTCAAGGTGTTTTCAGAGATATTACGGATCGTAAGAATGCTGATGTAAAACTGATCAGCAGCGAGCGAAGATATCGCGAACTTGCCAATTCGTTACCTGTATGTGTTTATGAAACAGATTTGTCGGGGAATATAACTTTTGTAAATGAAACTACTTTAAAATGGTTTGGATATACGGAAGAGGAGGTGGCAACCGGGTTAAATATCTTTAATTTCGTTCCTGAATATGAGCATCAAAGACTTACTGAGCGGTTTAAGCTGATTATTACAAAGGATATCTATACAACCGGTGAATACAACGCTAAAAGAAAAAAAGATACCTATTTCCCTGTGTTAATATCTTCGTCAGCAGTAAAAAAAGATGGCGTAACAGTTGGAGTACGCGGAACAATGGTTGATATTTCGGATCGCAAGCATACAGAAGGCAAACTTCTGAGGAGCGAACGAACCCTCTCGAATCTGATCAGTAATCTGCCTGGTTTTGTTTACAGGTGCAAAAATGACAAAAATTGGACCATGGATTATCTGAGCGATGGATTCAATTCAATTACAGGTTATTCCGTCGATGACATCCTGAAGTTCAAAAAACTAACCTATAACGATATCATACATCCCGATTACCGGAGCTATCTCTGGAAGCAATGGCAGGTTTTACTTAAACTTAAAGCTCCATTGGAAGAAGAGTATCCGATTATATGTAAAAATGGAGAAATCAGGTGGGTATGGGAACGTGGCAGAGGGATTTTTAACGACAGTAATGAATTGATTTATCTCGAAGGATTTATTGCTGATATTACCGATCGAAAACGTGCAGAGCAGATACAGAAAGTATTGTATGATATTTCAACGGCTGTACTTACTACCCAGAACCTTGGAGAATTGGTTGAAATTATCAGAAATCAATTGGGAGCTTTGCTTGATACGAATAATTTCTACGTGGCATTTTATGATGAGGCAAGTGGGATGTTCCATACCCCTCATGCAGTTGATCAAATGGATAACCTTGATTCGTGGCCTGCCGAAAAATCAATGACAGGTTATTTAATCAAACAGAAAAAGGCCGTGCTGGTAACTGCCGAGGATATTTCAAAACTTGTGGACAGCGGTGAAATAGAGATGATTGGGACGCCAGCTAAATTATGGCTTGGAGTACCTTTACACGAAGATGAGAAATTCATTGGCGCATTTGTAGTTCAAAGCTACGATAACCCAAATGCTTATACAGTGAAAGACGTAGAAATGCTCGAGTTCATTTCGCACCAGATCAGTCTCTTTGTTCAGCGTAAACGAGCAGAAGGCGAAATAAAGGTAGCACTCGCAAAAGCCGAAGAAAGTGACCGGTTGAAGTCTGCCTTTCTCGCTACGATGAATCATGAACTTAGAACTCCGCTCAACCATATCCTGGGATTCAGTGAGTTGATCCTGTCGGGAGTGATGCCTGAAGATAATCAAAGCTTTGCTTCAAGCATTTATGCGAGCGGTAAAAGTCTTCTTGCAATTGTCGAGGATGTATTTGATCTTGCCCTTGCGGAACAAACCAACGTTAAACTGAGGTTGCAAACTTTCCGCCTGATGGACCAATTCATGGAGAACAAATCGTCATTTGATAATATTCTTCAAAGTTCAGGTAAAGCCGAACAGATTCAATTGGTATTTAAACCTGATACTCACCTTTTAGCCATGTATCTTACCGTTGACCGAAGTAAAGTGAACCAAGTGCTTATTAACCTTTTCAAAAATGCGGTTAAATTTACCAATTTTGGAACAATTGAATTTGGATATCAGAGTAACCAGCCCGGAAAACTTACCTTTTATATTAAGGATTCGGGAATAGGGATACCGAAGGAGAAGCAGGCAGTGATTTTTGAATTCTTCCGTCAAGGCGATGACTCAAGAACCCGCGTTTACGGAGGCATTGGGATAGGATTGGCAATCGCACAGAAAATTACAACGATTCTTAAAGGTGAACTTTTGGTGATTTCTGAACCAGAAAGAGGGAGTGCATTTTATCTGACCGTTCCGGTCGAACTGGCTGATGTAAACGATCCACTTTAAATTGCCGCAAATGTTTTATGCCGGGTTCCGAAATCCTATTAATATTCAAATGAACATAAACGTTCTTTAAATCTTTAATTATTAGGAAAAAAATCTATTTTTGGGAAATTAATCGCTTACCTCATTTTTACAATTTTTGTCGTATCGTGACCTTTGTTTCATTGTACTATAAAGCTAATCAGTTGGGATTTTTGAACATGGGAGAAAGAAATAAAAAGATATTAGTAATTGATGACAATAAAGATAATCAATTAATATTTAAAGCTTTAATATCAGAGGCTTTTCCGATGATCAAATTTGTCAGCTCCTCCTCGGGGCGCGAAGGATTAGCGTTATCTCGCCTCGAATTGCCGGATGTAATATTGCTTGATATTCTGATGCCAGGTATGGACGGCTATGAAGTTTGTCATAGGTTGAAATCGGATCCATTGCTTAAAAATATTCCGGTTGTGATGATTACTGCTGAAAAAGCCAACAAGGAATGCAAGATAAAAGCCCTCGAATGTGGTGCCGATGCATTTCTGACAAAACCGGTTGATGAATCTGAACTGAAAGCTCAGATTTGTGCAATGCTTCGGCTTAAAGCTGCTGAAGATTCAAGTTGCGATGAGAAGCGGCGACTTGAAGAGCTTGTACGTCAGCGTACAGAGGCGCTGGAAAAGGAATTGGAACAACATAAAAAAGCAGAGGAGAGGATTCGCCGAAGTGAAACACTCTACCGTACGCTGGTTGGAACCTCTTCTGACGGAATTGCAATGGTTGAACTGGATGGATCTTTGATCTCGGTTAATAAAAGGGCCTGCCGGATTTTCGGATATCAGAATGAAGAGGACCTTAAATCTCACCACAATAATCTTATTGATTTTGTTGCTCCCTGCGATGTTGCAAATGCAAGCGAAAATGCGAAACTACGATTAAGCGGCATAGAATCTTATAGTTCTAAATATATGGCTGTTGGTAAAGATGGAAAGCAGTTCCCGATCGAAGTTAAAACATCGGTGGTTTCTGATTCTCAAAATCTTCCATATGCAATGATTGGTGTGATAAGAGATATTACCCAAGAGAAGAAAATAGAAGATACTCAGCAATTTCTAATGCGTGCCGAATGGACAAATTCGGGTGAAGATTTCTTTCGGTCGCTAGCAAGTTATTTAGCCAGGACATTGGATATGAATTATGTATGTATCGATCGGCTCATAGATGATAATCTTGCAGCACAATCGCTGGTTGTTTATTCAGATGGAAAGTTTCTCGAAAACGTTACTTATACGCTCAAAGATACTCCAAGTGGTTTTGTCATAGGAAAAACAATTTGTTGCATAGAGCGAAATCTTCGCAACCTCTTCCCATCTGTTCCTACACTACAAGATATTGAAGCTGAGGGATATCTTGGATCTACACTTTGGAGTTCCGAGGGGAAGCCAATCGGTCTGATCGCGATGATGAGTCGCCAATCCCTGAATAATCAGCAGTTGGCTGAAGCCGTTCTTAATCTCGTATCCATCAGAGCGGCAGGAGAACTTGAGCGTCGAGATGCTGAGTCAGCGCTGTTGCAAAGCAAAATGGCATTTCAGAATTATTTCCAAAACTGTTCGGTCGGAATGAGCGTGACCTCACCAGATAAAATATGGCTTGAGGTTAATCAGAGTCTGTGCGAAATGTTAGGCTATTCAAAAGATGAATTAAGCCGGTTGTCGTGGGTAGATTTAACTCATCCCGATGATATAGAAAAGAATATGAAACTTTTTTCTGAGATGTCGGAGGGGAAAACCGACCGGTATGAACTTGACAAACGGTTTATACGTAAAGACGGATCGATACTATACGTCACACTTTCTGTTGTATGTGAGCGTAATCCCGACGGATCAATTCAGCATCTTCTGGCTTCTTATGTTGATGTTACTGCCCGGCATTTAGCTGAAGATGCAATCCTTCATGATCGTGCATTACTTCGGACACTGATCGATAATTTACCGGCTACCATTTATGTCAAGGATTCACAAGGTCGTAAGATAGTATCCAACAAGGCCGATCTATTTCATATGGGTTATACCCTGGAATCTGATGTAATTGGCAAAACCGATATCGAATTATTTTCTAAAGTCGAAGGGGAAAGAGGTTATAACGAGGATTTGGAAGTAATTGAAACCGGAATTCCATTAATCAACCGCGAGAGCGATTTCTTCGATTCGAATGGGATACAGCACTGGAGGTTAACTTCCAAGTTCCCGTATTATGATGACAGCCGGAAAGTACAGGGACTGGTTGGAATCGGATATGATATAACCGAACGAAAACTGACAGATGAAGCATTAAAAGAGAGTGAAAAACTCTACCGTAATCTTATAGAGAAGATGCCGGATGGCGTTTACAAAAGCACGCATGCCGGAAAGTTTGTTTCGGTAAACCCCGCCATGGTGGCGATGTTGGGTTATGACAGTAAAGAAGATTTAATGGCCATAGATATAAAACAACAACTGTATTTTGAAGAAAATGAACGTATTCGGTTAGTTTCGGATGAGAAGGATGACAGTTTCGATGTTTATAAAATGAAAAGAAAGGACGGATCAGAAGTCTGGGTTGAGGACAATGGCTGGTATACACTGGATGAAAAAGGCAATACGCTCTATCATGAAGGAATTATAAGAGATGTAACTGACCGGAAGAATGCCGAAAACAAACTTAGAATTCTTTCTCAGGCAGTTGAACAAAATCCGGCTTCAACCATTATAACCGATGCCTTTGGAAACATTGAATTTGTAAATACGTCTTTTACATCTCTTACTCAATATTCGATGGAAGAGGTGATTAATAAACTGCCAAGAATTTTTAACCAGGGGCACATTCCTCTCGCTGATTTTAATGCCATGTGGGACACGTTAAAGGTTGGAAAGATCTGGAAGGGCGAATTTCAAAACCGGAGGAAAGACCAATCAACTTATTGGGAAAATGTGGCGATATCCTCACTTATGGATATCCACGGTGAGATCATCAATTATATTCTGATCATGGATGATATTTCTGAAAAGAAGAAGATGGTCGATGATCTGATTGCCGCCAAGGAGACTGCGGAAGAGAGCAACCGTCTGAAATCGGCCTTTCTGGCCACTATGAACCACGAGTTACGAACTCCGCTTAATCACATTCTTGGTTTCAGCGAATTGATCATGTCAGGTGTTGTTCCGGAGGACAATGTCAATTTCGCTTCAAGCATTCAAGTAAGCGGACAAAGCCTCCTCTCAATAATAGAAGGTGTTTTCGACCTGGCGTTGGTCGAGCAGGCAAATATCAAACTTCGCAACCAGACATTTAGCCTGATGGATCATTTCATGGAAAACAAGGCCTCATTCGACAATATTTTACGTACATCCGCCAAACACGAACAAATCCAGCTGGTTTTCCGTCCCGATACCCATTGGCTTTCGTGCTATGTAACTGCTGACAGGAGTAAAATAAATCAGGTGCTTACTAATCTTTTCAAAAATGCGGTAAAATTCACACATAAGGGAACAATCGAGTTCGGTTATAAAGTTGAAAACGAAACGAATCTGGTGTTTTATATTAAAGATACCGGCATTGGAATACCAAAGGATAAACAAAGCATTATTTTCGACTTCTTCAGGCAGGGTGACGACTCTTATACAAGAGGTTATGGTGGAATAGGTGTAGGGTTGGCTATTGCGAAAAAGATTACCGAGATATTAAAGGGTGAACTGAAAGTGGTTTCAGAACCAGGGCAGGGCAGTACTTTTTCCTTATCCCTTCCGGTTGAGCTATCGGCTATAAAAGAGTAAATAGAGAATATTGCTAACAAGAATACCCGGAAATTTGAAGGTTTTGGATGGCTGAATGTTCAAATTAGCTTATAATGAAGAATGAATTCGACACGATACTATACTGTAGATTGTTTCATTTTTAACTAATTACACTTCTCTAACGCGCTTACCTCTATCTTAAATCATAGCCAAAAGGATAAAATGCAAGTCGCATTAACTTGAAATGTTGCAATCCAAATGGAATTCCTATAATTGTAATGCAGAGCAACAATCCAAAAACAAGTTCCATAAGTGCAATCCAGATTCCGGCAAATAACATCCATATCAGATTAAGTATAAATGAGATCACGGGAATTGATCCGCCGGTAGGTACAACTTCGCGCCCAAATGGTGCCAGGTGAGCAATACCAATTTTAAGTGCTTGTAATCCCCATGGAATTCCGATAATAGTCAGGCATAGTAAGAAGCCGCCCCACAGATAACCAAGACAAGTAAAAAACCCTCCACAGATCAACCAGATTACATTCCCTATTAGTCGCATAGCCATTGGTTTTTAAGTATGAAATAGTTTGATGCAATGTACAATTATTTTCGAAAAAATAAAAACAAGAAAACCGGAACTGCAAAGTTGCAACCCCGGTTTCAAAATGAAATAATTAACGACATTTTAAACCCATAAACATTTCAAATCCGGTAACTCTTACAACCTTAATTTGTCTTCTTTCCTTCTATCCAGTTTGTGATTTTTTCTGAGTTAGGCAATTCCTTTGGAGACACAAAACCAACCAGTTTGCCTTGTTCGTCAATCATGAATTTTTGGAAATTCCATTGTACCTCTGCGTCAACAACTCCATTCAACGTTTTTAATGTGAGCCATTTGTACAATGGGGCAATGTCATCACCCTTCACCGATATCTTCGACATCATCGGAAAAGTGACGCCGTAATTCTTTGTACAGAATTCTTTGATTTCGGTATTGGTTCCGGGTTCCTGTTGTGCAAAATTATTGGCCGGAAAACCAATTATAACGAAGTTGCGGTCCTTGTACTTATCGTAAAGCTCCTGAAGCGTCTTGTATTGAGGTGTCAAGCCACATTTGGATGCTGTATTCACTACCAGCACTTTTTTTCCTTTTAATGAAGAAAGATCAAACGCCTGACCATCGAGTGTGGTGGCTTTAAAATCGTAAAGCGTTTTAGTCTGTGCCGTGGCACCTAAAACCATCACCATCAATAAACTTGCAAAAAATATTTTTTTCATTTTACACTATTTTAATTGTTTAAAACTAAATACTTAATCACTTTCTTATAACGGTTAATCACCTGATTTGTTCGGATAGATCGATCTTCGTTGATAACTTCTTACACTGACAGGTTGATTAAATTTTAAAAAGTAATATATTTGGCCACCAAATACGCCCTGAGAGTTTTATGGAAAACTACATAGTTTCTGCACGCAAATATCGTCCCGATACCTTTACTTCGGTAGTTGGCCAGCCTTCGATAACATCAACGTTAAAGAATGCCATCCGGAGTAATCATTTGGCGCATGCTTATCTTTTTTGTGGTCCAAGAGGTGTCGGTAAAACAACATCAGCCCGTATTTTTGCCAAAACAATCAATTGTCTGAATCTTGGCTCCGATACTGAACCATGTAACCAATGCGAATCATGTTTGTCGTTTAATGAAAACCGTTCATATAACATTCATGAACTGGATGCGGCTTCGAATAACTCAGTTGATGATATCCGGTCGCTTGTCGACAAGGTGAGAATTCCACCCCAGATTGGAAAATACAGTGTCTATATCATCGATGAGGTACATATGTTGTCACAATCGGCTTTCAATGCATTTTTGAAAACGCTTGAAGAACCTCCGGCTCACGCCATCTTTATCCTTGCAACAACCGAAAAGCATAAAATTCTACCTACCATACTATCTCGTTGTCAGATTTATGATTTCAACAGGATCTCAATTCCTGACATAGAGAAGTATTTGCATGAAGTTGCTCAAAAGGAGAATGTTACAGCTGAACCTGAAGCGCTGAATGTAATTGCTCAAAAAGCCGATGGCGCCATGCGCGATGCGCTTTCGATCTTCGACCAGGTCGTTAGTTTTTGCGGCGCCAATGTTACTTACAAGGATACGATTGCCAACCTGAATGTGCTCGATTACGACTACTATTTCAAACTTACTGAGTGTTTTCAAAAAGGCGATATCCCTGGTACATTAATGATATTCAGTGAAATATTAGATAAGGGATTCAATGCACATCATTTCATCATGGGACTTGGCCAGCATTTCAGGGATCTTTTGATCTGTAAAGATGCTGTTACAATTCAACTGCTTGAAGTGGGAGGCGAAATTCGTGAGCGTTATAAAAAACAGGCGGCTGCTTGCTCGATGAATTTCCTGATCGGTTCGCTTCAGTTGGCCACCGAGTGCGACATGCAATACAAATCTTCGTCGAATCAACGCTTTCTTGTCGAATTGGCACTTGTAAGAATTGATCAACTCGAGGAGTTGTTAAAAAAAAAACAATTGACGACGCCATAGCGACCCTTTCGCTTTTGCCAATCTTTTCAACAATTGATCCTACTAAAAGCATAAATCGTACTAATGTGCCATCACCTCAAGTTATGGCAAAGTCTGCACCACAAGTTATTGTTCCGCAAAAGTCGGTTGTAGCAGAACCGGCGAACCGGCCACCCACAACACGTCGGGTTCCGGGTCGGGGAGCCTATTCAACCCCGTCTATTATGGATGCCCTAAAGGATGAACCTAAAATAGAAGAAATTGGCGTTGTATCGGATGTGGCAGCAGATCAATATTCTACTAACGAATCTGCCTATCCGTTTTCGCAACAGGAATTGTTGGAAGCCTGGAAAAATTTTGTAGAGAAGATTGATGCACCTCAATTAAAATCGGCACTTGGTGCCCGTGATCCAAGTATAGCCGGTGAATGGCAGATTGATTACGATCTCGATACGGAACTTCAGTTTAACCGTCTTGCACTCGAAATTAAACCAAAATTGCAGGCTTATTTACGTCATCATTTTCGGAACGAAGCGATAGAAATTCAGTTTAAAGTATCGACCAACGCAAGTCAGCGTCCAAATATTCCTTACACAGATGCCGAAAGATGGGCTTTGCTTGTCGAAAAGTATCCGGCACTTGCCAGTCTTAAATCAAAATTCGGTTTGGATTTTGAACATTTTTAACTTTCAGGGTTTATTATACAGTGATAGTTCAGTGAACTCCGCTGATAAATCATCCCAGTCATAATATTAATTTGAAGATCAGTAATTTATAAAATAAAATTGTTTCAATGGAAAAAATTAAAGTACTTAATCCTGTAGTAGAACTCGACGGGGACGAAATGACCCGCATCATCTGGAAAATGATCAGAGAACAATTAATTCTCCCATTTCTGGATATTGACATTAAATATTATGATTTAGGTATTGAACATCGCGATGCTACTGATGATAAGGTAACTGTTGATGCAGCTTATGCGATCAAGAAGTATAACGTAGGTATTAAATGTGCTACAATTACGCCTGATGAAGCACGCATGACCGAATTTGGTCTGAAGAAAATGTACAAATCGCCAAACGGAACGATCAGGAATATCCTTGACGGAACGATCTTTCGCGAACCAATTGTTGTAAAGAATGTTCCGCGGCTTATACCTCAATGGACCGCACCGATCGTTATTGGCCGTCATGCTTTTGGCGATCAGTACAAAGCAACTGATATTGTTGTTGACCGTGCAGGAAAATTGACGATGACTTTCATTCCTGACGATGGTTCCGGGGCTCAGGTACACGATGTTTATCATTTTGAAGGTGCCGGAGTTGCCCTTTCAATGTATAATACAGAAGCATCGATCAGGGGTTTTGCCCACGCCTGTTTCAAAATGGCGCTGACCAAGAAATGGCCGCTTTACCTTTCTACAAAAAACACGATTCTGAAGAAATATGATGGCTTCTTCAAAGATATTTTCGAAGAGATATTTTTGAATGTTTACAAACCTCAGTTTGATACAGCCGGTATTACTTACGAACATCGCCTGATTGACGATATGGTCGCTTCCTCTTTGAAATGGAATGGCAATTTTATCTGGGCCTGTAAAAACTATGACGGAGATGTTCAGTCGGATACTGTGGCTCAGGGATTTGGTTCACTTGGCCTGATGACTTCTGTTTTATTAACACCTGAGGGAGATACTATGGAGGCAGAGGCCGCACATGGAACAGTAACCCGACATTACAGGGAGTACCAGAAAGGACGACCAACCTCAACCAATCCAATAGCATCCATTTATGCATGGACCCGGGGTCTCGCTTTCCGCGGGAAATTGGACAATAACCAGCCTTTGATCGATTTTTCATTATTGCTTGAACAGGTTTGCATTGACACAGTTGAATCAGGTAAGATGACAAAAGATTTAGCGCTATCGGTTTATGGCGACAAGTTGAAACCAGAACATTATCTAACAACCGAGCTGTTTATGAACGAATTGTCGAAGTTGTTGAATAGCAGAATGGGTAATTAACCCAAAGAATTCATCATATAGATTTATTGTTTTTAAGTATTATAAATTTAAAAGTAGAGTTATGATAAAAAAAGCAGTTGGAGATGCGCTCAACGAGCAAATCAATGCTGAATTTCATTCAGCTTATCTTTACTTATCGATGTCAGCCTATTTTCTTTCCGAAGGTCTGGCTGGTTATGCAAATTGGATGCGAATTCAATATCAGGAAGAACTTGCCCATGCAACCCGGTTTTTTGATTATCTGAACGAACGTGGAGGAACGGTAAAGCTCACGCCAATCGGCGAAGTACAGGTTGAGTTTTCGGGAGTTGTCGATGCTTTCGAAAGAACGTTGGTTCACGAAAAGATCGTTACCGGACTTATTGATAGGTTAATGGATATCGCAATTCATGAAAGTGATCATGCAACAAAGAGCTTTCTTCAATGGTTTGTTGACGAACAGGTTGAAGAAGAGTCCAATGTTGAGCAAATCCTTCACAACCTTAAGTTGATCAAAGGTGAAGGTCAGGGGATGTTAATGATGGATCGCGAAATGCAGATGCGCGTATATGTTGATCCTTTTGCAGGTGCCAAAGCCTGATACAATGGATAATCGGGCATTTGCGTGATTATAAGGATTTTTTTGATGCTGCGTTTTGTAGCCTAAAGGCCTGATATATTGAAAGGGGTAAGCACTTTGCTTCCTCTTTTTTTATTGTATGATATCCATCTTTTGTCATTAACCATTCACTATTAGCCATTCGCCGTCACCATTCGTTAAAAAGATTTCGGTACTTACAACTTTTGAGTTACATTTGTGCCTCAATACTTATTTGGATATTAATCATACAATATAAAGGAATGTCATTTTTAAATAACGTACTTTCAAGCTTTTTTGGAAACAAATCGCAAAAAGATATTAAAGAGCTTATGCCTGTATTGCAGCTTATTAAACAGGAATATCTACGGTTTCCTCAATTAAGTAACGATGAGTTAAGAGACGAAACTGTAAAGCTTAAACTGAAGATCCGCGATTACATCAAAGCTGAAGAAGAAGAAATTGAATCGCTAAAAGCGCAGGCCGAGAGTGGTGAAATTCCAATTGAAGAGGGCGAAAAGTTATACGACAGGGTTGACAAACTCGAAGAAATCATTCTGAAAAAGATTGAAGAGGTATTAAATGAGGTACTTCCGATTGCTTTTTCCATTGTGAAGGATACTGCCCGGAGATTTATGGAAAATGAAACAGTCGTTGTGAATGCAACCGACTTTGACAGGGAACTTGCAATTACCAAAGATTTTGTTGTCATCGAAGGTGATAAAGCTATTTATAAGAACGAATGGATTGCCGGAGGTTCGGTGCAAAAATGGAATATGTTGCATTACGACGTGCAGCTGATCGGGGGGATCGTTCTTCATAGCGGAAAGATCTCGGAAATGGGTACGGGTGAAGGAAAAACGCTCGTTGCAACGCTTCCTGTATTTCTGAATGCATTGGCAGGCCGCGGTGTTCATCTTGTAACGGTGAATGATTACCTGGCTAAACGTGACTCCGAATGGATGGGACCGATTTACCAGTTTCATGGTGTATCAGTCGATTGTATCGATAAACATCAACCTAATTCTACCGAAAGAAGGAAAGCTTACGACGCAGATATTACTTTCGGTACCAACAATGAATTTGGTTTCGATTACCTGCGCGACAATATGGCGGTAAGTCCGGCAGACCTTGTACAGCGCAAACACCATTATGCAATCGTCGATGAGGTTGACTCGGTTTTGATCGATGATGCACGTACGCCGTTAATTATTTCAGGTCCGGTTCCAAAAGGTGAAAATCAATTGTTTGATGAATTGAAGGCGCCGGTTGAACGTCTTGTAAAAGCGCAGCGCGATTTGGTTAACCAGTTTTTGGTTGAAGCAAAAAAGAAAATTGGATCTTCGAACAGTAAAGAGTCCGAAGAAGGTGCACTTGCGTTATTCCGTGCCTACAAGGGTCTTCCAAAGCATAAGCCGTTGATCCGGTTTACAAGTGAGGAAGGAAATAAAGCAAAAATGCTCAAGGTCGAGAACTTCTACATGGCTGATAACAACAAGAACATGTACATTGCCACCGATCCGCTCTTTTTTGTTATTGAGGAGAAATTGAATTCAATTGAATTAACAGATAATGGAATTGAGGTTCTTTCGAAAGACAATGAAGACAACGGTTTCTTTGTTCTTCCCGACGTAGGAGCTGAAATTGCCGATATTCAAAATAATAAGGATTTGACAGAGACCGATCGTCTAGAGAAGAAGGATGTTCTTTTACAGAATTTCGCAGTCAAATCTGAACGTGTTCACACCGTAAATCAATTGTTGAAAGCATATACAATGTTCGAGAAGGATATTGAATATGTGTTGATTGATGGCAAGGTTAAGATTGTTGATGAGCAAACTGGCCGTATCATGGAAGGGCGCCGCTACTCCGATGGTCTGCACCAGGCAATCGAAGCGAAAGAACGTGTTAAAGTGGAGGATGCTACCCAGACTTTTGCAACCATCACATTACAGAATTATTTCCGCATGTACCACAAACTGTCGGGAATGACCGGAACTGCCGAGACAGAAGCAGGTGAACTCTGGGATATCTATAAACTGGAAGTTGTGGTGATTCCAACAAATCAGCCAGTAATCCGGAAAGATCACGAAGACTACGTTTACAAAACGAAGAAAGAAAAATACAACGCTATTATTGACGAAATCGTCAGGTTAAATAAATTAGGTCAACCAATGCTTGTGGGAACCACTTCGGTGGAAATCTCGGAATTATTGAGCCGAATGTTGCAAATGCGAGGTATTAAGCACCAGGTTTTGAATGCTAAACTCCATCAACACGAAGCTGATATTGTAGCTGAAGCGGGTAAGTTGGGCATGGTGACCATCGCTACCAACATGGCAGGTCGTGGTACTGACATCAAACTGACGCCTGAAACACGCGCCTTGGGTGGTTTGGCCATCATTGGAACAGAAAGACATGAGTCACGACGCGTCGACCGCCAGTTACGCGGACGTTCAGGTCGTCAGGGTGACCCGGGTTCTTCGCAATTCTTTGTATCCCTTGAAGATGATTTAATGCGTCTTTTCTCATCAGGCAGGATTGTCAGCATCATGGATAAACTTGGCCTGAAAGATGGCGAAGTGATTCAGCACTCAATGATCTCCAAATCGATTGAGCGTGCACAGAAAAAGGTGGAAGAGAATAACTTCGGAATACGTAAACGTTTGCTCGAATACGATGACGTGATGAACTCACAACGCGAGGTTATCTATAAAAAACGACGTCATGCATTGTTCGGAGAGCGTATCGAAGTCGATATTCTCAATATGATCTTCGATATGTGCGAAACGATTACTGAGATCCATCAACCAAACGGGAAAGATGGTTACGAAGATTTCAGGCTCGACCTGATCCGTTCGTTATCGCTCGATTCACCTGTTACTGATGAGGAATTGGGTGAAATGAAGCCGGATGATATCAGCGATAAAATATATCATGCCGCAATTGGCAATTTCACACGCCGGTCACAGGCAATCTCGAAACAGGCATGGCCGGTCATCAAGAATGTTTATGAGACCAAATCGCATGTTTACAACAATATCGTTGTTCCGATCAGCGATGGTATCCGGTTATTCAATATTGTTACGAACCTCGAAAAAGCTTATAAAACGCAGGGACTTGATCTTACAAAATCATACGAGAAGCAGGTAATTCTGGCTACCATCGACGAGCACTGGAAAGAAAACCTCCGCGAACTGGACGAACTTCGTACCTCGGTTCAGAATGCTTCGTACGAGCAGAAAGATCCGTTGTTGATCTACAAACTCGAATCGTTTAACCTATTCAAGGCAATGATGGAACGGGTGAATAAAGGGGTTGTATCTACGCTGATGAAAGGTCAGATTCCAATAAGTGATCCTGATCAGGTTCGTGAAGCACCAACAGTTGGCCATCATGCCGACCGTTCGAAATACCGTGAAGAGAAGAGTGATGCCTCGGGACATGCACCCGCCGATAAAGCGGACGAGAAACCAGCACATGTACAACCGGTGCGGGTGACTCCTAAAGTTGGCCGGAATGAACCTTGTCCTTGCGGTAGCGGTAAGAAGTTCAAGAACTGCCACGGTCACGGATTGGTAGATTAGGGAAGAAAATTACGAATTAGCAATTACGAATTCATAATTGTTAATCCGTAATTCATAATTCATAATTCATAATTATATCTCATGAGCACACTTTTAGCGATACACTGGAATCCAAGTCCTGAACTTTTTAGTCTCGGTCCGATATCAGTCCGTTGGTATGGTTTGATGTTTGCGATGGGTTTCCTTTTTGGATTTTCGATCCTGACTAAAATGTTTAAGTACGAAGGATCAAATCCTGAGTGGGTTGAGAAGCTTTTTGTGTACGTAATCATTGCCACAATCGTTGGTGCACGCCTTGGACATGTGTTCTTTTATGGATGGGAATATTATTCACAGCATCTGTTAGAAATAGTTCTTCCGATTGCTAAAGTGGGAGACGGATATAAATTTGTAGGTTTTCAGGGGCTTGCCAGTCATGGCGGTGCCTTTGGGATTCTTCTTGCGGTCATTATTTTCTCGAAAAAGGTTACCAAACGTCCTGTCTTATGGACGCTCGACCGCTTATTAGTTCCTGTTGCACTTGTTGGTGCGATGATCCGTACCGGAAACCTGATGAACTCCGAAATTTATGGTGTTGCGACAAATTTACCCTGGGGATTTATTTTCGAAAGAAACAACGAGACGATTGCCAAACACCCGACAATGATTTATGAAACGCTCTGCTATTTAATCACTTTCGGATTGATGATGTATTTCTATTATAAAAAGAAGGATTTAAAGGATCGGACCGGCTTTTTAACCGGTATCTTCTTTATCGGTATGTTTTTCACGCGTTTTCTGATTGAATTTGTGAAAGAGAACCAGGAAGCTTTCGAAAACGGTATGGCATTGAATATGGGGCAAATACTCAGCATCCCGTTTATAATTGCCGGAATATACCTGATTTATCATTCCCTGACACATCCACCGGTTGTTTACACAAATCAGACAAAGAAATAGTCTAAAAATGAGACAATTTTAAGATCAAAAATCTTCAGATTGTCTCATTTTCATCACTACCAGCCTCCTTCAATTCCATCCGGAAGTAGAATTTCATTCATTGGCATTCCCCCCATTTTTTCAACCAATCTCTCAGTGATATTATTCCAATTTGAGACGTTTTCGCTCAATCTTTCTTTGCGCGCACTCAATTATAAAATAATTTACCTCGTCGCTAATTGCGCCTATCTATTTTAAAACTGATTTAATTTATCGCGAAATGCGGTTATAAATTTCAAAACTAATTTGGTTTACAGCTAGTTGCGCTACTACTTCTTAAAACAAAATTTACCTGTCGCTTATTGCGCTTATTCTTTTCAAAACTGCTTTATATTTCGCTTATTGCGATCGGTGAAAATATTTTCAGAACATTAAAAAATAACCTGAAAAACAGATGATATTTTTTTAAATAATATATAAATTCGTTGTGGATATCATCTGAATCAAACGTTTAAACCTGATTTCATATGGAAACAAAAATTATTCGTGTGCATTTAACCCATCTGCGCAACAGCGAGTATTCAATATTCGTAAATCAACTTGTGGAGATATTCTCAAACTTCGATCCTGAAGCGCTTCACCTGAAAAAAGCCTTCGATAAACTCACGGCTACGTTACCCATCCTTGCCAAAATAAAAATTCAGGAGATGAGCAATGTCTTAACCAAATCGTTGCGGGATACAGCGACCGAACGATCTATCCTGTTCACAGCAATTGTTAGAATCGTAAAAGCCATGCGTAAACTGAGTATTCCTGCAATAGCTCCGCATGTTGTTGTCTTAAAGCACTTGCTTGATATTCATGGGCGCGATATTGCCAAATCTAATTATCGTGCCGCCACTCAACACACAATCAACCTGTTGGCCGATTACGATGCAAAAGCCGATGTGAAAGTGGCTGCCGAAGCGCTGAACCTTGCAATTATTTTCGAAGAACTCCGCAACGTGAATACAAGGTTTGGCATCATGTACTTGCAACGTATAGAGGAAGAAGCTGCTGTCGAAAAAGTGGATTCGCACACCATTCGCAGGGAGATTAATATAGTATTGACTGACTTTTTCGATGCCATTGAATTTTGCAGTTCGGAATTCGATGAACTTGACTATGTAACTCCTGCCAGCGAATTGAATGAGCTGATCGGGAAATGCAAAAGCGAGCTCAAAGCTCGTACTACGCGAAGCAGGAAAAGTAAAAAAGAGATGTTATAACAAAGTCACACTTTATTTTACATCTTTTAATATAAATTGCTGTAACCTTTCTGCTTTTTAGCTGTTTTAATAGATATATTTTAAAGTAAATTATATGAAATCGCCATGATTGTAAAATCACAAACTGAAATGAATTGGAACGAAGTGGAAATCTGCGAAGCAAATATTTCCTTATGGCGATTCCATGTGGCCATTAAAAACCAAATTATATACACATGAAATTATTCTTCGCGTTTTTTGTTCTTCCTTTAATGATTAATGGAAGCATATGGGTAAATAATCTTGACCAGGCTGAACAAAAAGCCCGGACGGAGCACAAACTCATCATGCTTAATTTTTCAGGTTCCGATTGGTGCGGACCATGCATCCGGATGCACAAAGAAATCTTTGAAAGTGAAGATTTTCTTAAGTATACCAATGATCACCTGGTGCTTGTAAATGCTGATTTTCCCAGGTTAAAGAAGGACCAATTGCCCAAGGACCTGCAAAAATCGAATGATGCATTGGCTGATAAATACAATGCCGAAGGTAGTTTCCCATGTACGTTGTTGCTCGACGGTAATGGAAAAATAATTTATACGTGGAAAGGATTTTATAACAAAGGCGCCGAATCGTTTACCTACGAAGTGAAGCAACTGGTAGAGAATAATCGAACTAAACAGTAATAAACAGTTGGATATATTTAAAAAGGAATTGAAACTGATGGGAAATCAGTTTGAAATTACTGTCGTCGCCTCCGATTCCGAATGGGCTTATGAACGGATTGATGAAGCTGTAAATGAAATAAGCAGAATCGAAGATTTATTATCTACCTATAAGGATGAGAGTGAAACAAATCTCATCAATCGAAATGCAGGCATTCAACCCGTAAAAGTAAGTGATGAAGTGTTCGACCTGATTGAAAGAAGTATCCGGATTTCTTCCATTACACAAGGTTCGTTTGATATCAGCTATGGTTCAATTGACAAGCGGCTTTGGAATTTTGACAAAACAATGACATCACTTCCGAGCAGTTCGACCGCGAAGAAAATGGTCCGGCTGATCAATTACAAAAATATCATCCTAGATAAAATAAATAAGACCGTTTTTTTGAGGGAGAAAGGAATGCGGATCGGGTTTGGAGGTATCGGCAAAGGTTATGCAGCCGAAATGGCAAAGGCGGTCATGAAGAAAAATGGTGTTAAAAGTGGTATTGTGAATGCATCGGGTGATTTGGCGGCCTGGGGTTATCAACCCAACGGGAATACGTGGACAATCGGAATCGTGCATCCTGATTTAGCTGGTCAACCTTTTTCGTATATGAGCGTTACTGATGGTGCGGTTGCCACGTCGGGTAATTACGAAAAATTTGTAATTATCGATGGGAAAAAATATTCGCATACAATTGATCCAAAAACAGGTCTGCCGGTAAGAGGAATCAAAAGTGTTACAATCATTTCACCCAATGCCGAAATATGTGATGCGCTTGCAACGCCCGTTACAATTTTAGGGATTAAAAATGGCATCGATTTAATTAATCAGTTGAAACATGTCGAATGCGTCATCATTGATGACAATAACAAGCTATATACATCAAAAAATATTCATTTGTCTTAATCGAGAAATATGCTTAAAAGAAATATTTTGCCGGGGATACTGGTAATTACGGTTTCTAGTTTTTTTCTAAGTTCCTGCACTACAGTAAAAGAGTATCAAAAGAATAAAATCAATGATGCCGAAATGGAACTGTCTTCAAGAAAAGTAGAAAAGGGTGAAAACAGTTTTCAAACTTACAGTGAAGGCGCATCCGGAGCAAATGGTGGCAAAGTGGGTGGCGGTTGCGGATGTAACTGATATTGAAGAATAATTTTTTGAAAAACATTACATCCTTTTAGAAATATCCTTTATGCGCAAGATCTGTTTAACAGTCGTTGGAAGTTTCCTGCTCTTTTTAAATTCTTTCAGCCAGTCATCTGTCGATAGTACATCTGAATACCACAGCCCAATACTGAAATTGGAAGAGGCTAATCTGGTTTCTAACTATTATTCGCAAACCGGCAATCACTCTGCAATAACGGGAGGTTTGGGCACACAGAAAGTGATCGATTTTTCGAATATTATTGAGTTAAAATACGTAAGGTGGGGTTCAATGGATCGCAAAATCACATTGAACTTTAATTTGGGAATTGACCATCACACAGCAGCATCAGCGGCTTATGTTTCCAAATCAGCAGCTTCAAACGAAGGTGGCACACGTGTCTATCCATCGGCTGACTGGCAAATTGAGAACAGTGCAAAACGGTCTACGTTTGGATTAGGCGCAGCGCTTTCTTTTGAATATACTTATCATTCATATAGCCTGAATGCACTCTATTCAAAGCAATCATCAGATAAAAATACAGAGTTCAGCGCCAAGGCAAATATTTTCATGGATGCTGTAAAATTGGTCTATCCGAGTGAGTTTAGACCTGTCACTTCCACTGTAACATCGGCAAGTGGCAGCGGTGGTTCTTCTCCGAATATTCCATCTAAATTAAGAAGCACTTTTGCCACTTCATTCACCTTATCGCATGTAATAAATAAAAATATGCAGGTAGCGTTGATCGGCGATGTGGTTGCCCAGGCAGGTTACCTTGGTTTACCTTTTCACCGTGTATATTTTAGTAATAAAACGGTTGCTGTTGAAAAATTACCCGATACAAGATTTAAACTTCCGGTGGGTGTAAGGTTCAATTATTTCGCGGGCGATAAGGTCATTTTCCGGACTTATTACCGGTACTATGCTGATAGTTGGGGAATTTCAGCACACACGGCAAGTATCGAAACTGCAGTAAAGATTACACCATTTATTTCAGTGAGTCCTTTCTACAGATATTATACCCAAACAACATCCGATTATTTTGCGCCAAAATATGGACATCCGGTCACAGACCCATATTTTACAAGTAATTACGATTATTCGGCATTCAATTCCAGTTACGAAGGGATCAACTTCAGGTTCACATCGCCCAAAGGATTATTCGGAATAGAGAGCCTCAATATGATCGAATTAAGATACGGTCATTATGGACAGACAACAGGTTTAGTCGCCAATAACTTTTCCTTAAATCTGAGGTTTAAATAATTTCTGGTTATATTACATCATGCATTACCACAACAGGGTGATTCGTTATTGTTCTTTTTTTGTACCCGAGTGATCCGGTTATTCTGCAACAAACTTGTATTTATTATTGTAATTTTGAAAAAAACATATTATGAAGAGCATTGAGATGACAGCCGTTTTTGAACAATGCGATGAAGGTGGATTCATTGCATATGTGCAAGAGATTCCAGGCATTAACACCCAAGGGGAAACAATTGAAGAAGCAAAAGAAAACCTAGCAGATGCAGTGAATATGGTATTTGAGGAAATGAGAGCGACGAGCGAGAAGGGAAAAACGAATAAGAAGATTACTCAAACTATGTCTTTCAGTTTCTAATGAATAGAACCAAGTTGGTCAAATTCCTCGAAAAGAACGGAGGCATCTTTGTCCGTGAAGGTGGTAGCCATACCCTTTTCAGAAATATCAGCAACGGCAAGATTTCAACAGTTCCACGTCACCCTGACATTAAAGAGAACCTATGTCGTAAAATATGCAAAGACCTTGGCATACCTGATATTCTAAAACCATAACAATTAATTCTTTCATTCTTTTATAACTGCCTTATACATTACCTCAATCGGATGAATTGCCGTTTTGCCTGTCCCGTCTTTAATGTGATGCCGGCAACTTGTTCCGGGTGCAGCAATTGTAGCTGATTCTGCACTTTTACGAACTTCGGGGAAGAGTACCATTTCGCCAATCTGCATCGAAAGATCGTAATGTTCCTTCTCGTATCCAAACGATCCAGCCATTCCGCAACAACCTGTTTTCAACTCCTGAACCGTATAATTCTCTGGTAAACCAAGCATTTGGCGTGTCGATAGGGAAGAGGCGACCGCCTTTTGCTGACAGTGGGCATGGAGCTTAATCTCCCGTTTCTCGTGGGTGAATTGTTCAGAAGTAATGTTTCCTTTCTCCATTTCGCGGACAAAAAACTCATCAAATAAGAGCGCATTTTTACCTAACTCAACGGCTGTTTCCTGCAATTGCTGATCGACCAATTCGGGGTATTCGTCGCGGAAAGTAAGAATTGTTGACGGCTCAACTCCGATGAGTGGCGTATCGGATGTGATGATATCTTTCAATAACAATACATTATCTGTTGCTATCTTCTTTGCTTCACGCACCAGTCCTTTCGACAGAAAGGTTCTGCTGCTTTCGCGATGTTTCGGAATCACCACTTCATATCCAAGCTGGTTTAAAAGCAAAATCGCTTTGATCCCGATGTCCGATTCCTGGTAATTGGTGAATTCATCTGCAAACAGGTAGACTTTCCCCTTCACGCCAGGCAGATTGGGTTGTTTCCCGGCCCAGCTTCGCAAGCTTTGTTTGGAATATCCGGGGATTTTCCGCTTTGGATGAAAACCGATCAGGCTGTTGATCCATGATTGACTTAGAAAGAAGTTCGTGAGAGGGTTCATCGCCATCGCGAGTTTCCCCAGACGGGGCAAATAAGCGATTAGTTTCGCCCTGAATGGAATTCCGTTCACGTCGTAATATTGCTGCAGGAATTCGGCCTTTATTTTGGCCATATCGACATTCGACGGACATTCCCCTTTGCATCCTTTGCACGAAATACAAAGATCGAGTACCTGGTAAATCTCTTTTTGAATCAGCGGGTTCGCTTTGTCTGAATGGTGCATAAATTCCCGCAGGATATTGGCACGGGCGCGTGTCGTTTTATCTTCGTCGCGTGTTGCCATATAGGTGGGGCACATCGTCCCGCCAATGATTTCCGATTTACGGCAGTCGCCGGAACCGTTACATTGTTCCACTGCGCGCAGATAACCATGCGAAGAGGAGAAATCAGTTGATGTCGGAATTTCAGGATATCGGTTTGTCAGCTCGAACCGAAGGTTTTGGGTAATCGGCGGAACATCGGTAATCTTCCCGGGATTCAACACGTTCCAGGGATCCCAGGTATGCTTAATCTCTTTGAAAAGGTTATAGATCTCATCGCCATACATAAATGGGATAAAGGAACCACGTAGCCTTCCGTCACCGTGTTCTCCAGATAGTGAGCCCCTGAATTTTTTAACGAGTGCTGCAACATCCTGGGCAAGCGAGGCATATACTTTTTGATCATCCGGATCTTTTAGATTCAATAACGGCCGCAAATGCAATTCACCCGTGGCAATATGGGCATAAAAGACACAATTCAGTCCATATTTTGCAATAATTGTTTTAAATTCTGCAACATATGCAGGTAGCTTTTCGGGTGCAATTGCCGTATCTTCGATAACGGTTGTACTTCTTTTATCGCCCGGAATATTAGACAGAAGACCTAATCCTGCTGTACGCAATTCCCACACTTTCTTTACATTGTCATCTCCAAAAATGAGCGGAAAGTGGTAGCCAAATCCCGCTTCGGTGAGTTCTTTCACCATTGTTGCGTGAGCCGTTTCAATTTCTTCGCGTGTATTTGCTGTAAACTCAATCATCAGAATTGCTTTGGGATCACCTTCGATAAAGAAGCGGTTTTCGCGCTGCGAAAGGCTCTCTTTTGTGCAGTTCATGATGATGTCATCCATCAGTTCAATTGTCGAAGGATGGTGTTTTAAAACAATTACATTGGCATATAGTGCCTCCTCGAGCGACGTAAAATGGGCCGGAACCACACATTTGATTTTTGGTGGCAACGGAATCAGGTTCAATTTGATGGCAGTCGTGAATGCAAGCGTCCCTTCGGAGCCGGCAAGCAGTTTCGAAAAATTGAAGGTCTTGCCATTTCCCGTGAAAGGATCAGTATCCATCAGAAAATCGACCGCATACCCCATATTCCGGCGTGCGACGGCAGCTTCCGGATAAACTTCCGTGATTTTATTTCGTGTGATTTCGTTGGAGAGGACTTCCCTGATCTGACGATATATCTTTGTCTCAAGTTTATCGGGGTCCGATTGGCATTTGGCTTCGAATTCAGCTTTAGTCAGCTGACCAAATACCGCTTCTGATCCGTCGGCCAGCAACGTGTGCACCTCAAGAACATGTTCACGGACGCTTCCGTAGATAAGTGAACGGAGGCCGCAGGAGTTATTACCCAGCATTCCACCCAATCGACAACGGTTTGTGGTCGAAGTTTCGGGTCCGAATTGTAAGCCGTATGGTTTAAGGTAAATATTTAATTCGGAAAGATTTACGCCAGGTTCAACAATGATCCAACGCTCTTCTTTATTGAATTCCAGCATGCGATCCATGTATTTCGAGATGTCGATCACAATGCCGCCACCAACAACCTGCCCGGCAAGTGAAGTTCCTGCACCGCGTGGAATTACTGAAGTGTGATGTTCGCGGGCAAAAGCAAGCACTTTACCCACATCCTCTTTATGCCGCGGAAGAACTACCGCTTGAGGTAGTTCACGGTAGGAGGAGGCATCGGTGGAGTAAATAATACGATGAATATTGTCGGTATAAAATTCACCATCAATTACCTGTGATAATTCCTTAAACGGAAGGTCGTTTTTCATATTTGTGCACTAATTGCGGGCTAAAATACAAAAATCAGGAATAAAAAAATCCCTCAAAGTAAATACGATGAGGGATTTATATTTAAATCGTTGATGGTATGAAAACTACATCTTCGGAACCATTTTCCCGTTTTCAACAATAACTTCGTAAAAATAACCGGCTCCGAAATCTTTTTTCAGCGTAACAGAACCTTCAACAGTTACTACGTCGCCAACTTTTGCAACATCGCTTGTTGTAACGGTGATATCAAAAGAACCATTACTATTGGTTCCATCCTGAAGATGAATCCAGTTCTTTCCCATAATTTCAGCGTTGAATTTCACAACTTCTCCCCTGATTTTTACAGTTTTTCCGGCATAAGCATCTTTTTTTGCATAGAGTTCAGCAATGGTGATACCACCTTCAGCTGGCTCAACCTTAATTCCTTCTTTAGCAACTGCAGGCTGGTTCCCTTTTGATGAATTATCCATGGTTGCTTTAACATTCGTAATAGGCTGATCGCTAAACTTATCAACAAAAACGATGGACTTAAAAGTTCTTTTTAATTCTTTACTTACGAAGTCGTTCATTTCTACACTTGGCTCGTAGTAATAGGATTTACCGGTTTCAACTTCCCTCCTTGAAATAGCAATCCAGTTTTCCTTACTATCTTCCGTAACACGGACGTAGGTGTAGTTACTGGATTGTATCACCTCTTCGGCGGTTACTTTATGCACATTCGGTGCCAGATTTTCGTTGGCTTTGTTTTTTTGTTTGCATGATATTGACAGCATGATTGTTGCTGTAAGCAGAAACAAGAGATTTAATTTCATTTTCATAAACGTGTTTTATTATGATTTTCAATTTTCGGGACAAATATATTCATATTTCTGCATATTTGAATGTTAATTCAAATGCACACAAATAGATTTCTAATGTACTGGTATTATATAATGATATTTTATATTTTAGTGGGATATTAAATCATTACCAAACAATCAAATTTACAATGGAACGAAGAAATTTTATCAAAGCATCAGCTGTTGTTGCTGCAGCTTCAGCAACAGGTACTGCAATGGCTTCGCAGACAACACCTTCTGCGTCAAAGGAGATCTATGAATGGAAAGTGTATCATTTTAAAAATGGTGGTGCAAAGTCCAAGATTGACGGTTTTTACAAAGATGCGCTTATCCCGTTTCTGAAAACGAAAGGGGTGAAAGTCGGCGCTTTTAGTGAATATAGTCAGACTGAACCTCCGGTGATTTATTATTTGGTTGTCTATCCTTCAATGGCTGAATACCAGGCGATCAAAAAGGAACTTTGGAAAGACAGCGGATTTCTGAATGCTGCGAAAGGCTATTTTGAAACGACTGCTGAGTTGGGCACTTTCACCCGGTTTGAAACTTATCTGCTCGAAGCTTTCGATGCTTTTCCTCAGTTACATATGCCATCAAAAGATCGTACTTTAATCGAGTTACGCACTTACGAAAGCAACAACGAAGAAGCCGGGCAACGAAAAATCAAGATGTTTAACAGTGAGGAGATCGCACTTTTTAATAGTGTAGGACTTCGCTGCGTATTTTTCGGAGAAATCCTTGCCGGACCGCAAATGCCAGCACTCATGTATATGGTAGAACACAAGGATATGGCTGAGCGTATTGCAAACTGGAAAAAATTCGGAGAAAGTGACGGATGGAATGTCTTGAAAAACAAAACCGAATATGCCAACACAGTAAGTGTGGTTAATAAAGTATTTCTTGTGCCACTCGACTACTCGCAGATTTAATTCAGGCAGCTGGCTTTTGGCAACTGGCAACTTGCACTTATTGCAGGTTGTTAACGGCCAGAAGCCAGCTAATTATTCCAAGTTTTTAGTTTTGACTCGTTCAAGAGGTTCCTCTCCATCTCCAGGTCACACCCTCATTTATCGAATCGATTCCTTAACTTCACCATAAAACCGTGTAACTTTCTCCGTTGGATCGCCGGCACCAAGGGTTTCGATGGGAATATAACCCCGATATCCTGAGTTTTTCAGTATAGCCGCGATTTTTTTCAGATCGGTTTTCGTTTCCACATTATTTATGAAAACCGTCTCTTTAATTTGCCAGTTGATCGCATAGGGAACAACTTGTTCAATCTCTTTATACGGATTGCCGGTGGTTCTGAAACTGCCAATATCAAGAATTAATCCAAACCAATCAGATTTCACCTGTTCCAGAATTTCTTCCACATCAGCGGCTGTTTTCAGAAAATCGTTGTGGTTTTGAATGCCCACCATTACGCCATGTTGCGCTCCGAAATCGGCACATTCCTGCAAGTCTTTTCCCATCCATTCGACCACCTGTTTCCTTGTAAATCCTGTCGGAACTTCTTTTCCGGCAAAAACGCGTATCACCGGCGCACCCAATTTTGAAGCCACGATAATCCAGTCTTTTACCAGTTGAACTTCCAGCTTTCGCTTTTCGGGGTCGACCAGCGTAAAGTCATTGCGAACCCCGGTTCCGCTGATATCAAGTCCCAGAAGAAAAGCACTTTTTTTATATCGGTAGATCTCTTCATCAGAGGGAACCTTCGGATAGGTGGAAAAGTAGTAACCAGTAAGATCGGCCGCTTCAAAACCTACCGATGCGCTGATCCGGAACATCTCTTCGACGGTCATCGTTTTGGCCATTAATGGCTGGTTGAACGAGTAGCAATTGAGCCCGATTTTCACCTTCGAAGGTTCTGTTCGTTTGATCTTTTCGATGGCGAAGACTCCTCCGGCAAGAATAAAAGTTAAAACCAATACAAAAGAGATTTTTAAATTTCTGCCGTTGAAGTGTTTCATGATATTGATGTCAGGAAGTTATTATTAAATAATGACTGTCAGTTTGCTTGTTGTTTGCCGGGGATCGGTTTTTACCTGATTTTAATAGCTCCATTCATCTTTCCATTCCAGAAACGGCGTACCCTTCTGATCAAACTGAATTGGAAGCCAGATGTACCGGCCATCGATCGCATTTTCGGGAACCCAGCGGTCAGCCATAAAAATAAACTGACCGTTTTTTCCGGGAACAGGAAGAATGTAAGTGCTTTGCGAATTGTAAGAAATTTCGGCTTTGTCGCCACGACAAGGATTCCCAATAAAGGTCCATTCACCCATTATTGAATCGGCCGACATCAGACGTGCGGCATTGGGTGCCCAGCCCGTGCAACCAGACGTGATCATGTAATACTTCCCGTCCTTTTTAAACAGCGAAGGTGCTTCATTGTGACCTGCAGGTGCTACGGTAATGTATTTCCCTGTAAAGTCGGTGTAATCGTCATTGAGTTCCGAAATATGGAGTGTCAGGTTCTCTTCAGATGCATGAATATGGTAAGCTTTTCCGTTGTCATCCACATAAAGTGTCATGTCACGTGCCATCTGACCTTTGGAGAAATCCCGTTGTACAAATAATCCCTGTTTAACTGCGGTTTTCCATTCCTCACTCCAGTCTTTAAGTTTTTCTGTAAATTTCAATGCTTTTTGTTCGTTGGTAAAGTTTACCGGCCATATCCCGGCGTTCGGATTGACGCTTTTTAGCCATTTGTAAGGACCCGCTACACTTTTACTTACTGCAACACCTGTCATGGCGGCAGCATAACCCTTCCCTTTGAGTTCATGATGAAACCACATCACAAACTGTTTACTTTTTTTATTGTAAATCACTTTTGGGCGTTCAATTACACACCCTTTTTGGATCAGGCTTGTTGTATCTTCACTAATTCTGAGGGCTATACCTTCATCTTTCCAGTTGTAAAGGTCTTTCGACGAATAGCAATGCACGCCAACCAACGTGTTATTTCCTTTTCTTCCCTCGGTTTTGTGCTCACCAAACAAATAATAGACTCCATTGTAATTTAGGATTCCTCCGCCGTGAGCGTTGATATGAACACCATTGTTATCGGGCCAGAGGGCACCCGGCTTAAAGGATTTCTGTTGCGAGAACAAGGTGCAAACCGAAAAAGCAAATAGAAAAGTGAGGATCGTCTTCATCTGAAAATTTATGTTTATGGTAGTTTTGATAGGATAAAAGTAATAAAACAGATCGGTTTCCTGTTTGATGATTGTTTTTTGTTAAAAATAAATTGAAACATATAGTTTTCTAATTTTCAAATAAATAACTTGCGCCTATATTCACAGCGTATTAACAGAACTAAATAAAGCAAATATGAGTAACGAATTGTTTGGCATAATAATGAAAAGTCTTTTATTCATTTCAGCGCTGGCAATTTTGGCCGGTGCACTATTTATACTTCAGCACTGGGCAAATGGAGAACAGATTCTCAAGTTTGGGTTGATTGCGAATTTTGTACTTAGTAGTTATGAGATCAGCCGATTAAGGAAAATTATATCAAAATCGGAGAAGGAAAAGAGTAAGGTTGATTGACTCACTTAAAGTCTATAAACAAATGATAATAAAATCTTCGTTATGCGGAAAGCATTATTCTTACTAGCATTTTTGGTCTCTTTCACCGTTTACTCTCAGAATAATCAAAGTCCCGATTATTATTTAAACGGTCGTGAAATAAATTTCAGTAAGGTCTTTATTAATCCGTTAAGCATTGATTCAATTAGTGTTGAAAAGAAAACTAAAAATGGGGCAATCTATATTTTCACAAAGAATATAGTTTTCACTTCCCTGTCTTTGAAGGAGGTTCTGAAGAAATATACAAATCTTACCGAACCCAATGATTCTCTTTTGTTCAGGATTGATGGCAAAATCATCGATGATATTTCTGATATTAAAATAGACGATTCGTTTTTTATTTATGTTGACATAAAAACAATGTCAGATGTAAAATATATATCTGATAAATTTAAAAATTTGACAATTGTAAATGTCGATTTGGAAAAGGAACGTAAGCCAATAATGCTCAGAGGAAATCAAAAATTATTAACACAATTTTCTAAATAATATTGCCGGCAGTTAAGGCAATTAAAAAACAACCCGATATGAAAATCTGGCCGATACTAATGACATTTACCTATGCGCATGAGGCTTACCTGGTTAAAGGATACCTCGAGTCAAATGGCATCGAGGCAATAATAAATGATGAATTAACAGCTCAGGTCGCAAATATGTATTCAAATGCGATTGGCGGGGTTAAGCTTCGTGTCAGCGAATCGGATTACGACCAGGGTATTCAATTACTGAAAGATGGGGGATATATAACGGAAGAAAATAGTAAGAGCGAGAATAAAATCGAAATCGTTGAATTGAATAAAGCCACAAATAAGAAAATTTGTCCTTTTTGCGGCTCCGATAATATCGCATTAAATAGTAAACCGGGTATTCTAACTGCGATTGTATTGGCAATCATAAACCTGGCTGTTATGATAGGCGCCATTTTTCCCCGGTTTAAATCTTCTTTTAAATGCTTCGATTGTGGAAAGGAATGGAAATACAAAAAGAAGTAAGATCTCTTCAATTCAATCAAATATGAAAACAAATCTTTTTCAGAAACCTTGTCCCAACTGCAAGGCGCAAATCGGGACTGGATTATTTTCAATCAGAGAAAAAATTGTCCGTTGCCCCCAATGTGGTGAACTATTAACTGAAAATCCCAAAAGAAAATCACTGGGAGCGTTTATCGCATTTTTGGGATTTGTATTGGGCATTGGTGGTTGTTATTTATTGGATATTAGCTTGTTGTGGGGATTATTAATCTTCCTGATTTCTGGTTTGATTTCAATTGGAATTAGTAATCTGATGATTATAAAAAAGGATCTTGTCATCAGGAATAAGCAAACCAACCGGTTATCTTACATTGATCAGGCTGGTTGGGATGAAATCCTTAAGAATACATCCGGGAAACAAAACGATTTCGAAATCGTTGAAACATTGTGATCAAATTTTAATATCAAATTCCACCAATATGAAACATCTCATTTTCACCATCGTGATAATTAGCTTTTCGCAATTTTGGGGATTTTCGCAACAAAAACAAGAGAATCATACAATGAAAAAAGCGCTAATATTGATTGATATCCAGAACGACTATTTTGAACGTGGAACAATGACACTTGTTGGTGCTGAGGAGGCCAGTTTAAATGCACGGAAAATTCTTGATAAGTTCAGATCTGAAGGTTTACCGGTAATTTACATTCAACATCTTGCGACAAGTCCGAAGGCAACCTTTTTTCTGCCTCAGACTAAAGGTGCTGACATTCATGAAAATGTAAAACCAACAGCCGGCGAAAAAGTCATCATCAAACACTATCCCAATAGTTTCAGGGAAACGGAGTTGCTTGAATACCTCAAAAGCATGAATATTACCGACCTTGTTATTTGCGGCATGATGACACATATGTGTGTGGATGCCACAATCAGAGCGGCAAAGGATCTGGGATTTAATATTACTTTGATCTCCGATGCTTGTGCTACCAGGGATCTTACAATTAATGGTGTAACAGTAAAAGCCGCCGATGTTCACAATAGCTTTTTGGCCGCTTTCAATGGCTTTTACGCTTCAGTTAAAATGGCAAAAGAGTATTTGGAAGAAAAATAGTAGCTTGTTAACCGGTTGGTTGTAATGATATGCTTTGTAGCTATACAAATTGGAGCATACATTGATACAGTTGCCTGAGAATTCTTAATTTTACTTACGGAAAATATAAACTCAAATTATGGAATCACACGAAATTGATTACAAAATCATTGGCCATGATGTCCAGCTGGTTGAAATTGAACTTGATCCAAAGGAAACAGTTATTGCCGAAGCGGGTGCGATGTTATATATGGAAGACGGCATTGCTTTCGAATCGAAAATGGGCGATGGAACGAATCCGGGAGCCAGTTTTTTTGACAAACTATTATCGGCTGGTTCGCGGGTAATTACTGGAGAATCGCTGTTTATCACCCATTTTACCAATCAGGGATATGGTAAGAAACATGTTGCTTTTTCAGCTCCCTATCCTGGAACGATTATCCCGATTGACTTACGTCAGATGGGTGGCACGATCATCGTCCAGAAGGATGCCTTCCTGTGCGCCGCTTTGGGAACCAAAATATCGATGCGGTTTAATAAGAAATTAGGTGCCGGATTTTTTGGTGGTGAAGGTTTTATTCTTCAGCAGCTTACCGGTGATGGCAAAGCATTTATTCATGCTGGCGGAACGGTTATCGAGCGCAGGTTGAACAACGAAACGTTAAGGGTTGATACAGGTTGTGTAGTAGCTTTCGAACAGTCGATTGACTTCGATGTCCAGCAGGCGGGTAATTTACGCTCTATGGTATTTGGTGGCGAAGGTTTGTTCCTGGCAACATTGCGCGGAACAGGCAGGGTATGGCTTCAGTCGATGCCAATACGTAAACTAATCGCTCAATTGAGTTCCTTCGGACCGAACAGTCGTAAAGAAGGTGGCGGCGGATTACTGAATACGATATTCGAACGATCATAAATTTAATAAATTTTGCGATTTAAGATTTAACTTATTAATCGCTTTACCAAATCCCTGGTTTGATTTCTTTCAAAGAGATCAAACCGGGGATTTTTCTTTATGAAATCTTTATACCATGAAGCATCATCCTTATAAAACCCATATAGAATCGGCTGCATTTTTGTAACGTTATAAAATGATCTAATTATGAATGCAATAATCTTATTGGATACTTCCAAATCTTTGGCGATGAATAATACGATGGGATATGAAATCGGAGCTGTAATTGCTCTCTTAATCCTTGTTTACCTGATCTACTCGCTTATTAAACCTGAAAAATTCTAAACCATGACATCTCAAGATATTATTCAGATTCTATTGTTTTTTGCCGTGTTAATTGGACTTACACCTTTCATTGGCAGTTACATGAGCAAAGTATTTCTGGGACAAAAACATTTCATGCTACCCGTTTTTGGTTGGCTCGAAAAGTTGACCTATAAATTCATTGGTATAAATCCAGACGAGGAAACAAATTGGAAGTCATACACTTTTAGTCTTCTCCAATTTAACCTGATCGGTTTTGTTTTTGTATTTCTAATTCAACTCTTTCAGGGTTATATGCCAATGAATCCTGCAAACCTTCCGGATGTATCGTGGCATTCTGCCTTTAATACAGCTGTAAGTTTTGTGACAAACACCAATTGGCAGGGATATTCCGGCGAGACAACACTCAGTTATTTCGTCCAAATGATAGGACTTACCGTGCAGAACTTTGTAAGTGCTGCGACAGGAATTGCAGTTCTGATTGCCCTGATAAAAGGGCTTTCGCGCAAATCTACTGATCAGCTAGGTAATTTCTGGACAGATATTACCCGTTCAACACTTTATGTGCTTTTACCCTTATCTATTATTTTTGCTGTTGTACTGGTTGGCCAGGGAGTTGTGCAGAACTTTAAAACTTATGAAACAGTTCAGACTCTACAAGGTGCAACCCAGGTTATCCCAATGGGTCCCGCAGCTTCGCAGATTGCGATCAAGCAAATTGGAACCAATGGAGGTGGATTTTTTAATGCTAACAGTTCACATCCGTTTGAGAACCCAACCCCAATCAGTAATTTCCTTGAAATGTTGTTCATACTTCTTATACCGGCCGCTTTGACCTTTACTTATGGCAAAATGGTTGGTTCGACAAAACAAGGATGGACAATTTTTACGGCCATGATGATATTACTGGTTATCGGTTTAAGTATTTCTTTGTATGCTGAGTATTCAACCAATCCCATTTTTGGAAATTTACATTTGATGGAAGGGAAGGAGACCCGTTTTGGAATAACGAACAGTGTACTGTGGTCAACTGCCACCTCGGCGGCATCAAATGGTTCAGTAAATGCGATGCATGATAGCTTATCACCTTTGTCAGGAATGGTTGCGATGATCAATCTTATGCTCGGTGAAATTATTTTCGGCGGCGTCGGCGCCGGGTTATACGGGATGGTGATTTTCATCATCCTAACCGTATTTATTGCCGGATTAATGGTTGGACGTTCACCTGAATACCTTGGTAAAAAAATACAGAAGTTCGAAGTGCAGATGGCTATCATCGCTGTACTTGCACCCAACATCGTGATACTTATCTTTTCTGCATGGGCTTCTGTATATGGTTCTGGCCTGGCAAGTCTAAATAATGCGGGTCCTCATGGCCTTTCTGAAATTCTGTATGCCTATTCCTCTGCTGCCGGTAATAATGGAAGCGCATTTGCTGGCTTAAATGCAAACACCGTATTCTACAATTTAACCCTCGGTTTGGGAATGCTGATTGGCAGGTTTGGCATCATTATTCCGGTAATGGCAATTGCCGGAAGTATGGCAGAAAAAAAAATAACCCCCTCTTCGGCTGGTACTTTTCATACGGACAATTGGTTGTTTATCGGTTTACTAATAGCTGTTATCCTGATTGTTGGTGGATTGACGCATTTCCCGGCCTTATCCCTCGGGCCTATAATCGAGCATTTGCTAATGAATAATGGTATTACCTTTTAATTTCTGACAAAATGAGCACAAAGCAAAATATAAGTCTGTTTAACCGCAAGTTGGCATTGCAGGCAGCAAAAGACAGTTTTATTAAATTAAATCCGGCTTTGCTGATAAAGAACCCTGTAATTTTTATTGTGGCGATCGGTTCTCTTCTGACAACTATCGTTGTAGTCGCTGGTATTTTTCAGGATAACTTTTCCTCATTCAATCTGAATATTTCTATCTGGCTTTGGTTTACAGTGTTGTTTGCCAATTTCTCGGAAGCAATTGCAGAAGGAAGAGGAAAAGCGCAGGCTGAAAGTTTACGTAAGAACCGTACACAAACCGTTGCACGCATAATGATTAGCAATCATGAAGTTGCTGTAAATGCCACTGAGCTTAAGAAGGGTGATGTTGTAATTTGCGAAGCTGGTGACATTATCCCTTCGGATGGTGAAGTGATTGAAGGGATTGCAAGCGTTGATGAATCGGCGATAACCGGCGAATCAGCCCCGGTTATCCGCGAAAGCGGAGGCGACCGATCGGCTGTTACTGGTGGAACCAAAGTAATCAGCGACCGGATTTTGATCCGTATCACTTCCGAACCCGGTAATACATTTATCGATCGCATGATCGCTTTGGTTGAAGGTGCAAAACGTCAAAAAACTCCAAATGAAATTGCGCTGTCAATTTTAATTTCAGGTTTGACCATCGTTTTTATTTTAGCAGTGGCGACACTTCCGGCATTCTTTAGCTACAGTCTTAAGGCTTCAGGACTGCCTGCTTCGCAGAATTTGACACTTCCGGTTTTAATCGCGTTACTCGTTTGTTTAATCCCAACAACTATTGGTGGTTTGCTGAGCGCAATCGGTATAAGCGGTATGGACCGACTTTTGCAACGCAATGTGATAGCTACAAGTGGTCGTGCCATTGAAGCAGCCGGAGATGTCGACGTCCTTTTACTTGATAAGACTGGTACCATCACGTTGGGTAACCGAATGGCTACCAATTTCATTCCCGACGATGGGGTAACTGTCGAGGAACTTGCCGATGCTGCCCAGCTTTCATCTTTATCAGACGAGACACCGGAAGGACGTTCAATCGTAGTACTTGCAAAAGAACAATTCAATATACGCGGCCGTGAGGTTCAGCAACTTAATGCGACTTTTATCCCGTTTACAGCACAATCGAGAATGAGCGGCGTGGATTTAAAAACCGAGGATGGCAAAATCCACCGGATCCGCAAAGGCTCATCAGAAGCCATTCGTACGTTTGTACAAAATAACAACGGTTACTATACACAAAAAATACAGGATATTGTTTCAGAATGTGCCCGGCAAGGTGCTACACCATTGGTTGTTGCCGAAGATAACAGGGTACTTGGCATTATACACCTTAAAGACATTGTTAAAGGTGGCATCAAACAGCGGTTTGCAGAACTTCGTAAGATGGGAATCCGTACAGTGATGATTACGGGTGACAATTCCCTTACTGCTGCAGCCATTGCCGCAGAAGCAGGAGTGGATGATTTTATGGCCGAGGCTACACCCGAAGATAAATTACGTCGGATCCGCGAAGAACAGGCGAACGGGCATTTGGTTGGTATGATTGGTGATGGAACGAACGATGCACCGGCACTTGCCCAGGCTGATATTGGTATTGCGATGAACACCGGCACCCAGGCCGCCCGTGAAGCCGGTAACATGGTAGACCTTGATAGTAACCCTACTAAATTAATTGAAGTTGTAGAAGTTGGTAAACAATTGCTTATGACCCGCGGCTCACTGACTACGTTTAGTATTGCGAATGATGTGGCGAAGTATTTTGCCATCATTCCGGCCATCGCTATTTCGCTGTATTCGGGTAAAAGTGGGATCGGCCCCCTTTCTGCATTGAATATTATGAATCTGGGGTCTCCACAGAGTGCGATTCTGAGTGCAGTAATTTTCAATGCCATCATCATTGTGTTACTAATACCGCTGGCTTTGAAAGGTGTTCGTTACCGGCCGGTTTCAGCGAATACCGCTTTAACCCGTAACCTATTGATCTTTGGTTTAGGGGGAATATTGGCTCCTTTTATTGGAATTAAATTGATTGATATACTTATAAACCTTTAAATCTGGCGTTATGGAATACTTGATAAAAAACCTTATTGAGCATTTAATCAATAAAAAAAACGAGGAAATTGAAAACATTGAGAAGTATAAACAATACGATGTTCAAGATCTGATTCTAATTAGCTCCGGCAAAATAATGGAACTGGACAATATAATTCAAAACCTTAGAGAAATGCTTATTTATCATACACATACAAAATCATTACAAGAATGAAAACACTTTTAATATCCTTAAAAATATTCTTCTTTCTCACCGTTTTAACGGGGATTATCTATCCCGTCCTGGTTACAGGAATTGCGCAGCTTGCCTTTCCTTCAAAGGCAAACGGTAGTTTAATTATCAGGGATCGCAAGACGATAGGAAGTGAATTGATTGGTCAGCAATTCGATAGTGCAATTTATTTTACTTCGCGGCCGTCAGCGGTTTCTTACAACCCATTGGCTTCTGGAGGTTCAAATTTTGGTTTAACCAATGTTAAGCTGAAGAACCTGGTTTCCGAACGCCGACATCAGTTTATTCAGTTTAATCAATTAGATAGCCTTACTGAAATACCATCCGAAATGCTCTTTGCTTCTGCCAGTGGTCTCGATCCGCATATTTCACCTCAGGCGGCATTGTTGCAGGTGGATCGGATTACGAGGGCACGGAATTTAGACAATACGCAAAAGCAGAAACTTTTACTACTTATAAATGTACTATCCGAAAAGCCTGCCTTTATGCTACTGGGCGAAGAGCGCATTAACGTATTGAATTTAAACCTGGAACTTGAAAAACTTAATGGGATTAGTATAAAAAATCAATAAAAACTTCATGCCATGAAATTGTCAGTCCGATCAAAATTCTCCGTAGGAATAGTTTTTTTATTAATCATTTTGGCGCTTTCTATCTTCTCAGCTTATTACATGAATAAACTGTCAAAGGAATCCGGTACGATCCTCAAAGAAAACTATTTGTCTCTAGTTTATGCGCGTGATATGTCTGGGGGATTAACGAACATCAACCAGGAAATCACAAATTGTTATTTAACCAGCAAGAATATAGATAGTTTATTGATTAGTAAAGAACTCAGTATTATTGACAAATCGCTTCAATTAGAAAAGAATAATTTTACCGAACCTGGTGAGGATAAATTGGTTTCCGGCATAGAGACAGGGTTAATAGAATACCGCGATTCTGTTGTTAAATATTTAAAATCGAAGCAACCTGCTTCCAATGTCCTTGATCTGCAAAAAAAATATAGTGTACTATACCAACAGTTGGTGCTTTTATCCGAAATGAACGGTAAGGCTATTGAAGTAAAAACCGATAATAACAAAATCTCGTCACAAGATGCGCTGACTCAGATGACGATTATCGCGATTTTGTGTTTTATCATTGCACTGTTCTATTCATATAGTTTCTCATCTTATTCTAACGAGCGATTCTTTCAGTTATACAATGAGATAAAGGAAATCCAGGTGAGTAATTATGGAAAAAGACTTGATATCGATGGCACTGACGAAATTTACGAAATTTCATTGGTTTTTAATGAAATGGCGGAGAAAATGCACGAAAACAAGCAGAAAATGTCTGTACCTTTACTGGCTGATTCGGTGAAAGCATCTACATTAAACGACATTCAGGAAATGAAAAACCTGCTAATCCGGATAAAAAGTATTGAAGAACAAGCTGAAGCATTAATATCCAGGTTGGAAAACAATAAAAGCACCTAGAGAAAAACAAATGAACCACATAGTCACATAGAGAACATAGAAAGTGAAACAAAAAGAAAGTTTCATATCAAAACTATGTGTTACTATGTGCCTATGAGGTAAATTTATTCGTAAAAACTAGATGACCATGTAGTAAAAAAGAAACGTCATTATAACTCAAACCTATATTGACCAGTTACCTACAAAATCATTGGTTGCGCGATCGAAGTCCATAAGGAACTTGGACCTGGTTTACTCGAAAGTATATACGAGAAATGCCTTATTCATGAATTAATACTGAATGGTTTCGAAGTTAAGAACCAAATGACTATACCTTTGTTTTATAAAGGAATAGATATGGACTGTAATTTGCGTTTTGATATTTTGGTGAATGACCTTGTAGTAGTGGAATTAAAATCAGTTGTAATGATGCATCCAATTTTTGAAGCTGTATTGTTGACTTATATGAAACTCCTTTTAAAACCTAAGGGAATTTTATTTAACTTCAATTGCAAGAATCTTTTTCATGAAGGCCAGAAAACCTTTGTGAATGAGATTTATGCAAAACTTCCGAAAGAATAAACCACATAGGCACATAGTAAACATAGAAGGGAAAAACAAACAAAAAAACTATGGGTTCTATGTGACTATGTGGTAAGTTAATTCAAAAAACTATCTGATCCTATGTGACTATATGGTAAATATAAAAGAGAATGAACGACTTAAATGACAATCGCCCCGATCCCGATGAACTACTGGCTTCGCTTGTAAACGAAGAAGAAAAAAACAAACGGGGTAAGCTGAAAATATTTTTCGGAATGTGCGCCGGCGTTGGCAAAACCTACACCATGCTGCAAACTGCCCAGGCTGAGAAGCTGAAAGGCAGCGAGATCATCATTGGTTATGTCGAAACGCACAAGCGAAGGGAGACCGCTGAATTAGTCGAGGGATTTGAACTGATCCCCCGCAAGACTTATGAATATAAATCCAGACTTGTAGAGGAAATGGATCTGGATGCCATCATTGCCCGAAAACCGCAGATTGTTCTTGTTGATGAATTGGCTCACACAAACGCCCCGGGAAGCCGGCATTCTAAAAGGTACCAGGATGTCCAGGAAATTCTGGATAACGGAATCAATGTTTATACGTCGCTAAATGTGCAGCACCTTGAAAGCCGTTCCGAGACTGTTGCACAGATAACGGGAATTATTGTCAGGGAAACACTGCCAGACGAAATTTTCGAGAACGCAGATGAAGTGGAACTCGTTGATCTTACACCTGATGAATTATTGCAACGGCTATCCGAAGGAAAGGTATACGCACCTGAACGTTCGAGGCAGGCAATCGAAAATTTTTTCCGAAAGGGAAATATTACTGCATTGCGTGAAATGGCTTTGCGAATTGTTGCAGATCGCGTTGATAAGCAATTGCACGAGTATATGCAACTCAAACGGATCAAGGGCCCCTGGAAATCGGGTTTACATCTTTTGGTTGCAATGGGCTATACCCAGCAGTCCACTAAACTACTTCGTTGGGCTAAAAACCTTTCCTATTCGATGGGTGCATCAATTCAAGCCATCTATGTGGAAAATAAGCACGATCTGACGCCCAAAGAACGCGAGCAACTGGATAAGAATATTAATCTGGCTGGCCAGCTTGGGATTAAATTCAGAATCATCACCAACTATGATGTTGTAAAGGCAATTGTCGATTTTGCCCAAAAAGAGAATGTAACGCATATTATTGTAGGCAAGCCCCGTGCTATTAATATTTTATCAATGTTGCGGCTTGGCAATTTTGTAAACAGGCTTATCCGTTATAGTGGTAACATCGATGTTTACATTCTTGGTTCGGACAGTGAGACAAAAGATAAATACAGAGAAAAAATATCTGTCCCATCTTTTACTTCAAATATCCAACAATACCTGTTAGTTTCCCTTTTTGTCACGTTGTCTTCGATTGGTTTCTATTTTATAAAAGATTACGCGGGGTACCAGGTGGTGTCTTTTGGACTGTTGATTTTATTATCGGTTCTTGCGCTATTTTACGGTACGGGACCCATTTTGCTTGCTGCAACATTGAGCGCGCTTATATGGGATTACTTTTTCATCCCTCCGCAATTTACAATGCATATCGAAAGGCCGGAAGATATGCTTATGCTTGTCATGTTTTTTATCATTGCATTGCTAAATGGTATTTTAACATCCAGGGTCCGCCATCAGGAGAAAAAAATTCGGATTCGCGAGGAACGCACCCATGCGCTTTACCAGCTAACGCGAGATTTAACGATGGCATCAGGGATTGATGACGTTTCCAATATTGCCATCAGGTACATCCAAAAGTATTTCAACCTTGATTGTACAATTATTCTGAAAAATGATGCAAATAAACTTGGCAGCCAGTTAAATAATGAAACCAAAATTAAACTTTCCGAAAACGAGTTAAGCATTGCCGACTGGGTATTTAAACATTCGGTCAAAGCCGGGAAATTCACTGATACTTTACCATCCACCGATTATTCATTCTATCCATTAACCGGGAATAATGAAAATATTGGGGTAATTGCCGTTGAACACAAGACGGTATTTACGCAAGGCGAGGGTCAGTTTTGGGAAGCGTTTCTGTCGCAGATATCGAGTAAATATGAACGTGAGTTTCTAAGGAACGCTGCTAAAAAGGCCTATATATTAAATGAATCGGACAAACTGTACAAAACACTTTTCAATTCCATTTCGCACGAGTTGCGTATTCCTGTGGCCACAATTATCGGAGCATCGGATACCCTTTTATCGCAGAGTTATCCGGAAGAGACTAAGGTGAAACTGTATTCCGAAATCAATACCGCTTCCATCAGGCTGAATCAGCTGATAGAAAATCTGCTGAACATGTCGAGGCTCGAATCCGGACGTATATCGCCGCGACTCGATTGGTGCGATATCAACGATCTGGCTAATAAAGTGGCGGATAACCTTAAACAGGAATTGCAACCGTTTAAGTTATACATTGTGATTCCGGCGAGTATGCCATTGGTGCAAATCGACTTTGGATTGATTGAACAGGTGCTGCATAATCTTGTTTTAAATGCCACCCAAAATGCCCCACATGGAACATCCATCAGGCTCAAGTTTTTTCACGATAACGGGTTTCTGACCATACAGGTGATGGACAGGGGTGCCGGATTTCCCAATGATGACCTGTTGATGGTGTTTAATAAGTTTTATAGGGGAAAAGATGCCAAAACCGGAGGAACAGGCCTGGGACTTTCGATTGTGAAAGGATTTATTGAGGCGCATCAGGGGACGGTAATTGCCGAAAACAGGCAAAATGGGGGAGCAATATTTACGATTAAAATCCCGGTAAAAGTTTTAAACCACATAGTCACTTAGAACACATAAAATCTTGAAAAGCATCGGTATAGAGTAAACAAATGAGTAAATAATTGAACCACATAGGCACATAGAGAACATAGTTGAAAAAATAGCCGTTACGAAGTGGTAAATTTATCCTTAAAACTATGTGTTACTATGTGACTATGTGGTAAATTTAACCGCAAAACGAAGTGTTACCAGGTGGTAATTATTAAATCTATGCAGGAAACTATTCTTATCATCGATGACGAAGTCCAGATCAGGCGTCTGCTCGAAATTACGCTTTCTGCAAGCGGGTACAAGATTTCGGAAGCATCCACGGGCAAAGAGGGTTTGACATTGGCAGCCACGCGACAGCCTGCCCTGATTATCCTTGATTTGGGTTTGCCCGATGCAGATGGTCTTGAAATTCTTAAGAAACTTCGTGAATGGTACGAGAAACCCATCCTGATCCTTTCTGTCCGCAGTTCGGAAGACGACATCATTAAAGCGCTTGATCACGGAGCCAACGATTATCTTACAAAACCTTTTCGTACCGGTGAATTACTCGCGCGTATCCGTGTTGCAATCCGGCAGAGCCAGGGCAATTCAGACAATCCGATCCTCGTATTTGGCACATTAACGGTAGATTTGTCCAGCCATACCGCACGTAAAAATAACGAGTTGCTTAAATTAACCTCAACAGAGTTTTCGCTGCTGGCGCTCTTGGCCAAAAACGAAGGACGTGTTCTGACACATCAATATATTCTGAAAGAAGTCTGGGGAATGGGTTACGTCGAACAGACGCAATACCTGCGGGTTTTTATGGCGCAATTACGCAAAAAGGTCGAAGACGAACCCTCAAAACCAAAATTACTGAATACGGAATCGGGGATAGGTTATCGGTTTGGGTATTAATCACTGAATCAATAAATTTACCAAAAGCGCTATTGAATTACGTAGGAAATGAACCAGGATGATTGCCCATGCAGCATCTTCCCACCTTCTCTTCCGCTGATAAATAACATATCCGGCAGCTAAAATGACCCCGGTCAATGTTGCAAAAAGGATATACCTGGGACTGAAATTATGGGTTGCACCGAAAATAGCCGCCGATATTAAAACCTTCAAGGTCAGATTCTAAGTCAATAATTTCCCGATCAAATAAATTACCAAGGCTTGAAATATCAAAGTCTCCAAAAGGGGAGCAAGCGTTAAGGCTGAAATGGCTCTGATATAAGTAAATTCGCTTCCGGTACTTGCAAAAAATTGAACAAATGGGAGCGAAGGAATCATAATGAGATAAGTCAACAATAAAGTCACACCCACAAATGGTGCCAACTAAAGGTTGCTCCACCAGATTAGAAAATTTATCGATTTTCTTTTAATATTCATTTATAAAGTTTTGATTATGATCACTTTAAGTTGCATATTTTGAATGTGTGGTTGGAGTTGGAATTTTTTTTATTTTTATAGGAATGAATCCGAATGAAATCTGTTTCAATTATTCTATATTCTCCCTAAGTTGTGTTTAATTTACGCTTCCCTTCCTCTTTTCCTTCCAGAAAATATTTTGTCGTTATAATGAACCAAGATTGTCAAAGATGAGCGAGCCAGATAAGCGGCAAATTGATGAAAAAGTGGAGTAAAACACCATATAAAAAGCCATTTTTATATGTAACTCTGACATAACCAAACATTAATCCCATAATGATTTGATTTGAAACAATTAAAGGGAAAAGAAGGTAGTGCACCATTCTTAGGTTTGGAAAATTAGTCATATGTATCAATCCAAAACTTAAAGCCAAGCCATAATATAGGAGAGGGAAGAATTTATACCAAATTAATCCTAGTTTGGTAAAAATTGTATCAGGTATCAGCCTAAAATTTGGTATTAAAGCAATTATTAATGAAATGGCAGACAGGACAATTATGCTGTATGAATGATAAAAAAGCATAAATTGCAATGCAGCTAGAGACAAAAATAGATTTTGTTTTGAAAATTTTAAAGGAAGTCTGAAAATAATTTCTTCATATATAGGCACAAAAAAAATTAATTTAAAAGACAAGGGTATCTTTGATAAACTGAGACCCTTGTCAGGTAATAAATTCAAAAGCTTTAAAGTTGGTAAGAACAAAAGAGAAGTCAATATAGCCAACCCGAAATAGAGCAAAATCATCTTAAAAATCAACAAAATAAACTTATTTGAACTCAATGATATTGGAAAATCATTGAGTTTTGGATGAATAAGAAAAAAAGATAACTCTTTTAACATCGGATTTGATGTATTAACTTCTCATTTATGATTTTAAATCTAAAATAGAGCTTTCTAAATTTGCATAAATATAAGAAAAGATAAGGTGTCTCGATTTTATGAGACAGCCTTATCACTTTCATTTATAAAAAAAGTGCTATAATTCCGCAAACTATTGCCCATTTGCGAATTACCTCGCCAGCCCAAAGACCGGCTTCATAGGATTGCTGATTTCCTCCATTTACTTCTTTTAGTGACAGCATGTCTAAAGAAACTAATTCCTTGCTATTCATAACAATTGTGTTTTTATGATTATTTAAGAACTGCCTTATACATTCCAGACCAAAAGTCCACAACGTTTGCACACCATGAACCGATTGCATATCCAATTTCATAAGCACCTCCACCTTCAATCTGGATCGCTTCTTCTTTTGATAATTCAACTAAGTTTTTCATAGTTCTACATTTAGAGTTTATTATCCTTAAATCCTTCTATTATGCCACTTACTATAAGGCTTGCTTGTATCAAAAGCCACATTCCCGGGGTCATCATTCCCCCCTCCACTTCCCTCAATTCCATTTCATTTAGCTCTTTCATAATCTAAAAGTATTAAAAATTTCAATTAAATTAATCCCTGCTTTATTTTTCGTGTTACAGGGTTTGACACGCGTAACATTACATACCAAAGTAACATGCGCTCACTCTCATAAAAAAGTAGTGAAGGAATTATTTTCATAAAAATTCACTATCCTGATAAATTTTTAAATCCGCCATTTACTTTTTGTATTTCCTTGCGCAATAATTCTTTCAAGAAAAAGCCGCACATAAGATTCTCTTCACCCGAATAGATATAATTCGGTTAGATTTAACTAAACTTAATGGGTGCACCTATCTCTTGAAGTGTACCAATCAAGAGGTAAAGCGATTTTTATGAGATGGTTAACCTCTTGCAAAGCATTTGGGTGTTCCGGATGCCATTTAAGCCGGAGTATTCAAATTCCAAATAAAAAAGTGCAGGTTGCAAATTGTCACCTGTTTTAGTAAGTTTTTGGGTAAATCCGGAAGTGTGGGGCGCACTTAAGTCATTCGATCTAAGCACTTATCCATATGTTGTTATCAAAAGAGCCAATAGATTATTTAATCCGTGGATAATTGTTACCAGTATGATTGCACTTTGCTTTCGTTGTTTGGCTATGTAAAAGAAAAAACATAGAATAAACCCAATAAAACAGCCAGTTAAAGAGTAGAAAATATTGTAATCATGCATATATCCAAAAAAAAGTGACGCTGTGATTAGATAGAAAAAAAGACGTATCTTATGCTTAAATAACAGATTAGCAAGTAGAAAAGGTAAATACTGCATAAGAAATGTTTCAACAAATGGAGCAAAAACACAAGCGAAAAGAAAAAGCGTTAAAGGCCCATCTTTTGCAAATGATTCAGCGACAGGATTTCTAAAAGATCCTTCAGGTACTAATAAACTTATAATGAAAGAAGTAAAAATCAATATTATTAACCCAATCAAAATGAATGATATCGAGTTTATTCTGTATAAGTATCTGATAATTTTGACCATCATTTAAATTTATTGCACTTTACAAACTCATATTACCAGCATATTACAGTATCAAAGTAACATGCGCCCACTCTCATAAAAAAGTAGTGAAGGAATTATTTTAAAAAATAATCAGCATTGGGCAAATTGTTATTGCCGTTGGTAATATCGTCAATTGCCTTCGGTATACAGCAGGCAGGTATTTTATGTTCGATGGTGTTTGGCGGTGAAGGATAGTTCCTGGCGAAATTGCTTAATACGGAATCGGTTATCGGTCTGGATGTTAGACAGGCAACATCTTACTTTACTAAATTTTCGCACATTCTCTTAATATTCACCGCTTTCAACAGCCAATGCAGCCAGGCCCGAAGAGTTCTTCGTACACGTTTTCTGAATCAGGTGTGTACGGTGTTTCTTTGCTGTATGGACGCTGATATTGAATGCTTTTGCTATTTCGTCGTTGGTTTTACCTTGTGCAATCAGGCGCAGCACATCAATTTCGCGCTGGGTAATATTCAATGCCTTCAGGCGATTATTTTGGCGAAGAATCTCTTTTAAGGCCAATGAGATTTGATGATCGGGATCGACGATCTCCTTGATTTCGCTGGCAACGGTCAGCGTTTTTCGTATCGTTCCGTTGTCGAAAATCTCAATCACCCTTTTTAAACAAAAGAACCAACGGTATTCACCCTGAATTTTAGATTTGATCCGGAGAATCGTAGTTGTATCCGATTCCGGTGTCAGCGTACAAAAATTTTTCGATCCGACCGATAAAAATTGCAAATCGACCGGATGAACGATCTCTATAAAAAAATCGAACCCCATCAGTTCTATTTCCTCGTGCGTACATTCTAAAAAATCGTAACCGCGCTGATTCATCCACTCATTTTTGAAAGAGCTGATATCGCCCGACTGTTTCAATTCGTTGATAAAGATCACTGCCGGAATCGAATTGAGAATCATTTTGTAATATTCAAGTTCCTTTTTAAGCGTTTTTACCGATATTTTGCTCTTCTTTTCCATATTTGATAATATATTAAGTTTAGCAATAAAAATACCATCTTGGTGGTATTGCGAAGATGATTGTGGAATACTAATTTCATGATGTGTTACCATCTTTTAATAGATTCGTTTACAAGCCGCTTCATCTCAGTCCGAATACTATTTAAACGGCCCGTAAACTATAAATGTTTCACATAATTACAAGATAGTAAACGTTCATTGACAGAAATTGACAGCTATATTTCGAAAAGAAGCCCGAATCCGCGAAAAGAAGGCCGAATCCGCGAAAAGAAGGCCGAATCTGCGAAAAGAAGCCCGAATCCGCGAAAAGAGGCTCGAATCCGTGAAAAAGAAGCCCGAATCTGCGAAAAGAGGCTTGAATCCGCGAAAAGAGGCTCGAATCCGTGAAAAGAAGCCCGAATCTGCGAAAAGAAGCTCAAATCCGTGAAAAGAAGCCCGAATCTGCGAAAAGAAGGCCGAATCCGCGAAAAGAAGTCCGAATCTGCGAAAAGAAGCCCGAATTCAACGGAAAACAGGAATCGTTTTTACAGGCGGGGAATAGTTTTCGACAATCGGACAGGTGATGCAAAACACGCTGAGTCGGCGTTGAATCGAAATAGAATTGTCAATTGAGCGTTCCTTGACATATTGAAAATATAAGCCCAATAATCAGACAGTCAAATTTTTATTTATGAATTTGAATGTGTTTTTTAACTGTATAAAACAAATGCCATGAGAAAAAGTCATGTTTTATTTGATTTTGTATTAAGCATACCTCCTGTTAAAATTGCGTTTGGGAGGAATGTTGTTACGCTGATGACGGGAAATGCAAATTTTCCGACGCCTGATATTCCGTTAACGGTCTTAAAAGAAAAAACCGATCTGCTTGAGCAAAAATTAATTGCATCGCTCAACGATGGGAAGACCGAAAAAGCAGAACTGCATCAGGCTGAAAAAGAATGGGATAATTTAATGCGTTATGAGGCCTTGTACGTTGACAGGATCGCTGATGGCGACGAGGCAATTATGACAGGTGCAGGTTTTAGTGTTTCGAAACAGCCTGTTACAAATGCAAAACCAGAGCTTTGGGCCGAAGCTGGTGACCGGCCGGGTACAGTAAAGCTCCGTCGGCAGGCCGTACAGGGTGCCAAATCATATATTTGGCAATATTGTATCAATCCTTTTCCCGAATCCGAAGCGCAATGGGTCTTTGCTGATGCCACAAGCCAAGCCAATGTTATACTCGAGAACCTTACCTCTGTGACACGGTATTGGTTTCGTGTGGCAGCAGTTACCACGGAAGGAACTTCGGCCTTTTGTGTTCCGATTATGCACGTTGTTGCATAGTGCTACGCGTCTGATAATTGGGATTTATTAAATACCGCTTGCTTCCCAGGCAAACAGGCCTAACCTGTTATACCTTGATATTACAAACCCCTCTTCGCTTCGGTGCAGAGGGGCTTGTTGTGAAAAGCTAAAATTGATAGAATGAAACAAGAAGAATTGCCAAAATTTCATGAAACGTTTAAGCCAATACTCGACATATTAAGTAGTGGAAAAGTTATACATCATAGAGAACTACTTAAACAAGTCATTGATAAATATTATTCAGGCATACCAAAGGAATTGTTAGACCCAAAAACTAATATCAATCAAAACATCCCTATGAATTCAAAATAAAATAAATGTGCAATGTAATTATACAAGATTATACGCTGGTTTTCTCTGTAATATATTTTGGTTATTCCCATTCAGTTGAGTAGGTTTGTAAAAATTAAGTTCAAAAGCCTGCTCCATGACCTTAGACCAGTATATTGACAACATCAACAAGCGATATAAATTAGGGAATGCCACTGAACATACCTTCCGCGGTGACCTGCAACAACTCATCGAAAGTTTAATACCAGAAATCCGTGCCACCAACGAACCAAAGCGTCAGGCGTGCGGTGCGCCCGATTATATCCTTACGAAGAAAGAAATCCCAATAGGTTTTATCGAAGCAAAAGACATTGGCGATAAAGACCTCGACGGTCTGAAGAAAACCGGCAATAAAGAACAGTTCGACCGTTACAAAGTGTCGCTCGACAACTTAATATTTACGGATTACCTGAACTTTCACCTTTACCACGACGGAACTTTTGTTACTAAAATAGCGATTGCGGAATTAACAACCACCCCGGCCTTCGGCCACCCCTCCAGAGGAGGGGAAGTGAGGGCATTGCCTGAAAACTTTGCAACGTTTACCAATTTCATTAAAAACTTTTGTTCGCACATTGGGCAAACGATAAAAAGCTCAAAGAAGCTCGCAGAGATGATGGCCGCCAAAGCCCGGCTCCTTTCGGATGTGATCGAAAAGGCCCTCACAAGCGATGAAACAAACCAGGAAGACAGCACGCTCAAAGACCAGATGAATGCGTTCAAGGAGATACTGATTCACGATATTACGCCCAAAGGTTTTGCCGATGTGTATGCACAAACCATTGCCTACGGAATGTTTGCAGCGCGTTTGCACGACACTACGATCGATACTTTCAGCCGGCAGGAAGCGGCAGAACTGATTCCCAAGTCAAATCCTTTCCTGCGCAAACTGTTTGGATACATTGCCGGTCCAGATCTCGACGACCGCATCAAATGGATTGTCGATGGTTTGGTCGAGATATTCCTTGCCTGCAATGTGGAAGAATTGCTGAAAGATTATGGCAAAGCGACGAAGATGGAAGATCCAATCATCCATTTTTACGAAACTTTTCTGAGCGAGTACGACCCAAAATTACGGAAAGCGCGTGGCGTTTGGTACACACCGCAACCTGTCGTTAGTTTTATTGTGCGGGCGGTCGACGATCTGCTAAAATCGGAATTCGATTTACCGCTGGGATTGGCAGATACCAGTAAGACGAAGATAAAAGTAAATATGCAGGGTAGTAAGGTTGAGAAGGAGGTACACAAAGTACAGATTCTCGACCCTGCCACCGGTACCGGCACCTTTTTGGCCGAAGTAGTCAAACACATTCATAAACGGTTTGTGGGACAACAAGGTATCTGGAGCAATTATGTCGAAACCCATTTGCTGCCACGACTGAATGGGTTCGAATTATTGATGGCCAGTTATGCAATGGCACATCTTAAACTCGATTTACTACTGACCGAAACAGGATATAAACCAACCACCCCGGCCTTCGGCCACCCCTCCAGTGGAGGGGAATTTGGAGGTCGACTACGCGTTTACCTCACCAACAGTCTCGAAGAAAGCCATCCCGACACAGGAACTTTATTTGCGAACTGGTTAAGTACCGAAGCCAACGAAGCCAATCATATCAAACGCGATACGCCTGTGATGGTGGTAATGGGAAATCCGCCTTATTCGGTTAGCAGTACCAACAAAAGTGAATGGATCGAAAAGTTAACAGCCGATTATAAGAAGGATTTAAATGAAAGAAATATACAGCCGCTTTCGGATGATTACATCAAATTCATTCGTTTTGGTCAATATTTTATCGATAAAAATGGAAGTGGTATTTTAGCTTATATTTCGAATAACAGCTTTATTGATGGACTCATTCACCGTCAAGTGAGGAAATATTTGCTTGAAAGTTTTGATTCCATCTACATTCTCGATCTGCACGGAAATGCCAAGAAAAAGGAGGTTTGTCCTGATGGTTCAGCCGATCAGAATGTGTTTGATATAATGCAGGGTGTTTCCATTAACCTATTTGTAAAAACCGGGATGAAAAAAAAGAATGAATTAGGGAAAGCTTTTCATTTTGATTTGTTTGGGAAACGAGATTTCAAGTATGATTTTCTAAATGAGAATTCTTTGAAGAACATTAAATGGAAAGAATTACAAACTAAAGAACCAAGCTTTTTTCTTGTCCAAAAGGATTTTTCGGGAAGTGCTTTTTATGAAGTTGGATTTAGAATTGATCAATTATTTATGCTGAATGCCAGTGGAATTAAGACTCAAAGAGATGATGCCTCAATAAAATTCACAAAAAAAGAATGTCAAGAAATCAAACATGATTTTCTCAATCTTTCTAACAATGATTTGATAATGAAACATGGTTTTAAAGATGTTCGAGATTGGACTATTGACTATGCAAAATCCGATTTAAAACAAAATGAGGTTATTGCCGATGTCATTAATTATAGAGTCTTCGATTTTAGATATATGAATTACACTGGCAAAACAAAAGGTGTAATGGGTTATCCAAGGTATGATATTATGAAAAACCTGCTGAAGAATAACTGTTCATTGATTTCAACAAGACAACTGAGTTCATTCGATTTTCAGCATATTTTTATTTCAAAATGGGTGACTGATATAAATTCTATTTCTCTTCAGACCAAAGAGATATCTTTCGTTTTCCCCCTTTACCTTTATCCCGAAGTCAATGCGCAACAAACCATCGGGCAAACGAGTGAAAGAACACCCAATCTAAACCCGGCAATTGTACAGCAAATTGCAGAAGGGTTGGGAATAAAATTTGTGGCGGAGAAAAATTCCCCTACAACGCCCGAGGTCAATTCCCCTCCTATGGAGGGGTGCCCGAAGGGCGGGGTGGTTAATGTGCAAGCAATCAGTTCGAAGGGCGGGGTGGTTGATATAGAGCCAATCAACACAACGTGTAGGGTGGTCATCAACAACATCCCCATCAAACGCAATTTCGTTGAAAATCTCCCGCACAATCCGGCAATGAATCAACGTGCCAATGACAAACGAAAAGCCGGAATATTGTCTGAAGTACTATTTTGGCAACAGGTTCATAAAGGAGTTTTTCACAACATCGATTTTGACAGGCAAAGAATCATCGGGAATTATATCGTCGATTTCTATGTCAAAACACTTGGTTTAATAATTGAAATTGATGGCAGCAGTCACGACGAAAAAGTAGAATATGATTCCAAACGACAATTGTTTTTGGAAAGTCATGGATTACGGGTTTACCGGATACAAGATTTTGATGTAAAAAACAATCTTGACAATGTAATGCAAGCATTGGAGAATTATATTGTGATGGAGTATGGGGAAACAACTACCGGGGCTTTCGGGTGCGGAGGAAAAGTCACCCCGCCCTACGGGCACCCCTCCAAAGGATGCGAAACAACCACCCCGGCCTTCGGCCACCCCTCCATAGGAGGGGAATCCAAACCGGTCGATGGGCGTTCCTCCAAAGGAGGGGAAGGGGAATTCGCGCCCATTGATCTGTTGGATTATATCTATGCTGTATTGCATTCGCCAACCTACCGCGAGAAATACAAAGAGTTTTTAAAGATTGATTTTCCGCGTGTCCCATATCCAAAAAATGGTGAGGTGTTTTGGCAATTGGTAAAATTAGGTGGCGAATTAAGGCAGATTCATTTACTCGAAAGCCCCGTTGTCGATCAATACATCACCCAATATCCGATTGACGGGGTTAATTTGGTGGATAAAATACGATTTGAATTATCCCTTACAGGGATTGGACGTGTTTTCATCAACGAAACCCAATATTTCGATCTCGTTCCTGAAGTCGCCTGGAATTTTTACATCGGCGGTTACCAGCCGGCACAAAAATGGCTCAAAGACCGGAAAGGGCGTAAACTCGAATTTGAAGACATCCTGCATTATCAGAAAATCATCGTGGCCTTGTCCGAAACTGCCCGGATAATGGCAGAAATTGATAAAATAGAGATCGAATAATCTGCAACCCATCGGAAGGTCGTAGCTACTCGATGGATTTTCAAGAGAATGATCATCTATTGCAGTCTGCTTTAGCTGACTGATTGCAGATTTAAATTTCAACAAGCTTTCGCCCCATATAAATTAACTCATTTAGTGTTCAATCACTTGTGCCATCGAAAAATATGACAATAGCTCATCTATTTATTCTTATCACTTAATCTCTTTTGAATATTGGCTTTTGGACGCAAAAGAGGCTGCCTTTTAAGACAGCCTCTTTTATTTTGTAATAATCTATTAATTAAATGACCATCGTGTTAACCCGACTCCACCTACCTGCATTTCGATTACAAGTGTACTTATCGTACTTTCAATTACCGCATAAGCTGTAATACCATCCATTGTTAATGTTTTGGCATCGGCAGCCAATTTCCAGGTACCTGTTATTGTTTTGTCGCACGAATCGTAGATCGCATAAGTGCCATCAGATTTAAAGTTCCATACTGCCAGTTTTTCGCAGTCGGTTGCAACATTCAAACCAGCTATCGTCTTGGTCTCCATTGTCCATCGTCTGACGATCATATTCGTTTCTGTTGCTTCTTTTTTACAAGATGTAACAAGAAATCCCGATAGTGCAACCATCGCTATTATTAGTAATAAACTAATTCTCTTCATGTTTTTCATACTTTTCATGTTTTAAATTGTATTAATAACAAATGCAAGGTTATCCCTTTATTCGCACAGATATGTTACATAATTCTATTTAAGAGTTGCAATATTCTCACATTACCCTATTAAAAACGAAAACCGCCTCTATTTGAGACGGTTTCCATTTTCTACAATTATGGACTTATTTTTATACCGAATAATCGAGCCAGAAACTGTTCTCCTCGTAGTCCGTAACTACCTGTGTGCTGTTTGCAAACTGGAAAGTATTTAAAAGCGTGGATATCTCCTGTCTTAAAACAATCAGTGTATTATCGATTAAGTCTTTGCGGAAACCGCTCTCTTCGAGGTACAGGACAAGATCCATTGAAACGATCCGGCTGATCACCTGTCCGAATTCGACGAGTTTTCGTTGTACAAGCGGCGCTTCCACATCGAAACTCACGAGATCTTTGATCCGGTCGGCTGCACGTGTTGTAAATCCTTTTAAAAACTGGTACACGCTTTTCTCCTTCGCCGTTTTCATCAGTTTGAGCACCGAATCGGCAATCTGGTGATAAAGAATGTCGTTCGATCCTTCAAAAATCTGGAAAGGTCGGCTGTCGACCACCGAACGACCCGCAATATGGTTCAGTTTATATCCTTTGGCACCGACGAGTTGCAGCAGCGACTGTGCCGATTCCTGCATCATGTCGGAAGTAACACTTTTGGTGATATTCGCTTCGAGGCCGAGTGAGGACAAATCGTTTTCGATGCCGGCAATCTCGCCCGACTTCAGGCAGAAAGCGGAGCAGATCGTGAAATTGGCCTGTAACCTTGTGAGGCGATGCTGAACCTGGTCGTAATCGAACAGGTGTTTGTTGCCTACAACGCGCGATTTTGTATGGGCGATGGCTTCGTCCAGTATCCGTTTGATGAAACCAAGTCCCATCCCCGGAAACTGAAACCGGCTCCGGTGCAGCAGGTCGAGTAACATCTGGATGCCATTTGTGCGCGGAATAAGTCTTTGTTCTTCCGGGATATAAACGTCAATGTGATTCCTGCCGTAAGGGATCTGATAGAGTCCGAGGTTCTCGAAATACTCCTCTACAACGATGTTCTGCCGCGGTGCGTTCACATCGCAGATAAACATATCAATATCGCGCATCAGCGAATCGGTATCGGTCCGCTTTCGGGCGGTCAGTAGCCAAAAGTCGGCCATACCGGTCAGTCCGGCCCAGTGTTTCTTTCCACGAATGTGAAAATAACCGTCTTTTTGGGTGAATGAGGTATGCATGCTTAGCGCATCGCTTCCGAAGTCGGGTTCCGTGATCATTAAACCACCCATGCAGCTGTGGTTCAGAAACTGGTTGAAGACCTTTGGCTTTGCAGATTCCTGTCCGTATTTCGAAACAGGCTGAATAAACAGTGCATTGTTGATTCCGAGCGTTAATGACAAGGCCAGCGATTCGTAGGAGGCAGCCGAGACAAACGCGATGTTGTCCCTTACACTGCCGCCAAATCCTCCGTATTCCTTTGGAATACAAAGTGCGAGGGGATTTTCGGACATCAGTTCCTTTAATACGGCAGGTGGTAAACCGCGTGTACTGCAAAACTGATCAATTTTATCCTCTTCATGGAAGGCGCGTTTCATACTTGCTTTAAAATCCTCCAGCAAATGGCGGATTGATTTTTCTTCGGTCTGCGAATCAATGTTTTGATTAGTTTTTGATTGTTGATGTAGCGGCATTTTTAATTTCGTTTTTGTTGAATAATATTACTGCTGTTACCATTCTGCAGATAAAAGTTAACAATCCGAAACACCTTTTGTTTACGAACCCATTGATGTGGTCGTTAGCCCTTGAAGCGGTTGTAAACCCTTCAAGTGGCTTTTTGGAGAAGAAGGGTCGAGTGGGAGAAGAGGAGAAAAAGGACCTTGTCTCTTACCAGGTTTTGTTTCCCAACCACTCACCGTTAAAGAATCCGGATAATGGTAAAGCCAAATTATCAGGCACATTTCTGATGATAAATTCCAGATTCTTCCATTTTTCCCTAACTTTGGCGCAATTAACCGATTAATAGATCAGGAGGAACACAATGACAATCATGATATTGATTTATGGCTTTCTTTTTGGCGCTATTTTGCAAAGCGCAAAACTGAACCGTTTCGACACCATCAGCGGGATGGCAACCCTCGAAAACTACAAGGTGGCCAAAGCCATTGCACTGGCAATAGGGGTGGGGGTGATCATCCTGAACATTGAAATCGGGCTTGGCTTTGCCTCTTATCATGCAAAACCACTGATCGTTGGCGGAATCGTATTGGGCGGATTAATTTTTGGCGCCGGGATGGCCATCCTTGGTTATTGTCCGGGTACGATGATTGTATCGCTTGGCGAAGGTTCACTCGACGCCGCCGCCGGCCTGGTAGGCGGATTGCTCGGCGGATTTGTTTACACGCTTGTTTTACCTTCAATCGCCGGTTTACTGGGTCCCGATCTTGGAACCATTTCTCTATATTCCCTCACCGGATCAACACCTGTAATCTTCTATTTATTGATATTCCTGTTTGGTGCGCTGTTTATTGGCATTGCATTCTATATCCATAAAATTGAAAAGGTGACCGACCGTACCTGGATTTTTGCGGGTGCGGCACTTGCCATTCTCAACTGCATCATCTTTTTAAAAATTGGCATGGACCGGCCAATCGGGGCTTCAACTGCTTATCCGTATTTGGCAGATCTTCTTTCAGGGAATACCGGAAATGAATATTTTACAAAGATTACCAAGCCGGGCAGCTGGGAAGTGATTTTCCTGGGTGGAACATTTCTGTCCGGACTGATCATATCACTTTTAAGAAAGGATTTTAAGATCAGATTGATTCACAGTAACTGGTCGAAATATAAAGGAAACAGTGCAGGTAAACGCATTTTCTGGGCCATGTTAGGCGGATTTATCCTCATCTTTGGTGCACGAATGGCAGGCGGATGTACAAGTGGTCATGTGATATCGGGAGGTATGCAACTTGCTGTCAGTAGTTTGGTTTTTGCCTTATTTGTTTTTGCCGGATTGCTGATCACTGGCCGTCTTTTCTATAAATCGCATTAATGTCTGAAATATTTTTCACTACTCTCAAAAGCAATACATTAGCGCTGGTTCAGGTATTGTTGATTGCCCTGGCCGGAGCCATGTTGGTTCGCACAAAGGTATTCAAATCAGAAGATGTTAAAGGGCTCACCTTAATCATCGTTAATGTGCTTCTTCCGTCGATGATTTTTTCGAAGATTGTCGGTACGCTCGATCCTCAGGGTTTTCCGTTATGGTGGATACTTCCCCTCGTCGGACTGGGATTAATTGCAGTCGGGATCGTGTTTGCGATGCTCTTTTTTTACCATGACCTCTCCAAAAAACGCAGTTTGTTGCCCCTTGCGAGCATGCAAAACGCAGGTTATCTTGCACTTCCGCTCGGACAGGCCATTTATCCTGAGCAGTTTGACCAGTATGCGCTGTACACCTTTTTGATCATCATGGGACTCAATCCTATTTTGTGGAGTGTCGGCAAATTCCTCAGTACAGGGGGCAAGATGATTGAGCTATCGTGGAAACAGTTTATAACACCTCCGTTTATTGCCAATTTACTGGGAATCCTGTTTGTGCTTACAGGATGGCATCGATTTATTCCTAAAATGGTCTTCAATGCCATTGAACTGACGGGCACTGCAACGGTTCCGATCGCCAATTTCGTGCTGGGGGCAGTATTGGGCAGTATATCATTAAAAATCTGGCCCTCGTTTGCTGACACAATCCGTGTTTTAGGGGTGAAATTCCTGGTTATTCCGTTGGTGACGATTGCTGCAATGATGCTTGTGAATCTCAAAATGACCAATTCACTGGTGAGCGATGTTATTTTGATTCAGGCTATTTCTCCGCCGGCAATCGCTATTTTAATCCAGATTAAGAACTATGGTGGTGATGCGCAAAAGAGCGGAAGCCTGATGCTGATCTCCTATATCGCCTGTATTGTGGTGATTCCGTTGTGGATGGCTGTCTGGAAGGTGATGTGAGGTGGCAGCAACTTGCTACAGGCAGCTTTTAGTCGGAAAGCCGCCAGCTGTTAATAGCCAGCCGCTAAAAGCTGATTATTTTTTATACCTAAATATCAATTTCAGCCCATAATTCCTTTATTTTTGAAACAATTTAATAGATACCTATAATTAACGCAAAGATTCACCAGCAAAATAATTCTATGATAACAAGGAACTTTCTGGCTTTCGATATTGGCGCTTCAAGCGGCCGGGCAATTTTAGGAACGATCTCGGATCATAAATTAAGTTTAAAAGAAATTCATCGGTTTGATAACCAGATGGTCGAGATCAACGGATCGTTCTACTGGAATATATTCAGTCTCTTTGGTGAATTAAAAACCGGGTTGAAGAAGTGTATCAGGGATTTTGGAATTCAGCCAGAGTCGGTAGGTGTTGATACATGGGGAGTTGACATCGCGCTGCTCGACAGGAACGGAATGATTGTCGGATTGCCTTATGCTTACCGCGATCCCCGCACAGATACCGCGATGGAGGAAGTGTTTAAAATCATCCCCAAAAAGGAGTTATACCTGATGACCGGAATTCAGTTGATGCAGTTTAATACGCTGTTCCAGTTATATGCTTATAAGCGTGATCGTTCGCCATTGCTTGAAATTACAACCGATATCCTGTTTATGCCCGATGCATTGGGATATCTTTTTAGCGGCATCATGAAAAATGAGTTTTCGATCGCATCAACTTCGCAGTTCCTAAAGCCGGGTAAGCTCGAATATGATCAAAGACTGTTCGATGCCATTGGTTTTAATATCGAACTGATGCAGGAACTTGTATTGCCGGGAACAGTTCTAGGGAACATTAAGGTAGATATTCAGAAAGAGACCGGAAGCACAGCCATTCCTGTGGTTGCAGTTGCAGCTCACGATACAGCTTCTGCAATTGCCTCAGTTCCTGCAACGGGCCGAAACTGGGCTTATATCAGTTCAGGTACCTGGTCGCTGATGGGAATTGAAAGTGATGAACCCCTGATTTCGGAGGAGATACAAAAACTAAATTTCACCAATGAAGGGGGCGTAGAGGGAACCACAAGATTTCTTAAGAATATAATGGGACTGTGGCTGCTCCAGGAGTGCCGTCGCAACTGGTCGGCTGAACACGATTATTCGTGGCCCGAAATGGTTGAAATGAGTTTAAAGGCACAGCCATTTAAATGCCTGATCGATCCCGATGCGCGAGAATTTCTGAACCCGGGAGATATGCCGGCTGCCATTGCTGCGTTCTGTGCGAAAACCGGTCAGCGGGTGCCTGAGACCCACGGAGAGGTGATTCGTACCATATTCGAAAGCCTGGCAATGAAATACCGCTCAACCCTTGATTCAATACGAGATGTGAGTGCAATTGAAATTGAGAAGATTCACATTATCGGCGGCGGGGCAAATAACGAATTATTGTGTCAGTATGCTTCGAACGCCACAAATCTCCAGGTTTATGCAGGTCCGACTGAAGCGACTGCGATTGGTAATATCATGATGCAGGCCAAAGCTTTGGGAGCTGTTTCGTCACTTGAGGAGATCCGGCAGATGGTTTTTGGTTCATTCGAAACAAAAATTTTCAATCCACAGGATGCTGATTTATGGAATATTGAATATCAAAGATTTAAGAATTTGATAGTTGATTAATGAACTGATAATTGAATTTAATTGTTACAATACTTTAATTTTGGCGAAATAATTGAATTTTTAAAATTATCGTTTGTTTAATTTAAAATGAAAACTATGAGAAGGTTATTATTTGCTTTAGTACTTATTTTGTCTGCTTATATTGCTAATGCCCAGGTAGCTAACCATGCTATTGGTCTTAGGTTAGGTGGTGGTCACGGATTTGGTACTGAAATTTCCTACCAGCATGGGCTTTCGGATATGAATCGCCTCGAGTTCGATCTTGGTATGCATTCAGGACCTGATTATAATGCATGGGGTTTAGCCGGTATCTATCAATGGGTTTGGAACATCGATGGCGGATTTAACTGGTTTGCTGGTGCCGGCGGAAGAATTGGATCGTGGAGTTGGGATCACACTAAATACAATGGATTAGACAATGGAGGTTTGTTTCTTTCGGTAGTAGGAGATATCGGTATCGAATATGCTTTCCCGATCGGGATTCAGCTTGGCCTTGATGCAAGACCTGAGATTGGTCTGCTTAACCATGGTGATTCATACAACACGAATATTGCATTCAGCGTGAGGTACCAGTTTTAATAACTGAGAAAATAATTAATGTAAAAATGGCTGAAAGAAATTTCAGCCATTTTTACATTAATTTAATTAATTCGTCGACAACGTTTTGCGTCCCTACTTCAATTTGAAGAATATGAGCATCCAGCATGTAGCAGGGAGATGTAACTAATTTGTATTTTTCGTCGATGATCACCTCTGCATGATTTGTTTCATGGTGATTACCGCCCATCCTTTCAATTATACTGACCGTTTCGCGGTCTTTACCAATTGTTACATTAGCGCCGGGAAGAATTTTGACAATTAAGGCAGGAGCAATGCAAAGTGCACCAATCGGGATGCATGCTTCAACCGATGCCAGGACTGCCAACTCAACTTCGGGATCAATTGTACAATCACTCCCTTCAAAAGCGAGCGTGGAAAGGTTTTTAGCTACACCAAAACCTCCGGGGAAGATTACAGCATCAAACTTCTCAGCTTCATAAAGATTGAGCGGCTTAATTTTTCCGCGCGTGATTCTTGCCGATTCAACCAATACATTACGCTCTTCTGACATTAATTTTCCGGTCAAATGATTGATCACCTGAGTTTGTTCCTTATCAGGAGCAAAACACTCATAACTACCTCCCGCTTTCGCGATTGCCAGTAAGGTAAGTGTCGCTTCGTGAATTTCGGTGCCGTCAAATACGCCGCATCCTGCGAGTATAACGGCAAATCTTTTTTGTTTGTTCATAGTTAATCAGTATGTCGGTTTGGTGTAAAGTAATAACATTTTTTAATCAAATTCAAAATAAAATTCGAAATAAAATGAATTTTTACGAAATATTTTTTGAAGATACAGGTAATTAACGAAGGTGAATTTTCAGAAGAATTACATTGCTGAATACCAGGCATATGAAATTATTGAAAATGCGACTATTCCAAATCTATATTGGTAAAAAGGTTTTCAAAGTTCTCTTTTATTTGAATTTTCAACCGATCCAACGGAATATCTGCAATTTTGGATACTTCCAGATAGATTTCCTTGATATTCCCTGAAGAATTGTCGGTTTCGAAAAAGAGAGAAGAAAGGGGGATTATCTGAAAGGCATCACGAAAACGTGGCGTTATTTTGAGCACCGACATTCCAACCGAGAAGTAGCATCCAAGATCAATCAGCTGTTTTGTAAGTTCAACTCCTCCCGTATACCCATGAAAAATAAATGGCACTTTGGCATGCTTCAGATAGAGAATCAATTCATTCCATGACTTTACGGCATGGATGATCAGCGGTTTGTGATGGTTTTCTGCAAAGTCAAGGTGCAATTCGAAGAGAAGTTTCTGCTGCTGAAAATCGGCACTACAAACTTTATCCAGACCAGTTTCCCCAATTGCAATTAACCCCGGTTGTTTTATCACACTTTCGAGCATTGACCTGACCTGACCGGGCGAAAAAGAGGCAGCGTGCCACGGATGGATTGCAGTTGAGAAAGGTCTGGTTATATCATTTTTTGAAGCAACATCCTGAAGAAAGAGGCTCGGAACAGAAATGATCTCTTCAGAATTCACCGGGTGGTGAGTATGAATATCTATAAAAGGAGTGCTCACTTTGAAGAATAGTTATAGGTCAAATATAATTTCAGGTACCGAACTTCCCTTATATCCATTATGTGAAGGGATCTTTTAGTTTTTATCAAAAGTAATTCTAATTTTAGGAAAGTAACATACCTTTGAAAACTGTTATCGAGTTATGAAGGAAATTATTATTAGTCAGGCTATTAAAGCAATATTGCCCGAATTGACACTGGGATGCATCGAGTGTGATGTGGTAATATCGGAAGAAAATGGTGAATTATGGAGAGAGATTGAAGCCACTTGCGGTACAATCGGACATTCAGGGGAACTTGCCGAAGTGGGAAGTCAACCGGCAATCAGGGCATCGCGTACAGCTTATCGGCTGTGTGGCAAAGACCCGGCCAGGTACAGGCTTTCTTCTGAAGCATTGATGCGCCGGGTGGTAAAAGGTCATCAACTTTACAGAATTAACAATGTGGTTGATCTGCTGAATCTTGTTTCGCTGAAGTCAGGTTTTTCGATCGGTGGTTATGATGCGGAAAAGATATCCGGTAGTGCAATCTTCGATATCGGGACAAAAAATGAGCCCTACGAAGCGATCGGCAGGGGAGAGTTGAATATCGAGTTTCTACCTGTATTCCGCGACGAAATATCACCATTTGGCTCACCAACCAGCGATTCTGTCAGAACTTCCGTCACACTCAATACCAAAAGATTTCTAATGATTGTCATAGGGTTTTCGGGCGAAATTTGCATGGTTGAAACACTTGATCTGTCCGTCAGCCTGTTAAAGAAATATGCCAATGCCGATAATATCGAGACTGTTATAGTCAGATAAGTTACACGCAACTTCACTGAAAAATTATTTTTGCTTTTTAAAACATTAAGAATGAAGTATTTTACAAAGTTTCTTCTATGGATCACCGGATGGAAGGTTGTCGGAGGTGTAATACCTGTTCCGAAATGCATTGTTCTTGGTGTTCCGCACACATCACTCTGGGACTTTGTCATTTCATGGATTTTCTATAAATCGGTCGGAGGTACTCCGAATATTCTGGTAAATAAAAAATATTTTTTCTTTCCGGTTGGTTTTTTGCTAAGACTTATGGGTGCAATACCAATTGATACAACAAAAGGTGCAAGCTCGATTAAACAGATTGTTACTGAAATAAGAAAACGTAAAATACTTCATTTGGCGATTGCTCCTGAAGGTACCCGTAAACCTGTAGACAATTGGAAAGGTGGATTTCATACAATTGCCAGAATCGCTGATATTCCTGTCTATATGGCAGTGTTCGATTGGGGAAGAAAGGAGATTGGGATTGCAGGCACCATTGAACTAACAAAGGATATGAATGCCGACCTTCGCAGAATCAGGCAATGGTACAAAGACCGGGGCGTAATAGGAAAACACCCCGAGAGATTTATTGTTGGGGATGACCTTGATTAATTGATTTAGATGGGAGTGAAAGATATTTTGCGGATTACGCTGGCTCAAACCGATATTATATGGGAAAATCCGGACCAGAACCGGACAGTTCTCGAGGTGCCGATCAGGCAGTTGACGGGCCAAAGTGATCTTGTGATTCTTCCTGAAACCTTCACAACTGGATTTTCAATGCGGGCCGCTGATCTTGCAGAGCCTATGGATGGACCAACTGTAACCTGGATGCTGAATTTATCACGGGTAACAGGTATTGCAATAGGGGGCAGTGTAATAATAAAGGATAAGGACCTGTTTTATAATCGGTTTGTATTTGTCACGCCTGCGGGTGAAATTTCTTGCTACGACAAGCGGCACCTTTTTACATTCGAAGGTGAGTCGGGTTCATTTACCGCCGGCCATCAACGAATGATCGTTAATTTTTTAGGCTGGAGAATAGCGTTGTATACCTGCTATGATGTCCGTTTTCCGGTGTGGTGCAGAAATGTGAACGACACCGATTTAATGATCTTTACGGCAAACTGGCCCTCCTCGCGCAACGAGGTTTGGAAAACATTACTTAAAGCGAGGGCAATTGAAAACCAGGTTTATGTTGCGGGTGTAAACAGAATTGGGAAAGATGGGAATGGCATCACATATATTGGTGATAGCCAAGTTATTAATTCCAGAGGGGATTTGCTGTCAGAACCTGTTTCGAGCTACGATGGGTTTGTTACCTACGAAATATCCATGATACAACTGAACGATTTCAGGGAGAAATTTCAGTTGGCAAAAGATGCCGATCAATTTTTAATCATCTGATTATTTTCCTGATATGGCCCTTTCAGAATGAGTGACAATTAAAATTTATTCCAATGTACAAGTTGCTCAATCGGATCACGTTTCTTCACTGGTTTTGGTTCAATAACAGGATAACCGATTGGAATAAGTGCAATCATCTCTAAGTTGTCGGGTACATTAAAAATTTCACTGCATTTTTCCGTATTAAAATTACAGATCCAACAGGTTCCCAAACCTTGTTCTGTAGCTGCAAGGGTCAGATGGTCAACCGAAATCGCAACATCTATATCTGTAAAATCTTTACCATCTGATTTCCGTCGCCATCCTTTTTTATGGTCGCCCATTGCAACAATTATTGCCGGAGCAGTGGCCAGCCATTCCCTGTGATAGACAGACTGTACCAGTTCAAGAATTTCAGGATCAGTGACAACTATATATTGCCATGGCTGGAAATTTGCCGCCGACGGGGCAATTCTTGCCGCTTCAAGTACATAAAGCAGCTTTTCCTTTTCGACCTGTTTTTCTTCGAAATTACGGACAGAGGATCTTTGTGAGGCAAGTTCGATGAAATTCATAACATATATTTTCTGAATCAAAAATACAATATTTTTTGAATTAGAATAATGACAAAAATTTCAGATTATATTTTGGTTAACATTTTCCATTGAAACTTTCGGAAATCGGGGTTTAAAAAGAAATGTCTAACTTTGTCAGCAATATACAGATTTTTTATTCTAAAGAAATTCAAGAAGTTATTAAATGATTACAGTTTCTAATTTAGCAATACAGTTTGGTAAAAAGCCATTATTTCAGGATGTTAATCTAAAGTTTACTCCAGGCAACTGCTATGGAATTATTGGAGCAAACGGAGCAGGAAAATCCACAATGCTTCGCCTTATTTCGGGTGATCTCTCTTCAACAAAGGGATCAATTACACTTGGCCCGGGCGAGCGCTTATCCGTTTTGAAACAAAATCACTATGATTATGAGGAATCTACAGTTCTTAATGCCGTATTAATGGGGCACAATGAATTGTGGAACATCATGCAGGAGAAGGATACACTATATGCAAAAGCCGATTTCTCGGATAAAGACGGAATGAGGGCTGCAGAACTCGAAGAGCGCTTTGCCGAAATGGACGGATGGAATGCCGAAAGTGATGCAGCGATGTTATTGAGTGGTCTGGGCATCAAGGAGGATTTTCATCACCGGCTCATGAAAGAGTTGGGCGGAAAGGAAAAAGTGCGGGTATTACTTGCCCAGGCTCTTTTCGGAAAACCAGATAACCTTTTACTAGATGAGCCTACAAACGACCTGGATCTTGATACCGTGATGTGGCTTGAGAATTACTTGGGCAACTACGAAAACACCGTTTTGGTTGTATCACATGACAGGCATTTTCTCGATTCGGTAAGCACCCATACTGTTGATATTGACTTTGGCAAAGTTCAGTTATTTGCCGGAAACTACAGTTTCTGGTACCATTCAAGCCAGCTTGCATTGCGTCAGCAACAGAATCAAAATAAAAAGGCAGAGGAGAAAAAGAAGGAACTTCTTGAATTTATTGCCCGGTTTAGTGCAAATGTGGCGAAATCGAAGCAAACCACAAGTCGTAAAAAGATGATCGAAAAATTGAATATTGAGGATATACAACCTTCGACAAGAAAATACCCTGGCATTATCTTTACGCCTGATCGTGATCCGGGAAACAGAATACTGGAAGTGAAAGGGTTGACCAAGAGTATTAAAGGTGAAATTCTATTTAAAAATCTCGATTTTAACATCGAAAAGGATGATAAAGTAATCTTCCTGTCGCGCGACCCAAGGGCGATGACAGCACTTTTCGAGATCATCACTGGTCACGATAAGCCTGACGAAGGTACTTATTTTTGGGGTCAGACGATCACAAATGCTTATTTGCCAATGGATAACTCTGATTTTTTTAATTCGGATCTCAATCTTGTTGAGTGGCTTGGGCAGTTTTCGAGTGATACCAGCGAAAACTACATCAGAGGATATCTTGGGAAAATGCTATTCTCTGGGGAGGAAATATATAAGAAGACGTCAGTACTTTCGGGCGGTGAGAAAATGCGTTGCATGATATCGCGAATGATGCTCCGAAATGCAAATGTACTTGTTCTTGATACGCCTACCAATCATCTGGATCTTGAATCTATACAGGCATTTAACAATACTTTAACCAATTTTAAAGGAAATGTTCTGATGTCATCCCATGATCATGAGTTTATTCAGACAATTGCCAACAGGGTGATTGAACTGGCTCCTAAAGGTATGATTGATAAAATTACAGAATACGATGAATACATTGCCAACGAGGAGTTGAAGGACAGACGTAATAAGATGTATTAAAATCTATTTCAAACATGAAATGTGTGAATGATGTAAGTATTTAGCGGAATTATGTAATTCTTTCATTACAGACTTCTTTAGATTTGCATTATAAAATATGTATTCAAATCTTGATTAGGAGAAACAAATATGAAGTAGCTGAAAAACGGTTTAAGAGTTAGGAAACAAACCTCAAAATAAGTATCTATTGAAAGACTTATGAGAGAAAATTTAGCATGAAAAATACCATTCCGGAGGTACTGTTAAAGTGATTCTAATTTTTATTTTATGAAAATAGTTGTATTTCAGCCTCTTAATATTGTTATAATGTGTGAAAAACATTGAATGTTTAGTTAATTAATGCTAAATTTTTTCTGCGTTAAACTTTTTATATTAATTTCAACTTTATTTTTAATTTAACATCAACAAAAAATGAAAAAGTTCTTTTACGTTTTACTAATTCCGGTTCTCTTATTGGCATCCGGATGCAATCAAAAAAAGATTGATCGCCTACAGGCACAAAACGATAGCCTAAGAGCTGTCGGAGGTGACAAAGACTCAAATATTTCTGAGTTTGTTGCAACTTTTAACGATATTGAAGCTAATTTGGATTCGATCAAGAAAGCAGAACTCGTTATTGACAAGAACGCGAAAGCCGGCGAAGTTAAAGGCTCTCGTAAAGAACAGATCAAAAGTGATATTAAATATATCTATGATCTGCAACAAAAAAATCGCAAGATGGTGGCTGAACTTTCTGCTAAACTTAGCAAATCAGGCAGACATGCGGCTCAACTTCAGAAAATGATTGACAATCTTAACGCATCAATTGCTGAGAAAGATGTACAGATTGCCCAGATGACTGACGAATTAGGCAAATTGAATATTCAGGTTAAAGATCTTAATGTGAAGGTTACCGATCTGAATACTAATGTTGATAATTTAAGTGCAGACAATGCTAAAAAGCAAGCTGATATTGATGCAAAAACTGCTGCCTTAAATACCGCTTACTATGTTATTGGAACGAACCGCGAATTGAAAGATAAAAAAATCATCACAGGTGAAGGTGGTTTTATCGGAATTGGTCGTACCAAAGACATTATGGCTGATCTTAATATGAATGATTTCATTAAAGTGGATGTCACCGTAGTGAATGAAATTCCAATCATGAAAAAGAAAATTAACATTATCACTTCTCATCCTAGCGGATCTTACCGTCTTGAAGGTGATAAGACTGTTGATAAACTTGTGATTGTTGATGCTAAAGCTTTCTGGAGTCTTTCTAAGGTTCTTGTTATCTCTGCTAAATAATTACCAATTAAAATATTGCATGGGAAAACCGGTCTTAATGACCGGTTTTTTTTGTGCCATTATAATCCTGATAAGGAGTCTATCACTATATACTATTGGAAACCCGGCTATCAAAGTGTCAAAATTTCAGTTGCTTGGAAGAACATTTTATTCTTGCTTTGTTTTTCAAATCATTAGTTCAACATAAAAACAGGATTCTATGAACCTATGGTTTCCATTTATAGTGGTTTCAGTTATTGGCTGTAAAGAGGATCTTTTCTAAGGAGAAAAGTAATACACATTTAAGAAGTGGCAGGTAATCGGAAATCAAGGCAGTCCGGTGAGATGAAAAATGCCAAAGGGATTGTCGTTTATCGGGAAGCCTTCATTTACAGTTGGGTATAATTCGGCAGATCCGATGCCAAACACAACAATGTTGAAATTTCATCCTGGTCTGATTGTATACATGATTTTGGTAAAGCAAAAACAGGATTGACAATGGAATTAATATTAAAAAATCGAAGATTATACAGGTTAAAGGATTCCGGCAAAGAATCGGTTAATGCCAGCGTAAACGCGCCCCACGATAATTTTAAAAGTTTGCCTTCAGTAAGTTTCGAAGAAGGTGCACAACGTACAGTTCCCAGGAATAAAAGTGGAGGTATTTTATGCAATATTGAGATTTCTGCAAATGAAAAGGTCAATTTACGAATATAAAAAAACAGTATTTCAATTTGTTGCCGCTTTGAATTCGGTTTTACAATACCTTATTCCTTCAGCATCGTAACGTTTAATCTGTTCAAGCATTCGCTTCTTAAACCAAGGATAGTTTCTGCTTGCTTTAGTAGACCACAATACTTCAGACAATGCTGCGGCTCGTGGAAAGGTCATATATTCAACATATTCGGGCGTTTTCATATATTGCGTCCATACGTTTGCCTGAGCGCCTAAAATGTACCTCGATTCTTGCTTTGATAGATCTTCCGGAACCGGTTCAAAATTATAGACCTGTTCGAGGGTTAAAAGCCCCCCAACTGCCAACGGTTCCCCCCTGGGATTGGTTTGATATTGGTCGAAATTACAAAACTTAGCCGGAGACATTACCGTTTGAAGTTTTCTTTTTATTGCAGCAATACCTCCTGTCTGGCCACGCCAGGACATTACAACTGCCTTTGTAATTAATGTGTCTTTCACAATTTCGTCCCATCCAATCATATCTCTTCCAAGCGAATCAAGCGTTTTACCGATTCGTCGAACAAAATAGGTATGTAGATCGTGGACCGAACCCATGCTGTCGGTTTTCATCTTCAGCTGGCACTGAGTGCATTTTTCCCATCGGACTTCGGAACAGTCTGTCCCACCTATTTGAATGTACTTGCCGGGAAACAGTGTAGTCATTTCTGCAATCACATCTTTCATAAATGTATAGGTACCTTCCTTGCCTGGGCAATATACGTCGTTAAAGGTCCCCCATCTGGTTGCAACTTCGTACGGAACACCTGTACAACCCAATTCCGGATAGGCCGCCAGCGCAGCCAACGCGTGCCCTGGCATTTCGATTCCGGGAACAATTGTAATGAAACGTTGTGAAGCATATGTAACGATCTCGCGGATATCATTTTGGGAGTAGTATCCTCCACTTGGGATTGTATCGGTTCCTGTTGGATTATTAAGGTGCCCGATCATTGTTGTTTTTCTTACCGAACCAACTTCTGTAAGCCGGGGGTATTTTTTTATTTCGATGCGCCAACCCTGATCATCGGTCAAATGCCAGTTGAAAATATTGAGTTTATGCATCGCCATGTAATCGAGGAACTTCAGTATAAATTCTTTGGGCATAAAGTGGCGGCTAACATCCAGTTGTATACCCCGCCACGAAAATCGAGGAGAATCTTTAATTTCAACACCTGGCATTATTATCTCAGCTACCTGTTTCGGTGTCGATGGCATTAACTGAATCAAGGTCTGGATACCGTAGAAAAGTCCGTTGGGAGTTGCGGCTTCAATAAGGACTTCATCGGCGGTTACTGAAAGATGGTAATCTTCCTTGCCAAGTTTCAGATTTTCATCAAGTTTTAGAAACACTGAACCTTTGTCTCCCTTTTCTGATATTACGACAGAATTAGTGAGTCCATAATATTTCTCTGTATGACCTGTCAGAAAGGATGCTATTTGTCGCATTTGATCACTTTCGGCGCTTATAACTATTTTAGTGGAACTTGTGAGTGTAAATAAGCCCTCCTGATCAGTTATTTCAGCTGGTAAAGGTACAATTCGAACAACAGGGCGCGGAAGAGGTTCTTTGCATGAAAACAGGATTGAGACGATCCCTATTGTGAAGAGTATTCGGAGAAAATTCATTTTCTGGTAGATTTATGTTTTCCGGATGACAAAAGTACAAAAATCTTATCGGGATGCATGATTAAACTTTTTTCTGATAGTAGAAAGGTTTGGGGCCTTTCCTGAAAAAAGAATCAGTGCGTTTAGTGCGAAACCTATAATTATTAATAGATTACCAAGTGAGTTATCCCCATAGAGTGCGATGATTTTTCCGGTTAAAGCAATTACACCACCAGAAATCATTGCTACGCCACTTCTGATTTTACTTGTCCTAAAACCTAATAGCCCTGCTGCAGTCGGAATAATAAATGAACCTGAGAAAATTGTCAGAGCGATTAGCAGTGATTGGATAATTGACTGAACATTTAGTGCGAGAATAATGCTTAATATCCCTATAATCAGCATTATAACTTTAGTGTTTCTTAGTGACTTCTGTTGTTCAAACCCTTTTGATATCGGATCGCTGATAATAGTAGCAGAAGTGAGTAAAGCAGTTGATGCCGAGGACATCACAGCCGAAAGAAGCGCCGCGATCAATAGTCCGACACCCCACTCCGGTAAAGTACTAACCATTACCGGTATCAGAGCGGAACCTTTCTGAAGATGAAGTTCGGGGAACTTGTAAGCTGCAAATACGCCAAGGAACGTAATGCATAACGAGAAGGGAATTAATACAATAGCGCTTATCAGTACGCTTTTTCTGGCAATGTGCTCATTTTCTGCACAAAATATTCTTGAATAAATATCGGGGCCAACAACGAAAGTAGTAGAATAGGTCAACAACAGCACAATCAGATCGAAGGCGTGGAACCCTTCGTTAAAGGGAAATTTCAGTGATGTCATTGCCATTGGAGAAACCGGTTCTGAAAAAAGGATATAAAGAACAGTTATCAGAATTCCGGTAAGAATGATTGCTGTTTGATAAAGGTCTGTTTTTAAGACTGATATTTGACCGCCAATTACCGTATAGAATATAAAAACAGCACCGGATCCCCAAACTGCGATTGAATAGTCTAACCCAGTAAAACCATTCATAATTTTGGCAGCACCGATAATTTGGGCAGCAATGATGCCAATCCACGCAAAAGAGATGATAAAAGAAGAGATCATTTTTGCTTCCTTCCCATAAAAATCACCAATCATTTGAGGAAGCGTATATTTCCCCTGGCGTCGCACGACCATCGAAAAAGGAACTAACAAAAAAAGTCCGGCTGAAGCACTCAGTAACAGCCACGAAGCAGCCCATCCCTGGCTAAGCGCAAGATCTGCAGTTCCGAGAATTGCAGAACTCCCTAATATCGTTGCCAACAGAGATCCTGTGATTTGCCATAGATTTCCACGTTTTCCGGCTACATAATAATCACCTGCTGACCGGATTTCCCTTGATGAGATAATTCCGATCATAACCATCGAAGCGATGTAAATTACTATAAATATGTATATTACCACAAGGGTCTATTATCAGTTTGAAAATTCGACTTCTTCTTCCGATAACTGGTCAGGAACTTGTTCGCGTCTGAAAGGAGGAAAGAAAACCCAATACAAGCCACCTAAGGAAACAAAAGCTGACATCAAAAAAAACATAAGGCTTAATGCAATGCAAAGTTCATTGTTGAGTCCAAGCGTCTTGGCTCCGATCAGGAAAACCATTTCACGGGCGCCAATTCCCCCTATGGTGATTGGTAGTGCGGTTGCTATTGCCGATACAAAGAAAAGAAAGAGGTAATCGAACAAATCGGTAGTTTGGTGAAACGCATATAAAATAAAAAGCGCGGAAAAAAATTGTACTATTTGCAGTGCCAGAGACCACCAGAATAGCCCGGCATGGATTGATAAAAAACTTTTAAAAAAGTATTTAAGAACAAAGTAGTAAAAAACATAAATAGCTGGTATGCCGATCCATGCGGCCTTTCCGTATGGAAAATTTAATCCAGATAAGTAATACAATACGATGGTGATCATGCCAATTGCCACAAGCCCTGCAATGCGGTTGACAAGCATGGTTCCAATATTCTTTTTAAGACCATTTTTTCGGTATTTATTTACGAGATATACTTTATAGCCATCGCCTCCGATGCCACCTGGAAGAAACAAATTATAAAACATTCCAAGCCAATAAAGCTTAATATTAAGAATTTGCGAAATATTGGCACCAGTATTACGGAATGAGAGATTTTGCCGGAAAGCCAATAAGACAAACGAAACCATCAATAATATCAGTGCCCCTAAAAGAAAATAGATATTTGATGTTGAAAAAACCACCAAAACCTCTTTAAAGGAGATTTTCGACATTACCCACCAGATTGCGGCGACAGAAACACATAGCTTCAAAAGATTTGATCCTATTTTCTTAATTGTATTTCGCACTTTAATTTACCTGTTTTCTTGATTATATACTTTCAACCGGCAGCCGCTTTATTGTTTCTGAATTATCATTAGGCCGTATTTGATTACAGACGGCAAAAGTATTGATTATTGCATCATCACAAAAGAGCACTGGGTTAAAAATGAGTGACAAATGTTAAATTATTGATATGTTTGGTTTTAATGATATGGAAGGAGTTACAATTTGATGAATACTTTATGCTTATAAAGGAAAAAGCAAATGCCCCACATCATGGCCCAAACAGTAATTGTCAAAGCCATTTCAATCGTCAATTCGTTAAAAACCCCAAAAAGTACGTTTATAAAGGGTTTGGCAATAGTACTTAACCATTCATTACCACCGGTATGGGCAAACAGGTTAATGATGCGCTAAAGAATGTAAAGTTTGCAAAAGCCGGTTGGTTGCCATGAAAGATATCAGGATCAGGTTATAAATCAATCTCCATTCTGCAGGTTGGGCATAATTGCTGATTCTTTTGATCAATGTCTTCGACATATGTGCTCGATCTCATTACGCAAGTTGGGTTGTGGCAGTGTATCAATCCGAAAGTATGGCCAAGTTCATGAATGACTTCTTTTTTGAAACGATTCAATAATAATTGACTATCTTCTGGCATTCCATATCGCTCATTACTAACCCGATAAAGTGAAGCGATTCCGCAACGACCACCTAAAAAGGCCTGTCCGAAAATAAAAGTAAGAATTGGAATAAAAAGATCAACATTGAATAATCCAAGGGTTTTTAATGAATCGGGAAAGTGCAAGGAATCGACAAGCTTTAATAAATTATTAGCATTGTATTGTCTCCGCGTCTGATCATAAAAATCACTCAGATCAATATGGCCTTCCCTTATAATCACCGAACAATGATATTCATTTTTCACCGCTTCTGCAGTATTCTCAAGAAGTTCCTTTTCGAAATACCCGAAGGAGATTAAGGTGATGTTCTGCAGACTCATTATACATTTTTATTGATCTGAAGGTTTTAAGTCGTACTTCTTAATCTTATGGTAAAGGGTTACCCTGTCAACTTTTAACGCTTTTGCTGTACGGGATATATTCCAACTATATTTATTAAGAATTTGGAGGACAAAAGCTTTTTCAAAATCATCGAGACTTTCAGCAGAACTGCTCACGAAGGTTTTTTCCAACGGGAGATCTTTCAGACTGATCTTTTTGCCATCTCCGACAACAATTGCCCGTTCAATCATGTTTTCAAGTTCGCGAATGTTTCCTGGAAAGTTAAACTCCTGTAAACGTTTCAGAGCACTCGGATCTATTGACGCTGGTGGTTTATTCATTGAGGTGCAGTACTTTTTGATAAAATAATCAACAAGCAGCGGAATATCCTCCTTGCGATCGCGTAAAGGAGGAATATGAATATTTACGACGTTCAGCCTGTAAAAAAGGTCTTCTCTAAAAGTTCCATTTTCGACCATATTTTTCAGATCCTTGTTTGTGGCGCAGATTACCCTGAAATCGGAGCTAATCTCCTTATTACCACCAACGCGCATAAATGTTTTCGATTCTAAAACCCTCAAAAGTTCAACTTGCATTTTAGTGGAAATAGTCGCAATTTCATCCAAGAAAATTGAACCGCTATCAGCCATTTCAAACCGGCCTTTTCGATTATACATGGCACCTGTAAAAGCGCCCTTTTCGTGACCGAATAATTCACTTTCGAGTAAGCTTTCTGTCAGCGCACCGCAATGAACACTTACAAAAGGGAAAAATTTACGAGGTGAGTTGGCATGAATAGCTCTGGCAACAAGCTCTTTACCTGTGCCGCTTTCACCAGTAATTATAATTGATGAATTGGTCTGAGCTACACTTTCAACCTCCCGAAGCATATCTTTCATTGCTTCACTTTCCCCAATCAGGTCTTCTACATTTTCCAGCGAGACAACTTTTTTCTTTAAGGTTTCATTTTCGTCGGTTAATGAAATCTGTTTGGTTGCATTACGGATCAAATGTGTTAAATCATCAGGATCAAAGGGTTTTGTCACATAATCATACGCGCCATCTTTAAGTGCCTTCACGGCAGTATCAACAGTTGCAAAAGCAGTCATGACAATGACGATGGCATCCGACCTGAGCGATTTTATTCTTCTGAGCATTTCCAGACCGTCCATTCCAGGCATTTTAATATCCGCCAGGATAATGTCAAATTGGTCAGATTCAAGAATTGTAAGTGCCTTCTTGGCGTTTTCAGCACATTCAACGCGAAATCCATCTTCGAGAAACCAGTTAAACAACGAATCTCTCACAGATTCTTCATCATCAACGATAAGTATTGATATCTTTCTCGCCATTTTAATTTCTTATTAATTTTTAATCATAGGTAAAGTTACATATTCTAAAAACCAGTTGTTTACGGTTCTCGTTAACAAGTGAGGTACAGAACCAATAAAACACGGATCTTATTCTATAGTCGGAACCTGGCAAATATTGCTTGAATTGTTATGTCCTCAAAGATAAAAAAATTCTGCATCGTGCGAGGGTTGATTAAGATGTATTATGATAGAATACTATACTTTGAATAATTACCATCTCTGAGACTTGGTAAGCATTCATCTTTTCGCTTGAAAAACAACACGCAATTTCTGGTAAATCCACGCAATAAGGCATTTTCTCCCTTGCGATATACCAAAGTTATATAGATCAACTGCATATTTGACACATTGTAAATCTATCGATTCAAGGCTCACACATTGTGGAAGAGAAGTTTGCTGTATTTTGCCATCATGTAGTTAAACTCCAATTTCTTCGCATTAATGGCTTATGAGACACAGGCATTATTGCCGACTTTATGGTGTACCTCCCTAAATATTATTTCCCTTTTTAATAATTGGTCATTGTCAATCTAAACTTAACCTGACTTTGGTTTTGGCTAACGTGATTTTCAAATTCAAACTAATGAGGAAGTTATATTCTATGTTGGAAACAAGAAAAGAGGTTGTATAAATAAGACCACCTGGCCTATTTATACAACCTCTCATATTTTTAACTGATATTTTTCAAACTGGGAGAGTTGCTGATATTGAATAACTCTCTTTTAATCTTATTATCAGTTTTGACTATTTTTACTGGTATGGCCAAAGATATAGAATAAGCTCACTTGAAGTCCCCTGTTGGTTGACTTAAAATCACTGTTTTCATTGATATTGCTCAATCCAAGATTGTATCTTGCATCAATACCAACACCCGTTGCTGGATGTATATAACTCGCACCAAAACTTACACCAAGGTCAAGCGGTTTAAAATTATTTTTAATGTCTACTGTGTTATCATTGATTTTCGATTTTGCGCTGACCAGTATTCCTGCCTGTGGACCAGCCTGTAATCTGAATCCATTGTCCCACATGTACTGAAGCAGAATAGGTACATTAATATAACCCAAGTTATATTTTGTATTAATATTGTTAATATCGAATTTTGCACCCTGGGCGGAATATTGAATTTCAGGCTGAAGTGCAAAATGTTTGGCAACATGGATATGACCGATTAATCCAAGGTTAAACCCTATTTTTGAGTCATAAGTTACACTGTTGTCATTATTGATGTTGTAAAAATTTGCTCCACCCTTAATTCCAATATTTATATGTCCTTTAGGTGAATTAATGTTTTGCGCACTCACGACGCCATTGATCAAAAATGCTGTCATTAAAACGAATAAAAATTTCATGGTTTTTTCTTTTATTTAAATTACTTTTTATTGCTCCTCTTTTTATAAGGAGTTTAAATATCACTGGCAAAGGTGCGGGTAGTTTCATGATGAAATGTTATATAATTGTGTATATCTTTTATATAATTCACACATTAGTAAGATATTAAGTTTTTTGCAAAATGAGTGTAATAGTTGGTATGGAAACTTATTGCATTTTGGTTTCCAGAAAATTGCAAGATTTTGCATCAAGCAGCTGGCTGATATTTTTTGGTATAGGTCGATTTCGTCATCATTTAAATAAAACTCAGGTAGTGGCAATCATGCACATGATTGAACAAAAAAACGCCGATGCCACTTTTTTAGAGCAACGATTTACAAGTGATCGTTTCTATGCTATTCACCAAATTGGAGAATTACCTAAATTAAGTCTAGTCGCTATTTTGGGTTATGACTTTATTAAAGGTAAAGTTACTGATAGGGTAGTTCCGTTTCCGAGTTCTGATCTGACTTGTATTTTCCCTTTGTGATTTTGTATAATTCCATGAACGATTGCCAATCCCAGGCCTATGCCACTCACATCCTGCTTGGTTGAAAAGAAAGGTTCGAAAATATGTTGGATGTCTTCCGTTGCAATTCCCAATCCATTATCTGTTATTTCGAAAGTGACCGTATCTTCATCCATATTTTTGGTTCTGATAAAGATTTCTCCATTCTCGAGCACTGCTTCCGATGCATTTACAAGCATAGCGACACAAGCTTGTTTAATCTGGTTTGGGCTGCAATAAATTAAATCCATTCTGGCAGATAGCTCTGTTAAAAAGCTGATATTTGCAATTTTAATAGGGTGTGACATTAAATCATAGGTTTCGAGCAGTATTTCGTGCAAATGCTTTGGTTCAAAATCATTCTGGTCCTTTCTCGAAAAATCCAATAACCCTTTTACGATATCCCCGCAACGTTTAGTCTCATTTTCAATTAATTTCAAATGTTTGAGCATTGTGTCTTTCTTGGAGGCATACAATTCAGGATTACTCACTTGTTTATAAAGCAATTTCGTATAAATAAGAATTCCCGACAAGGGATTGTTGATTTCATGAGCCACAGAGGATGATAATTTCCCAAGCGAAGCCAACCGCTCAACATGCATCAATTCATGTTGTGCTGCTCCCAATTCCTCCGACTTTTTCTGAACCTTGTATTCAAGTTGTTGTGACCAGTTTTCCAGTTCGGTAGAAGCTGTGTGCAAGTTATCGAGCATATCGTTGAAGGCCTGTGAAACCATCCTCATATCATCCAATTGATTAGGTTTTATATCAACGCGTGTACTTTTGTCCCCGTTTGCAACTGCGATGCTTACTTTTACCAGTGCATTCAATGGCCCTTTAATTTTTTTTCTTGTGAATAGCAGTAAAAATGAGACGAATAACAAGGTCGCAAAAATGGCCAGGAGGAAAAATTCGGTTGAAGATTTTTGTATCGCAGCATCTTGTACCTCCAATGGGATTTTGATAACAAGTGAGCCAAGTAAGGTATCTGCTTCTGAATGCGCATGGCAAGAGCTTGTAGAACAGGACTTTTCATTTAGAATAGGTGATTTAATCAATAAATGCCTGCTACCATTATCGTTTTGATTCATCTCACAATCGCTGTTGACATTGATTATTCTGTAAGACTTTTCCTTTCCGGGAAACATCGATTTGATATTGGGATGGCAACTTATGCAATTCGGATCGCTGTGTTTATTGTTCGAGTCAGTTGCAAAGGAAGAATAAACGAGATTTTCCTTACTGTCGTACATATTCACCTCGTCGATACCTGGCAATGTATTGATAATATCAAGCGTATTCCGCAATGCCCCTTTATCGTTTTCAAGCATTGACCGATATAATGATCCTTCTACAATGGATCCTATATTATTGCCACTCTGGCGAATGATCGTATTCAGATATTGCTCGTTTACAGATTTAAATATAACGCTGAAGGATACAAACATGAAAACGGACAAGATGCTGATTAGAAAAACAACACGACCATAAATTGATGACCTGAATTTAACGTAATTATTAAGAATAATATTTCCAGGTTTATCTTTGTCTTTTCGGTTGAAAAACATATTGTCAATTTGTTAGAAATGTTGGCGAAGAGTTTCATTAACCAACTGGTTATAATTCATGCAAAATACAAAAAAAACTGGTGTCATGACACCAGTTTTAAAATAAAATTTCACTTCTTTCGAAACTGCTTAAAATGTTTTGTGAAAAGCAATTTAGAGAATTTTTAGAATGTTAATATATCAATCGAGATATAAAAACTCTTTCTCAAAATCCTTCCAGATTTCATCTGAAAAAGCCGAAAGTGAATGATCACATAATTCGCCACCATCTTGTAATATTACCATCGAAGGTTCCGGTGCGTAATTTCTCATCGACTCTGCCAGGAAATCCTTGAACCTTTCCAACTCATTTGTTGACCAATTTGTTGCTTCTTCAGCAAAATAGCAAGCCTTTGTTTCTCTGACCCAGTTTGAGGGTTTAATTTTATAGATCCATCCTTTGCCATAAGGGTCTTCATTGAGCATGCCGGGATTTTCATTAATTGTAGAGTTTATGTTAGTAATTTTTCCTGAAACAGGTGACAATATCCGAAGGAGTTTCCCATTTTGATCAATTTCGGTCAACAAATCTCCTTTTATGATTATGTCACCCGGGTTTTTATGAATTTTGAATTTCACTTCTCCGGTAATATGAAGCAACAGGTCATCAAGTCCTACTTTTGCAGTACCAGACTTCTCCATATACATCCAGGTGTGATTTTTGGCGTAAAATAACCCTTGTGGAATTCTCAAAATGCTGGCTGAAAGAAAGCCTAACGCTTTTTGAATTGAACTACTTATTTGCTTCTGTTTGTTCAATACAAGCCAGAAGGGAACCAATAAAACCAGGAAAGTGATGATAATCAGGTATTCAATTCCTTTGGTTGCGAAAATGTCAGAATAACTAAAACCGTCCATTTGTTTGATTTTTATGCAAGCGCTTTTTAGGGCGATTACGGGTTAATTTATTTGTGTTCATTTGCCCAGGATGGGGAGTCACGTAAAACAGGCATACGGTTAATAACCCACCTGAATATCCATATTTGTGTAAAAATTACAGCAAGTGCAACGACAACTTCCATCCATGACGGAATGTATCGAACGGCTTCATCCCATCTGTATCCGATAATCGAAACGTTCAGCCTGTTCATAATAACACCAATCATCGTAATAATAGCCGCAATTTTGATCATTGTAATGTTGTTATTCCTGTAACTGACAAAGAACAGAATCATTGGCAACAGGACAAATCCCAGCATCTCGAGGAGGAACCAATGCCCCATTCCGGTATTAAGCAGATCCCAGTGTTGTCCATGAATAAAGACAAGTAATTGAAGGAAAAAGTAGGCAAACATGGTTCCTGCGCAGATCTTTGATAATCCATGAATGATGCCGTTTTGTGCAAGTTTATTTTTTTTACTTATCTGATCGAAAAATACTTTGTCACTGATTGAGCCTTCGAAGATGACCATCGACAGACCGGCAAAAATGCTGGATACGAAAAACATGATTGGAATGAATTCGTTATACCAAAGCGGATGTATTTTTTCTTTAGCCATGAGGAAAAGCGCACCTAATCCCGATTGATGAAGCATCGATAGGGTTATTCCAAAGATAACAGCCGCAAGGGTCATACCCGACAGGATTTTATGTGCACGTCTGGCTCCAAGCCATTCTGCGATGGTAGGTGAAAACTCAATTAATTGTGCTACCATATAAAGCAGGAAATGCCAGGCCACAAGAAACAAAACTGAGCTTGCTCCAAAGCTGTTGCCGATTATCGGATTAAAAATATGCCATGGACGCCCAAGGTCGAGGACTAAAGCTCCGGCATAAAAGGCGTAGGCGAGAAATCCATTCAATACTGTTACCCTGATAATTGAGTGGTACTTACGCATATTGAGGATATAGACCATAAATGTCAGAACATACGCTCCACCGGCAAAGGCAACACCTGTAACCACATTAAATCCTTTCCATAAACCCCATGGAATATCCTGTGTTACGTTGGAAACCTCACCGAGACCTTTCCAGAAACGGAGGACAATTAGCGCCAATCCTAAAAGAATAACAGGAACTGATATAATGTTAAAAGGGGTAAACCATTTTCCTCTTGGTTTTATTTCACCTGCCAGGAATTTCCATATTGATTTGCCATCATTATCCAATACTATTTGCTGGTTATTACTCATCTTCTTTTTCTTCGTTAAGGTGGTTATTTTTAGTTGCCTGATGAATTCCCAATAAAAGTGTCGGTACCAGTACAAATACCGATGGAACAGTGTAGAGAAAGCCTTTTGTCAAAGCTGGATAGGAGGATTGCTGGATAGATGTTTTCATTCCAAGCTGATCAAATGGAACAGGTGAAATATATAACCATCCGGTCCCACCTGCTTCATGTTCCCCGTAAATATGATCAACATACAAATCTGGTTTTTCATAAATTCTTCTGCGTGCTTCTTTTATGAGGTCCCTGCGTTTTCCATATAATAATGCTTCGTTGGGACAATTATATGCGCAGACAGGACTCTCTTCGGTTTTTAGTCTATCAAAACACATATCGCATTTCTGGATTTTTGGGTTTGCGCTATGATATTCGAATTTGGGACTATCAAACGGGCACGAAACCATGCAGTAGCGGCATCCCATACATTTATCCCCATCCCAGGTCACCGGACCTGTTTTTGTTTTGTACATGGCTTTTGTCAAACATGCAGCTGCACAAGCCGGCTCATTGCAATGCATGCATTGTCGCTTAATGAATACTTTGCCCTTTTCTGTTTCATACGTATTCACAACGGTGTTACAAGTTTCATTCGTTTTACGAACTGCAGCAATCTCTTTTGAAGGTAATGGTGCTGGTAATCCATGCGCATCAGCACAATCAAATTCGCAGCCCCGGCAACCCTTGCAACGTGTTGCATCATATAAGATCCCATTGAATTCTACTCCCTTGTCGCTTTTAGGCGCAGCAATTGCGTTCTCGCCTATTGCCAGTGTCATTCCCGTAACACCCAGCATTTTTAAAAAGCTTCTTCGTTGAAGTCCCATAGTTTAAAAATTTATCAGGTTAAAAACTTAAAAAAATTAACTATTTGATTATTGTCAATAAATTTTGTTTGAAAATCTTCCCATGTTTCAGGTCCGAAATCGGCAAGAAGGTTATCTTTCAAGGCTCCTCCATCCTGCAATACGATTAAAGCGTATTCCGGCGAATCAGTTTTTACAACTGTTGCAAAAAAGTCTTTTAATCTCGAAAATTCATCCTTCAGCCATGTTTTATAATACTCGGCCATGGTTAGAAACTGGATTTCAAGTAACCAATTTGTTGGTTCAATGGTATATACCCAGCCTTCTTCATAAGGAGCGGAATTGAGCAGTGATGAATTGGTTGTCAAAGTTTCATTATGAGTTTTGATTGTTCCGGATATAGGCGCGTAGATATTCAACTGTTTGCCTTTTTGGATAATGGAAAATAAATGGTCTCCTTTTTTTATTTTATCCCCGGCATTTCTCATCTCAACCCGTGTAACTGGTCCTGTAATATGAATCAGAAAATCGTCAATGCCAATTTTTACGGTTCCATCTTTCTTCATAAAAGCCCATGTGTGAGTTTTATCAAAGTAGATTCCTTTGGGAATGATTACAGAATTCTCATCAAACACAGATATCAGTCCGGAATTGGAATCCTTTGCGATAGATCCTTTATTCCTGATTCGCCGAACTACCATGTCGAATATGAAACCAATTACAACGAATACAAATAGAACGGTGAATATCATTTTTAAAAGAGCACTAATTTCATTCGTCGGTGCAGTTGCATATAAAACAGGTTCATTGATCATATCCAATTGTGATTTTATTTCACTGGATACGAGATCACTATAGCCATTCGAATTCAGAAACTTCTGCCCGTCAGTTAGCACCCAACTCAGAAATGCTAATTCATTTTCATTTTTTGGTTTTTGAGAAGAAACAGAATAAATATTGCCTGATAATGCTTTAGGGTATTTCCCTATCCAAACACCCCGGGAGAATTCCTGCATATTATCGTAAATGTTTTCCATATAATCAATTTTCCCATTACCGTTTTTATCGATTGGAACCATCTTTATATTCTCTGCTAAACTTTGATTTTTAATACCCATTATTTGAACCAGTTTGCAAAAACCTAAAGCATTCGGGTCTTTCTGTATTGCAGAAATCATTTCTTGTCCGCTGGTAATTTTAATCCCATTAATGTTTGTCTGATTTGTTTTCAGAAAATTGTTAACCATTGACTGTATTGAAGAATCAGTCATAACATAGTAATGCAAAGGAATATCTGAACTATTTTGAACATTACCCAGGATCATTCCCCAGTTTTGCTTTTCAGGGTTTTCAAAAATCTTGGCCAATTTTACGGATGTAATACCTTTCCTGTAAATTTCATCACGAAGTGGATTAGCAGCATTCATCACTGGTACAATGACATCGCGGCCGACAACCATGTTCCAGATTGATTGATTACTTAATGCATCATACGATTCATCTGCGATAAAGCCAATCCCATCACCAGTTTTCAATTTGCCAGCGATTTCACTATCTGCCGATTTAATCACATTGATCTTCAGCTTTGGATTAAAACTTCCATATTCACTTACCCACTTCATCGTCACATTATATAGATCCGGAGAAGTAAATACATTTATAGACCCCTGCTGCGCAGGGATGTTTCCGGTCGCAACTTCTTTACTGTCTGCTATACTGTAATTTAGCAGTAAAAATCCAATTAGTAAACAGATCCTGGTTTTCATGATTTTACCTTTTTTTAATGATAATAGATGGCATTCAATTATAATGCCAAAGGCAATAATATGGTATAACGATCAGTATATCAGCATTATAAAATTGTAGATGTTTATTAAATATACAATGGAAGTGATGAAGAACTCAACACTTGTTGATTAATATATTATTAAAAATATGAATATCAATAATATACAGGTGGTGTATAGAAACTATACACGTGTTGAGTTAGTCAACAATACCTTCTGCTTTTATCCAATTTAGTGTGCTAAGTTGCAGTCACATTCTTTAAATGATGGCTGATTCAAGAAATAAATATTCCATAAAATCGATTTGATCTGTAACTATTTTTTCCCGATTTCGTAAACAGCACATTGTTCAATAAATTTTTGTTTAATCCTTTAAAATTTAATGAGATGAAATCAACAGAAAATGCATTAAACTGGTTTGAAATTGCAGTAAATGATATCAACAGGGCTAAAAAATTCTATGACACGGTTTTCGATATTGAAATGCAACAAATGGACATGAATGGGATGCTAATGGCTTTTTTCCCGACTGAAAATATGTCTACGAATGTTGGAGGAGGATTGGTACAGCACGAAATGTATAAACCAAGCGCTGATGGAGCTGTAATTTATCTGAATGGAAATCCCGATCTTGCACTACCCCTTGGTAAAGTCGAAGGTGCAGGAGGTAAAGTAGTAATGCCTAAAACCTTAATCAATGAAGAGATTGGTTATATGGCATTCTTTAAAGATACAGAGGGGAATAAAGTAGCAATGCATTCGAATAAATAGGCTAAACACACTGGATTTAGATAACTTATTTAGTTTGTGTTAAGTATTACTGCCATGAAATATTACAAAAACCTCAAATAGTTTAACTTTTGAGGTTTTTGTATATTAATAAAATAGCATTCTATTTAAACAATACTGAAAGTGAGCATCATGGTTGTCCTGAATATTTTGCCACTGGTTTTTCTTTATTCAATTAATATTTGATTGCCATTCTACCATTACATGTTCATTTTGTACTTATTTTATAATCAGATTTTTGGTGTTTTGCTGTCTGATTTTGGCACTTTCGGCGTTTGTCAACTTTTTGCCCATATAGGTGAGGTTTTCAATTTTAATCCCGGAAACATACTTTTCCTTACTGAAGCCGTGAAATACGGAGAATGGAAGTAATCCCCCTACAACCTGAATGTCCTTGAATACAATATTACTGATCTCTCCACGAAACTTATTGTGATAAGCTTCCTTACCTTCCGGGATTTTTTGTACACCATCCCAGGCACCATGCAGGTAGTTTTTCTTAATGAACTCCGGATCACGAATACCGTCGGGGCCCCACTGGGAAAAGAAGATTGCTACATCAAACAGCTTTTGTCGGCTGTCTTCAACTCGGATATTCTCGAAAACCACGTCGTGAACATGCGACTGACCTGCATTATGGATGCTCATTGTAGCGCCATCTTCCACGTGAATAATGTCGATGTTTTCGAAGTGGATATTCTGGACTTCATTTGAATACAATTCAAAACCAATTTCAATCGCATTTCCCCAAATGGAGTTCCAAAACGTACAATTTTTGACCAGAATGTTGTCGGTTGGATGATCTGCGGGGTATTTACCTCCTGACTTAATGGCAATGCAATCGTCTTTGGTATGGGCAAAAACACCATCAACAACAACGTTGGTGCACCGGAAAATATCCATCCCATCATCGCTGCCACTTTCGCTGACAATGCGGACATGGTTAATCTCGGCCTTGTTGCAATGATACAGTGCAATTTGCCAGGTAGTGGCATTGTGCAACGTAATATCTTCAACCTTAATATTATCACAATCTGTCAAACTGATAAATCGATTGTCACAGGCAGGATCAGCTTTATTGAGCGACCCATCCAGGATTCCACGTCCGCAGATTTTGATGTTTTTCTTTCCTTTTGCAAACAGGTATCCCTGGACAACCGCTCCGCCTTCAATATAAACGGTCTGGTTGTCTTTTAATTCAAGTTTAACGTTTTTGTAATGTTTACCACCCTCAAACCAAATTACATTCATATCCGACTTTGAAGGGCGGTTTATTTCGGGATCACCGGCAAAGATAAAAAGTGGTTGCTGCCTGATTCGGCCATTCAACTCCAGGCTAAGATTTTCGGGTTTATTTAGTTTGAAACTGAACGAATTATCGCTTGTGTATTCAGCTTTTAAACCTGTCCTAAGCGGACGAATATCTACCCAACGAACGTCATACATTGTATTTACTTCTACTTTTGCATCACCCTGAAAGTCAAAAATAGCGTAGGAAGCGATTGGTGTGTCGAAAACCGGAACGGGTGTTCCGTTTACTTTGACCTGGTAATATTTATTGGACGCATACCCTGCCGGAGCTTTCCATGTAGTGATTACCGAAAAAGCACTTACTGCAGGCAACAGGAATAAAAAAAAGAATAAAGTTTTCATTATAAGAAGTTTTATTTGGTCGTAAATTTTTTACAATTCAGTATTTGCCCACAAATTACTGGTTGACAGTTCAACAGCCTTCTCTAGGCTTTTTTTTGCGTTATTTGCGTTGCCAAGCCCCTTCTCTCCAAGACCTATCAATAGATATACATTTGATAACTGTACATTCCTTGTTTCCTTCTCCCCAAATTTTGCAAAGAAATCAATTTCAGAGCCTTGTTTCAACCGGTTATTACCTGCGTCTATAAGCTTATTGAAATTTTCTGCCGCTTTTGTCTTATTGTCAAGTTTCAGATAGCTTAAGCCTTGATAGTATGCAATATAATCCGACTCTTTAATAGATTGATCTATTGACATCGTAAAATAGGTTCTGGCTTGTTCCTTGTTGCCCAAACTTTCATAAGCCAGTCCAATAAAATAATTGATCTGTGGACTTCTGACGTCACCCATTCTTGATTTTGAATTTTCCGGAGTTTCAATTGCAGCAAGAAATTGTTCAAGTGCCTGCTCATTTTTCTTATCCGCGAGGTATTTTTTTCCCAGTAATAAGTGCGCATCTACTGTAATGTCCCGAACTCTTGAGCTCCCTTCGCGGAAATGGAAAATGCTCTTATTTAAATACTCAACCGCTTTTTCCGGCTCACCGGCAAGATTCAAAACCATGATCTCACGAACAAAAGCGTCGTCACGTTGCCTGACTATTTCATTACTTCCCGCAAAAAGCAGCGCTCTTTTTTCAATTGGTGCATTGCTTAGTTCGTAAAGTGGATCCAACTCAGCGTAATAAACCGGTTCATCTTTTTTAATGGAAAATGCTTTCTCATAAGCATTGATCGCCTTCTGAATATCCTGGGAATGTTGGTAATAACCCCATCCCAAATTTCGCCAGGCTATCGCCATCAAAGGGTCAAGCTTTACAGCAATCTCCCAATTTACAATGGCTTTTTGCGGTTGTTTATCGTAGAGTAAATTGCCTAAATAATAGTGAGGTTTTGCATCGCCTGGATTATATTTTGAGGCCATGTTCAGCACTTTTACATCTTCGAGCCGGAAAGGAAATCCATAATCAACCGATTGAGCAGAAGCTTCCTTAAAGTATTTCGCGGCTTCTTGTTTATTCCCTTTTTTATCCTGAAGATATCCCAAGTAATAACTGATCATCTGATTCTTTCCTTTGAAACGCCGAAGTACATCTTCACATTCAGTAAAAAGTCCGTCATTCAGATATCCGACAGCGAGTTCAAGATAATTCTGATCAAAATCACGCATTTTCCGACTCAAGGCGACAAGTGATTCCTCGCTTTTTTTTGCATTCGAAGATGCTTCAGCCAGAAGATAAATCTCATTCCCAGCCCTAAAATCGAGCGGGTCTTTTTCGGAAATGCCGGACAATGTAGCTGCAGCACCATCATAATCACCCAATTTTCGTTGTATGGATGCCTTGAGATTTATTGCGCTGTTATTGACTGCATTCGTTGACAGCGATTCATTTACTTGTCCCAAAGCTTTTTGGAAGTCACCTTTCAGACATGATATCCTGGACAATTCGAGGTAGGCAGCTGAATGCCATGCATAATCCCAGGTTGCACGGTAAAGCGTATCAGCAGCTTCATCGTACAGTTCAAGCGCTTTGAGTGTTAAACCCTGGAGATACAGCGCTTCACAATTCGATGGCCTTGTGTAATCTTTTGTCAGTCTTTTTATTGCAGTCCCGAAGAAGCCTCTTGCGATGTTATATTCCCCATTTTTAAGATGAATATTTCCGACAGCAACGTTGGTCCGAATATCATTTGGATCGCGCTTTAAAGCTTCGCCAAAGTAGTCCATTGCATTCAATGTCGGATTATAAAACTGAAGTATCCGGCTGCCTGCCAGGTATAATTCTTCAATTGTTTGCATCTCTTTTGCCGGCACAGGTTTCTTCACCTCTTCCGGAAGTTTACCGGCTGCTTTTTTCTCGATTGGTTGATAGGAGACCAATACTTCGTTGTTCGCCAAATTGACCATTTCGGTAGACAGATCAGTCAGATTAAAAGTTCCGTCAATTTTTACTGAGGTTGTGAAAGCAGCTTCCGGAGAGATTTCTACTATTTTATCAAAAACGACGACATCCTTTCTTTTCAGGAGAATCTTAGCATTGCTCACTTTTTGAGTGGAATAATATCCCAGGAAGACTTTGTTATCGTCCCGCTTTTCGAGATTTACCGCTCCATTGAGGTTTGCATTTTTGAATCCCTGTATATCTTTTACCGGATACCAGTATTGCCTGAATGATTTTACTTCATAAGGTTTGATCCAGCTGTAATCGGGCTGATTGTCGGAAAAAGCGCCGACCATGATTTCAACGTAAGGACCATCATTTTCAGTCAGCCGACCTTCGGTTGCCTGGCCACGTTCGCCTGAACCCCATTCCCAAAGCTTGGCCCCTTTTACCACGTTGTTATCGCCAATATGCACCGTACCCGTCTCTTTACCATGGTCATACGCACCCATGAAATCCTCTTTCAGATCATATGCGAAGTACGAATTCTGGTTGATCGAATTTTTCCACCAGCTCAGGTCAACGCCTTTCGTAAAGTCTTCTCCGTTATATACTTCAGTAGAAATGGGCCAATTGGAAAAACTGTTTTTGGCATGATAAGTAACCTGGTTCACGCTTGGCGGGAAGATGACCTGGTAGTCCTTGTTGGTATGAGCTGCCACATTTGCCCAGAATAAAAAGGTATTGGTGTAAGGTGTTGGGTTGTGGATCTTCACCTCGGTCATGTAATACGATTTACCCGGGAATGCTGTAATCCCGATCGTCCATCGCATCCGATGGCGAGGTTCCGTTTCTCCAATCCAGATGGTTTTACTGCCGTCTTTATTCTCTGCAAGGTCATAGTCGACCGGAAGCATCGTTGAGGCCCGGTGGTGGTGAATCACGCACCATTCAATGCCTCCCGAAACCCATGCGCCTGTCATCCCGATATTGGATGGTTTGACCACATTGTTTTTATAGATGAAGTTATATCCGTTGGTCTTATCGGTTCCATAGTATAGTTTGCCCCCAATCTCAGGAGTTACGCATAACTTAATATATTCGTTTTCAAGGATGATTGCTTTCCATGCGTGATCTTCCTTCTCGTTTGAGATCATATCGTTCAGTGCATACGGATATATAATTTTTGAAGCACCCTGGTAGGATTCACCCTTGAAAAACATAGGGTTCTTGTCGGGAGGACTCACTTTATAGGTTGGTATCGTCCACAATTGCTCAGATATTTTTACCTGCCCGACAAGGGTTTCAGGTTGAAAAAAAACGAATACGATTAAGCACACAAAAAGTGAGACACATCTGAAAATTGCAGAATTCATTTTTGGTAAGTATTAGCTGGATTAACAGAGGTAAATGTATAAAAAACAAATCAAAAAATCGACTTACTTCCTTGAATGATCAACTTAGCTCAACAAGTAATGAACTGCGAGGAACAAATGGTCAACTTACACTTTTGAATAACCAACTTAGCTCAACAAGTAATGAACTGCAATGAACAAATGACCGACTTATAATTTTGAATAACCAACTTAGCTCAACAAGTAATGAACTGCGAGGAGCAAATGATGAACTTACATCCTTGAATGATCACCTTACATTCTTTAATAGCGACCTGTGAGATTTGAATGATCACCTTACACTTTTGAATAACGACCTGCAAGATTCAAATGATTACCCTGTTTCATATAACACGTTGATTTCTTACATTTGCCTTTATTCTGATTGAATCAGTTCGATCAATATTGAAATCAAAACTAAAGCTAGACAAAATGAATAGAAATTTTATTGGAATAGTTATTTTAATGTTCGCCCTTTCAATCCAAATATCTTCAGCACAGCCGAATGCAGGGATCAAGGTAAAACAGCCGGTACAAAAAGAAGGTGAATGGATTCCAATCTTTAATGGAAAAAACCTTGATGGCTGGATTCCCAAAGTAACGGGTTACAAGGTGGGTGAAAATCCTCTCGATGGATTCCGCGTCGAAGATGGAATCTTAAAGGTAGATTACAGCAAGTTCGTACGGTTTAACGGGCGATTTGGCCACCTGTTTTATAAAGACAAACTTTCTTCTTATATTCTTCGGGTTGAATATCGCTTTCAGGGAGAATTGCTACCCGATGCACCTGGTTATTGCTACCGGAATTCGGGTGTGATGATTCATTCGCAGTCAGCCGAAAGCCAGGATATTTTGCAAAGCTGGCCGGTATCCCTAGAAGCTCAACTACTTGGTAGTACTCCAAAGTTGAAGCAATTGACAGCTAATCTTTGTACTCCAGGCACCACCGTGTTTTACAACGGGGCATTTACAGAGGAGCACTGCATCAATTCAACTTCGAAATATTATTACGATGGGGATTGGGTTACATTGGATATCATCGTTCATGGAGGCAAATCGATTTATCATGTCATTGATGGTGATACTGTTCTGGCCTATACAAAACCCCAGGTTGGAGGAATGTTACTTCCTGAGAATTACCCGGTTCCTTCAGGGACATTTCTGGAAGACGGCTATATCGCGCTTCAGGCTGAAGGTACTCCAATTGATTTCAGAAAAGTCGAACTGAAAATTCTGAATGAAAACAACTATACCACAACACCTGTAAAACAGGCAGCAACGAAAAGTACAGCTACACCAAAAACAACCAAAGTAATCGATAACTTTGATTCGTATACCAATACTGAGGAGCTTTCAAAAGCCTGGTATCATCCCGGAAACGGTGGCCAATCGATCTGTAGCCTCGAATCGAAGATCAAAGGTGCCGGGAAGCATGGTTTAAAATGTGAATATGTGACCGAAAAATCGGATGATAAGTTCTATTGTAGTGTCAGACGCATTGCAAAATTGGATCTTTCGGGTTGCAATGGCGTTCAGTTCTGGTTTAAACCCGACGGTTCAGGACGGGAGTTTACGATGGAATTTAACATCGCTGACAAAGCCGGCAAAAACATTCACGATCTATGGGCATATAAATATATACCTGAAAAAGGCGATAAGATGGCACGTTGGGTTAATCTTCCGTTTTCCAGCCTTGTTCACAACATAAAATCTGCCGATTCTCCAGATGTCAGTAAGGATTTTAAACCTGAAGCGATCATTGAAACAGCCATTTATATTGGCGGAAAAAATGATGCACCAGGCAAAGGGATCTATTATTTTGATGAGATCGCAGGGGCAAAACTCCAGAAATAATCACACATTTAATAATTCATTCTGAAAATATAGGTTCCCGATCCAACCTTACAGAAATATTTGCCATCAGCTGTTTTTGAGACGGTTGTTTTCTTGCCATTTTCTGTAACAGATCCTTCCTGGTTTGTTGGCAGATAAATTGTTGCGGATGTATTTGCCGGTATTTCTACCTTCATCTCCAAAATGTTCTGCTCCTTTTTCCATTCGCTTCTGATCAAACCATGGGATGACTGATAACTTGATTTTACCCAGGTAATATCGCCGACAATTTCGGGTCGGATGACGATGTTATTAAATGCGACAGCGGTTTCCTCCTGTTTGATACCGCCAAGACCCGTGTAAAACCACTCCATGATATGGCCAAGCATCAAATGGTTATTCGAAACCTCCTCAAGTGCAGGCCATGATTCCGTTAAGGCTGTGGCACCTTTTTTCAATTGAAAACCATAGCCGGGAACATCATTCCGGAAGTTCATATCGAAGAGTAACTGTGAACCGCCCCCTTCTTCAAGTGCTTTCACTAAAAAATGGAAACCAATATCACCGGCTGTCAACTTCTTACCAGAAACAGAAATTGAGTCAATCATGTTTTTAAAAACGGCTTTTCGGTCATTCTCATTTACAAGACCAACACACTGCGGCATTGCCATTGCAGTCTGACTTCCAGTGGAGTAAACTTTGGTTGTACTATTAAAAAATTTGGCATTGAAAGCTGTCTTTACTTCGACTGCCAAAGCGGTCATCTTTTCTGCATCTTCTTTATTATTGGTTAGTTCCATCATTTTCGACAGCAAAAGAATATCGTAATAATAGATGGCTGTGGCCGTCAATGCTTTTGGCGTCAGTTGAGCTTCACCCGGTGTTTTTGGGCCATAGTCGAACCAATCACCCAGACCATGAGAAAGGATGTGGTTATTCGCTTTTGTCCCAAGATAGGCAACGTATTTCTTCATCATCGGCATTGCTTCTTCAACAACCGACTGATCGCCATACCATTGCCAGATCATCCAAGGAAGGATTACGCCCGCGCTTCCCCATTCCGGTGAATCGCGGAAACCTCCCTCAAATGGGACAAACTCCGGAGCGATATCGGGGATTAATCCATTAGGCGTTTGTGAATCAATCATATCCCTTATAGCCTTTCTATAAAGGGGATAGAGGTTATAGTTATAATGCATTGAAGCTCCCATCAAATAGGTTTGTTCGAGCCATCCAAGCTTTTCACGATGGGGACAGTCAGTGGTGACGCTTTGCAGATTGCTTCGTACTGCCCAGTCAATGAGTGTATAAATCTGGTTGAAAAGCTGATTTGAACATTCGAATTCGCCGGTCTTGGGGGCTGAATTGGCGGTATGGAGAAGTTGCAGATCAATGATTTTTGGCGTTTCAATATTTTGTTTTTCTGAAGCAGGTATGGCACCTTCAACCATTACATACCTGAATCCGTAATAGGTGAATTTAGGTCTCCATATCTCAACACCATCTCCTTTTAGCGTGTAGGAAAAATAATAGGGGCCTCCCGAAGCATTCTGATTAATCTGATTATTCTTCGTAATTAACTCTCCCGGTGTCATTTTAATCACGGATCCCTTTTTGCCGCTGACCTTCAGTTCGATAATTCCTGAACAGTTCTGACCAAAATCGTAGAGGTATTTTACAGGTCCAGTTAATACAGTTTTTTTCACTTTGATCACTTCCCGGACCGTAACCGGAAAGTCAGTTTCAGCCGATAATTTTCCCGTTGGAATAGCTACTGCAAGTGACATCTTCCATTTTGAGTCATCAAATCCCGGCTGATCCCATCCATTTTGTTCGAGTGTCGCATCATAATCTTCACCACCATAAATACTTGAATAAATGATCGGTGAAGGCGAACACTTCCAGTCTGCACCAGAAACGACGGTCGAAGAAGTACCATCCTCATAATCGATCTTCAGTTTACTGATCATTTTGGGATACCCGTAAGCAATGACCAATTTACGGTATCGTTCGCGGTTGATGTTGTAAAAACCATTTCCAACGATTACGCCAATGGCATTTTTACCCTCTTTTAGTTGAGAAGTAACATCGTAACTATTGTATAGACAGACCTTATCGTAATTCGTCCAGCCAGGTGCCAGAAAACTTTGACCAATTTTTTGTCCGTTGATGGTTGCTTCGTAATGACCTAATCCACTAATATAGAGTGTTGCACTTTTGATTTTCTTTTCAACTGAAAATTCTTTTCGGAACAATGGGATGATGCTTCGTTTGACGGCTTTGTTTCCAAGTTTATCGCCATCACCATGGACACCAGGAACAACTTTCATTGAATCAGCAAGATTTTCAAAGCCAATCCAGACGGCTTTATCCCAATTATTTACAGATAGTAGTCCCATTTGCCACATGGCTGGTTCACTCCATGCAGTTGCTTTTCCAGCCTGATTATAGATTTTAACCTTCCAGTAATACTTCTTCTCGGAAATTAAAGTTGAACCGGCATATTCTACCTGGATGGAGCGGTCGGATTTCACAACTTTGGAATCCCAGATATTGCCGATGTCTTTTTTAAGCTTTTCGGGACTATCAGCTACAAGTATTTGATAGGCTGACTGACGCGTATCTCTTTCATTCGAATTGATTACCCAGTTAAAGCGGGGATTTTTTACCTCGATACCAATCGGATTTATCTTCGATTCGCAAGTGGTATTTGAAATATATACAGATTCTTTGGCAAACGTACAGAATGATAAGAGTATACCAAGTAGGGCGAGTGAAAATTTCAGTCTGGTCATTTTAGTTGGATTAGATTCTTAAATATTTCGTTGGATACTTTGAAGGCGGTACCATGACGTACACCAGCAGGAAATGATACTTTATCAGAGACATCTTCCCAGTCTTTCATGTTTTTTGACCTGACCGCTCCATATTTATGATCGCGGTATTTGTCGAAATAAACGTACACAAAATCACCAACTTCTAGTGCCGTTGGTCCTTCTGCCCAGTATTTTCCGGTAATCGGTGCGGAAACTTCGATAGGATAGGGGCCTGAGGCATGTTCCGATTGAGTAACCCGGATATTTTTCTCAGGCGGATTTGGATTCTCATTTTTTAGAAACATATAAAATTTGTTTCCTTTCGGCAAAATTGTGGCGTCAATTACACTGAAATTGGGATTGAAAAAGATCTTAGTTGGACTAAAATTTTGAAAATCGGAAGTCGTCGTACAATACATCCGATGATTCAATCCTTTTTCACTTTCGGAAGATGCCACGTCGGAATGACGTCCCGGAATTGTGGTGGCCCAAAAGATGATGTAATTTTTGTTTTGCGGATCATAACCCATTTCGGGTGCCCAGCAGTTTTTGGCCGTTGGTTCTTGCGCCATTACAGGGATTGCCTTTTGTTCTGACCAGTTTACCAGGTCGTTGGATGAAGCATAGCCAATTTGCCGCTCTTTCCAGCTGCTAGTCCAAACCATGTGAAAAAGTCCGTCTTTTCCCTGAAGGATATATGGATCGCGCATCAGTTTATCATTCCCGACAGTTGGAGTTACCCATGATTTACCATCCTTTAATGCTTCCCATTTTAATCCATCATGACTGTAAGCCATGTGCAAACCGCCCTGTCCATTGTCTGTGAAGTAGGAAAAAAGGTAGACTTGTTCCTGACCCTGACTTTGAAAAGACAAGAATATGAGCAAAAAAAAGAGATATCGCATAGTTTAAGTTAATAATGGTACTTTTTGTTTTGTTAGTTTTCGATGTGGATTCAAAATTAGTCTGAAAATACAAAGATGACTTACATAAACTGAAATTTGATTTAAACGATCTGGAGATATTACTTTACCAGGATAGTTTTAATATTCACAAATTCGCGGATGCCAACAGTTGATAGTTCACGGCCATAGCCACTTTCCTTGATTCCGCCAAACGGAAGCCGGGGATCCGATTTTACAAAGTCGTTCACATACACACAACCAGCTTCAAGTCCCTTTTCTGCAAGCAATTTCCCTTTCGTAACATCTGAAGTGAAAACAGCTGCGCCTAATCCAAATACAGTGTCGTTGGCAATCCTGATCGCCTCTTCTTCCGTTTTAAAACGAAACAAAACAGCCACCGGGCCAAACAACTCTTCGTGGTAGGCTGGCATTCCGGGGAGGACATTTGTTAAAACAGTTGGCGGATAAAAAGCGGCCTTTCCTTCCGGGATAAATCCTCCAAGCAATACAGTTGCTCCCATCTTGCGGCTATTTTCTACTTGCTGGTGCAATTCGTCTCGTAAATCGGGCCTTGCCAAAGGACCAATCCTTGTTGCAGAATCGAGTGGATCACCATAAGTTGCCTCGCTCATCAACCGCACAAATTCAGCTTCAAAAGCGTCGTATATTTTGTCAGCCACAATAAATCGTTTCGCACCAATGCAACTCTGCCCGGCATTCAACAAACGGCTTGTTACGCATAAACGGGCAGCCTTTTCAATATCAGCATCTTCCAAAATCAGGTATGGATCGCTTCCTCCAAGTTCGAGAACCGATTTTTTCAATTCTGATCCGGCTATTGAAGCGACTGATTTGCCGGCGGGAGTACTTCCTGTGAGCGTAACCGCTTTTATCAGCGGATTTTCAATTACTGCTTTTACCTTTGCCGAACCAATCATCAAAGTTCTGAATACATTCTCGGGGAAACCGGCATCGCGAACAAGCTGTTCAATTGCGAAGGCACAACCGGGCACATTAGCAGCGTGTTTCAGAACGCCCGTATTACCAGCCATTAGCGCAGGTGCCAAAAAACGGAAAACCTGCCAGAATGGAAAATTCCATGGCATCACAGCCAAAACTGTACCAATGGGTTGATAAGTAATGTACGACTCCGACGCTTCTGTCTGAATCACCTCATTTTTAAGAAATGTTTCTGCTTTATCTGCATAAAACGAGCAAACTGTAGCGCATTTTTCAATCTCTCCAATTGCTTCACGGAGCACTTTACCCATTTCTGCGACCATGATTCCGGCCAGTTCGCTTTTTCTTTCAATCAACAGTGCCTGAAGGTTCTTCATCAATTTGGTCCGTTGCTCAAAACTGGTCAGCTTCCATTGCTGGAATGCGTTATCAACCTGACTGATGATAGATGTTACTTCTTCGGAAGTATATTCCGGATAGATTTTGATTACTTCGCCTGTAAATGGATTGACTGATTTCATAGCACAAATGTTTTTATCAAAATTAACGCTAATCATTGACTTTTACGTGGTGGTATATGAAATGAAGTATATTTGTAAAACAGGAAATTTCTCAACTTAAGATTTATTGCATTGCGCTACTTTCTTCATATTGCCTATAACGGAAATAACTATCGCGGTTGGCAAAAGCTTCCCGGGATTATTAGCGTTCAACAAGTTATTGAGACGACACTAAGCCATGTTTTAAAAGAAGCTGTCTCAATTATTGGCTGCGGACGTACGGATGCCCAAGTCCATGCGAGCCAGTTCTTTTTCCATTTCGATATTGACCGTGAGCCGGACTTCGATTTACAGTTTCGGCTGAACAAGTGTCTGCCGCACGATATCACCGTTTATGATGTTATACAGATGGAGGGTTTGCCACATGCACGGTTCGATGCTATTCAAAGAAGTTACGATTACTATATTCATACTCAAAAGGATCCCTACCTGGTTGGTTTGAGCTCGTTTTATCCGCTGACAAATCCTGATCTGAATAAAATGAGCGAAGCAGTTGGTTTGCTGATAAATTACAATGACTATGCCTGCTTTTGCAAATCGCCTTTAAAATATGAGCACACGATCTGTCATGTATCGAAGGCGCAATTGTTTTCGAATACAGACCGTACGAGGCTAAGGTTTTACATCTCATCAAACCGGTTTTTGGCCGGAATGATCCGGATCATCGTTGGAAAATTGCTCGAAATCGGAAACGGCGATCTTAGTGTTGCCGACTTCGAACAATATCTAAAAACAAAAGTGACCCCCAAAACGATTGTACCTGTTTATGCACAGGGACTTTATCTTTCGAAGGTCACCTATCCTTACCTCGATTTACCTTCCCGTTCAATTTTTGGTCGAATGCTTCAGAATGAGGTTGATGTCCCTGTCTAATTGGTATTAAGACAGTTATTGACAGAAATTTCATGCTTCCGGCGGCTTGCAACTTGCAACTGGCTTTAGGTTGCCAGCCGCAAGATGCTTATTGCTAGTTGCCATCGTTAGTTCATCCTGATCAGGCTAAACGGTTCCTCCAATCCGTAATCCATCAGGAAGTACTGTTCAATTCCTGGAATTTTGGCCGGAGCAGTATCCCAGTCACCGGGACCATTGATCCATCGGTGGTTATCTTTATAAAAATAACCAAACGTGTTTTTCAGACTACCGACGACTTTAACCGATACCTCATTTTTTCCATCATTGATAAACTGGCTGATATTCAATTCGTATGGCGGATAGGCAATGATTCCTGCTTTCTTTTGATTTACAAAGACTTCGGCAATAATTCCTTTCCATTTATTCAACTTCACTTTGAATTGTGCATCAGCTTTTGTAACCTCAAAATTCTCGGAATAAGCTACTTTTTGAGCATAAAAAGGATAACCCATCGATTTCCATGATCCTAATTTTGAGATCGTTCCTGAGGAAATTTCGAAACCCTGCTTAAGCGGATTTAACACAAAATCTCCAACAATGTAAACCGGCATCAATTCAGCATGAACCGACATTTTAGGAGCTTTCAAAGTGAGTGTATTGATTCCTTTCTGAACCTTGTCGCCAATTGGAAATTTGAAAAATTCGCGGTCGATCCACCATTTATCGCTCTTCTCCACCTTTTTATCGTTGATGAAAACATCCCATAATTCGGGTCGTTCGACAACAGCATATAATTTGCTGATGGTTTCTGCGTCAGCATTTTCAGAAATTGTAAAGTGATATTTCACCTCAAATCCAGAACCTACTTTAAAAGTATCAAGTGCCAGATAATCTTGCTTATATTGAATTTTATGTTGCCATGGATTTCCCATTTTAAATCCTGAACAATCAAATAGCTGACGCATAGCTTTCATAAAATAGGATTCGGTAAGATTCAGTTTTTTCGATTTCAAATCGAGATAATCGAGCACCAGTACGTTCTCATTCTCGGGATGGATATTGATAATGCCTGATCCTGTGATAGTTTGTAAATTCAATGGAATTAAAGGTGCTTGTGTCTCGTCTATTTTTTTGGTTGATATAAAATACAATGCACTTCCAACAGGCGGAAGCTTAAATTCAAAAGATAGCTGCCCTTTATCTTCTAAAGCAGGTAACTGAAAACAGTCGCCGGTCAGTAAATCCATTTTAATCAATTGTTTCCCTTTTGCATTAACAATGGTGGTGACACTTTTCACTGTGTCGGTATTGACTACAAAAAGCAACTGTCCGTCATCTGTTACCCTACGCTGATGATACAATTCTCCCGAAACAGGTATCGATTCCTGAAGTGAAAAATCGGTTAATGAAAACAACTGTTTAACCACCTGTTCATCTGTCCCTTTAGCGACAGTCCATTGTCCGGAAAAGCTGTTTTTCAATTCATTTACTGCATCCGACTCAGCCCCGTCGAGGTAGGGAATTTCATTGGTAAATGATAGCACTTTTCCTCCCTGTTGGAGGTAATCTTTCAATAGTGTAAAGGTTACGTTATCAATGTTTTGCATTGATTCCGGAATAACAACCAGTTCATAGGCTCGTTTTCCTACAACTAATTTGCCATCCATCACTGAGCCGATCGCTTTTAAAACATTTTCAGAGCCAAGATCATACTCAAAATGGTTCCGTTCCAACCGGTAAACAAATGATTTGAAACTCTTTTGTATTGAATCGGGGGTTCCGTTTTTTTCGTTTCGTGAGAAATACATCCATGAGGTAGTATTTGGCTGAATTACAATGATCTTATTAATTTGCTGACCGGAAGACATTGCCATCGAAATGCGACCCAGGTAATCGCCCATTGATTTGTAACTATCCCACCATGGTTCATGATAGCTAAATGAAGGCGGATAATCGAATTTGCGTACTCCTTTGATTGTGTAATAGGAGAGGTGCTGATTTACAAAATTTACCCCCAGAACACCTTGCCAGTCAGCTAAGCGTTTGAAATTTGCAAAGGTAATTTCCCAGCCTGCACCACCATAGGTTTCGCTTAACGTGCGTGTCCTTCCTGCCTGGTTAGCAGCACTGTGTAACTCCCTGATCGCACGTGTATTTCCAAATTGTCCTCCTAATCCGCCAGAAACATATTCATTTCCAAGCATGTCGACACCGGGTTGTTGATGATGAATATAGAATGCGGCTTCGTCGGAACCATCCGTTGGTTTTGGCCAGCCATGTTCCCAATAATGTCCAGTCCATTTCAAGCCGTTTTCCTCACAATATTTGCCCCATGGTTTTGCCCAACGATCGACAAACATTTCGAGCAGCATTTCATAGTAATCGTGCCTCACCTTTTTCCAGTTGCCAACCTCATCCACAAGCGATGGAAGGTTTATTCTTAAATCGTAACCCCACCGTTTCTCAAATTCAGGGAACAAGTCGGGCGTCCAGCGGAATGCGGTATTGGGACCCATGGCCGCTTCTAAGTTAGGCTCATCGGTAAATATTCCCATCAATGTTTTGCCAAATTCATCCTTGTCATATTTTTCGTAACCCTTCATCGTGATCTCCATAAATTTCTGAGTCACTCCTTTTTGAAGAAGATCAACATAGGGGAAATTGCCATACCAATACGATTTTGAACCATAGGTTTTTTTGAAGAGGTAATACACCCCTTTTTTACCAGCGTAGGTTTCTTTTGCCGAAGTGATGTCGGTGAATTTATTGTTTTCAAGCATTAGAATCACCTCATATTTACTCGTGTCAGGTTTTAAAATTTCCTGAAGTTCGCAACTCAAACCTGTCCCATGTATGTAGGATTCGGGCATTTGGGCCGGAACATGGCCGCCGGCAAAGCCACTCGGATAAGAGTTTTCATCATAAATCCAAACTTTCATTCCCAATTCTTTCCCTTTGCGAACTGTGTAATCGAAAAGATGATTCCAGTCCTCTGAAAGATATTCGGTTATCAATCCAGGTCGGGGATGAATAAATACCCCGCCTATGCCCCCTTCTTTGAACTTTTTCATGTGAAAATCAATTCCTTGCTCGGTGATCTTATCGTTCCAATCCCATAGTGGTGCGCTCCGGTACTCGGACGGCGGATCTGCAAATAGTTTTTTTAGCCCGGAATAGGTGTTGATGCCTTCCACCGCGGGTTTGATGTCGGTGCTGCATCCAAAAGTTACGACGATCAACAGAATGGTGACCATCATTAAGCGTAAATGATTTTTCTTCATGTTTGATTTGATTAAATGATTGTTAGCAGATCTGAACAACTTCGATGTTTAATATCTTTCCCAATTTTTCAATTTTATCAGCTATATGACCAACACCAATAGCACAATGGTGAGCTGGTCCTTGTTTCGACCATTCGTTCATGAACTTTTTGGCACCGATTGAAAAACGGTAACGACTATTGGTGTTTCCAATTTCAAGAACGGGACCGGCAACCGATTCACCTTCAGCAACAAGCAGGAATATACCATCTTTGCCTTCAACGACTGAAAGCAAGGTGACCGAACCATGTTTTACGCTCATTTGTATCGACAAACCTTTGCCTGGTTTTCCATGATAGATGGACAGCGGAACAAGTTTCACACGCCCTTCGGCTATGGCGGAGTGCGCTGGTCCGTCGTGTCCGAGCATCACCACATCAGCCTTAAAATCCATCAGGTAAAATTCGGAGAACGAACCTCCGGCTCCAAATTCAGCCATTATTTTCATCGCCTGCGCATTCTTCACTTCACATTCTCCGGCTATAGGAATGTTTTTGCCTGTCAATAAAGTATTTCCGGCAATGACTGATGTCACAATGTTCTCATAATCATTGCCAGTTTCTCCTTCGTAATAGTAGGCCATTGAACCTAAATTACGGTTTTCTACAAGCTTATCCAAAGCAACTGAGGTGCGTGCAGCACGCTCAATCTCTGCCGGTTCACATTCAGGTGCAACATCAAACGCGGCATTAAATTCCTGAGTTTTTACCTGAACCTCGGCATCAGTAACTTCATCCCGGTATTTCTTTAGCTCGCACATTTCAAGCATTTCGATGTGTGTACCGAACACAGCCGATTGTTTGGTCAGATCGGTGTAAACGTCCAGCATTCCACCATAATAATGCCCCAAAACGCCTAATCGGTTATTCCGGATAGCAGCGGCAACGCGGGCAGCTTCGGTCCATGCTTCAATTTCTCTCCATGCTTCTTCATCCTGAAGATATCCTGTCACAAAGTCGTACTGAATTCCGGAGCGGTTGAACACACTGGCAATTTCCGGTACTGAACAGGCCTGGCAATGTTCGAGCCAGACTCCCGTCATTTTTCCACGGTCATCCAGTTTATTGAAAGCTTCATAATCAAGTTCAGCTACTGGTTGAAGATTCAATATCATCACCGGAACTTTCAGTTTTTGAGCGACCGGTAAAACGGTGGATGAAAGCGCATAAGTAGAAACATACAAAAAGACGATCTCCACATCCTGCGATTTCAGGAAGTCGGCGGCTTCGCGCGCTCTAACAGGGTTGTCAACCATTCCGGCGTCAATTACTTCAACCCCGAACTCTGAGATTCTGTTTTTGATTTGTTTCTGATAACTTTTCAGATTGCTGAGCAATCCATCGAACTGCGCCCAATAAGTATCGAGGCCAATTCCAAATAATCCTATTTTAGTCCTCATTCAATCATTTTTTTAATAATCGTACCGGACCAATCAAACCGGATTTTAACAATGGAGAATCCTTTTTATAAAACTTAGCGGTTGTAAACGTGTATCTACCTGATGTTCTGGGCTGGTTTTTCAATAACCATTCCGGCCACTTGTTGTCTTTGATTCCATCATCAGGGAACTGTTCATCACCAATCAGCCTGTTTGGCCAAAGATTTGCCACTTCAATCTCAACCAGATTATTCCCGCGATGAATGGCATCTGAAATATTTAACTGATAAGGGGCCGTCCAGACAACACCCACGTCTTTCCCGTTAATTCGAATGCGTGCCAAGTTGTTGACCTCTCCCAGATCAAGAAAAAGATCGGCATTTCTATCTGACATTGCTTTCTTTGGAAGATTAATATTATTCCGGTAAGTAGCGATGCCCGAATAGTACTTAATTCCTTCGTTTTTATTGTTCGTCCAATCTTCCAGTTTATTGAAAACAACATTTTTCGGACCTCCCCATTTCGGATCGAATGAAACATTCCATGGACTATTAACTACCATGAGTACTTTTGGATCGGAAAAGTTTTTTACCGGTGTATCTGCAGTCTGATTTGGTTTTTCCTTTTTGTCAATTACAATGAAAAAGCTTTGATAATGTTCAAATTGCAACGGTATGTTCATTCTTCCGTTCTCAATGGTCAATTCGGGAAGCGAACGGGTTTCTCCTGAAAGCGGATCCCACAATTCCGGAGTACCTTCATCAACCCGGAAAGTACAGATGGATTTTATCCGTTCGTTAGTTTTATTCGAAACGAAATAGATATCCCTGCCATCCATCGAGCGATGTGTATACCTGATTGGTCCGGTTGATTCAAAATCTTGCTGAACTCCCATCTTTTTCAGAATTTCAGCAGTAACATCGTAATTGGGATATAGTTCAGGTAGTTTGATATTCGAAAGTGTTCCTCCCCAATAGATTTTCCCCTTTTCAAATTGAATTTCAGTAACATCATTCGGAGGTGTTGAATTTCCCCACATTAACATCGCTTTTGAAGCAACTTGCTGATCGCACTCTGGATAATTTACAAGACTTGGGGATTTAACAGGAGCATTTCCAAGGATGACAGCTCCTTCTTTCACAAGCGAAACAATTTTATCCAGCAATTCAGGCGTCATGGTTTCCACAGCAGGCAAAACGAGTAGCCGGTAAGATGCACCTCCCGGGAAAACAATCCGATTGTCAATTACACTTGCTGTTTTCAATTGAGAAGGTGAACATCCGTCGAAATTATAATCTTTCCGGTCAGGAAGAAATTCATCACCTGCTAATGCAGAAGCCGGCGCGCGAAATACATGCGGCGCACCTTCGGGTGTCAGGTATAGGATATCCGATATGGTCTTCCCCTGTCGCAAAATATACGAGCATCGGGAGATGTAACGATGATATTCGTCAGCCATTGGCCACCAGGTCTGACTTCTGTCCCAGTGAACACCATATGGTCCCATCGTCATTCCTGGTTTCAGATTATCATCGAGGAACTGATGCTGAAAAGTATGGTAAACAAACCGGTTAATTCCAGCCGCAAATGCCCAGTCTCCCTGGTTTTTCATCGAACCAGGATATTGTTTCCATGCGTCATGATCAGCGGTAAATGCTTCTGCTGCAACTACCTTATTCCCGTTCACATGGGCAATGGAAGCAGCCTGGATACAACTGAATGACGAGTTGTATCCATAGCCTTTGCTCCAGAATTCACACATCGGAACATCGGCAAGCGCGCCCAATTCCATATCAGCTGTTGGATTCATATCGTAAGGCTCAATGGAGAATCCAAGGTTATACTTTTGCCCATACTTTTTAAGATGCATTGCGTGGTTTTCAATAATCAGTTCCTGTCCGGTTTGCCGCAAATCCCATAAAAACCGTTCGCTTTTTTCAAGACTTTCAACTACTAATCCTGAATAAACAGGATAATACAGAAGCGGATCGTAACCTCTCCTTTTTTTGAATTCCTCACGGAATTGCGGGCTCCAGTTTTGGGCGCCCATTTCCCAGCTATCCATGTGGAGCATCTTCAAACCACCCTGCAGATTCTTATCAGGAATTCCAATCTTTTTAAACAGTTTTCCGGTGAAGTTCTCCATGTGAGCATTGATGGCTGTCGTATCAAACTTGTCGGCTTCAAAGCCCAATCCAGGCATTGGAGCCGGGCGAGTGACTGCTCCGTTGTTACGGCTACCCAGGCGTATAATTGTCCAGTTACCTTCTGGTACTTTCCAATCTAAAATACTATCTGATTTTAGAAAACGAGTAACATCAATGATTTTATCCTGTGCAATCGCTGTTCCCGGAGCTGGTTCACTGTAGTTTGCCAGCGAAGGCAGAAATTGTTTGACGTTTGGTGCCGATGTATATGGAGCTCGGTAGTAAAGGGCTTTTTCGTCGATATCTGCTATTTTATAGCTGGATGTTGGTGCTGGAAATGCCAGAACTGCAACGTCTTCATAATAGTCGAGCCATCGCTGTTTAAGTTCTGGTGTAAAAGCACCTTCTCCAAAGTAGGGTGGTTTTGGTTTCGGTTTTGGCAGGATTACAGGCTTTTTATCATTCCCTGAAACCTGAATACTGCTTGAAACCAAATGCTGCATCGATTCTTTTCCCGACACCCAAGGGCCGCCGCTGCCTGACCAGCCAGGGCCAACACCAAGTGTAATCGCAATACCCAACCGTTCTGCTTCACGAACAGCATGCCTGAATAAATCCTGCCACTTTTCGCTTAAGAAATCTACCTCTCCCCGCGGAATACCAACATTCACCTCAAGAAATATCAGGTTACCGATACCTACTTTCTTCATTGATTCAAGGTCTTTCGTCATCGCTTCCTTCGATAGATTACCATCCATAAAATACCAGTAAACACCAGGACGGGCCGAATCCGGAGGGTTTAGAAAGCCTGTCTTTAAGTTGTCATCACCTTCCGAGGATATAAAACCGGCAATTGCCATCCAGCAGAATACCAGTAGAATAGGAAGTATTGTTTTCAATCGTTTCATAACCTGTATATTCGTATTTTTAAAACCATTTCATCAATTCGTTTGCAATAAGTTCGTGCCCCGATTCGTTTGGATGATTCACCTGAGACATGTATTTGCTGAGTTGTCCCTTGTCCGGATAAAGAAATTCGAAAGCTTTGTAACTATCAGCTATTCCAACCTGATTTTCAGCAGCAATCTTTCTGATCTGATCGGCATGTTTTTTAAGGTCATTCTCCTGATCAGCATAATTGACACTTTGATCGGGTGATGGAGTCAATAATATCACTTTTATTCCATGAACTTTGGCCTTTTGAATCATCTGGTTCCAGGCGGTGTAAGCTTTTTCGAGTCCGCAACCACGATCATTCAATCCGTAATCAATCAGGATCAAATCGGGATGATGACAGAGTACATCGCGTTCAAACCGTTCAGCACCCTTCACCGAATTTTCTCCGCCAATAGCAGTTACGATTACATTCACCAGGGCAAGCGGATAAATTGCCTTCAACTTCTTCAGAACCAAATTAGGATATGCTGTCAGGGTGTTTACCTGAGGTGTTTTGAAGTATCCTGCCGGTACACTATGTCCGTGAAAAACCAGGTTGATGGTCCGGTTTTTCGGCCATTCCTTTTGCATTTCTGTTTTAAGGTCGCTTAAATAGGTGGCAGGATCCGCAATAGCCGGTTCAATCGTTTGACCTTGAACAACGAGCACGAGAAACAGTACAGGCAATAAAAGAATTTTCTTCATCCTTAAATTTTATCCGATTGATACTTAGAGCTTTGTTTTAGTTTATTCCACCTTCACCAAAATTATATTATTTGTGTGTTTTCATTTACCTGAAAATAAATATTAAAACGATCTTCTTTTGCCTTGACATGCCGTTCATCCGTCTTTCATCCGTCTTTCATCCGTCTTTCATTAGCCGATCATTAGCCGTTGATGAACCGTTGATGAACCGTTGATAAACCGTTCATGAACCGTTGATGAACCGTTCACGATCCGTTGATCAACCGATGAAGAACCATTCATGATCCATTGATGAATGGCAGTTGACTTTAGTAAATGGCATGTAATTCAGATCAAAAATTTAAGCAATGGCTAATCACCTTATTTAAATACACTTTTAACTGCTTCCAAATAGCCGAATTTATTTTTGGTATCCGGTTCGAGGTAACTACCTTCTGTCCATTCATTCCAGCAGTTAATGTTCATGATTCTCGGACCATTTGGATCTGCCAACAGCTTATCCTTTGTCAATTGCAAGGCTTTCCTGAAATTTTCAGGCGTATTGTTGCCAATGGTGTTGGTAAACGGATAACCAAAATTTCCCCATTCCGATTTCAGGTCGCATCGCGGACTTGGGTCCCAACCCATTGAAACATTGGGATAATACGGGACCGGATATTCTGCTTTTGCCTTGTCCCAATAAGCAAAATACTGATCGCGTGCCTTATTGTAATCGGTTTGACGTTCAGATAAATCCACATGATGAACCCAAACATAGGAAGTGGCAGAACTAAATCCCAGTAATTTGATCAGTTCGGGAAAATTCGCCGGAACTTTTTCGACGGGAAGAATCGGACGGCCCCAGGCGACAAGGTTCCAGTGAACCCCTTTAAGTCCCGCAGCAATGGCTTTTTGATTTAGCCGCTCCATCGCGGCTTTTGTGGCTTCAATACTGCCAAAACCCTCCATAAATTTCTGAATATCATAAATGGAGAAGTAGGCTTTGCCATCAATTTTCCAGTAGTTAGGTTTCGTAAAATACTGTGAAACCAGTATATCGCAAATTTCATCAAAACGTTTGGACGTCACTTTTCCCTCGTAAAGAAGCTTTTGTTTCGCTCCTTTCGTATATGGATGAATGTCAGTCCAGTCATGATTCGCCCACATAAAGGCAAATTTGATTTTATCCACATTCTTTGCCTTCAGGAAACCTTCGTCGAGACAACGATTCAGAAAAGGACCATCTTCGTACATATACCAGTCGAAAATAAAACAATCGACACCATATTTCGAAGCCGCTTCAATCTTCTGTGCCATCACCTTCGGATCTTTTTCGTCCGTATATCCCCATAGTGGCAATTTAGGCTGGTCGTGTCCGGGGAAACGGGGTTTGGCTGCTTTCACAAGTTCCCATTCCGACCAGTCTGCACCTTTATTTTTTATGTTTCGAGGATCATTGGTGTGGTAGTTGGGGAAATAATAGGCCGCAACCGTAATTTCACCTGGTTTCGGATTCGTTTTTTTTGACCGATTTTCCTGAAGTGAATAACGCTGACAAAATAATTGCAAAGGATAGAATGTATTGCATCGTTTTATATTTTCAATGAGTTAAAATGTTTGATTCAGAGGAGTCAATCTTTTATTTCGGAGGCGATAGCGGCAGTTCCAGCCATGCAAGTCCAACGTTGCGTTTCATATGGCTCGTACTGTTTTCTCCGGGAGCATCATAGAGTACGGCCAATCGTTTGCCAACCATGAGAACAGAGGGTAATCCAACGCACTTTTTTGACCAGGTGCAATTTTGACCATCCAAAACAACTGCCTTATTATCCGGATTCCATTTGTTTGGATCTTTGGTCCAGTAAACCCAAATGGCATCTGTGAATTCATCTTTGTCAATACCAATATGATTGGTGAAAAGAAACCACGTATTGTTGCTTTTTTCGTAGTAGAGAGAAGAGTTTTCTACCTGCTCTTCAATAGGAACAATGGGTTGCGGATCAATCGTCCATGACCCATCGAGATTTTTGGTACGTGCAATACCAAGTGTGCGCTGCACACAAGGGTTGCCTGGTTTTTTTGTTGTTGCGCTGAAGAATTGGAGATACTCACCCTTGTACTTGATTACATTACCCGGACTGGCAATCACGGAATAGTAAGTGCCTGGTTTTGGACGAAATGGAACAACGTCCTTTTGCTTGATCCATGGACCTGCAGGGCTCTTTGCCTTTGCTTTCATCGTTAAATACGGGAATGAAGGAACAAGGTCAGGAGCCCTGGAAGTATTTGGAGTTCCGAGGTAAAACATGTGCCAGTCATTACCATCATGATAGGTAACACCATAGGACGCAGACTTTGAATCATCTTCAGATGGTGCACCAAAATCGAGGATAGGACCTTTTTTCTCCCAGTTAACCAAATCTTTACTAACTGCAAGACAGCTCAACCATCCTTTGGATCCTGCCCCGTCGTAATGCATATAATAGGTGCCGGCCGATTCGAATACCCAGACATCGCGTGCGCCCAAAAGATCGCAATTGCCTGGTCCGTCACCATATCGAAGTACAATGCCATTGTCTTTTGCGTTCATTCTTAGATCAGTGTATGGCCGGCCATCGTTGTATTTCTGCGATTTTACTGTCAGAACTGATATAAAAAGAATCATCGTAATTAAAGTAATTCTTTGATTCATTAGGTTATCTTTTTATTTGATATTATTATTTATTTTAGTCTGGAATTTATTGAGTACAATATCTTAATAATTTAGCCTCGCTTTTTATGATTTTATGATCTTTAAACTTCGATTTTTGACACAGTCACATGTTATGCAACATCCATTAAACACCAATATCAGGTATCTCCCTGTTCATGAACAAGACGAAAACTGGAGTCTCATGGTAAAAACTGCCGGGTTTCAAGCTGTTTCGCCAAACAGTATTTACCCCACGCAGGGCCATCAACTGGACTATACGTTTAATTATCAGAGCGGTCGTGTTCTGGATGAATTTCAGATGATCTATATTACAAAAGGAGGAGGAACATTCGAATCAGCCAGCTGTAAAAATATTACAATAGGCGAGGGGACGGTTTTTTTCCTGTTTCCCGGTGAGTGGCACCGGTTCAAACCTGAACAATTGACCGGTTGGGACAGCTACTGGGTGGGATTCAGAGGTAGGTTTGCAGAGAATCTTGTTGCGAACGGGTATTTATCAGTGAATAAACCTGTTATTAAAGTGGGTTATAACGAAGAAATGGTAGGTCTCTACCAGCGCATTCTGGAAGCTGGAAACGAAGAACGATCAGGTTATCAGCAATATATATCCGGAATCGTTATTCACCTGCTTGGATATGTTTATTACCGGGCGAAAGACAATCACTATGAAGACAAATCAATCGTACAGAAAATAGACAAGGCAAGGGTATTAATCAGGGAACAAATTAATTCCAATGTCTCTCCTGAAGCGATTGCTGCATCGTTATTTATGACTTATTCGTGGTTCAGACGGCTTTTCAAACAATACACAGGACTTGCTCCGGCACAATATATCGCACAATTGAGGTTACAGCGGGCGAAAGAGTTGCTTTCGACGTCTGCAAAATCAATTAAGGAGATTGCTGTTGAAATGAGCTATGAATCAGTTGATTATTTTTCGACTCAATTCCGCAGACAGACAAAAATGACGCCAACTCAATATCGAAAGGCGAATTTTGGGAAAAGTAACTTAGAATTGTAACTGATTTCAATTAAAGTTTGATTGCTTCGGGCGCTGAAGGTTGAAAAAAATCATTATTTTGAAGTACTTTTGCACCCTCAATATTTGTCATGGGTTTAAAAGAAGAAATACTACGCCGGAGGACTTTCGGTATTGTCAGTCATCCCGATGCGGGAAAAACAACACTTACGGAAAAGCTGCTCCTTTTTGGGGGTGCGATACACGTTGCCGGTGCTGTTAAAAGCAATAAAATTAAAAAAGGTGCAACCTCCGACTTTATGGAGATAGAGCGGCAGCGTGGTATTTCCGTTGCTACCTCTGTAATGGGATTCGAATTCAATGGTTATAAAGTGAATATCCTCGATACTCCTGGTCATCAGGATTTTCAGGAAGATACTTTTCGCACATTGACAGCTGTCGATAGTGTAATCATTGTGATTGATGCAGCAAAAGGGGTAGAACCTCAGACCGAAAAGCTCATGGGCGTTTGCCGCAGCCGCAAAACGCCGGTCATTGTTTTTGTGAACAAGATGGACCGCCCGGCTGACGATACGTTTGATCTTCTGGACGATATTGAAAAACAATTATTGATTAAAGTGCGTCCTTTGAGCTGGCCGATCAACAGCGGCCCTGATTTTAAGGGCGTTTACAATATTTACGATAAAAACCTGAACCTTTTCGACCCAAGTATTACCGATATCCGAACAGGTATTAGTTTCACAGATATCAACAATCCGGAACTCGAAAATATTATTGGCAAAGATGCCGGAGTCTTGCGCGAAGAACTCGAAATTTTGAGCGAAGTTTATCCTGAATTTGATATCGATCAATATCTTGCAGGTGATTTGGCACCTGTGTTCTTTGGAAGTGCATTGTACAATTTTGGTGTAAAGGAATTGCTCGATACCTTTGTACGCATTGCTCCTTCACCACGTGCGAAAAAAGCCGAGGAACGTTTGGTTCAGGTTACTGAAGAGGCATTTACAGGATTCGTATTTAAAATTCATGCCAATATCGACCCAAATCACCGGAGCCGCATTGCTTTCGTGAAAGTTTGTTCGGGCAAGTTTGAACGGAACAAAAATTACCGCCACATCCGGTTGGGAAAAGTATTTAAATATTCGAGTCCGACGGCATTTATGGCCGACAAAAAAGAGGTCATCGACGAAGCCTTCCCCGGCGATATTGTAGGTATTCCCGATACCGGTAACTTTGTAATCGGTGATACGCTAACTGAAGGTGAAATTCTGCATTACAAAGGATTACCTTCATTTTCACCAGAGATTTTCCGCTACATCGAGAATGCGGACCCAATGAAGTCGAAACAGTTGGCCAAGGGTGTCGATCAGCTGATGGACGAAGGTGTTGCCCAGTTGTTTATCAGTCAGTTGAATGGTCGGAAGATCATTGGAACTGTGGGAGCGCTTCAGTTTGAGGTGATTGAGTATCGTCTTGAACACGAGTACAATGCGAAATGTCGCTGGGAATCGTTATCGCTATATAAAGCATGCTGGATTAAATGCGATGACAAAGCCATGCTCGAAGATTTTAAAAGGCGTAAATACAATAAGATGTCAATGGATAACCAGGGACGGGATGTATTTATGGCCGATTCCTCCTTCATTCTCGACATGGCGCAGCGCGATTTTCCTAAAATCAAATTTCACTTCACTTCGGAATTTTAGGAAAACAGGTTAATAGACTTTAGGCTATAGACTTTTAGGATAAGCGATTGAAAACTTATTTTAACAGGCTCTTTTCCCAAAAACCTTCAGCCTAATGCCTAAAAACCTTGTTCCTTTCTTATTGCCGATTAGCAAATAATTTCTAAATTTACACCCTACCAGTACCTACTGGTCGGTGTATTAAATTTAAACTATTGCTATGACTAAAAAAATGATTTTGTTTGGGTTACTCACGCTTATTGCCTTTTCGGGTAAAAGCCAGACCCAAAAAGTGCCTTTCAACGATAAGATGCCGCATGATTGGGAAAATCAGGCAGTTTCTGAAATTAACCGTGAGCCTGTTCACACTTCACTGATGCCTTTCGATACAGAGGCAAAGGTTGCAGCAAATGACTTCTCCGTTTCTCCTTTCCATAAATCATTGAACGGGAAGTGGAAGTTTCACTTTGTAAATAAACCTGCCGATCGTCCAACTGGTTTTTTCTCAAGCAGTTTTGATGATAGTCAGTGGAAATTAATTGATGTTCCTGCTAACTGGGATCTAAAAGGTTACGATTACCCGATCTATACGAACATCAGGTATCCATTCAAGCCAGCTCCGCCAACGATGCAGGCAGATTTTAATCCGGTCGGTTCGTATCGTATGGAATTTGAAACTCCTGCCGACTGGAATGGAAAAGATATTATCCTCCATTTTGGTGCCGTAAGTTCTGCAATGTATGTATGGGTAAACGGGCAAGAGGTTGGCTACAGCGAAGATAGCAAAACACCCGCAGAATTCAATATCACAAAGTATTTGAAGAGCGGTAAAAACCTCCTTGCAGTACAGATATTTCGCTGGTGCGATGGTTCTTACCTCGAGGATCAGGATTTTTGGCGCATGAGCGGAATAACGCGTGACGTTTATCTCGTTGCCCGTGCTGCAACCCATGTATTTGATTTCCAATTAAAATCTGGTCTTGACGAACTTTACAAAGATGGTGTTTTCAATGCCGATATCACATTGCGAAATCTTGGTAAAGCAGCCCAAAATGTCACCGTTGAGGCAAAACTACTCGATGGAAATGCTACAGTCCTTGAATTTTCGAAGAAAGCTAATGTCACCTCTGTCAATCAATCGATAAGTTTTGATGGAAAGCTGGCAAATGTTAAGAAATGGACGGCTGAAACACCTAACCTTTACCAATTGGTAATTACAACCAAAGATGGGACAGGAAAAATCATCGAATCTTTAGGTTGTAAGGTTGGTTTCCGCAATGTTGAAATCAAAAACGGACAATTGCTCGTTAATGGCGTTCGCATTCTTGTGAAGGGTGTGAATATGCATGAGCATAACGAATTAACCGGGCATGTGCAGGATATTGAAACGATGATCAAGGATATTTCCACGATGAAAAAATTCAATATTAATACAATGAGGTGTTGCCATTATCCTCAGCCGGAGAAGTGGTACGAATTGTGCGACAAATACGGATTGTATCTTATCGATGAAGCGAATATTGAATCACATGGAATGGGTTATGGTAAAGAATCGTTGGCCAAAGATTCAACATGGTATGATGCGCACCTTTACCGGACACGCAACATGCTCGAGCGCGACAAAAATCATCCGGCTGTAATTATTTGGTCTTTAGGGAATGAATCCGGTGACGGGACTAATTTTGTAAAAACTTCAGCTTGGATTAAATCACGCGATAAGTCAAGGCCGGTTCAATACGAGCAGGCTGGAACAAAAGCACACACTGATATTTATTGTCCGATGTATGCTTCGATAGAGCACATGATTCAATATGCTGAAAAAAATAAGGACAAACCATTGATTCAGTGCGAATATGCTCATGCAATGGGAAATAGCACCGGAAATTTTCAGGATTACTGGGATGCCATCGAAAAGTACGACATGCTTCAAGGTGGTTGCATTTGGGATTGGGTTGATCAGGGTTTGCTCACAACGAATGAAAAGGGTGAGAAATACTGGGCATATGGCGGCGATTTTGGTCCGAAAGATGTCTGGACAGACGGAAACTTCAACTGCAATGGTTTAGTCGATGCCAACCGGAATCCGCATCCCGGATTATTTGAAGTTAAAAAAGTCTATCAATACATTGGATTTAAAGCTCTTGATTTAAATACCAGAAAATTTGAAGTCATCAACAAATACGATTTTCTGAGCCTCAATACTTTTGGTATTGATTGGCGGATCGAAGCTGATGGAATTAAAGTTGCTGAAGGGAAGTTATCATCTTTAAATGTCCCAGCCCATGGCAAAACTGAAGTTTCAATTCCGATGAATCTGAAACCAGAAGCTGGTAAAGAATATTTCATCATATTCAGTGTAAAAACAATAGCTGCGACCGATTTAATTCCTGTTGGTCACGAAGTTGCCTATGAACAATTCAAATTACCGCTTTCAGCTCCGGCCATTTCAGTTGCTCCTAAAGAAAAACTGACGATGGAGAAAAGCACCGATAAAACAGTTATCAAAGGAGCAGATTTTGCTGTGACTTTCGATTTGATCAAAGGTGGTTTGAACAGCCTGGTTTTTGCAGGAAAAGAAATGCTCAACGATGGGAAAGGTCCTGAACCAAATTTCTGGCGTGCTCCAACGGATAACGATTTCGGTAATGGACTCGATAAAAGGGACAAGGTATGGCGCAAAGCTGGTGAGAATAAAAAACTGACTGGTTCGAAAGTGACTAAAATTTCTGAAAATCAGGTAAATGTAGAACTGACTTTTGATATTCCAGGTTCCGATGGTAAGACAATAGCAAAATACGAATCGGTTTATAAAGTTTATGGAGACCGGGAAATTGAAGTCGTCAATAACTTTAAAGCAACTGAAGATAAATTGCCTGAAATACCACGAATGGGTATGAACCTGCAACTTGCCCGTGAATACGAAAACATGCAATGGCTTGGACGTGGTCCTCAGGAAAATTATTGTGACCGAAATACTGGTGCTCTTGTTGGCCTTTATGGAGGTAAAGTAAAAGATCAGTATTGGGCTTATATTCGTCCTCAGGAGAATGGAAATAAAACCGATGTCAGATGGGTTGCTTTTACAAATAGCGAAGGTAACGGATTGTTATCCATTGGGTCACCACTCTTAAGTGTAAGTGCTCATCATAATTTGATGGAAGATTTCGAGTCTCCTGTTCGCACCGTTGGACGTGTTTACGATGGAGTTCCAGTGGTTAATCGTCATACCACAGATGTAAAAGAACGCAACCTTGTTTCTGTCAATCTCGACTATAAACAAATGGGCGTAGGTGGCGACAACAGCTGGGGTGCGCGTACTCATAAGCAGTACCTGCTCACAGACAAAGAATACAGTTATTCATTCCGTCTGAAATTGGTTAAAAAAGGTGATGATCTGAATTCTATCGCGAGAACAACGCTTGCTGCCACAACGATTCCAGCGGGTGCTGAAAATGTTAAGGATAAACCACAAATTGGCAAAATATCCAAATCAGGTGGTAAACCTTTGAAGAATTAATTACCTAAAGGAATATGACTTAGCATACTAATAAGAGAACCCTGATCTGCAAGCTCGCAGATCGGGGTTCTCTTATTTATATTAAAACAGTACTGATTCAGTGGCTTTCGCTCCCCATCAATTGGCAATGAAAAATGAATTTTTCGATAGCATATTCTTCACGTTTATCGAAATAATTAGCTCCGAATACGGCGGGTGTTGATTCGAAAATAGTTTCCACGAATTCTTCTAATTGATTATTTACCAATTGGTGTTCATCGGAAGCCATATCATGTTGATGGGTAACATCCGCAAGCTCCGATTCTCCTTCTTTTAATTTTTTCATTAATACGCGAAAATCATTTAAGATTCTTATTATAAAGCCTTTGTCAATAAGTTCATCAATTTGTAATTCCAGTTCACTGATCAAATTCCGACAGCTTTTTTGTATTTCCCAGATGCAATTATTGTTGAGAGCTTCTCTTACCTGCTTTAGACTGAGATTTGCAGCCGGAAACCCTGGTTCGTCAGCAATCTTTTGAAGTAATGCTTCGGTGATGTTCAGTAACGGGCGAAAATGACCGATAAGAATCAGTATTTTTGCATTTGTTTTTGTAGTTTCATTTTCAAGTACATGTAGTGGAGTCAGACGGACGAATGTGTCGACATTATCTTCAAAATGTATTAAGAATTCCTGGTTGAAAAGGGGTGAGTAATTCTCAAAATACAATCTGTCGCGTTTATAATTACGAAGAATCTGACTGGCAATGAAAGGTGTTTCAGACAGGCTGAAACGGTGACTTGCATTTTTCATAAGCGAAGCTTTTATTGATTAACCTAAGATACACAAAAAGGAAAACAAGCGTTTTGCTATTCAGCGGGAAGAAGATAATATTTGGAAATCAACAAGTTGAATTAGCTGAAATTTTGCGCATAAAAAGCATTTACCCAAGTTTTTATCGGTGAATTAGATTGCTCTAAATCAATTTAGCTAAGTCAAATGGAAACAATTTTACAAGCGGTTTTGTTCAGTTTTGTGAATGAAACCGCATTTGATCTGATTCTTAAAGTTATTTAAAAAAAAGGACTAATCAGAACTATTGCTGACCAAAATCGTTATAAAAGCTATAAAAATACAGCGAGATGAAAAAAGCATTTATTTGCCTGGTTGGATTATTTGCGGTAATCCATTCTGAATTAAAGAGTTCAACGATACAAAATACGAGTAAAACGATGAAAGATGCAGGATCAAAAACAGTAGTTTTTGCGGGAGGATGTTTCTGGTGTACTGAAGCAATTTTCGATGAATTGAAAGGGGTGAAAAAGGTGGTTTCGGGATATTCGGGTGGAAATGTCGCCAACCCTACTTATGATCAGGTTTGTACTGGCCGGACAGGTCATGCTGAATGTACACAGATTACTTACGATCCGACGCAGGTTACTTTTGCAGAACTGCTCGAAGTATTCTGGATGACCCATGACCCTACTACCTTAAACCGGCAGGGAGCCGACCATGGCACGCAATATCGTTCGGCAATATTTTATACCGATGAGGATCAAAAGCAGGAGGCTATCGCGTATAAGGCAAAGCTCGAAAAGGAGAAAATCTGGAACGACCCGATTGTAACCGAAATTACGAAATTCGAAAAGTTCTATCCTGCAGAAAATTACCACCAGGAATATTACCAAAACAATCCCAATCAGGGATATTGCCGCATCGTAATTACGCCTAAGATTGAGAAGTTTAAAAAGATTTTTGCCGATAAACTGAAATAGGCTGCCAGATGCCGGAAATTAATAGCTAATTAATAATCAATTCATTCACTGATCTTTTCGGGACGTAGTGAACACCATTTTCGTCGCGGTAATACCTGGTATCACCATCATCGCCAACGTTGGTAATTACCACTTTTTCAATAGGCTTTCCTAATGCAACCACGTCGATGATTTCGAAACGATCCGCGAGATTGAGAATTGCTGACAATAGCGGTTTATTGATTGCCCTGAGGATGCATCCACCCAAACCTTTCTCGGCTGCGCCGAGCAGAATATTTTGCATCGCAATTCCGTCATCACATAGAAAATGATCCGAAATTTCACGGTCGAGCATCACAATAATATAAGCTGAAGGGCGTTCTCCCTTTTCGGGACCTGGCCACTCTTTCAGATAACCGGCCCAGGTGAGTGTTGAGAAAATCTGTTCGTTCAAGTCACGTTCAGTGCTTAAAAAATACTTTAACGGCTGTGCGTTTCTGCCCGAAGCGGCATACCTGGCAAAACCAATCAACTCTTCAAGCATTTCACGATTGATTGTAAATTGCTCATCAAATCTTCTGTAGCTCCGGTTATTTTTTACTAAATCCTTAAAATCCATAACGTTTAATATTGAAGTTTTGAATTCTCTTTTGTAATCAAAGGAACAAATTTATGCGTAACTTTTATAAACCGCCACTATTTGTTAAGTTTGCATCCAAATACTAAAATTAGTCATCGGTCAAACTAACTGAATGGAGATTTTTCTTGTCCTTCTTGTGGGCTGTTTTTCAGGAATGATAACGGGCTTGACAGGAGCATCAGGTGTAATGGTTGTGGTCCCACTTATCACGATTTTATTTAAATTTCCAATTCACGAAGCAATTGGGACGAGCCTCGTTGTTGACGTACTAACCTCACTGATGATTTCGGCAACTTACTTCAAAAATGACAATATTGCCCTTAAAGCGGCAGGATGGGTGGCCATATCTTCAGTAACGATGGCACAGATTGGTGCCCGTTTCTCTGACAAAATTCCCGAACGCGGACTCGATTCCGGTTTTTCGTTCGTATTGGTTGTACTCGCTTTAATAATCTGGAGAACAGGAATTAAACGGGATAAAGTGCCGATGGTTCCATTCGATCTGTCCGATTATAAATCCCCCTTATGGCGTCTTGTTCTATCTGTTTTACTGGCTGGCGGAAGCGGTTTTCTAACCGGATTTATAGGTGCCGGCGGCGGAACGAATATTTTATTGATCCTGCTGTTTGTGAATAAGTTTCCGATGCATAAGGCCCTCGGAACCTCTATCCTGATCATGTCGTTTACTGCCTTATCGGGAGTTATCGGTCACGCGTCTTTTGGCAATGTAAATATTCTGACTGGAATTACACTGGCTTTTAGTGCGATACCAACAGGGATTTATTGCGCCCGGTTCACGAGCAGGATCAGCGAGAAATCGCTATCGCGCGTAATGAGCGGCGTTTATATCATCTTAGGGGTGGTGATGATGTTCATTAACTTGCGGAATTCATAAGTGATTTATGACCTTTAAGAATTATGATTTATGATTTATGATTTTAGATTTAAATCCTCATTCCTAAATCTTAAATCCTCAATCTTAGATCCTAAATCTCACTCCCAATCGATTTATGATTTATGATTAAGACGATTTTTAATTGTTTTGATGGATGAAACAAAAATCGCGGTTAATTCGTTGGCTTCTTGCTTTAGACTTAGGATTTTAGATTCTTGTTTTAGGATTTCTGATTCTTCAATCATCTCTAACCAAAACAATGTTTCGTCTGCCTCTTCTATTACAGTGCCAATTTTATTAATAAAATCCCGATCGCTTTTCGCTCTGCAGACAGCCCGGTAATTGGCGGCAACCGAAGTCGATGATCGAATTATTTGGTCTGGAAATGTCCATCCGACTCTATTATTCGGCAATAGTTCAACAAACCTGATAATTTCCAAAGCAAATTTCTTCGTTCTAATTTGTAGCTCTTTATTATCCATACTTTTAAATTTTAATTATTCCTAAACCCTAAACGATTCGTGACCTTTTATGATTCAACTGATTTCAATCATCATTCCTAAATCCTCATTCCTAAATCCTAAATCAAGTAAATGTGACTATCCTGTCTTTAATCAATGCAACATCCTGTTTGAGTTGGTTCAGTGTGTAAGCAAGATCAGCCGGTGAGACTTCGCCCGAAGGCAACTCTTCGCTGATGTAGTGGATAAACCGCCAGATTTCACGAATTTCAACAACGGCGAGTTCGTAGGGTTTATAAAGGGGATTTAGAGAGATCAGTCCGATTTTCCCCTCTTTTTCGATCCGGTTTTCTACAATCTTAAAGACAATCCCTTCGTCGAGGGTCAAAACAATACAGGCTTCACCGTTTTTCAGTGTGCTCCAGTCCTGAACAAATTCGCCGGTTACCCACGATCCGTCAGGAATGGGTAGCATCGAATCGCCGCTGATCTGGAAAGTGCGGTATTTTCGTTCGGGTGAAAGGAAAGGAAGCTGAAATACAGGAAGTTCACGTACAAATTCAGGATCGGCAAACCCGCGCATGTAGCCTGCTTTTGCTTTTTCGGGCACCAGTTCGATATTTTCGGTATTGGTGCTGTCAACCGTTGTGGTGAGCACGCGCAATTTAGACCCTTTTACAAACACATCGAACCCACTCTCCAACTGGCGCAGGTCACTTTCACGGAGCTTCGATAAATCAATCTTGATTAAAGTATCGATCGAGATTCCAAAATAGTCCGAATAGGCAATCAGTTGCTGGATACCTGGTTGCGCCACCCCGTTTTCGTAACCACTCAGCGTGGGACGCTTCATTTTCAGAGTGAAAGCAACTTCGTCCTGCGTTCGTCCACGCCGTTTCCGCATTAATTTAATATTCGAGTTGAAGTACATGGCAGTAGTTATAAATTATAAGTTATGAATGAGATGATAAAAGGGGCAATCACGCAGGATTGCCCGTACAGCAGCAAAGAAGGCAAATATTCGCAGGGAAAGAAATTTTCATGATGATACATTTTCTCATTTTCAAATCGTCGAATTATCTCATCGTCGAATTTTTCTGCTCTCCGCGTAACAATTTCCTGAAAATATGATTATATTATAACCGGATTAATGATTAAATACTAATCAAAAATAGTTCATTTTTCTGAAAAACAAAAGTTTTTAGCAAAAAAAAGTTCAGCCATGCAAGAGATCAGTCAGATATCGAACAAAACGGTCGTTCACTACGACCTCGACACTTTTTTTGTCTCGGTCGAACGACTGCAAAACAGCAAACTAATCGGGAAGCCGGTGATCATCGGTGGTACGTCTGACAGGGGAGTGGTGGCGAGTTGCAGCTACGAAACCCGGTTGTTTGGTGTCCGCTCGGGGATGCCCATGAAACTGGCCCGGCAACTTTGTCCCGAGTCTGTCCTTATCCGTGGCGACATGGAGAGTTACAGCCGTTATTCGGATGTTGTTACACAGATTATTGCAGAGCGGGCACCCGTTTACGAAAAAGCATCGATTGATGAGCATTACCTCGATATTACGGGGATGGACCGTTTTTTTGGCTGTATGAAATGGGCTCATGAACTACGTCATACGATTATAAAGGAGAGTGGTTTGCCTATTTCGTTTGGATTATCGGTGAATAAAACAGTTTCCAAAATTGCTACCAACGAAGCGAAGCCGAATGGTGAAAAGGAGGTGCCGCAATACAATATTCAGCCGTTTCTCGATCCGCTTTCGATCCGGAAAATCCCGATGATCGGCCCTAAGACTTATTACCTGCTTCGTTCGATGGGGATCGAAACTATTCATTCGCTGGCAGCTGTTCCGGGCGAAATGATGCAGCAGGTGCTTGGCGATAACGGGATGATGATATGGAAAAAGGCGCATGGGATTGACAATACGCCGGTTAAGCCTTATTCAGAACAAAAATCGATCAGTACTGAGCGCACCTTCGAGAAGGATACTACGGATGTGCTTTTTCTGGAACAACTGATTGTCAGTATGGCCGAAAAACTCGCCTTTCAGCTTCGAAAGCAACAGAAGATGACTTCGTGTGTCACGATAAAAATCAAGTATTCGAATTTCGATACCTTTAGTCAGCAACAGCGAATTCCTTACACACAGTTCGATCATACGCTGCTTGGGGTGGCCAAAGAACTTTTCCGGAAACTTTATCAACGGCGAATGCTGATCCGGCTGATTGGTGTCCGGTTTAGTTATCTGGTGAGTGGTACGCAGCAGCTTGACCTTTTTGAAGATACCTCCGAACGAGTGAATCTTTATACAAGTATGGATGGGATTCGGAAACGGTTTGGTACATCTGCGATTTATCGCGCTTCGGGATTGGCTGCTCACAAAACGATCGAAGAGATGAAAATGGTTCCGCTACAGATTCCTGCAGGAAAACTGGTAATTAAACGGGGGGTTTATTAATTTTTTAATGCAGAGATGCGATTATGTAGAGACGCGATTAATCGCATCTTTACGAATTTTATCATTTGTTCTATGTTGTTTACATGTCATTCTTATTATAGTTTACGTTACGGGACAATGAAGCCCGAAACATTGTTGCAGGAAGCGGTAAAAAATCACCTTCCTGTGGTTGTAATGGCTGATATCAACAACACTTCTGGAATAATTACTTTTGTGAAAGAAGCACTGGAACTGGGCATTAAGCCCATTGCCGGTATCGATTTCCGGAATGGTGACCGTCATCTCTACACCGCCATTGCCCGGAACAATGATGGTTTCCGCGAACTGAACGAATTTCTGAGCCTCCACCTGTTGAAAAAGAAGGCATTTCCGGTTGTCCCCGAACCTTTTAACCAGGCTTATGTCATTTACCCTTTCGGGGAGAAGGAGCTAACGGATCTGCGCGACAACGAATTTATCGGGGTTCAGCCGCAGGATATCAACCGGCTCCGCTATATCACGGCTAAAAAATATTTTCATAAATTAATTGTTTTTCAAACGGTTACATTCTCTGGGAAGCATGATTTCATCCTGCATAAGCACCTGCGCGCCATCCATCACAACACGTTGCTGAGTAAGATTACCCCGGAGCAGATGGGGAATGAGTCGGATATCTTCCGGACTTTCGATGATCTGCTTGTGGCGTTTGCCGATTTTCCGGAGATTCTTCAGACGACTAAAAAGCTGATCGAGGATTGTTCCATTACATTTGATTTCGCGGCAAGCAAGAATAAGAAGACCTATACCGAAAGTCTTTATGATGATAAACTTCTTCTTGAAAAGCTGGCGCTTGACGGATGGAAATACCGCTATGGTAACGATCCCGAAGCATTGAGGCGTGTGCGTTATGAACTGGAAATTATTGACAAACAGGGATTTTCGGCCTATTTCCTGATCACGTGGGACATTGTCCGTTATTCGATGAGTCGTGGGTTTTATCATGTGGGACGTGGTTCGGGAGCCAATTCAATTGTTGCTTATTGCCTGAAAATAACCGATGTAGATCCGATCGAGCTCAATCTCTATTTTGAGCGCTTTCTGAATCCCAAACGGAGTTCGCCACCCGATTTTGACATCGATTTTTCGTGGCGCAACCGTGACGATATTCATGAATATATTTTTAAACGGTACGGAACCAAAAATACGGCGCTTCTTGGGGCAATGAATACCTTCAAGGGAAAGTCGATCGTGCGCGAACTGGGAAAGGTATATGGACTACCGAAAGCGGAGATCGACATGCTGGCAGAGGATCCGGTTGCTGAGATTGAGGGGAGTGAGCTGTACAAGCAGATTTTCGCGGTGGGTGCATTGATGGAAGATTTTCCCAATCTACGTACCATTCATGCAGGTGGTGTGATGATTTCGGAGGAACCAATTACCTGTTATACGGCACTTGATCTTCCGCCTAAGGGGTTTCCGACGACCCAATGGGATATGTATGTCGCTGAAGATTTTAGATTTGATAAACTTGATATTCTGAGTCAGCGCGGTATCGGCCATATCAATGATAGCGTCGAAATCATTCGGCAAAACCGGCAGGTGAAGATTGATATTCATCGGGTACAAGGGCTAAAAGATGATCCGCAGGTGAAACACCAGTTGAAAGTGGGGGAGACGATCGGCTGTTTTTACATTGAGAGTCCGGCCATGCGTGGTTTGCTCAAGAAACTGCATTGCGACAACTATATCTCGTTGGTTGCCGCCAGTTCGATTATCCGGCCCGGGGTTGCCAAAAGCGGGATGATGCGTGAGTACATCAACCGGTTTCACCATCCTGAGAGTTTTACCTACCTCCACCCGGTTATGAAGGAGCAGTTGGAAGAAACCTACGGTGTGATGGTTTTTCAGGAGGATGTACTTAAAGTGTGTCACCATTTTGCCGGACTCGATCTGGCTGATGCCGATGTGTTACGTCGGGCCATGAGTGGAAAATTCCGTTCGAAGAGCGAATTTCAGCGGATCATTGACCGGTTTTTTGAGAATTGCCGCATGTTGGGGCGCCCCGATGAGACTGCAAAGGAAGTTTGGCGGCAGATCGAGAGTTTTGCCGGGTATTCCTTTTCAAAAGCCCATTCAGCTTCGTACGCGGTAGAGAGTTTTCAGAGCCTTTACCTGAAAGCCCATTATCCGCTTGAGTTTATGGTGGCGGTGATTAATAATTTTGGCGGATTCTATCGTACCTGGGTGTATGTGAACGAAGCCCGGCGGTGTGGCGGTCGTATTGAACTGCCCTGTGTCAATAAAAGCCTCGAAGAAACAACGATTTATGATGACCAAATTTACCTTGGATTTAATTTGGTAGCCAATCTTGAACACGATTTTCAATGTGAGTTGGTGAGTGAACGAATGCGTGGCGGTGAATTCCGGTCGCTCGAAGATTTTTTGCACCGCGTTTCGATCGGAATAGAACATCTTGTGCTGTTGATCCGGCTGGGTTCATTTCGGTTTATCGGCAAACCGAAAATGCAATTGTTGTGGGAAGCTCATATGTTGCTAAGTAAGCACGTTAAAAGCATCCCAAACAGGTTATTTGATATTCCATCTAAAAAATGGGAATTGCCGGGTATGGAACAGTCGCGGGTTGAGGCAGCCTATGACGAAATTGAACTGCTTGGCTTTCCGGTGACAATGTCGTGGTTCGATTTGTTGCAAACCAGTTTTAGGGGCGAAGTTATGGCAAATGATCTGACCAGTCACATCGGAAAAACGGTGCGTATGGTAGGACTACTCGTAACGATTAAATACGTGAGCACTTCGAAGCGCGAACTGATGCATTTCGGCAGTTTTCTGGATCTTTCCGGTGAATTCTTCGAGACGGTTCACTTTCCGCAGAGCCTGAAAAACTGGCCATTTGCCGGACATGGTGTGTACCTGATCCTTGGAAAAGTGGTTGCTGAATTTGGGCACCCATCTATAGAGGTCGAGAAACTGGCCAAACTGCCCGTGAAAGGTGATCCGAGGAGATAGGGAGCGAATTATAAGTTTGTAATTCTGGTGCGTACCGAACGTGATACGAACATGATACGACCATGATACTAGCGAGATACGAGCAAGGTCCAGCTGAGTTGTAATCAGATTTGATTTTTTTGTCTCATTTCGCCTCTAAACCATGCACCAGGCACATTGAGCAAGTTGCCTGCTACCAGTTGCCAGCTGTTATTTTGCAATCTTCCTCACCCTTACCGCAAAAGCTTCTGCCGGGTTTTTTACAATGATTTGGTCAATCTCTTTTTTAGTTATGCCTTCATTCATCACATAAGGAATCAGCAAATTGAAAAGGGAAGTGTATGGTCGAATTTCTCCACCATTTGGCTTTCCTGGCTGGTACCAACCGGCATCGTGAGAGAGCAAAACACGGTTAAGCTGGCGCGTGGATTTCATATAGTGCAATAAATCATTAAACCGGGTGATGGTAACCATTTCTTCGCGGATACCATCGAAAGCGACCCAGCAGCCCATCTTAGAGATTGTCAGGATGTTTTCCTTTGAGGATTCTACCATGGCATGTGTCCAGATAAATGCTGAAGGATCGACACCATACTGTTTCAGAATCTGCAGTTGGGCCAAAGCTGCTGAGGCACGTCCGGTATGCGACATAATGGTAAGTCCTGTTTCCAGATGAGTAAGACATGCTGCTGCAACCAATTTTTTATCAATTTCAGAAAAATCAGAATCGTTAATCCCAATTTTAATAAAACCCGGTTTAATCCCGGTGTTTCCAATACCGTTTTTGGCTTCTCCAATCCAAATCTGAGCAATCTCTTCCGGACTCATATCGTTGATTTTCTTAGGGATGTGCCTCCTATTGTCAGCTGCATACCAACCGGTATTGGTGAGAATGTTAATCCCCGTTTTTCGGGATAATTCTGCCAGCAGTTGGGGATCTCTGCCCAGAAATTCCGGAGTACAATCAACAAAAGTGTTGACTTTGTGTGATTTCAGCTCTTCAAGATAGGGTAATACCTTTATGATTACAGAGTTTTTATTGTAGCGGTTCGGAGTTATTGAATCGATCATCGCAAAATCGACCAGCACATGTTCATGCGTGAGCGTTATACCCATTTTTGATGCGGGTATTTCACCGGTAACTGTAATTACTTTTAAATCATTATTCTGACATGATGTTGCGAAAAATAATGACGCCAATAAAAGATAAGCATTTAGATTTTTAATCTGTGAAAGTCGCATTGTGTTCGTTTAAAATTTATCTGACGAAGATAATTAAACTTATTTAGTCGTCGTAAGTAAGTGTAAAAACGGTGACAATTAAATCATCAGGTTAAGATTGAAATTAAATCTCGTTTTTATTCCCCTGGTTAATGAGAATTTCACCGTCATCGATTTTACCAGTCGCTATTTCGCAATCTTTCTTACCCTAACCCCAAATGCTTCAGCCGGGTTTTTTACGATCATTTGGTCAAGTTCTTCCCTTGTAAAACCTTCACTCATTAAAAGCAGCGAGAATGAACTGAAAAGATCAGAATAGGGGTGAAATTCTCCTCCATTAGGTTTCCCAGGCTGATACCAACCCGCATCCTGAGAGAGCAATATGCGGTTAAGCTGACGTGTTGATTTTAAATTTTGTAATAATCGCTCAATCTGGATCTGAGACAGCATATCATTTTGAATTCCATCGAGAGCGACCCATGCACCCATTTGTGCGATAGCGAGGATTTTTTTGCTTTTTGGTTCTTCCATGGCGTGTGACCATATAAATGCCGAAGGATCGATGCCATACTTTTTCAGAATGGTAAGTTGATCCATCGCAGCTTGCGCAGGCCCCGTAAACGACATGATTGTAAGCCCGGTCTCTAAATGAGTCAGGCATGCTGCTGCAACCAGTTTTTTGTCTGTTTCGGACAATTGAATCTTGTTAAGTCCTATTTTTATAAACCCTGGTTTTATTCCTGTGTTTCCAATTCCGTTTTTTGCCTCATCTATCCAGACCGCAGCGATCTCTTCCGGGCTCATATCTTTAAACTCTTTTGGCAGGTGTTTTTCATCATCAGTAGCATACCAGCCTGTATTCGTAAGAATATTAATTCCTGTTTTGCGCGACAATTCAGCCATCAATTGAGGATCGCGACCCAAAAATTCAGGAGTGCCATCCACAAAAGTTTTGACTTTGTATTGCTTAAGCTCCTCAAAATAAGGTAATACTTTTGCGATTACAGAATCTTTGTTGTAATGGTTCATGCCGACAGAATCAATTGATGCAAAATCAACCAACACATGTTCGTTCGGAAGTGTCACTCCCATCTTTGAAACCGGTATCTCGCCGGTAACTGTAATTATCTTCAATTCGTTATTCCGGCATGAAGTTGTCGATAATAAAGTGAAAAGAAATAGAAATCCAATTGCGGAGCTAAATAGTGAAGGTTTCATCGGTGGATTATTATTTTTTGCGAAGATAATAAGATTATTGAGCAGGACTAAAAAAGTTTTAGTCAGGAAGTATATTAATGGCGATACATAAATTAAGGAATATTTACAAAAAAAGTATAGTAATAGTATAACATTTTCTTAACAATATTGTTAATTAAATTGAATAATCCGGACTTTGTGAATTCTGCATTATTTTTAATGTTAATAAATTGTAAAAAAAAATATTAGATAGTGTTGTATTTGATTTAATTTATTTCTAAAATTGCATCACCAAACACAAATGTAAATATTACAGTTTTAATTAATAGATTTTCGTATAATTCTTTATCGTTTTTGAGAAATTAATAGTATTGGTTCTCACACTAATAGTATTATAAAAAATGTTAAAAAATGGTACGTAGTGTTAAAATCTTTAGCTGATATACTATTCAGAAAATTTTAAACAACTCATATTCAGATAGTCAAATACGCGTTCTTATCTATTTTATTTACTAATCTTAAAGTGTATGTATTTATGAAACAAAAAAATCTGATTTTTCTGCCTAAAGGTAATTGGACCAGGATGTTACTATCTCTGGTTCTTCTTATGGTATTGATGACTGGGATGGCTTTTGCTCAGCAGAAGACTGTAACAGGGAAAGTAGTTGACGAGAGTGGAGCTTCTATTCCGGGAGTTTCAGTTTTAGTAAAAGGAACTACTGTTGGAACAGTTACTGACATTGATGGGAAGTACAACCTTAGTGTCCCTTCTAAAGGAGACGCTCTTAGTTTTGGATTTGTTGGGATGATTTCACAAGATGTGCCAATTGGTCAGAAAACTGTGATCGATGTTACATTAAAAACTGAAGTTGTTGGTGTAGATGAAGTTGTAGTGGTTGGTTATGGTACTCGTAAGAAAGAGGAGATAACCGGATCTATTTCAACTATTTCTGACAAACAGCTGAAAACTTCTACTGCACCAAGTGTGGTAAGTCGTATGCAAGGTCAGGTATCAGGTATAACGGTAACCTCCAGCAACGTTCCTGGTGGTGAGGCTACTATTCGTATCCATGGTATCGGTACAGTTAACGATCCGAATCCTTTGTATGTGATCGACGGTGTACCAGTAGGCCCGGGGAATAATGTCAACCCCAATGATATTGAGTCAATGTCTATTTTGAAAGATGCTTCTTCTGCTGCTATTTATGGTAGCCGTGGTGCGAATGGTGTAATTTTGATCACGACCAAACACGGACGCGAAAATCAGGAACCATCTATAACCTTATCTGTCCGTACAGGTTTTTCACAAGCTACTAACCAGTACGACATGTTGAATACCAGTCAATACGGTGAAGCAGTATGGTTACAGGCTAAAAACCTGGGCAATGCACCCAATTCTCAGCAATATGGCAAGGGAAGTTCTCCAAAAATTCCCGATTATGTACTTCCTGCAGGAACAATGGAAGGCGATCCTTCTGTAGCACCAGCATTGTACAATTATCCTGATTACCAGATTTATAAAGCCAATAAACAAGGTACAAACTGGTATGATGAAATCTATCGTACAGGTATTGTTCAGGAATATGATCTTTCAGTTTCAGGTGGTGGAAAAAAATCTACCTATTCCTTATCAGGTAATTATCTTGACGAACAAGGGTTTCTTATCAATACAGGATTCAAGCGTTACAATTTCCGCGTAAATGCTGAAACCAAGTTTAGTAACTGGCTTAAGGTTGGACAATCAATTCAGGCCATTTACATCAATCAGAAAGGTGACTTCGGTAACAATGGTGAAGGTAATGCTATATCGATGGCTTATCGTATGCAGCCAATCGTACCTGTATATGATATCCAAGGTAATTTTGCCGGAACAAGGGCTCCTGGTACTGGTAATGCTGCCAACCCGGTTGCACAACTGGATCATGCAAAAAATAATGATGGAAAATGGTTTCGCGCACTCGGTAATGTTTTCGGTGAAGCTACACTCATGAAAGGGTTAACATTTAAAAGTTTGTTTGGATATAACGTAGGTCAGTGGAATGCCAAAACTTATACCTTACCAACAAACGAAAATGCAGAACCTAATAAAGTTGCCGGCCTGACTGTTGATTCAAACTATTCAATCTTATGGAATTGGTCTAATACTGTTAATTACAATTTGACAATTAAAGACATTCATAAGATCAACGTTGTTCTTGGAACAGAAGCTGTTCAGAGCAATTACCAGTGGATGAGTGCAGGACGTAGCCAGTACTTTGCACAGACTCCTGACTATATGCAACTTACTTCCGGAGAACTTAACAAAGTCAACGATGGAAACGGATCTTCATGGGCTTTATTCTCTCAGTTCGGTCGTGCCAATTACGACCTCATGGGGAAATATTATCTTGAAGCTACCGCACGTCGCGATGGTTCTTCCCGATTTGGTAAAGCCAATCGTTATGGAATTTTCCCGGCAGCTTCGGGCGCATGGGAAGTCAGTAAGGAAGGCTTTATGTCGGGTACAAAGGGTTGGTTAGATATGCTTAAAGTGAGAGCAGGTTGGGGTAAGTCTGGTAACGACCAGATTGGAGAATATAATATGTACTCTACCTTTGGTACAAATGGTTATACTGCTGCTTATAATTTAAATGGAACTACGGGTTCCGCTCTTGCAGGTTTTGAACCTTCAACAAAAGGTAACCCCGATGTAGCATGGGAGACAACCCAAACCGTCAATGTTGGACTTAATGCAAATATGCTTGACAGAAAACTCACTTTATCAGTTGATGTATGGCAACGGAATACCTCTGATATGCTTTACCGTTTAAGTGTTCCTCAGGTAATGGGTATTGCAACTCCTCCTTATGTAAACATCGGTAAGATGAAAAATACCGGTGTTGATGTTGAACTTGGATACCACAATACCTTAGCTGCCGGTAAATTTACCTACGCTATTAATGCAACCTGGTCGCATTACAAAAACACGGTAGAATCACTTTCCAACAATTTAAAAGAGGTGGTTGGTTATTCTCTTCGTCAGGTAGAATATACCCGCGCAACAACTGGGCAGGCGTATCCGATGTTCTATGGTTTGATCGCGGATGGTATTATCCAGACAGATGCCGAAGCTGCAGCTGCTCCTCAATTTGACTCTTATACCACAAAAGGTCACTTCAAATACAGAGACTTAAATGGCGATGGTAAAATTACTCTCGACAAAGACAGGACTTTTATCGGCGACCCTCATCCTAAGTTTACAGGAGGTTTAAATATTGATCTTGGATATGCCAACTTCGATTTGAATATGTTCTTTTATGGAAGTTATGGCAACGACATGATCAACTATGTCAGCCGTTGGATCGACTATGGTCAATTCGTAGGAGGATTAAGCAGGGATGCTCTTTATAGTACCTGGACTCCAACCAATACTTCTGCAAGGTTACCTATGCTTGATGGCGCAGCACACTCTCAGGAAGCTTCCACCGCCTTTATTGAAGATGGTTCTTATTTGAGAATGAAGACGTTGAGATTAGGTTATACTGTACCTCAATCTGTTCTTGATAAGGTTAAAATGAAAAGCCTTCGTGTATATCTTCAGGCAACTAACCTGTTTACATTAACCAAGTATAAGGGTCTCGATCCGGAACTTGATTCATCAGGTATGAATATGGGAGTTGATCAGGGTTCTTGGCCAACACCTCGGCAGATTACAATTGGTTTAACCCTGGGTTTGTAATCTAATATGAATATTATTAATTTTTTAAAAAAAAATGATATGAAAAAAATATCAATTATAGTGGCTACCTGCTTTTTAATGGCCCTTTCATATTCTTGCGCAGATTCATTTTTGGATAAAAAGCCGCTTGGATCGACTTCCGAAGATGTATTCTACAGCGAAAAGGGCGTTAATGCTTTGTTGACCGGAGCTTATAGCATGGTCAAAGGGTCTGCTTTATGGACTGTCAGCTGGGGTGCATCTATCACAAACTGGACCTACGGCTCAGTAGCATCTGATGATGCGGGCAAGGGTTCATATATTGGCGACCAGATTCCAATCAATGAGATCGAACGTTGGGAAGTTTCGACAACCAACAATTATCCAGCTGATAAATGGGTATTGAATATTGGAATGGGTGTAAACCGTTGTAATATTGTATTGAACGTAATTGCCAAGACTCCGACTCTTTCGGCTGCCACAGCTACTGAATTAAAGGCTGAAGCACGTTTTCTGAGGGGTTTATATTATTTCGAATCATGGTTGGTTTTTGGTGACAAAGTTCCGCTTATCCCTGAAGATAAGGTTGATGTTGCCAAGGATATATCTAATGATAATGCACCTGGTGTTGTGTTAAAATTCATCATTGATGACCTGACATTTGCTGCTGCAAACCTTCCTGCAAAGCAATCACAACCGGGGCGTGCAACCAAATGGGCTGCAAAAGCGCTGGCTGCCAGGGCTTATTTACAAGTTCTCGATTATGCATCAGCCAAACCTTTGCTTGATGAAATCATTGCCAGTGGTCAATTCTCACTTGCTCCCAATTTCTTTGACAACTTCCGCATTGCGAAAAATAACAATGTAGAAGGGATTTTTGAAATCCAAAGGAATGTCAATGACATTAACGAATCTTTAAATGGTGAAATGGGTATTGGATTAAATGCACCTTATGCACCTGAATTAGGTATGTGCTGCGGCTTCCACCAGCCAACACAAAACCTTGCAAATGCTTTCAAAGTTGATGCAAACGGTTTACCAATGTTTGACACCTTCAATGATACAGATTTAAAGAATGACGCCGGAATTGCTTCAACAGATGAATTTATTCCTGCAACAGACTTGTTGGATCCACGTATTGACTTTACAATGGGCCGCAGAGGACTTCCTTACATGGACTGGGGTATCAATCGTGGTATGGACTGGATTCGCGACCAGGCATGGGGTGGACCTTATGTAACTGTTGAGAAAACTTTCTTCTACAAATCTGAACGTAATAGCTTGTCAACTACAACTGGTTGGCAGACAGGTATCAATGCAAACAATTTCCGTTACCTCCGTTTTGGGCATATCCTGTTGTGGAGAGCTGAAATTGCTGCTTCTGAAGGCGATCTGGCTACGGCACTAAAATATGTCAATCAAATTCGTGTCAGGGCTGGTAACGAAGTTGTTATGGGTAAAGTAAATACCTATAAACTGCCTATCAGTGTCAACACTGGTGATACATGGAAAGCGCTTGTAGATTTTACCAAACCTGCTGCCAATTATAAAGTTGGGACTTATGCAGCTTTTGCCGATAAAAATGCAGCGATGAAAGCAGTTCAGTGGGAACAACGACTTGAATTTGCAACTGAAGGTATGCGCTTTTTCGATCTGAGACGTTGGGATAAACTTCCTGCAGGTCTTAGGGTTGATATGAAAGCAACATTGGAAGCCTTTGCTCTTGCAGATAGAAGAATAAGACCAGACGTAATGAAAGGTGCTTCGTTTGATGAAAAGGATAAATATCAGCCAGTTCCTCAAACGCAAATGGATCTTCAGCCAGGTGTTTTAAAACAAAATACTGGTTACTAGGAATTAATTAATACGTTTTAAATAGAGAAGAGGTTGTCCAAATGGGCAGCCTCTTTTTTGTGGTGTAGAATGTAATTCACAATCCAGTTTATTTGATCGTTGGATAATATTTTTTGGGGAAATTAATATGCATTGACAGCCTGTATTTTGTGGTTGAAAATAGTTTTGTGGTTATCACCGATTTGCCAATTACAATTCTGTCATTTGATTGACGTAAATTTTGGCCAATGGATATGTAAACGACTAATGGGTATTACAAGAAATTCTTATCCAGGTATTCCTGAAATTTGTCTTTGTACTGATCGCTCACGGGAATGTAAACTTTTCCGAAGATAATACGGCTGCGTTCAATTGTTTCGATTTTGTCGAGGTTAACTATAAACGAACGGTGTACACGCATAAATTTCTCTTCCGGTAATTTTTGTTCAAGCGATTTAATCGAATTGAGTGACAAAACTGGTTTGTCTTCTCCCGATACGTAAACCTTGATATAATCCTTTAATCCTTCTATGTAAAGAATATCATTAAAGTTGATGCGCCGGATTTTATACTCCGATTTCAAAAACAAAAACTGGTTATTCGCCTCAATAGAAGGTAATGCACTTGCCTCGAGTTCTACCTGTTTGCGCGCCTTGCCGGCTGCCTTCAGAAATTCTTCATAGCTAAAGGGTTTTAACAAATAGTCGATCGCGTTGAGTTTAAAACCTTCGAGTGCATACTTCTCATAAGCTGTCGTAAAGATAATTTTGGGTGCATCCTCCAGGCTTCGGGCAAACTCAATCCCTGTCAAATCGGGCATCTGAATGTCAACAAATATCAGATCAGCTGATTGAGATGAAAGAAAATCGATGGCATCAAGCGGGTTATCGAATGACCCCACCAATTCCAGAAACGGTGTTTTGCTTACATAATCGCTCACCAACCGGAGGGCAAGCGGTTCGTCGTCGATGGCGATAGTTCTTAGCTTCATACCTGTAGTTTCTTTTTTTGAATGAAAAGTTCAACGTGAAAAATCGCCTCGTCCTGTATGATTTTCAATTCATGATTGTCAGGGAACAGGAGCACTAATCGTTTTCGCACATTTTCGAGACCGATGCCCGAATGCTGGAGATCGCCGGACTGACTGCTTTTGCCCATACTATTTTCTGAAATAAAGCTGATTTGATCATTCTCTATTTTCATACTGATATTAATGAATGACCGATCGCGGGAATTGATTCCATGCTTAAAAGCATTTTCGATAAACGGGACGAATAGGAGCGGGGGAAACGAAAAGTCGGAAAACTCTTTCGGAAAATCGATCTGCAATTCAACCCTGGGACTTAAGCGTAATTTCATCAGGTCGATGTAGTTGTTCATAAAGTCGATCTCTTTGCTGATCATTGTCTCACCGTGTTCTGATTCGTAAAGCAGGTACCGCATTAACTTCGATAGTTTTAACACCGAATCCTGGGCTGTCGGGCCATCGATACCTATAAGTGAGTAGATGTTATTCAGCGTATTAAAGAAAAAGTGAGGACTGATCTGGTTTTTGAGAAATGCCAGTTCTGAGTTGAGCTTTTCTTTTTCAAGTTCCTTTTGCTTTTTTTCGGTTTGGTTCAATTTTTCCATTACTCCAAGCCCAATTGCAAAGCCAGAAACCAAGACAGATGAAATGAAATGATTAAAAAACCCAAATGCTTTCATCGGCGGACGGAAATTTTCATCTTTGCCTGTCACACTTTTCATCGCTTCACGGAATTTTTCATCCTGGATTGGATCAAAAAGGTAAGACTCTTCGATGAAATTCGTGATGTAGTGTGTCGCAAGGATTAATCCGATTACGATGATTACATAGGTTAATTTTTTATCCTGAAGGAAAAATCCAGGGACAAGCCACAGGTAACCAAGATAAAATATGATTGCTGCAGAAAATGTGTGAAGATAAAACTCGTAAAGCCTGTGCAAATTGCCACCTCCAAAAGCGTAGTTGAGGTAAAGGGGGATAATTATGACGATAATCCAGGCAATTACATGGAGTATTAACTTTATCTTCTTGTCGGATATTGATATGGATTTGAACATATGGTTGACATTTTTCTCAAAGATAATTATTTCAAAGATTAATGCTTTAAGTTAAAGCAGGAGCCGGGTTTATTCGAATTCTTATATTGTTGATGGCACCTTTGATGATGATTGTAAGCGCCAAAAATCCAATGAAGACTCTCTTCCAACCCCGGTTTTCTTTATCAAGTTTATCTAGTCTTAAATTTTCACAAGTTTCTAAAGTTGAAAGTGTTTTAAACGATGCATTTGTCGTTCTCAAAGTTGGGTTCATCGTCTCTAACTTTGATTTTGCCATTTTCAACTTTGAATTTGCCATCTACAACTTTGAATCTGCCATTTTCAACTTTGAATCTGCCATCTACAACTTTGAATTTGCCATTTTCAACTTTGAATTTGCCATTTTCAACTTTGAATCTGCCATCTTCAACATTGAATTGGCGTCTCCAACTTTGAATTTGCCATTTTCAACGTTGGATTTGCCATCTCCATTATTAGATTTGCTGAATTATGGGTTCTGCATATCATTAATGGATCCGGCATTTCCGACTTCTACTTATTTACTAATCTACTAACTATTCGTAACGTAATGCATCGATAGGATTCAGGCTGGCCGCTTTGCGTGCAGGATACCATCCGAAAAAAATACCGATGGCTGAGCAAACCAGGAACGACATAATTACAGAAAGGGTTGTAATTACCACCGGCCAGCTCATGATTGACGCCATAATCTGTGTCGCCACAATTCCCAGCGAAATTCCGATAACTCCTCCAAAAACGCTTAACAGGATTGATTCGATAAGGAATTGAAGCAGGATATCGTTTCCACGTCCGCCAACCGAAAGGCGAAGACCAATTTCACGTGTACGCTCGGTTACCGATACATACATGATATTCATAATTCCGATTCCGCCCACAAGCAGCGATATTCCTGAAATGGCCCCCAGTAAAATGGTCATGATGTTGCTGATGGAACTAAACATTTGCACCATTTCGGATTGCGATCTGACCTGAAAATCATTCACATCGCCTGTTTTTAGTTTGTGGCTAAGTCGTAGCGATGCAGTGATTTGTTCAATGGCTGCTTCATTCTGGCTTTCACTTGCTGCCGATGCTGCAATACTCTGTATATGGGTGATTGCCAGAATACGCTTTTGAACAGTGGTATAAGGAGCCATAACCAGGTCGTCCTGATCTTGTCCCATCCCGTTTTCACCTTTTTCACCCAAAATACCAATAATCAGAAGTGGAATATTTTTAAAACGGATGGATTGTCCGATGGGATCAGCTTTCCCAAATAAATTTTCAACGACCGTTTGACCAACAAGACATACCTTTGCATATGTTTGAATTTCGGTTTCGGTGAAAGTACGTCCCCTGCCAATCGTATATTTTTTAATGTTGAAATACTTATTGTTGACGCCGTATAATGAAGTCGGCCAGTTTTGATTGCCTAAAACTGCTTGTCCGCTCGAGCGCACTTCGGGAGAAACGTCGCTGATGGCAGGACAATTTTTTTCAATCGCCTCCACATCGCTAAGCTTCATGCTTTGTGCATCGCTGTTACCCATCCGCACACCACCTTTTTGTTCGGCTCCCGGCATCGCAAAAATCAGGTTGGTTCCCATACTCGACATTGTATCCTGAATGCTTTTTTTCGAACCTTGTCCGATAGCCAGCATCACGATCACAGAAGCGACCCCGATGATGATTCCCAACATGGTTAGGAAGGCCCTGAATTTGTTTCTTTTCAGCGCGTTCAAGGCTATTTTTATTGAATTTAAATAATTCATGATTTGTGATTTATAGGGTTAAACGGATTCTTCTATCGGAAGCGTTTTCAGTAGCTCTACGGCATTGTTCCGGTTAGTTACCAATTCTTCACGGATAATGTGTCCATCGCGGAAAACGATCTGGCGTGTCATAAACTTTGCAATATCAGCTTCGTGTGTTACGAATACAATGGTTTTTCCTTTTTGGTTCAAATCCTGAAGTAAAGCCATAATTTCAAAAGATGTACGCGTATCGAGGTTACCGGTAGCTTCGTCAGCCAGAATTACAACCGGATCGTTGACCAGTGAGCGGGCGATTGCCACACGTTGCTGTTGTCCGCCTGACAATTGATTTGGCATGTGGTGCATACGATCTGCTAGTCCTACTGCTTCGAGAGCTGCTTCGGCTCGTTCGCGACGTTCTTTTGATCTGATCTTCGAGTTGTAGAACAGCGGAAGCTCAACGTTTTCGAGTGCTGTGGTTCTCGACAGAAGGTTGTATGACTGAAAGACAAACCCTAACTTGATGTTGCGCAAATTTGCAAGTTCGTTTTTCGAAAGTTCTCCCATGCTGATTCCATCCAGGAAGTAAGAACCGGAGGTAGGTTTATCAAGGCAACCCAGGATGTTCAGCATTGTCGATTTTCCTGAACCGCTGGTTCCCATAATCGCCACAAATTCACCTTCTTTGATTTCGAGGTCAACGCCTCTCAGCGCATGAACTGTGATTTCACCAACGTAGAAATCCTTTTTCAGTGCCTTAACCTCTATTATTGCTTTTTTCATCGGTGTATATATTTTTAAATTTTCAGATGGAACTCGCCATGAAAATTATCCTGCTGTGTACAATAATTTTCGCCATGGCTCGTTTCATGGTTGTGGTGGTTGTTGTTGCGATGTCTTTGTAGTGGTGGTTGTCTTACGGTTACTTCCCGGTCTGGTCGGCATGAAAGGGCTTTTGGTAGCCGATGCAGCTTTAAGACTGCTGCTTGTGCCTGTACTCATCGAGGTAACTACCTCATCACCTTCGTTTAATCCGGACAACAGTTCATAATGAATTTCATCTGTAACACCAACTTTAACTATTTGAGGATGAACTATCAAACCATTTTTTACCCAAACTGTTTTCACACTGTCGTTTTGCTTATTTTTCGACACTCCTTCATTAATTTGCGGTGTTGATGGACCATTGCCAGGTATACTTTGGTTATACGTTTCCATTGCTGCCTGATCTGGTGTAAATTGGACGGCTTTTGACGGAACAACTAATATGTCTTTTCGTTCTGTTACAAAGAAAGATGCATTGGCGGTCATTCCTGGCATCAAAATTTTATCGGGGTTCGGTGCATTGATAACTACTGTATAGGTGATTACATTTGCCGATGCAACCGGTTTCAGCCTTATCTCGGTTACCTCTCCTGCGAATTTCTTCAACGGATATGCATCAACTGTAAATTCAACCCTTTGTCCGTTACTAATCTTACCGATATCAGCCTCATCAACTTTAGCTTCAACACGCATTTGGGTAAGGTCGTTGGCAATCGTGAAAAGGGTAGGTGTACTGAAACTTGCCGCAACAGTTTGCCCTTCATCAACTGCCCTTTCAATAATGATACCGTCGATGGGCGAATAAATCCTTGCGTACGACAGGTTAATCCTTGATCTGTCGTATACTGATTTTACATTGTTCAATGTAGCGACTGCTTTGTTATAGTTGTATTCTGCAAGGTCAAAATCTGATTGTGCAATCAGTTTCTTTTCTGCCAATACCTTATATCGTTCATAAGTTGCTTTTTGGTATTTGACCTCAGCTTCCGACTGATCGACACTTGCCTTACTTTGTTCAAGCTGTGTCAGAAGTGGCGTTTCATCTAACTGTGCCAATAGCTGACCTTTTTTAACCTGCGAATTGAAGTCAACAAGGATTTTCTCGATAACACCTGAAACCTGTGTTCCAACTTCGACCGTTTTAATAGCTTCAAGAGTACCAGTAGCTGTAACAGTATTGCTGATGGTTCCTTTTCCAATTTTCGTTGTTTCGAACGAAATTGTTTTTTCCGTGCCTGCGAACGATTTGTAAACGAAGAAGCCAATAGCGACCAGGACTACTGCTGATCCGATGTATAAAAGATTCTTTTTCATGATAATATAATTTTTTTTTGTATTTCTTAGTTTTTCTATTTGTAAAGTCTAAAGTGTCAGCGGAACTCCTTTGTAGAAATCAAGCACTTTATAACTGAAGATAAGGTTGAATTTTGATTGAAGTAATTTACTTTCAGAGGTGATTAGGCTGGTTTTCTGAACCAGAAAATCAACAGAATTAAGCAATCCGACTTTGAATTTCTCGTTTGTCACATCGTACGATTCCTTTGATGATTGGTTTTGTTCGAGACTGGCGGTATATTGACTCTTGGCCGATGCCACATTTACACAGGCCTGCTCGATTTCTTTGCGAAGTTGATTTTTTGTATTGACCACATCGAGCTCGGCATTGGTTACTGCAATAGTGGCAATTCCAACATTCGTTTTCACCTGTTTCTTCTGGAAAATTGGTATTGAAAGTGTAAGTCCAACCGAAGGATTTACTTTATCATTTAACTGAGTGGTATAACCGGAACCCGAATTAAGGCTTGAATAACCTGTTGATAATCCGGCATTCGCCGAAATAATTGGCATATAATCAGCTTTGGCAATTTTCACATTGAGAGCGGTGCTTTCTTTGGTCAGTTCAATATTCTTTATTTCAGGTTTTATCCCTAGAGCAAGATTGTAAATTTCCTGGGCATCGGGCTGAACAAATTCTACCAATAAGCTTTCGAGATTGGGAGAACTGATAGCAAAATTGGGATCGACCGGCAATTCCATTAATTGTTCCAGCGTAACGTTATCAATTGCTAACTGGCTTTGAGCAGTTGCAAGGGTTGATTTCTCAGTCGACAGTTCAGACTTGATCTGTAAATAATCTGACGATGCAATGACACCCAGATCCATGCGCTCCTTGGCCAAAGCCAGCTGCTCGGTGGTCGATTCGATTTGTTTTTCGGCATTTTTTACGTTCTCGTATGAGTACAGCACCTGCAAATAAGCGTTAAGAATATTTAGGCCAACCGATTCTTTTACCGACTCAGAATAATACTTACTACTTTGAAGGTTAATTTCGGCCTGTTTAATCCGGGTGTTGAGCTTATCGCCATTATACAGCGAAACATTGGTGTTGACCCCATAGTTGGTACTATTCGAACCGTTGCTGCTCCCGTACTGACCTGTTGCAGAATCGAATCCTTTGTACCAGTTGAAATTTTCGCTGACTGATGCATTCAACGAAGGTAAGCGGTTGGATTTTGCCTGATTGGAATAAAGCTGATCCTGATCGCTTGTCAGGTTTGACTTTTTAACCTGGATGTTTTTGTCCAATGCATAGTTGATACATTCCTCCAGTTTCCAGGTTTTGTTCTGCGCCTGTCCGTCAATCCCGGAGAAGACCATCAGAAGGCAGGCCATCAATAAACTTGTTTGAATTGTTTTCATAGTTCTATTGCTATTTTGAACCAAAACTATATCCGTTTCAATCTCTTCAAAAATGCAATAGACGTTTGGGCTGTTTTTATCGACGTTTGGGCTGTTTTTATATCACCTTCAGGTTCCAGTGCGGTTAATCGAATAACCGATGATGCAAAAAATGTAGATGCTAAGTTCTCCAACGAAGTCTGCAGGTGATATTATTTCCTGCAGATCCCGCTGATTTAAAGTTTACTTTTCAAGAATTGATTTCAGCTTGTTTAATCCATCCTGAAAGTCTTTTCCGATCATCCCTTCCATGTTCATTGTAAGAAGGAGCAAGTTCGTCGGGTATTTCATTTTGCCGGTAAAACCCCATTTAACTTTGGTTTGTGTTTCGGAAACGCTTTCAAATATCATATAAGCTGAGCTTGTTGAGGCAAATGGCTCAATAAACCTGAGTTCATAATCAATAAGTTGACCATCAATCAACTTGGTTATCTCCTGTTCACCTTTCCCTACATCTTTCATTTTGCTGTCCCACATTGAAACGAAGCCAACTGTGCCATCAGTACCCCGGTAATCCTTTTTCATTTGTGGATCTCTGTTTGCCCAGACGCTGAAATTCTCCTGGTTCTTCAGAAGCTTCACATAATCAAATACTTCTGATTTTGGCTTGTTGATTGTCACTTCACGTATAACGCCATATTCTTTTTTTGCGAAAAGCGCGACGATCAATAAAAGTACAACCAGTCCAATTATGCCGATTAAAACAAATTTTAAAATATTCATATCTGTTGAATTTATTGGTTAAAAGCATTTAAACGGAATCTGTTTCGAAAAGTTTTTACAAAATACCATTGTCTGGTTATATTTGCTGAACTTCAGATTTTAACCAGGGTTCTGGGCCATGGTTTTATTGAAAATACGATCTTAATAAATGAAAAAATACGGCGAGTTTATTATCCTGGGTCTTTTAATGGGCATTTTTATACCATCATCTTACTGTCAGTCAAAGTTAAATGGCAATGTAAATTCACAATATGTGAAATATTTTTCGGTTCCTATGGCAGGGAATAGTTGGGCTTCCGGTGAACTCAATTCTACTAGTGAAATTATCACCGAATCGGGTGTAACAGATTGGAAAGACCCTTCCACGCAGATAAAAGTATACTTTGGAACCGGACGAATAGGGAAAATTCAACTCGCTATCAGGGCTCGCATAAAACCGGGAAGTTCGAAAATTAAATTTCAGCTCGGTAAAGAGACCAAAGAGCTTTCTATAAGCAATATGGCTTTTGACACTTTAAATATTGGCACCTTTACAATAGAAAAGCAGGTTATCAGACATTTATTCTAAGTGGTATCGCTAAAACCTCGGAAAGTTTTGGTGAAATAACTGATCTGTTGATTAGTGGAGAAGCCGCTGATGATAATATCCGATACGTGAAAGATGAATTCTATTGGGGGCGCCGCGGTCCTTCGGTTCACCTGAATTATGAACTGCCTCCGGAAGTTGGTGATCTGGAGTGGTTTTATAACGAAATTACAGTTCCTGAAGGCAACGATGTTGTAGGTTCTTATTTTATGGCCAACGGATTTGGGGAAGGTTATTTTGGAATACAAGTAAATTCTTCTTCTGAACGCAGAATACTTTTCTCTGTATGGAGCCCTTTTAAAACAGATCAACCGGGCGAAATACCTGAAGATCAAAAAATAATTCTCCTTAAAAAAGGAACGGGTGTAAATTCCGGAGCTTTTGGAAATGAAGGATCCGGCGGGCAAAGTTATCGCAGGTATTATTGGAAATCAGGGATAACCTATCGCTTTCTGCTGAAAGGTTCACCTGCTGAGAATAATTCAACTGACTATACAGCTTACTTTTATGCACCCGATATCGGAAAATGGGAGTTGATTGCGAGTTTCAGGCGTCCAAAGACAACCACTTATCTGAAACGGCTTCACTCTTTTCTTGAGAATTTCATTCCTGAAAACGGAAATACTGCACGCATGGCATTTTATTCGAATCAATGGGTTTGCAATGCTGCCGGAAAATGGTTTGAGTTGAAAAGAGCCCGGTTTACAGCAGATGCAACTGCCAGGAAAGAAGCAAGACTCGATTATTCAGGCGGGATTGAAAACGGTGGTTTTTTCCTGAAAAACTGCGGTTTTTTTAACGAAAGAACAGACATAGATACCTGGTTTAAACGACCCGAATCAGGTGATATACCCAAGATCGATTTTTCAGTTTTACCCTGATAGTTCGGTGGACCGGCAGCTTTATTAATTCTTCCGACTTCATTAAATTTGTACCTTTGCCGCCTTGAAAATACCAGAATGGATTTTAAAGATAAAACAGTAGCTTTTGCGACATTAGGATGCAAATTGAATTTTTCGGAAACATCGACCATTGCACGGTCTTTTGAAGAAAAGGGATTTAAAAGGGTCAATTCCAAAGAGAAAGCGGATGTTTACGTGATCAATACCTGTTCGGTAACTGATACTGCCGATAAAAAGAGCAAGACGGTTATCCGTCAGGTGGCCAAGCTCAATCCAGCTGCTTTTATTGTCGTAACAGGTTGTTATGCACAACTTAAGCCCGAAGAAGCAGCAGGTATTGATGGTGTTGATCTTGTAATCGGCGCCAACGATAAATTCAATATTACAAAATACCTCGAAAACCTCGACAAACATCAGGAAGGGGAAGTTCACACCTGTGCTTTCGGTGAAATATCTGAATTTCAGCATTCTTATTCGTTTGGCGACCGCACCCGGAGTTTTCTGAAAGTTCAGGATGGATGTAATTACTTCTGCACCTATTGTACTATTCCGATGGCGAGAGGCAAAAGTCGCAACCCATCGATTGAGAGCCTGGTTAAAGAAGCGCGCAATGTTGCTGAACAAGGAATTCGGGAAATCATCCTCACAGGCGTCAACATTGGCGATTTTGGACACAGTACCGGAGAAACTTTCTTTGAGTTAATCAAAGCACTCGATGAAGTCGAAACTTTAGGCCGGATCCGCATTGGATCGGTGGAACCAAATCTTCTGACTGATGAGATCATTACCTTTATGGCTGAATCGAAAAGGATTGCACCCCATTTCCATATTCCGTTACAAGCCGGAACCGACGAAGTGCTTCACCTGATGAAAAGGAGATATACCACCAGTTTGTTTGCTGAAAGAGTCGCCAGAATACGCGAACTGCTGCCCGACGCCTTTATTGGCGTAGATCTGATTGCCGGGATGAACGGTGAAACCGAAGAGCTCTTCGAACAGGCATTCCAATTCATTGAAAGTCTTGATATTTCGGAGCTTCATGTTTTCCCATATTCGGAAAGAAAAAACACACGGGCTCTTAAGATTGCAATGGTTGTGCCGATTGAAGAACGACGTCATCGTGCTCAAAGGCTGATACAGCTTTCGGAACAAAAGCATACCGGTTTTTGTCAGCGAAATATTGGAAAAACGGAGGCGGTTCTTTTTGAAAATGAAAAATCGAAAGGATTTATGCAGGGATGGACTTCAAACTATATAAAAGTTGAAACACAATACAGGCCTGAGTTATTGAACGAATTCCGAAGAGTGAGACTTTGTGGTTTAAACGAAAACGGAACGATGAACATCAGCTTTGAGTAAAAATAACTGAGTTGTCATGGGTCAGAATAATCGTTAATTTTACAAAAAAAAAGAAAATTATGAATCTTGAAAAACTTTGCTTTGATGTTCAGGGTCTTGCCAAAATTGCAGGTCTTTTTATTGCTGAAGAACGTGAAAAATTCAACATCGAAGATGTAATTGTCAAAGGGAAAGCCGATTTTGTTTCATATGTTGACAAGCAGGCTGAGAAGCTGATTGTTGACGGTCTTAGTAAGTTATTACCAGGTTCTGGTTTTATCGCAGAAGAGGGAACAGGTGCTAGTTCAGATGAGAAATACAAATGGATCATTGATCCCCTCGATGGAACGACTAATTTCATTCATGGCCTTCCCCCTTTTGCCGTGAGCATTGCACTTATGGAAGATAAGGAGTTAGTCTTAGGCGTTGTATATGAAGTCACGCAGGATGAGTGTTTCTATGCATGGAGAGGAAGCAGGGCCTATCTTAATGGGAACGAGATAAAAGTTACAACTGCTTCTACAACAAGCGATGCGCTAATTGCTACTGGCTTTCCTTATTCTGCTTTCGAAAAGCTGGAATGTTACATCGAATCGATGCGATACTTCATGGTTCACTCTCATGGTTTGCGAAGATTGGGATCTGCTGCCACCGATTTGTGTTATGTTGCGGCTGGTCGCTTCGAAGCTTTTTATGAACATGGACTTAAGTCGTGGGATGTGGCTGCCGGAACAGTAATTCTGCGACAGGCAGGCGGAAAGGTTTCAGATTTTAAAGGAGGCGATAAATTTCTGTACAATGGTGAAATGGTAGCCGCAAATGATGCTTATTTCGATGAATTTTACGATATTGTGCACAAATATTTTGTAGTTAGCCATGTCTGAAAATGAAATTGAACTGTTAAAGCAACAAATAGCTTCGATCGATACAAAGAAATTCGACCTGGAAGCATGGAAAGCCCCAACACTGATGTTTGTTTCACGGATTTTTGGAGCCACAAGTGAACATGTCAGTCAAATCAGGGAGCTTAAATACGATTATTCGAGCTGGACACTTAGGGATACATCAGGTGGTGGTCAACTAACAGATCCTGTGCGCGTAATGGCAAAAGAGATCCTTGAAGCGGCAATTTCAGAACTTCAAAATTTGGGTACCCTGCCTAAAGTAATCGCAATCTCCGGAGTTTTGGAATCCTTTCGCAAAGAATTAACAGGCAAAGAGATGCAGGATCTTGAGAAAATCCTTCACTTAAATGAAAATGAAAAACACCAGGCGTTGAAGTCTTTCCTGAACGAAAGAGATAAAAAAATGCTTCGCTCGGTTCTGATTGATTTGCTTTTAAATAATTAGTATTCAGCATCGATTCAATCACTATCTATATTATTTCTCTTTATTGTTACGATTGCATACTATGGAAAAACCCGGTTACATTCTCCTTAGGACAATTACCTGGATCATTCAATTATTTCCGCTTCGGCTTAATTATCTGTTCGCCGACCTCTTGTTTATTCTCGGTTACCATGTTATTCGGTACCGACGAAGTGTTGTAAAAGAAAATCTTGTCAACTCATTTCCCGAAAAAACTCAAAAAGAGCGTGAACTCATTGCGAAAAAATTCTATAAACATTTCAGCGACAGCTTTGTCGAAACATTATATTTCGATCGGATCTCAACCAGAGAAGGAAAAAATTGCGTAAAATTCCTGAATCCGGAATTACTAAACGAGTACCTTGATCAGGGTAGGCAAATTCTTACTTTTTTCGGACATTACAACAACTGGGAATGGTTCTGCAATTTACCATTGTATACAACATACAGAACATATGCTGTTTATAAGAAGCTAAAAAACAATAATTTCGAGCGCTTTTACCTAAATCTTAGAAGTCGGTTTGGAGCTATTCCGCTTGAACGGGCGGCAACATTCAGGCAACTTGTAAATGATCATCAAAAAGGAATTCCATCAATGTCTGCGATTCTGTTTGATCAGACTCCCCGTGCCAACGAAATTCATCATTGGGTGACTTTTCTCAACCAGGATACACCAGTAGTACTAGGAGCCGAAAAGATTGCGCAGAAACTCGATACCGTAGTTCTTTTTCTATTTTCGCGAAAAACCAAACGTGGACATTATGAAACAGAATTTCAATTAGTAACTGATCATGCAGGAGCATGTTCCAAATTTGAGATCGTTGATAAGTGTACCTGTATGTTGGAACAGCAAATCATCGAAAATCCGGAATTTTGGCTTTGGTCGCATAAAAGATGGAAACATAAACGAGAAAGAGTTGTCGAAACTGTTTAATTTGGATACTTATTAAAGATATTAATAATGGGATATTTTCTGCTACGGGCGTTGACTTGGCTCATCTATGCAATGCCGCTTAAAGTTCTGTATTTTGCTTCAGATCTTATTTATATAATTTTTTTTCATCTTGTCCGTTACCGGCGCGATGTTGTGGATCAAAATCTTGCCAATTCATTTCCCGAGAAATCGAAAAAAGAACGTGATCTGATTGCTTCAAAATATTATCATCATCTATGTGATTGTTTTCTTGAAACACTTTATTTCGACAGGATTACGAATGAAAAGGCAATTGAAAGGGTGAAGTTTATAAATCCCGAAATGGCAAATGATTACATGGACCAGGGGAAGTCGGTCATCATTCTGATGGGCCATTATAATAACTGGGAGTGTTTCAATAGCTGGGGATTGCATACCACACACCGATCGTACGCCATTTACAAAAAGCTAAGAAATACTGCTTTTGGAAAATTTTATAACCATCTGCGGAGCCGCTTTGGTTCTTTTCCACTCGAACGGGCGCTTACATTCAGGCAGTTGAAGGACGATTCCGTTGAAGGGATACCGGGCTTATCACTTTTTCTGATCGATCAATCTCCACGCTCTTTCGATATTCAATACTGGACAACCTTTCTTAACCAGGAAACGGCGGTGATAGTTGGTCCTGAAAAAGTGGCCCGTAAATTGAATACCGCAGTGTTGTTTGGAAATACAAGGAAAACAAAACGCGGGTTTTACGAAGTTGAGTTTGTATTAATTACGGACACTTCCAAACAGAGTCCGAAATTTGAAATTACTGAAAAAAGTACGCGATTGCTGGAAAAACTGATTGTCGAGAGTCCTGAATTTTGGTTGTGGTCTCATCGAAAATGGAAATTCAATCGATCGGAAATTGAGAAAACTGCAAATTCATGAAAATATCTATCGTAATTTTAAACTGGAACGGAAGTCACTACTTGCGGAGGTTCCTCCCTTCAGTGGTTAAGCATTCCAATTACGATTGGGCCGAAATAGTTGTGGCCGATAATCATTCCACCGATGACAGTCGTGAAATGGTAGGGCAGAAGTTCCCCGGTATAAAGTATATTCAACTCGAACGGAATTTTGGCTTCGCAGAAGGGTATAACCGGGCATTACAGGACAATAAAGCTGAATACATTCTGTTACTTAATTCAGATGTTGAAGTAACCAAAAACTGGCTTGAGCCAATGATTCAGATGATGGATTCCAATCCATTAATTGCAGTCTGTCAGCCTAAAATCATGCAGCTCGACCATCCCGGAAAATTCGAATACGCCGGAGCATCAGGGGGCTTTATTGACCATTATGGCTACCCATTTTGCCGTGGAAGACTCGTTAATTTTCAGGAACAAGACCTTGGTCAATACGATCATCCCATTTCCGTATTCTGGGCAAGCGGAGCCGCAATGCTTGTGAGGGGAAAATACTGGCACGAATCCGGTGGATTTGATTCTGATTTCTGGGCGCATATGGAAGAGATTGACCTATGCTGGCGGTTGAAAAATCAAGGTTATAAAGTAGTTGTATGTCCGGCATCTAAAGTATTCCATCTTGGTGGTGGCAGTCTCGCTTATGGAAGTCCTCAGAAAATCTATCTCAATTTCAGGAACAACCTGTTTCTGTTGTTTAAAAATCTCCCGAAAGGAAAATTGTATAGAACGCTTATATCTAGAATGTTACTCGATGGGGTCGCGGCAGTCCAGTTTGTCTTTACAGGGCAGTTCAAAGCTTTTACCAAGGTATTGGGTGCACACCGCGATTTCTATAAAAGTCTTGGAAAACTCCGGAAGAAAAGAAAAGTACAGTTGTCGAAAACAGTAACAAATCATCATCCCGAAATCTATAAAGGCAGCCTTATCTTTGATTTTTTTATTGCCAATAAAAGAAAGTTTTCATCCTTAAATTTTCCGAAAAATGAGATAGATTAGCAACTGGCAACTGCTATCTTGCAGTAGTTTCCGGACTTCCGACAATTCATATTTCGTAATTAATAATTCGTAATTATATCATGCGTATAACCAGAGAAAATACTTCAGCACTCATTATCGATTTTCAGGAACGCCTTTTCCCGGCGATGAATGAAAAGGAAACCCTTTTGAAAAACACAAGAATACTGGTTGAAGGACTTAAAATACTGGAAATACCAATCGCATTTACACAGCAATATACCAAAGGGTTAGGCGAAACTATTGACAAACTCAAATCGCTTGTTCCCGGTTTTGCAGCGATCGAAAAGACCGATTTCAGCTGCTTTGGTGCCGAAGAATACACTGCTTTTCTTCAGCATCATCAAAGTAAGACAATCATCCTTTGCGGAATTGAAGCACATGTTTGCGTGTTGCAGACAGCTGTTGATTTGAAGGAATACGGATATTTCCCGATTGTCGTAACAGATTGTATTACATCACGCAATGCTTTAAATAAAGAGAACGCAATTGACAGGTTTCGTTTTGAAAATATCATGACAGCTACTTGTGAATCGATTCTTTTCGAGTTAACCCGTTCCGCCAAAGCCGAAGAGTTCAGGGCAATTTCGAAGCTGGTAAAGTAGCCCTTCGAGCGGTCGAAGACCCTCGAAGGGCAGGGCTCCTTTAAAAATCAAATTCAACAAAAAATGAAAAGCATTATCATCCTTGTATTTGCCTTCTTTTTCTTCTCTTTCAGTTCTCTTGCGCAATCAACTGCCATTAACTATGGAAGTAATCCGAAGGCCGGACATTTTGCTTCTGTTAATGGAATCAGTTTATATTACGAAACTTACGGAAGTGGTGAGCCTTTGATCCTTCTGCATGGCAATGGCGGTTCAATTAATTCATTTATAAAGCAGATTCCGTTTTTCGAAAAACATTACCAGGTAATTGCAATAGATAGCAGACTGCAAGGTAAATCAGGTGGTTCGCCCGATAATATTTCATACGATCTGATGGCATCCGATTTTTGCGCCTTACTTGATTATTTGCATATCGAATCGGCCAATGTTCTCGGTTGGAGCGATGGCGGAATTGATGGAATCATTATGGCGATGAACTGCCCACAAAAGGTAAAAAGGTTAGCTATTTCGGGCGCAAACATTGTTCCCGATTCATCTGCGTTGAGTAATGATGATATTCTTGGTATGAAAGATTTTGTCGCGAATAATAAAACGGCCTCGAAAAAAGAGATGGCCTTGACTCAAATGATGATCGATCAACCCAATATTCCATATGCTGCACTCAAACAAATTAATTGTCCGGTTTTGGTAATGGCCGGTGATCATGATATGATAAAACCCGAACATACGCTGAAAATTTATCAGTCGATTCCTGGTGCATCACTTTGTATTTTCCCCGATTCCAGTCATGGTGTCTGTCAGCAGCATCCAAAGCTGTTTAATGAAACGGTCCTTGCCTTTTTTATTAAATAAAGCCATAAAACCTTTATTCAGCTGATATTTAATTGTTTTTATTCCTGAATTGACATTTTTATTTCTGACAAGGATCAACCTTTGGTCTGATCTTCTATATACATTAACAGAAAGTTATCTTTTCAGAAAACTTTCATTACTTCCATTTGTCTTTTAGTTATTAGTTATAGTTTTGTAACTATTACGAAACAGTAATTTTTAAGATAGTGAAATTAAAAATAGATATTATTGCCGAAAACCTCATTTCCATTCATCCGCTGTTGTATAAAAGTATTTCGAAGCCTTTACGCACAGAGACATCGATCACACCCGCAGGAATGTTTGTATTGGGAAGACTGAAGCGGCATGGAATGCTATCCATGTCGGATATTGGGAAATGCCTGGCGATGCCCAAACCGCATATCACTGTGATTGTTGACCGGCTAATTGAGGAAGGGTATGTTGAACGTCAAAGCGATCCGAATGACAGGCGAATCGTCAATATATTAATAACCGAAAAGGGGTTGACAGACTTTGAAGAGATCAAATTGGCGGTTAGCGAAACGCTGAAAAGCAAACTGTTATTACTTAGCGAAGATGAACTTCAGATCCTGGCCATAGCCTCACAACAGGTGAAAGATATCCTGATTACGATATTATCGAAAGAATAGATGCTGCAAATTCAATATTTAAATCTTAAGCACAAAATTATCATATGGAGAACGTTAAAAAAGAGAAAAATAACAAAGTGTATATCCCTTTGTTCCTGGTTATTGCCCTGATACTTGGGGGTATTATTTATTGGTACATCGATTATTCAAAGTACATTAAAACCGACGATGCCCATGTAGAAGCCGACAATGTAGCTATCAGCGCAAAAATGATGGGCAGGATCAGTGAGGAATTCATCAAAGAGGGCGATTCTGTGAAGCAAGGTCAATTGGTGGTTGTTCTCGATAGTCTTGATCTGGCAGCTCAAAAGAATTCGGCGATAGCTGGTAAACTTCAAACCGAGGCTGCTATTGCACAGTCAGAAGCCAAATATCAGTATGACCTTACAAATAATAAGGTATCGGAGATCATATTAAGCAAAGCGCAGGAAGATTTCAACCGGGCTCAAACGCAGTTCAAAGGCGATGTGATCACGCAGGAGCAATACGACCATGCGAAAAAAGCGCTCGAAACGGCGAAGGCTCAACTCGTAGCATCCCAATCGCAGGCTAAGGTGTCGAATGCGCAGATTAAAAGCACAAAGGCTGCAGTTGCAAGTGCTGAAGCACAAATCAATGTGATTCAATCGTTACTCAATAATACAAAGCTTTATGCTCCCAGCGACGGGGTAGTTGGTAAACGGTGGTTACTTCCCGGCGACATTGCTCAGCCCGGACAATCGATATTTACAATTATAAACGACCGAAACCTGTGGATAAGTATCTTTCTTGAGGAGACAAAACTGGAGAAACTACATGTAGGTCAGCCTTCAAAATTTACAATTGATACATATCCTGATGCTACTTTTACAGGAAAAATTATAAATATCGGCTCGAACACGGCAGCACAATTCTCATTGATTCCAGCCAGCAATGCATCGGGTAACTTTACGAAAGTTACACAGCGCGTGCAGCTTAAAATTTCGATTGATGGTATGGAAGAGGGAAAAAAGCTTTCTGATTACCCTGTTTTATCGGGTATGTCGGCTGTTGTAAAAATTATCAGGGAATAATGCCTCGGATAACACCTTCACACCGGCTTCGGCGGAAAATTCGCAGTCGCGATTCCGGCTATCATCCGCAACATGATAATTACAAGTGGTTTGTACTTGCTAATATCATGCTCGGGACGTTTATGGCCGTTCTAGACAGCACCATTGTAAATGTAGGATTGCCCAAGATCATGGCTTCGTTTGGTGTAGGAATCGATAAAATCGAATGGGTGATCACGGCATACATGCTTTCGATGGCAGTGATGCTTCCCACCTCAGGCTGGCTGGCCGATAAGTTTGGATACAAGCGTCTTTATTTCATGGGCCTTTTGTTGTTTACGATCGGTTCAATGTTATGCGGAATGTCGAATGATGAAAACACCTTAATTCTTTCACGTGTCATCCAGGGACTAGGTGCCGGAACCATACAACCACTGGGGATGGCGATCATTACACGAGAATTTCCACCTCAGCAGCGGGGAATGGCACTCGGATTCTGGGCAATTTCTGCTGCAGCTTCCGTTTCATTCGGACCACTTATCGGCGGTTACCTTGTTGATAATTTCAGCTGGCAATTGATTTTCGATGTGAACATTCCTTTCGGAATCGCGGCTATGGTTTTTACAATCCTCATTCAGAAAGAGTATTTCAATCCCAAAGTCGGTAAATTCGATATCATTGGATTTATTTCGGTCGTCATTTTTCTTCCTGTGTTGCTTTTTGCACTCTCCGAAGGAAGTGCAGCAAGCAATTCTGCGGGATGGGGAGCTCCATATATCCTGTTCTGTTTCGCCATATCAATCGTTGCTTTGGCGGTTTTTATAACTCACGAGCTAATAAGCAAGAATCCGCTGATCGAATTGAGGCTGTTGGGCAATTACAATTTTGGAATGGGAAACCTGGTGATGCTCATTTTTAGCATGGGAATGTTCGGAAGTACTTTCTTATTGCCACTATATTTGCAAAACTCAATGGGATACACCGCTGTCCAGGCAGGATCTGTTTTTCTTCCGGTTGGAATTATCCAGGGATTTATGTCACCGATCGCCGGGAAAGTTTCTGATAAATTTAGTCCGAGAGCGCCCATGATTCTCGGAATAATTATCCTCGGAATTAGTTTTCTGCTCAACTCTCAGCTCACCTATCTTTCCGAAAACAGTTTTATAATGACCTCGCTTTATTTACGTGGTTTTGCAATGGGTATCATCTTTACGCCTCTGAGCACACTTATGTTGTTAAATGTTCCACGCGAGAAGATGGCGCAGGCTTCAGGTATTACCAACACTGTTCGTCAGCTGGGGGGCAGTTTGGGAGTTGCTGTTTTTGCAACCATGCTCACCACACGCGTGAACTTCCACATGCAAATGTTCGGACAGGCAATTCAGGCGGGTTCGCAGGAGTTTAAGAATGTCGCAGCGAACCTGTCTTATTTTGCACAACAACATTTGGGGAGCAGCATGGCGACGGCTACTATCCAGAGTAAGTCAATGATTCTGTCGCACCTTAGTAAACAGGCTTTCATAGCAGGGATCGACGATGATTTCTGGATGGCTGCCGTTTTCACGTTTGTGGGACTAATACCCGTCGTTATAATGAGAACTAAAAATAAAAAAACAATCATAAAAGCATAACGCTATGATTCATCATCGAAACAGAATTCTATTATTTATATTTCCGGTAGTCGGGCTGTTATGTATCGGAACAGCCCATTGTCAAACGCTTGTCAATGACTCATTATCATTAAATGCAATCATTAAGGAGGTGGTTCAAAACCATCCATTGGTGAAGAAAGCGATGGAAGATTTAAATACTTCGGATGCCAAAATTGGAATTGCAAAATCGGGCTATTTGCCCAACGTTGATATTGCCGCTGCTTATTCACGCATTGGTCCCATCTCACAGATCACCCTGCCGGATGTTGGATCCTTCAGCCTGATGCCTAAAGATAACTACTCTGCCGCGATTAATGTAAACCAAACCATCTATGATTTTGGCAAGACAGATAAGAACGTTTTACTCGAAAAGCAGGGTAAAGAACTCAATAGGCAGTCAGTCGAACAGGTTAAACAAAAGCTTTCGCAGGTGGTAATTGCGAATTTTTATTTGCTCATTTACCTTCAGGAGGCAATTAAAATAAAGAATGAGCAACTCAGTACATTGAATGAACACCTTCGATTTGTTCAAAAGAAGCAGGAGACCGGTTCTGCCACCCAATATGAGATTTTAACCACACAGGTACGTATTTCTTCAACCGAGAATCAGAAGACAGATCTGGAAACTGCCCGACAGGTACAGGTTTGTCAGCTCAATACGTTATTGGGTAAACCTGCGGCTACACCTCAATATGTGAAAAATGAACTGATTCCCGGTCAACCCATTCTGCAAGGTGATACATTGGTTGCATCAGCTATGCAAAACCGTGATGAGATGAAACTGGCCCACGAGAAAGCCAGTTTGGCAGAGATGCGTTACAACCTTACCACTTCTCAGAATAATCCGGTTTTTAATGCCTTTCTTTCCGGTGGATATAAAAACGGGTACATCCCATATATGTACGATCCAAGGGCAAATTTCATTGCCGGTGTCAGCTTTAAGATTCCTATTTTTGATGGCAAGCGTAAACAATACAACCTGGTTCAGGCACGTTCTGCTATTCAGGTAAACGATCAGGAGACAGAAATAGCACGCCGTGGCATTGTGAACGAAGTAGTCGAAGCTGAGGCCAATTTAAAAGCATCGCAGAAGAAGGTCGATCAGTCGGTACTTCAATTGCTGCAGGCAACACAGGCCTATAACCTGGGTAAGATACGCTTCGAATCGGGGGTCATCACGAATCTCGAACTACTCGATGGTTCAACCACCGTTTCCGAAAGCCGGCTTATGCTGTTAAAGGCTAAAATTGAGTACACAGTAAATCTCTTTAAACTGAAATCGGCAATAGGAGAGCGGCTGTATTAAAGAAAAGCTTTCTGTCTGATTAAACCTTATAAAACAAACTTTAATTGGCTTTGTTTCTTTGCTGTTTATATTGTCAGGTTTATTATTTTTGATTGATATTTAGCCATCAACCACCAAAAATTTCAAACCATGTCAATGCATTTGAAATCCCTTAATTGTTGTGAAAATCAAACCAATCACTCATCGAACAGTATTATAGGTAGAACATTGAATTTTTTCCTTGCCGTTTGTTTTTTTACTGCTCTTTCAGGCTTTAACGCAACCGCGCAAAAAACATTCGAATGGCCCTGTTTTCATGGACCCAACCGCACCAATAAATCGGCTGAAACCGGCTTAATGAAACGCTGGCCCAAAGAAGGTCCGATATTAATCTGGAGTGCTGAAGGTCTTGGCGAAGGATACAGTTCCGTTTCAGTAGGCGGCGGGTATATTTATACCGCAGGAATGAATGATGGTCAGACTTATGTGTTCTGTTTCGATCTTGAAGGAAAGCCTGTCTGGAAAAAGCCAAATGGTCAGGCCTGGTCGACTACAATGTCGCATGCCGCTACTTATACGGGTTCGAGAAGTACCCCAACTTACGACAATGGTGTTGTTTATCATCTTGGCGAAATGGGGCGTCTTACCGCGTTTAAATCGAAAACCGGAGAAGAGATCTGGCACAAAGAATTAGTGAAGGATTTCGATGCTGAACCCCCTGAATACGGGTATTCCGAATCAGTTTTGATTGATGGTGTTCATTTATACGTTCGTCCGTTCGGAAAAAAGGGATACCAGGTTTGTCTGAATAAAAGTGATGGTTCTTTGGTTTGGGCAAATACGGAGATTCCGGGGACACCCGGATACAGTTCAATGGTTATTGATGAGTCCGGAGGATATCGTCAGATCATCGGATCAAGCTCAAGTTGTTATTACAGTGTTGATACCCAAACAGGCAAATTGCTCTGGAAGGTTGATGTCGTTAATTCGCGGGAACTCAACAATACCGACGCGGTTGTTTACAATGACTATGTTTTTATCGCAAGTGGTTATGGAAAGGGGAGTACGCTGGTTAAACTTAAAGTCATCGGAAAAGAGATCATTCCTGAAACTGTCTGGCAATCGGCGCTGATGGATAATCATCATGGCGGTGTAATTCTTGATAAAGGCTATCTCTACGGTGCAGGAAGCAACTCAAAGGGTTGGTTTTGCCTTGACTTTCTGACAGGGAAACAGCACTGGAAAGCCGATGGAAAAGGATCGGTTACTTATGCAAACGGAATGTTATACCTTCTTGACGAAAGAGGCACGATGAAACTTGTCAGGGCCACACCGGATAAATTTGAACTTTCGGGTGAATTTAAAGTACCTGGGGGCGGAAAGGGAATGTACTGGGCACATCCTGTAGTCTGTAGCGGTGTTCTGTATATCCGCCATGCAAATAAGCTTTTTGCATATGATATTTTTGAAAGAGTTGCAGAATAATCGTCATTGTTTTTAGCGGCAACCGCTGAAATGTATCGAACTCTTCATCCTTATTAACATCGGAACCATTAAATTCCATACAATATGAAACGCAGAGATTTGTTTAAGGCTGCTCCGGCCATTGTGCTGATTGCAGCTTCGTCAAAGGCTTATTCATTGGAAGTATCAGCCAATCCGGAACTTCAGGCAATTGTCCTTCCAAAGCCAGAAAAAGAGGGTGGTAAATCTGTTCTTGCTGCATTGTCCGAAAGGAAAACGAACCGTTCAATCGGTTCAAAAGAACTCCCTTTACAGGTAATCTCCAATCTGCTGTGGGCTGGGTTTGGTGTCAACCGCGATTCAGGTTCATTTGGAAAGAAAGGGAGAACAGCGCCTTCGGCAAGCAATTCGCAGGAAATCGATCTTTATGTGGCTTTGCCTGCAGGCGTTTATCTTTACGAGGCTGCTAACCATCAATTATTACCAGTTGCTGAAGGTGACTTCCGTGCCAGGGCAGGCCGTGGAAAGGCAGCAACAGCACCATTGAATATTTTCTACATTGCAGACCTTAGCCGTTATGACCAGGGACCGTCACAACCCGACCGCAAAATAGGAGACCCTGAAGTTCAAAAGTCCTATTACTTTACCGATACCGGATTTATCGCGCAGAATATTTACCTGTGCGCCGCATCCTTCGGTCTTGCTGCCTGGTTTCATAATTGCGACAAGGAGAATACAATTGGTGAATTTAAACTGAAACCAACACAAAAGGTGCTTTTTGCGCAGACGGTAGGATATCCTGAGTAAACTTCGAGGGAGTTTTCCATAGTGCGGAATAAGTAAAGATCAGAACCCCCTGTCTTTTTTAGGGGTATTGTGGCTTCCTGCCAAAGTGTAACATATTAGGTGATTCAGAAGTATTTTATCTATTCCCTTTTCAGATAGACTTTCTTCCCGTTTTCATTGATCCGGTATTTTCCGCCACGCGGACCGGTAAATATTTGTCCATCTATATTGGTGTCCGAAGGCTTTGCGGTTTCAGATTCATCCGTACTTTCGGAAGCCTGACTTGCATGCTGATTACAATAACCGCTTGCATTAACTGTTTTGTTTATACAACGGTTGCCAGCCCTTGTTATTCCCCTGCATTGAACTGAAGCGGAAGCTTTACCCTTGACCCTAACCGTACTTGTACTTTTCCAGGTCCATGCATTTACAGAAAGAGTTTTTTCAATGTATCTTTCCTGTTCATCTGGAAGGAGTGGGAAGAAGTCAATGCCAGTAAACGTCTCAACACTATCAATCGAAACGGCAAAACTTTGAAGCGGTTCTTTGGAACCCTCATTGGGAAGGATAAAGCCGATTCCTTTAATCCCTGGTTCCGTATAATCAAGAATCACTTTGTAATAATACCTTGGAACTGAAACTTTATCGCTACCGATCGTGGGTAATCCTTTCGTCAATACCGGGCCAGTAACCACATATACAGCTTCATTTTCAATCGCCCACGTTCGTACAAGTTCTTCCAGACTCTTCCAGATACCCCTGTTAAAAGCCGGATCCTGCGGACTCATATTGCTGTAATAAAACGATTCTTTCATTGTTCTCGACGACCATCCCATATCTGCGGCAGGTGCCATATGTCCCCTGTCGTAACTACTCCCTGAATAATCCGCGTTGTTTGCTGATCCTGTTGTAACAAGCGGATCAACAATAAATTTGTCAGACCTTTTATACCGTTTAGTTGTTTCTGCTTTCGTTAATTCATAAGCTACCCAACTTGCTTGTTCATGGTCTTCATTGTACAACAACGAATAACCTGTATGCGTAATTATTTTGTCGTTGGCGGTAGTTTTAGGGATCTCCAGGTGCGGGATAACGGTAGCTTTCCCGATGGAAAAGGGTGTGTTGTCTGCATAACCCCATACATTGCCTTCAAGTAATAAAACCCTTTTACCATCATTCGCGAGAGCTTCGCGTGATTCCGAAGAGAGAGGCTGGAAGGTAAGAATAAACGATAACAGCAAGATAAACCGGATCACAGTCATTTGATTTGAATGAATGGCCGCAATATAATAAAACTAAATTGTTACAGAAACTGAATATTAAGTTGAAAATCAGATGTTGAAGTGCTATAAGTCATAAAGTATTATAAATAATGATAGTTACATGTGTTGTTGTCTGCAAAATATATTCTTGAAATTTCGATATTATTTTACAATTTATAAAATTGGTTATTACATTTGCGGGAATAATAAAGCCTTAATAAACGATATCAAACCAACTGATTCAAAAGAGCTTTTCTGTGGATTCAAGGCGCTGTTATAAGATAAAAAAGAATTTCACGACATGAAGAACGTTTTACTGATACTGACTCTTTTTATTATTGCATCCTGCGGACAATCTAAGAAAAAAGAGGTTCAGGGATATGACGGCACTTACAAAACGGATACTGCAAAAGGCTGTTTAATTGAGTTAATCATTACAACACAGCCTGATGGATACCACTATAAAATAAAAACAAGCCTCAGGGAACAGGAAGGACTTTTAGTAATCACGAAGTCAGAGGAGAACATATATCTGACATTTACAGGACTTCTTGGAACAGAACCTAAAGATGAAATTGAAGGACAATTCATCAACAATAAAATTGTCATTCAGAATTTTGGAAGTTCGATGAATGAATATTTGAATTTTAGCGAATGCGACATCAAATACCTCGAACTTATTCCTTCCAGATAAATTCACATCGTGTTTAATCCCTGATGATAATGGTAATTCAAAATATTCAGCTTGCAAAGTTTCGAAGACATTCTTACAATCAGTAATTCTATAATATATAAATAGGTTCATTCATTTTAAAATCAAATTGAACAATGCATAATTATAACAGAATTTTATTTGCTGTCCTGTTTTGTCTGGTCATTTGTCAGACCAATGTTCAGGGACAAAATAGAGTTGCAGGAAGTGCAATTAATAAGCGGGATGTACCACAGTCGGGAAGTGTATCTTCCATTGTTCCGGCAAAACCACTTGCTCCCGATGCGAAAAATTCAATTTCTGCAATCAGGGCCTTTACGGGTTTAACAAAGGCGGCATTTGATGCCAAAATGAAGAGCATGGGTTTTGTTGAGGCAGCAGATGAAATTGGGATGCCTGGACAGGCATATAAATCAAAATCGGCCGATTATATGCTGGCTGTAAAGTATGGTACACGCGGTCAAGGTGAATTTGTCCGCGAAATCTTTAAAGGTACGCTTTACAAAAGCCCCGACTTTCCGGCAATAAAGAAAACCTTTCTGGATCTTGGCAAACAATGCACCGATCTGAAGGCTAAATTTAGTGGTGGTTTTATAAAAGAACTGACCGATAACAGTTCCCCGAAGAATATACGCAATTCGGAAGAACGCACTTCGAATTTCTTACCTGCAATCGATAAAATGATCAGCACGAAAGAGGATGGCGGAGCAGTAGATGGATATGCCGAGAAGGATTACGATTATATCATCACCTACAGGTATACGAAGGCATATTCTTCAGCGTTAATAATTATTCATGTCGTCGATAAAACACTCGTGAGTAAGTAAGTTAAGCTACTATAAAGCAGTTGTTCCATATTCAAAAGGAGCCTGCATTGCGGTGTTTTCAGTTGTTACAATCCCTGTCATGGTTCCGAACCCTGACAGGGATTGTTGTGTAATTTCAGATCGTCAGGCGTTTAGAAGGTTAATAAGGCTTTTAATACGGGGGAATTGTCCGGGGTACTAAGGTTTAAGAAAAAGGAAAATAAGGTTCTTAAATCAATAAATGTGTTTTAATAAACCTTATTTTTATTTGTCTAACCTCAGTAGCTTTATTTCCCAGCCATGCAACCAACCTTATTAACTTATTGGGATCTGCCTGATTTTTTGTAAAAGCTGATTTCAAAAATAACAATTTTTATTGTTTGGAATATTGAAATAATATGTATTTTTACAGAAATTAACAAACAGCAACATCTGTATACGAAAATTAGTATTTCCGAATCATTGATTTGTTTATAAATAGGTTATCAATTGTAATTATTCAACGATTTTAAAACCTAATAATATGAAGGCAAGTATTTTATTTTACATTATCAGTCTTATCGTTTTGGCGGGTGTTATTTATATGGTTGTCGAATATCCTTCCAACCAGGTTAATATGTTAGCTGGAGGATTAACAATGATTGGGTTTTTGCTCAATATTGCCGGTTATATGATGAAAAAAAAGTCGGTCGTTTATAGAAAAGGCTAAGCCAGCAGGTAATATTTCTGAAAGTAAAAAATCATTTTAGAACAGATATTGTTCTTGTTGCGCGCTGTGAATCACGAATCGCTTCAGGCCCGCGATGAAGCGCGCAATATCGGATACTATTTTAAATGCGTTAGTGACTGAAATTGTGCAACTACAATGTCACTTTTGTAAGCCCTGAAAGGTCCCGGATACCTGACGGGGTTTTTTTGTGAATATGCCAGTGTTTGTAATTCAATTGGATACAGATAAGGCTTCATCTGACGTTTCCGGAGATTGGGTGTTTGTCCGTTTCCGGAAAATTCCTGAAATTGAACAATTCTTTCAAAGTTATGTACACTGCCTTTAAAATGATAAAACAAATATTAAAGGCGATGAACAATTCTTTTAAAGAGATGTACATGACTTTGAAACTGATGAACCAGATTTTAAAAGCCATGCACAATTCTTTCAAATTCATGAACAAGATTTTAACAGCGATGAACAATTCTTTCAAACTGATGTACATGATTCTTAAACTGATGAACCAAATTTTAAAGGTGATGTACAATTTTTTCAAAGTCATGTACAATTCTTTCAAAGAATCGTTCCAATCTCCCCCAAAAAGGAAGCATTCTTGTCAACCTGAGTTCAATGGTTAACAAGAATGCTTCGTCTGTGATCCGGTCTGTTTAAAGACGACTACCTGGTTCTGATTTTAATACTTTGACTCCATTCACCCTTTTTGTTATTCCGAAGCATCTTCCGGTTTTGGCAGTAATAATTGGTGTTGGAGATAAGATCGGTGGCGATTGTTTTGGAGGTATAGCTGGGAGTTACATAGGTCCATACAATTCCATCAGTACTCACACGCCATTCGTGGGCACCCGCACCTTCACCGGTTAATACGAGCGTTCCGTCTTCAATGCCAACTTCGGCTGCATTCTGTTGTTTGAGATGAGTAGCAGAATTTTTAACCGACATATTAGCACTAGCAATAATCGCCAGGGCATTTTCGGGGTCGGCATCGGCAGCCTCCTGTACATCGTTGCGTAACGATTTTAAATCTGATTTTACAGCCTGGAGTGCGGCATTTCGGGCCTCGATAGTGCCTGTAGGTGGTTTGGTTTTACAGGCTGTTTCTGCATTGTCAAGTACCATAATGTCGGCACCGAGTTTTGTTACTTTCGCAGACGAATCTTTGAAGTTTGGATTGTTCGTCATCGCCAATAAAATGGCTTTTGCGAACACAATAAATTTACTAATCACCGTAGGAAAATTCAGCGCTACGGTTACTTGCTTAAAAAGCGAATTCATTTTCATAACGACTTTTTTAATGGTGAAAAAAATAAAAACTATTTATGAACTAATATACGTAAACGCCAATTAAATAGATGGCTTTTTAGCAAAAATATTTTGATATAATGTAATTTTTTTTCAAAAAAGTGTGTTTTTAAGCTTTTAACAATAAAACCCGCTAAAATCGATGATGAAATTCATTAGTTTTTGATGCTTCTGTCTTAGGAACAGGGTTGTTGGAATAATAAAGAGGGGAGAGGTACTAAACTGTTGTTTCAAATTTTAAACCTGTCAGGTTTCGAAAACCTGACAGGTTTATTGCGGAATATTATTTCTCAAATAAAATCGATGATTTTGAATTGAATTGCTAATTTTAACCTGTTTTAAAAATGCCAATTAGTAATTATCCGCCTACTCCTTCAGATGTTGATAGGAAGACAATGAATCCCACAAATTATTAACGCATGTAATTTAAAACCAATGTCCTATAATCCCGAAATACACCACCGTCGTTCCATCCGCCTGAAAGGATACGATTATTCGCAGGAGGGATTGTATTTTATTACCATTTGTTTGCAGGACAGGGAATGTTTGTTTGGGGAAATCGTCGTAGGGGCGCCCCTACGTGGGCGCCCCGAATCCAATATAAACGGATGCCCGAATTCAGAATCCGACACAAATGGATGCCCGAATTCAGAATACGGCATAACCGAATGCAAACAAATGATATTGAATGATGCGGGTAAAATGGCAGAACGATGGTATCGTGAATTGGAAAATAAATATCCCGATAAACGGTGCCACGAAATGGTGATTATGCCCAATCATTTTCATTGCATTATCGAAAATATGGGCACCGGTTCGCAAACGGATAATGGTTCGCAAACGAATAACGGTTATCAATTGGATAACGGTTCGCAAACGGATAACGGTTATAAATCGGATAATGGTTCGCAATTGGATAATGGTTATCAATCGGATAATGGTTCGCAAATGGATAATGGTTCGCAATTGGGCGCCCACGTAGGGGCGCCCCTACGTGGGCGCCCAATCATCGACACGCGTCCATCCATCGACGTTAATATGTGCCCGATCATCAATGTCAATGATCGTCCGATCATTTACGAAAATGGACAACCGATCATCGATGTCAATGGTAATCCAATCATTAACGAAAATGGGAAACCATCCATCGACATTAATACGCATCCATTCATTGACGAAAATGGACAACCGATTTTTTACGAAAATGGTCATCCAATCATTTCCGAATGTGAACAACAAAACGATATTAAACGTGGGGAACCGAACGATGAAAAATACGGGTTACACAATAAAAAATACAATGTAACCATTGGTAATCTGGTTGATTGGTTTAAAACAATGACCACCAATGAATATATCCGTGGGGTGAAACAATACGGATGGAAACGGTTCGATGGCAAATTGTGGCAACGCAATTATTACGAATACATTATCCCGTCAACGGAGGAATACGAACGAATTGCTGATTATATTACCGAAAATCCGGAAAAATGGCAGAGTGATAGATTTTTCAAATAATGTCCGGATAAAGATTTGTTATCCGGTTATAATACGGGTGTTGTTTTTATTGGATCTGTACCAAATAATTTTTATCTGAACAACTGCAATTTGATTGCATAAATCATAACTTTGCTTTGAATTGAAACTTATGTTTAAATATTGATTAAAATCTGATGTTATGAAAACAGTTCCGAAATTGCAGAAATGCAAAGTATTTAAAATGAATAAAATAAAATTGGTTCTTTTGGTGATGATTGCAGTTTGCAGTTTACACACTTCATTTGCTCAAACGCAACCTCAAACAGCAGAGAGTAAAAAAGCAGCTGATTTAAAACGGTTGGAGACAACTGTTGGAACTGCCAAAGTTTCGTTAGACAAAGCAGAACGAAGGGCGACTATTGCCGATTCGTTGGTGAATGTCGGTCCTGAAATGGTAAAACAAGGCAAGGCTGAGCTGAAACAAATAGACTCAGAAAAGAGCGTCAGGGAAAAAGGATACAAGGCGAAGGTGAAAGCATTGGATAAACAAATGAAATCGAAAGATAAAACCGAAGTTGCTGAAGGCAGGAAGGAATTAAAAAGTGTTGATACCCAGTATAGGGCCGATGTGAAGGAGATGGCGACGAAGGAAAGAGAAGCGCAAAAGAAAATATCAACCGGAGAAAACAACAAAACCAGGGGCAAATCGACCCAAAAAACTTCGCGCGATGCAGTTAAGAGAGCACAGGAAACATTAGATGCTGCACAGGCCAAGCTGGATGCTGCAAAAGGGAGTGGCAAACCAGTACAAACAAAGAAAAAGAAATAATTTTTTTTGACGATAAAAGGAAAAGCTCTCAGGTACAATATCTGGGGGCTTATTTTTTACGTTTAAATTTGTGAGTTATTTTCAATTTGTATTAAAAGTTGTTCTTTTTTCGTTCCACATCAACGGTATGGGATCCGCATGATGCTATTTTCTATTTGTCGGATCGGGCTTGTTTCATTGCTTTTTGTGATGATTATGATATTGATATTCTGATAAGTGAATATTTTTTTCATATACCACAAAGTTTTGGAATCCTTAAGAGTCTATTGCGATATATTATTTAAAAATAAAGCTTTGTTGTTGATTTGAATTGTGAAATACTATGTATGTTTACAGGAACGTATGTGCAATCAGGTAATATTTGAATGATATGAAAAATGATGTTGCAAATATTAGTTTATCAGAATTGGCTGAAATGGAAAATTTGAGTGTAAGAGCTCAGAATTGTTGCAGAAAAAATAATTTAGAGGATCTTTATTCAATTCTTAATTATTACCATGAGTTTAAGAATTTTTTAAACCTTCATAATTGCGGTATAAAATCTAATTTGGAATTAGTAACAATTTGCACCAGGCATGAAAAAACAAATTTTCAACCAAAAAAAGAAATTATTCAGGATTCACAATTTAATCCTGACAATGAAAGTATTTATGCTTTAACAAGGCAAAAGTCGTTTGAAATCAGAATAATAAAATCGTCAGTCAAGACATTGTCAATAAGAGTTTTAAATGCTTTAAGAGGATATATTGGTTCAGACATTGATATAGAGGGATTGAAACTGATTTTATCAGCGCCAAAAATTGACTTTGAAGATATTCCGAATATTGGCGAAAAATCAGCCGGAAGTATTCGTCTTTTCCTGAATTCAGTAGAAAAGCATATTCAAATGCTTTCAAATATAGAAAGTCAAATCGCTGGTCATAAACTTATAAATCAGTCAAACCCTATTTTAGATAAGATTAATTCTTTAAACACCAGGAAGGTAAATGTAATTAATAATCTTATCGAGGAAAAAATCAATTACCTGTCTGTTTATAGTAAAATTGCGTTAGTTTTATTTTTGGACAATGACCTGACGTTAAAGAGCTTTGAAACACTAATATTTTCAGATCCGGAATTTAAAATTGAATTTATTCCGGACATTGACAATATCTCTAAAAAAGAAATAAAATCTTTTCTCTTAAACATTAAAGAACAAGTTGAATTTGTATCAGAACTTCGTGATTCTGTTGTTGAATTCGAACTATCTAAAATATTTTTAAGAAAGCACTTCTCACTGGAAAACAATGTGATTACAGACTTTTTTATGGATTATAATATAGCGAACGGATTGCCAATTTTTAAAGTCATTCGTATTTTAACGGATAATGGGAAATTAATTAAGGGACATAATAAAATAATTTTTCATAATAGCTATTGCATATCAAATTCAGATCTGTCACGCAGAACTGTTCTTATTGTTCCAGGAATAACACGAGAAAGAGTAAGGCAACTTAAAATAATACTTTTACAGCGATTTAATGAGATTTTTAATTTCATCACTCAACCGGAAATAAAATCATTGGTAAATTATGGTTTTGATCTGACTGGTAATTATTTGGAAATAACAGATGACTTAATTTCGAATATCAATAAGCTTGAAGGAACAATTTTTAATCGTTTGTTTATTACTAAAATTATTGCGCTGCTTTTTTCTGATAAATACGATTTAATTGGTAAAGTTGATCATAATAAAGTTCTGGGAATTAACGCTTCTCATAATTGGCGAGGATGTTATATTGTTGATAAACAACTAACATCTGTTTTTGATTTTGATATCTTAATTGATGATGTTAAGCATTTAGTTTCAAAAATGATTAAAGTATATTTCAACCTGCCTTTTCGGCCCTATTTATTGAAATTTAGAAAAACGCATGAATCTGAAGTACCGGAGATGATTGTTGAAACTGCAAAATACATTTTGTTTTGTGAATTTGATATGAATGTTGATCCTAATGGAAATTTGATTTTCTCACGAAATACTTTTAGGCGGGTTTATAGCTATTCTTATGAAGCGTTGGAGAAACTTGGAAAGCCATCTAAAGTCTGTGACATTTATTTCAAAGTAAAAGAGTTCTATCCTGACTTTACAGGTAGTCAGAATAAAATTAGAGCTTCATTAAAAAGAAAATATGGATTTGTTCCAATAGGACGATCAAGTGTATTTGGATTAAAGAAATGGGAATCAACAATTAAGAATTTTAAAGGCGGTACGATAAGGGAAATTGCAGAAGAATATCTTCAATGTTGGGCTGAACCCAAACATATTAATGAAATTACCGAATATGTCTGCAGATATAGAACGACAAACGCTGATAATATTTACATAAACCTTCATTTGGATAAAAGTAAAAAGTTTGTTTTTTTCACCGGATTATTTATTGGGCTCTGTAATAAAGCGTATTCCGACGAAAAATATGTAAAAATTGAAACACAATATTCTAATAGAAAACCCTGGGAAGAAAGGTTTATTGTTCTTCAGAATTTTGCAGAAGAGAATCATCGGTTACCTTGTTCAAAAGGTAGTGAATCCGAGATTTTATTATACAGGTTCCTGAAAGTTCAATTAACTAAAGCAAACAAACATGAACTTGATATTTCAAAAATTAACAGGCTCTTTGAATTGATTTCAAAATTCAACTATAAAAGAAGAAAACGACGTTTAACCATTTAATTGGATGGTGATTTACCGGGCTTTCATGTTCTGTATCTAAGGGCATTTTTTTCGCCTATGATTAAATGTCTTGAATCTGTATCGTTAGTCCTGATGCTGCCTATTGATATTCTTATCTGTTATTTCACTAAAAACATCTGGTTTTTAAAGAGAACAATAATACTTTCACTTTGTTGATAGGTAACAAAAAGGGATTGATCGTATTACAAGTTGAATATTAACTGATGAGAAAAAATATACTCTTTGCAGGAATGATCTTCATCTGCAGCTATGGATTATCTGCGCAGAATGTGATAAATACTGACCGGCCCGATCAAAGTGACGGCACCCACATTGTTGAGAAAAACTTAATCCAGCTTGAAACAGGTTTGCAATTTTCGAAGTTCGACGAAGCAACAACTGGCTTTGATAACGTAACACTGATACGATTCGGTGTCACAAGGCACTTTGAAGTAAGGTTGCTGAATCAATATTCGATTGTAAACGACAGCAGCAAGACTTCAGGGTTCAGACCGCCTACAATAAGTTTTAAAAACCAGTTGTGTGTACAGAAAGGATTATTGCCTAAAATTACGCTGGTATCTTATTTCCGTTTACCCGTTACCTTTAGTCCTGCTTTTAAAGGAGATCATTTGGGATACACTTTTACTTTTGCCGGCCGGCATGATCTGACGCCGAAAATGAAGATTTACTCCAACCTTGGAATTAACCGTGATCAGGAATCAACTGATATTAGTTATTTGGCGACACTTGAAGTCAATTATAATGTAACTGACCGGTTTAGTTCTTTTGTCGAATATTTTGGCAATTATGCAGTTCAAACCAGTTCTTCAAATGGTATGGATTTTGGCTTTATTTATGCCTTTAAAAACAACTTTGCAGTCGACCTGGCCGTTGGAGCACCCACAATGAGCCTTGCTTCAAACAGATTTATTTCGTTTGGGATATCAGCCCGTTTGCCAAGGTAAACCGGTTCTTTTAACTTAATCGGGAATAAACGACTTCAATCTGATGAGACAAGCTATGTCTCAGAAATCAATCATTCTTTATTCATATGTTTTCATGACAGGGTTCAGTTTTGATCTGAGATATACGATATGTTTTCTTAAAAGTTAAACATTTCCGGGGCAGCAAACGTAGAATAAGCAGTTTTTACTTCAGCAACATTTTTAACAGACATTTAAACAAAGCATCGGAATGGCAAATATAGCAGAAACAATTCAGGAGACACTGGAACAGTCGGACAGGAATAAGATTAATTCGCGTGTTGCTATAATTGTTGCGATCACGGCAACTTTTATGGCGCTTTGTAATGTGAAAGATGGAAACATTGTCCAGGCAATGTCGCAGGCGCAGGCAAATGCGATTGATGCATGGACTTATTTTCAGGCAAAGAGCACGAAGCAATCAATTACGGAGAAATCGCTTGAGCTGTTGAAGGTTGAAAATAAACCCGAAGCCCTGGCAATGATTAAAACTTATGAAGAGCAGATTGCCCGTTATGAGAAAGAAAAAACTGAAATCAGTGCGGAAGCAAAAGGATATCAAAAACAGTATGATGACATTAACCTGTTTGATGATCAGTTTGATATGACAGATGCGCTGCTTACAATCTCCATTGCAATGTTAGGGATTACCTCATTGACCCAAAAGAAATGGTTGTTGTATTTTTCTGGCACCGTCGCTCTTATCGGGATCATCCTGGGACTTGCTGCCTTTATGAAAATAAGTTTGCATTCAGATTTGATCTCAAAAATATTGGGATAAATAAACAATGAACAGGTTTACTTCTGGTTCGATAAAGATTGCTCCACGATGCAGCTCACTTGCAACAAGGGGCAGATGCTGATTCCGTCAATCGTCCGATTATTTATATTCAAATCCGAAAGCATAACTCATCGTTACATTTTCACCCTCGCTAATATTTACTTTGTAGCATTTAAACTGTTCGGCAGTTTCAAATTTATCTAACCGGGTGCTGTTACGGGATTTAAAAAGGACATAGTAGGTTCCGGGTCTGACTTTTACCGAATAATTTCCACTTCCGTCAACATTGGCTTTCGAACTGTTTTTGGCATCGACTAAATTGGCAATATTCACTGATGTCCTTTTATCCAGCGATTTAAATCCTGCTTTGTCAAAATTGTATTTTTCGCCCTCATCGTAAATGTTTGCAATTAGTTTATTCGAGGGGCGTGCCGTCCAGGTTCTTAAGTAATTTTTATAGACAATATAGTTGTAAAAAGTATCGAGTGTCGCGTAATTAAAGTCCTTTAGATTTGTACTGTCTGCAAAATAAACTTCAGAACCAACGTCGGGTTTAAATTCGAAGCGCGTAAGATAGGTTACAACTCCCGAAATTTTACCCATTTTCGATGGGTTTATTTCGGTAGGTACCATTGCCTTTACCGGCTCAATTGAGGCATCTTTCTCATTAAAAAAAACAGAAATAATATCGGCTGTTTTGAATTTAAGTTTGTTCCCCTGGAAATTGAAAAGGATCGTATCATTCTTAAATCCTTCAAGTTTCCCGCTCATTTTGTCACCGTTTTTCAGGTATAACGCATTTTGACTGAAGCACGAAATTGATAAGGTTAGGGTAAGGGCGATTAATAATATTATAATCTTCATCAGGATGTTTATAACTGGTTTAATTTTATTCAAACCTACTAAACAGAATCCTTACTACCAAAACAAAATCAGGATAGTTCCTCCCTGTATATTTGGATTAATCGGCAGTGTTAATTAATTTTGGATAACAATGTCAAAACCACCTGATCATGGAAACAAACAGGGTTGATTTTAATTATGACTCTTATTGCGGGATTTACTGTGGCGCCTGTGATATCATGATGACTTACAAAACCGGGAAAAAACAACGACTCGCTTCGGTTTGGAACGAAAAGACGGTAAAGTCACTGCACAAGGGACTCGGCCTGAAATACGACGACAGTAAACCATTTACACAGGAATGTCACGGTTGCAAAAGTGGTCAGCTGTTTGTGAATTGCAGCGTATGCAAGAAACGTAAATGTGCGATCAGCCGGAATATTGCACATTGCATTGATTGCGTCGATTATCCCTGTGATGAAATCCGGTCAATGCAAAAGAATGCATCCATATTGCCGCATGTAAAAGACAATCACACAAATATGGAGTCAATTAAAACTGTCGGCGTTGAACAATGGCTTTCGGACCAGCAGTACAGGTGGAAATGCCCTCAATGTAACGCCAGCTTTTCGTGGTATTCCACAAAGTGCAATTCATGCGGAACCAATCTTTGGGAATATACCTGGCGGTTTTCATTTATTAGGTTTATGATGCTGAGACTTGGGATATACATGGCCTCTCATCGCCGGAAAGTAAGTGAAAGTAATTTATAACTCTTCGTCTGTCAGACCTACGATGTACCGATTCAGCTTAAGCCCTCAATGTTTCAGATACCTGGACGGCCTTGAAACGAATGCCACAGGTAATTATTTATGCCCCAATTGAACCAATCCATAAAAGTCCTTAACTTCGCACTTTGATACAGGAACCAAGCTTAGCTTAAAAGGTTCTATGGATATTATTATTTGGTTCGTTATTTATTAAAACAGGTTTTATGAAACGGTTGGTCATTATCTTTAGTCTTCTTCTGATGGGAATTGGCGTTTTTGCCCAATCTGGACCAAATCAGCCATCCAATCGCAGCGAACGAAAGAAACAGATGCTGGATACAACGAGCCTGTTGCATCAACAAATGATGCTGACCGATAGTATGAAATCAGAAGCGGATACCAGTAGTCAGAAACTTCGCACCACGTTGCTTTCGGATAGTATGAAAACAAAAGGAGATACTACAAGGCTGTTGCATCGGAAAATGATGGTGGCGCCCGATACACTTACAATGAGCGATTACACACTCGCCATTGAACGTGTGAATGATAACCTGATCACGATTGGCGATAGCGCCAAACTGGGATTTAATGTGGTAAAGATATCCCGAAGAATAAGTAAGATGACAGATGACGTGAAGCTGATCCGTCAAAATATGCGCGGCAGAAATACGGTTTTCAATATTAAAAACCAATTTCTATACCAGACTTTTACTGCCAGACTCGATGAAGAAACCGATCTTATTCAAGCCCAGCTTGACGAGTTGCATCAAAAAGTCTATCGTGCGAAGTTGCACCTCAATATTGTGTTGAAGGATTCCGTATTCAGAAAATTGTATTCCAACAAAGCGCTAAGAACAAATTTTGACCAACGACTGATCCGGCTTGAAAAAAGATATACAAGGACAGACAGTATTACCAAAGCCAATGTCGATACACTGAATGCGATGAATGTACGATTGTCGGACAATTCGTATAATTTGTCGAATATGCTGAATATGCAGGATGCCAAAATGGACAGGGCAATACCGGTACTATTCGGCCATGAAGTAAATAATTTGTGGGGGAAGGAGTTTGTTGTACCTCCTTCCAAGCCATCGGCAAGAAAGCAAATAAGCATATTTGAAAGCGAACAAAATGCAATAGGATATTATATTAGTCAGACATCGGGGGAACGGAAAATTGTTATTATCTTAGGAATTCTGCTTTTCACCTGGCTATATTTAAAACGAAAACTGCTTAGAAAGTTCAGGGAAGAAAAGGACGCTTTTAGCTATTTGCACCTTCATTACCTGAATAACTATCCCGTGCTTTCGCTGGTTGTATTATTGTTGTGCCTGATGCCATTCTTCGATGCTTATGCACCAACTTCATATATTGCAGTTGTCTATGTGCTTTTGCTCATCTCCTCAACTGTTATTTTCTTCAGAAGAGGCAACCGCATCTTTCTGTTTAGCTGGTTGATACTTGTTGCTTTGTTTGTTACCGATGTAATTGCTTATTTGCTGATCGAACCTACATTTGGCGAAAGGGTACTGCTGTTGGCCATTCATTCAGGTATCATCGTGTTCACCTACCGTTTCTACCGTTCACTTCATAAGCAAATGCCTTATTTCCGATTATTAAAATGGGCAGCATTTACCACTATACTGTTGACGGGTATTGCCATTTTGTTTAATCTTTACGGACGATTCTCCCTTGCTGGGATTGTTGGTATCGCCGCCATTTTTGCAATTACGCAGGCGGTTGTTTTAACGGTTTTCGTGGATGTAATCATCGAAATTGTCTTACTCCAGCTTCAGAGCAGCCGGTTAAATAAAGACAATGACAAACCATTCGATATTAATATCGTGGTACATAAAATCAAGATGCCACTGATTCTCGTTGCCATTATACTATGGCTAATCATGCTTACATCGAATTTAAACATTTATCATTGGATTAATGGCTCAGTTACTGATGCTCTAACCAGCACAAGAACCATTGGTAGCATCTCATTTCAATGGATAAGTGTAATCTTATTTATCGGGATTATCTGGGCAGCACATATTCTGCAAAGACTGCTGAGCTTTTTTCTGGGAGAGACCGGTTCCGAAGGAGAAGATACGACGATTGTCACCAAAGGGCAGCACTCGCGCCTGCTTGTTACACGTTTACTTGTATTGATCGGTGGTTACCTTTTAGCCATTGCTGCTTCGGGATTACCAATTGACAAACTCACCTTTTTACTTGGAGCTTTGGGTATTGGTATTGGTATGGGTTTACAAGGGATCGTGAATAACTTCGTGTCGGGTATTATCCTCATTTTTGATGGTTCGTTGCAGATAGGCGATGAAATAGAAGTAAGCGGACTTGCGGGAAAAGTAAAGGAAATTGGATTGCGTTCAAGTACGCTGAGTACAGCCGACGGAGCTGATATCATTATTCCGAACGGAACAATCCTGTCGCAAAACATCGTTAACTGGACTTACAGCAACAACGAAAAAAGGGTTGTACTCACCTTCTCACTGTGGGGGGAAGAGCTTGATGCCAATGTGATCAATGAAGTGATAAACGACACAATCAATGGAATAGAATATGTAATTTCGAAAAAGAAACCCGTGATATTATATACCAAAGTAACCACAGATACCTGTTCCCTGACCGTTCGTTTCTGGAGTACAACCAGTCATGGCGATCTTGTTAAGAGTCAGGCGATGCTTCAACTGAGCGCTGCATTTGGTGCAAGGAAGATTGGGTTTGAATAGAAAGGGGATGGTATATTCTAATTCTTTTCAAAGATTCAATTAACATGGTAATTGGGGCAGGTTTTGAGATACAAACCCTGCCCTTATTTTCTTTTTTAACCTTAATCGTCCTAAATTTAATAGCTTGCTGAGAAATTGGTTATACGAATTCAAATACTAAACAATTTGTAATTCTGTTTATTTTTCCTTTCTTTGATAACATATGAATTGTGCAACCATACCAACGATGGGTGGAGTATCTTTTTAAATTTAATAAAGCGAACTAATGGTGAATTTCAGATCTTTAAAAGTGAACATTATACTGTTGATTTTATCTTTCGTTGCAAACTTACAGGCAGAAAACTGGCCTAACTGGCGTGGTCCTAAAGGTGATGGAACAAGCACAGAAACCAATCTTCCTGTAAAATGGGATTCAACAACGAATGTTTTGTGGAAAGTTCCCATTCCGGGCACTGGTCACGCATCACCCATTGTCTGGGGAGACAAGCTTTTCACTTTTACAGCCAAACCTGAAACGCAAGAGAAAATACTTCTTTGCTATGATACAAAAAACGGCAACCTGATATGGCAGGTTACTGTCCTCAAAACCAAGTTAGAGAACAAACACAATGATAATAGCTTTGCATCGGGAACTCCGGCTACTGACGGCACCACTATTTATGTGTCGTTTCTTGACGGTGAGTCAGTTGTCGTTGCAGCATATGACTTTAGCGGAAAACAGATCTGGATGCAACGTCCCGGCACCTTTTCAAGTCCTCATGGTTACAGCTGTTCGCCTGTTCTTTATAAAGACAAAGTGATTATTAACGGCGACAGCAAAGGCGATGCTTTTATCGCTGCTTTAAGCGGGAAAGATGGGCATACCATCTGGAAAAACAAACTCGACAAGCCAGCACATAGCTTTAGTACGCCTATCTTCAGGGAAATGGCCGGTCGCATGCAAATGATCTATTGCGGTAACCAGGAGGTGAGTTCTTACAATCCTGAAGATGGATCGCGTTACTGGTTTATTACCGGACCTTCAGAAGACTTCTGTTCCACGCCGGTTTATAATGAAAAAACAGGATTGGTATTGATTAGCAGTGCATGGCCGCAACGGCACTTACTGGCAATTAAACCCAACGGAAATGGTGATGTATCGAAAAGCCATATCGCCTGGCGGTCAACCGAAGGTGCTTATTACGTTCCATCACCGGTTACAGGCGGTGACTATATGTTCTCGACAATGACCAATGGTATGGTACATTGTATTGATGTTGCTACGGGGAAGATTCTGTGGAAGGAAAACCTTGGCAAACAATATTCTTCTGCAGTCCTGATCAATGGATTGGTTTATATGCCCAACGATGAAGGAGTTATCACGGTAATCAAACCCGGGCCGACATATGAAGCCATTGCGAAAAACGCTATCGGTGAAACAATGTTTGCATCACCGGCCATCAGCAATGGAAGGATTTACATCAAAGGTGCCAAACATCTCTTTTGCATTGGGGTAAAGTAATTTGGGATATAAAAACCTTCTATCATGTTTACAATTGATCAAATCAATGAAATGCACGCTAAAGTTAAGAGCGGAGCCGATTTTCCAGGTTACATTCAAGACTTAATCGTACTTGGTGTAACAGGTTATGAAACCTTTGTAGCCGACGGGCATACAATGTATTTTGGAAAGGATGGAGCTAACATTCAGTCAGATGCAAAATATACAGTTTTAAAAATTGCTGATGAAAGTGACAAGGACCAGTTTCATGAGGACCTGAAAGATCATCAGCAAGGAAAAACAAACTATCAGACCTTTTGCCTCGACTGTGCCTGGTCTGGTGTTGAAAAATGGGTGGTTGATATGACAAAGATGACTTGTATCTATTACGATAAAGCTGGAAATGAGATGTTGGCAGAAGCTATTCCGACGCCTAAATGATTGATAAATAAAATGGTCATGCCTGGTTTGCCTTTTATAGTCTTTGAATATTCAATTAATATCACATTGTTTTAAATCAATCCTATGAAATCGAAGACAAATATCGGGGTAATGATCATTACTTTAAGCGCTTTAATGTTTTTTTTCGGAGTTAGCCTGTTTGCATTTCGAGGACCCCCCGTCAACCACCTCATCTCATTTGCAGGAATGTTTTCTTTTTTCGCCTGTATTCCGGTTTTTATTATCGGAGTAATTGTGCTCATTTATGCCCGTAAACACATGAATGATGAAATGAAGGATTAAAGGCTTGTTCTGGAAAGGGCAATTCAGTAGCGCAGTATCTGCGGACCTAATGAGAACCGCATTTCCCTCGGGCATATCCGAAATAAACAATAAATAAATTTGGCAGATGATGAACATCCCTTTACGGGGTTTGTTTCTACGTGTGACAGCACGTAAGAGCCTTTGGAACGTTTCATTTTGTAGGGATGGAATTTTATTCCGTCCTTTGCGCGTTCAAATTTTGAAACTGATTTAATTGGAATGACAAACAGTAAGGATCAACAAATAACAGGAGTGAAACCGGTTAAACCCAGTATATTCGGAGTGCTCAAGCCCTACAAGCTGATGATTTTCAGTCTGATCACTTTCGCCTTATTGAGCAATGCCGTGAACCTTGTTATTCCGAAATTGATCTCATGGGGCATTGATGATTTCGCGAAGGGGATCTTTTCGTATGAAAAAATCGTTATTGAATTTCTGGTAGCTGCATTGATTATCTTCGTATTTACTTTTCTGCAGGGCATATTGCAGACCTATGCTTCCGAAAGAGTTGCACGCGACTTACGAACTAAACTTGCCGATAAAATCTCTCGCCAGAGTTATGCGTTTATTCAGCAGGCAAACCCATCAAAGTTACTTACCAATCTTACTTCCGATATCGATTCCATCAAACTGTTCGTGTCGATGGCGATTGTATCGCTTGCTTCTTCGATATTTATCATCGTTGGGGCAAGCATTTTACTGATTTCAATTGACTGGAAACTTGCTTTGTCTGTACTTGTCATTATTCCGATCATCATTGGTGCATTTTTCTTCGTATTCCGAAAAGTGCGCGTTCTGTTTAAAAAAAGCCGTGAAGTGATCGACTGGCTCAATAAAGTCATCAGCGAAAGCATTATGGGTGCTGCACTGGTTCGCGTGCTGAACTCACAAATGCTCGAATACAATAAGTTTCTTGATGCAAACACACAAGCCAAAAACCTCGGATTATCGATACTCAAACTTTTTGCCACACTGATACCTATCGTTGTATTTGTGGCGAATATGGCATCGCTTGTAATTCTTGCACTGGGCGGACACTACGTGATAACCGGCGCTATGTCACTGGGCGATTTTGCAGCTTTCAGCTCATACCTCGTGATCCTCATCTTCCCAATCATCATTATTGGGTTTATCAGCAATTTCATTGTGCAGGCTTCCGTTTCGTATGGACGTATTTACGCAGTATTGAATGCCGAAGAAACAAGTGATACAGGTACTGTAAATACACCATTGCAGGGAAATATTGAGATGCAAAACATATCGGTAATTTACGGCGATAAACCGGCACTGAAGAATGTTTCCCTGACGATATTACCCGGAACAAAAACAGCAGTGATAGGACCAACAGCTGCGGGAAAAACACAATTGCTTCATTTATTGACTGGTCTGATTCAACCGGCAAGCGGTTCCATCCTGTTTGATGGGATTGATATCAACGATTACAACAAGGAAACATTCCAGCATCAGATTGGATTCGTGTTTCAGGACAGCGTAATTTTCAATATGAGCCTTCGTGAAAACATTGCATTCAACGAAAAGGTAACCGATGCATCGTTTGCAAAAGCAATTGAAACATCCGAACTGAATGATTTTATTGATGCACTTCCGCAAGGGCTTGACACGATTGTAAGTGAGCGCGGTACGAGCCTTTCAGGCGGACAGAAACAACGTATTATGCTTGCTCGTGCACTTGCACTAAACCCGAAGATTCTGTTGCTCGATGATTTCACTGCACGTGTTGACAGTCAGACAGAACAGAAAATCCTTGATAACGTAACGCGGAATTATCCCGGAATTACACTGCTTTCTGTTACGCAAAAGATTGCATCGGTGATGGATTACAAGCAAATCATTCTTCTCGAAGAAGGCGAAGTACTTGCAAGCGGAACACACGAATCTTTGATGGATACTTGTCCGGAATATGTACAGATTTTTAATTCTCAACGGAGTACAAATCTCTATGAAGAATCAATCCCCGATGACAATAATATTTAACCACAATAGTCACATAGAACACATTAGTGAATAATCGACTGTATTCTATGTGACTATTGTAGTTGCTTTATGAATTTAATTTATGAACTATAATCTTAATCTGAATAAAGGGGCGCAGGCCAACGAGAAAGTCAGTACTGCAGCCACGCTGAAGCGGTTGATGACACTGATGGGAGAGGAGCGCAACAACCTGTATATCGCGATGTTTTTTATTTTCATTAACGCGGGTTTAAACCTTGTTGCACCGTATCTGATGGGACATGCCATCGATAACTTTGTGGTGACCAAACATTACGAGGGTGTTATCCGATACTCCATTATTTTGTTCGGTGTCTTCTCGCTGGCTTTGGTAAGCGGCTATACGCAAACACAATTGATGGGAAGGGTTGGACAGCGCATGTTGTTTAATTTGCGGAATACCATTTTCAATAAACTACAGGATTTACCCATTGATTTTTTCAATCAAAATAAAGCGGGTGACCTGATTTCGAGGGTCAATAACGATACAGATAAGATCAACCTTTTCTTTTCGCAGTCGCTTGTACAGTTTATGAGCAGCATTTTCACAATGCTTGGCGCTGGAATCTTTTTACTCTCCATCAACCTGAAGCTCGGACTTGCTGCTTTGGCTCCGGCACTCGTTTTGCTGGTGTTCACACGCAGCATTTCGCCCTGGGTTAAAAACCGTAACGCCGCCAATATGAGAAGTACGGGAAGCCTGAGCGCGGAGATTCAGGAGAGCCTGAATAACTTCAAGGTGATTGTCGCCTTTAACCGTCGCGATTACTTCCGCAAACGCTTTGATGAAGTCAATACAGAGAATTATCAAACTGCTGTGAAAGCCGGGATTGCCAATAACATGTTTACACCAGTATATGGATTTTCATCGAGCATCGGACAAATGGTTGTGCTGGCCTTTGGTATTTACCTGATTGCGATCGGACAGTTCTCTGTTGGTTTGCTGATCAGTTTCCTGGCTTATATCGCTCAGTTCTACAATCCGCTGCGTCAGATAGCCGCACTTTGGGCCAACTTCCAGGTAGCATTGGCAGGGTGGGATCGCATTTCGCAGATACTGGTATTGGAAAATAGCCTTCAGGTAATTGAAACACCGGTGAGAGAAGAAACTTGTTGTCTGATGTCGTTCCGTCACGTTTCATTTTACTATACTCCGGGAAATGATATACTGAAAGATATTAGTTTTGATCTCGAGCGTGGTAAAACTTATGCATTTGTGGGTCCGACAGGCGGCGGAAAAACGACTACCGCCTCACTGATGGCACGTTTATACGATCCGACAGCAGGACAGATCATACTTAATGGCGTAGATATCCGCTCGCTGGATATGGAAACGCGTACATCAAAGATTGGATTTATCCTTCAGGAACCATTCCTGTTTAGCGGAACGATTCGCGATAATATCCTGTATGGAAATGAGATGTACAAAGATCTTTCTAACGAGGCGTTCTCAAAGATTTTATCAGAATCTGGTTTGGATGGATTACTCGAACGTTTTGACGGCGGACTTACAGCACAAATAAAATCATCGGGCGATGGCATTAGCTTAGGACAAAAACAATTGATCGCATTTATTCGTGCCGTTTTGCGCAAACCCGAACTGCTGATTCTGGATGAGGCGACAGCGAATATCGATACCGTCACGGAACAATTGCTCGACGAGATCCTGAAAAAGTTGCCCGAAAGTACCACTCGTATTATCATCGCTCACAGACTGAATACAATAGAGAATGCAGATGAAATATTCTTTATCAATTCGGGTTCAGTTACCAAAGCTGGTTCCTTAAATGATGCTGTAAATCTGTTGTTGCACGGGAAAAGGGAAAGTTAATTGTTTGATTTTGACAGAAAACAAAAGATCTCTAAAATATATCAATCAAGAAAATGAAAGTAGTATTAACTATCGCCGCAATAAGTGGCCTTTTAGCAGTCATATTCGGCGCATTTGGTGCTCATGTATTGAAGGGAATACTTAGCCCAGAGATGCTCGAGACCTATAAAACAGGCGTTCAATACCAGTTTTATCACACCTTTGCCCTGCTTGCAGTAGGAATTCTGATGAATTTCAATCAGTCAAAAGCATTGATATGGTCAGCAACTCTATTTATGATTGGTATGATTTTGTTTTCAGGATCTCTCTATGTTTTAGCAATCTCAGGTGTGAAAGCTTTAGGTATTATCACACCATTTGGAGGTGTAACGTGGATTGCTGCATGGATTTTATTATTTGTACATTGCCGCAAGTTAACAGCTTCAAAATAGTTTTAATCTGTTTATCATTTAAAGCATTCAAATGATTATTGCATCGAAGGCGAGAGATATTATTGTCAGCATTGCTGATTTGTTTTACCCCTGGTTTTCGCGGTTTCTTTCGCGCGAAACTTTCCTGTACCTCGTCTGTGGAGGGGGAAACATGGTGTTAGATCTCTTTCTGTATTTTATCAGCTACAATTTTATTCTTCACAAGCAAATACTTGATCTTGGTTTTGTGGCGATTAGTCCGCATATAACAGCCTTTATCATCTCCTTTTGCATCACATTCCCGTTGGGATTTCTGCTTGCCAAATACATCACCTTTTCACAATCTGATCTGCGTGGTCATATTCAACTTTTCCGTTACGGGGTAACAGTTTTTATGTGTATTCTATTGAATTACGTATTCTTAAAGCTGTTTGTCGAACAATTTCACTGGTATCCGACTATATCAAAAGCAGTTGCAACCGTTATAATTGCCATCTACAGCTATTTATCACAAAAGCATTATACATTCAGGCAAGCGGCGAAGGGTTAAATGTTGATATGCAAGAAGGTTGGCTATTTAATAACGTTCTTGATGTGCAAAGCATTATATTTGTTGAAAAGGCAAGGATCATCCAATCAGGTGAGTATTTGTAAAAGATCCCTAAATGTTGTAGGTTCGTAAAAAACATTAGTATGCAAAGGTTGATATTGGATAATGCTGAAAAGATCAAAACGTTGTGCTCTACTCATAACGTACGGACATTATTTGCATTTGGATCAGTTTGCACTGACAGGTTCAATAGCAACAGCGATGTTGATTTGCTGGTATCATTTAATTCGATGGACTATGGTGATTATGCGGATACTTATTTCGATTTAGCCGATGGTTTTGAAGATTTATTTCAAAGACAGGTTGATCTGGTCACTGATAAATCGTTATCAAACCCATATTTTATTGATTCTATCAATCAGACAAAGACGATGATTTATGGAAATTGAGATTAAAAAGTTTCTGTTTGATATTCAGGAAGCTAGCTTCAATAGAACAATACCTGGGAGAAAAGCGTGATTTCAATGTTTATATGGCCAATAAAATGCTGCGCAGAGCCGTCGAACGTGAATTTGAGATTATCGGAGAGGCGATGAATAGGAGTGAAAAATTGGATCCAACCATTAATATTTCAAGTAAAAGATAAATTATCAGTATGCGAAACCGTGTTGTTCATGGTTATGACAAAATTGATAATGAGATTATCTGGGGTACGATCGTCAGACATTTGCCAAACTTGAAAATAGAGATCAACCAATTGCTAAAATAAAGCCCTTCGAGCGGTCACCGGACCCTCGAAGGGCTTTGTTTCCTCAACTATTCCACCTGAAACCTTAATATCGTCCTAAGTCTTTCGGGTATTGTCTTCCTTGCATCCGACAAATAGATTTCGCGATGAGTCATCGATTTGCGTTTTAACTGCTGCTCTTCGGCAAATTGTTCCATCAGTTTAAAACTCTGCGGTTCATTGTCGAAACTTCCCATGTGTAACATCTGAACGCAACTCCCTTCTTCGATCGTCTCAAATTTGACCTGATCTAAAAGTGCATGTGGCTTTTTCTTCTTCGTCAATTCAATGTTTTGTGCGGCGAAATCGGCAGTTATAAAAGCAGGTTGTCTGATCATCAGCTTATAAATCAATGAATTTTTATCAAGCTTTCCATTCATATTGCACTTGGCTTCTTCATTGATGTCCCAAACTCCTTCAAGGGGATAAACCGCATAATCAGTATAGTTTTTAGGCACTGCTTCTGCGGATTTCAGACCCATCTTAATGGCATACGATAATGAAAACAAAACGCTGACGTATTCAGCAAAACTGTCATCGTTCGGATTTCCTTCACCTTCAATCGTATAAAAGTTGAACTTTGGAACAACAATTTTCTCTGGTATTACATTCGGAAAATAAAATTTCTTCTCCGTTTTCTTCCATTCGTGCTTCATCTGATTCTATATTAGTTTACTCATAAATCTGCGGTAAAGTTAAACACAAATTACAATACACGTGAATATCATTTTTGAAAGCTCAATTCTTAAAAAATATTCATATGTGCCAAATACTTCTGAAAATTTAAAGTCATTGTCCAAGTAAATCTTATTTTTGCTTACTAGTAATCGAAGTTCCAAACAAATCAATTAAATAATATGGAAAAGAAATCCCCAAATCGAAGAGATTTCCTGAAATCATCGGCAGCCATTGCAGCCGGAATGATGATTATCCCTCGTCATGTATTAGGAGGACCGGGTTATGTTGCTCCGAGTGATCAACTTACAAAAGGTATTATTGGTGTTGGCGGCATGGGTCGCGGCCATATTCCTTATGAAGGGACAAAAGTGGTTGCCATTTGTGACGTCGATAAAAAGCACCTGCAACTGGCTCAGACGCTGATTCCTAATTCAGTACAGACTTATCACGATTACCGTGAGCTGTTGCTACGGCCCGACATTGACATCGTGCATATTGCAACACCTCCTCATTGGCATGGATTGATGGCCATTGAAGCAGCGCGTGCCGGAAAAGATATCTGGTGCGAAAAGCCAATGACAAGAACCATTGGTGAAGGTCAGCGGGTTGTGGAAGAGGTGAATAAACATGGCCGTATGTTTAGGCTAAATACGTGGTTCCGTTTTAAAGACAATTTCTATGGACTTGGAACAGAAGTTAAACCGCTGAAGAAAGTGATCGATAGTGGGATCCTTGGATGGCCGCTCAAAGTAACGGTAAGCGGTATTACGGGCTTCGACTGGAAGTTTTACTGGAGAGGAGAAACCAATCTTCCTACAATGCCTGTTCCCGAAGAGTTGGATTACGATTTCTGGTTAGGACCTGCACCTTTCAGGCCTTATAACCCTGAGCACGTTCACTCAAAATTCCGTGGATACTGGGATTACGATGGTGGCGGTCTTGGTGATATGGGACAACATTACCTCGATCCTGTTCAATATCTTCTCGGAAAAGATCATACAAGTCCGATAAAAGTTGAGGTTGATGCACCACAACAGCATGAATATGCTGTTGGCAGCTGGAGAAGAATTGAATATACCTTTGCCGACGGATGCAAGATTATCCTTGACGGTGAAAATAAAGATAAAGATGCCGCTTATATTGAAGGGCCAAACGGAAAGATCTTCAAGGGTTTTGAATCGAATATCCCCAAGCTGAACCAGTTTATCGAAACGCTTCCTGATCCTGAACCAAGGATTACTACCTTCTCGGAGTCTGTAAGAACGCGTCAGAAATTTGCATTGAACGAGATGAACGGATTCCGTTCGTGTACACTTGTGAACATGGGGATCCTTGCCGTAAGATTGGGAAGAACGCTTCATTTCGATCCGGATAAGCAAACGTTTATCAACGATGATGCGGCTAACCGGTTAATTCATCAACCCATGCGTGCACCCTGGACAACAATTTAATTATAGAAAAATAACAGACATATGAAGAAGATATTCAATTCTCTTTTAATAATCGTGTTTGCGTTGGTTCTCGCCGGAACAGGTTTGTCGGCGCAGGAAAACAGGACCGTTACCACAAAAATTGCCGATCTGCTCGCACAGATGCCAGCGAATAACCTTCCGCAACGTGATAAGCTGATGGAAGATCTGATCTCACTGGGTGATCAGGGATTTCAACAACTGGCTGACCAGATGACCCCATCGGGAAAAGGCGACAATACGGCGGTAGTTTACGCCATTAACGGACTGGCACGTTACGCATGCCAGAATTCGAAAGAAGACAAAAGGGCTTTTGCAGAAAAGAACTTTATTCTGGCGATGAACAAAACACCCGATGCTGAAACCAAAGCATTCTTTATGCGCCAGCTGCAATTAGTCGGCAAGGAAGATGCGGTAAAGGCAGCAGCTCCCTATCTGACAAATGGCGAGTTGTGCGAACCGACCACGTCGTTGTTAACAACAGTTGCCAGCGAAACAGCTAAGAATGAACTGCTCGCTGCATTGGCAAAAGTTCAGGGCAATTCACTCGTTACAATTACAAAGGCGCTCGGCGAACTTCGGTTTAAGCCTGCAAACGGTGCAATACTGAAAAGTATCAGCTCCGATAATAAGAATCTTCAGAAAGTATCACTTGCAGCGGTAGCTGCAATTGCGGCGCCCGAATCGTATCAGCCATTGTTGGATGCTGCACGTAAGTCGGGTTTTGTATACGAACCTACGAATGCAACACAGGCTTTTGTAACCTATGCCCAACGTTTGGGTGAAAGTGGTGAAACAAAGCTTGCCGGTACAGCTTGTGAGGAGCTGATGAAACTTAGCCTTCCGACCCAGTTACATACAAACGCATCTGCTCTTGCCATTTACAATCAGTATTTTGAGAGCGAAGCACAACCTAAACTGTTGAAAGCTTTTGATAATAACGATAAGGCTTACCGGTTTGCGATATTGAATCTTGTTGAGAAAAGTAAACTGGCTTCGACAAAACTTTGGATTGCGAAGGCAGGCAAAGCCAAACCCGAAGTAAAAGCAGAGATCATTACAATGCTGGGTAAAAAAGGAGACCTTTCGGCATCTGACTTTATCAAGAAACAGTTTGCAGACAAGTCTGTTGAGGTGAGCGAAGCTGCTATTACAGCATATGCCAAACTGAAGGGGAAAGCTGCCATTCCGGAACTGATTGCGCTTCTGAAGAGTGGCACTCAGCCTGCATTTACTGCCTTCACATTGATGTCGCTGATGGATGAGAAAAGTCTCGATCCGCTGGCAGCGATTCTGGAAACTTCTCCTGAAAGCTCAAAAGCACAGATCATTGGAATCATTGGTGCTAAATCAGGCAAACGTTATTTCGCCCAAGTGTATGGCTATACTGGTAATGCAAATGCTGAGATTAAATCGGCAGCTTACGCAGCGATGAAAAATATTTCATCTGCAAAGGATATCGATCAGCTATTGAAACTCCTTTTTGCGACTGATGACAATGTAAAGATTAAAAATATCCAGGATGCACTCGTTAACGCTGCCTCCGATCTGAAGGGTGAAGACAACCAGGTGGCACCATTGCTTGCCCAATTGCCCAATGCACCTAAAAAAGGACGTATTCTGGAAGTACTGCCACGTTTGGGAGGCAAACAGGCACTCAAAGCCGTTACCGGTTACATCGGTTCAACCAACAAGGAAGAAAGTGATGCTGCCTTTAATGCATTAATCAACTGGAAAGACGCATCTGCATCAGCTGCACTGTATGAAATCTGCAAAACATCAACCGGTGAAAAGCGTTCAGGCGCACTCAAAGGTTTCATTCGCCAGATCAGAAGCTCGGCATTGCCCGAAGATCAGAAATTACTGCAGTACCGCAAGATGATTCCGCTTGCAACAGATACCAAAGATCGTTCTCTCATTGTGAGATCAATGGGACAGGTCAGAACATTCCTTTCGCTTGTTGCAACAGCTTCATTCCTTGATGATGCCGATTTAAAATCAGATGCCGCACAATCAATCATGGAGATTGCATTACCGGCTGAAGGACAAAAAGGATTGTCGGGTATTGTTGTTCGTGATGCATTGAACAAAGCGCTTACAACCCTCACAGGAAGTGAAAGCGACTACGATAAAGCAAGAATCGTTAAATACCTTGCAGAAATGCCTTACGAAGATGGTCTTGTGCCGATGTTCAACGGAAAGGATCTTTCGGGATGGCATGGGTTGGTAGGGAATCCTATCACAAGGAAAAAGATGGATTCGAAAGAATTCGATAAGAAACAGGCAGAAGCCGATCTTAAATTAAAGAACAACTGGTCGGTAAAAGACGGTTGCATCGCGTTTAACGGTGAAGGCGATAACCTGTGTTCGGTGAAACAGTACGGCGATTTCGAAATGGTTGTCGACTGGCGGATTACCAAAAAGGGGGACAGTGGTATTTATCTGAGAGGATCGCCACAGGTTCAGATCTGGGATACTTCACGTGTTGAGGTAGGCGCGCAGGTTGGTTCAGGTGGTCTTTATAACAACAAAACAAATCCGGCAAAACCTTCAAAGGTGGCTGATAATCCGATAGGAGAGTGGAACACTTTCAGAATAAAAATGGTTGGCGACAAAGTAACTGTCTATCTTAACGGAGAATTGGTTGTTGATAATGTAATACTTGAGAACTACTGGGATCGTTCAATCCCTATCTTTCCAAAAGAAGCCATTGAACTCCAGGCACACGGTACAGACCTTGCATTCCGCGATGTGTACGTTCAGGAATTGAATAACAACGAATTCACAGTTTCGGACGAAGAGAGCAAAGACGGATTCAAACCGTTGTTCAACGGAAAGAATTTTGAAGGATGGGTCGGTAACACCACCGATTACCAGGTTGAAAACGGAGAGATCGTTCTTCACATCGATAATGGCCCTTCTCATGGTAACCTTTTCACAAAAGATGAATACAATGATTTCGTTTATCGTTTCGAATTCCAGTTAACACCTGCAGCAAACAACGGTATCGGTATCCGTGCACCACTCGAAGGCGACGCGGCTTACGTGGGTATGGAACTTCAGGTACTTGATAACGAAGATCCTGTTTATGCGACCCTTGCACCTTACCAGTATCACGGTTCCGTTTATGGTGTGATTCCCGCAAAGCGGGGTTATCTGAAGCCTTTGGGACAGTGGAACTACGAGGAAGTGGTTGCGAAAGGACCAAACATCAAGATAACGCTGAACGGTACGGTGATTCTTGATGGCAACATCAAGGAAGCATCCAAAAACGGAACCATGGATCACAAGGAACATCCCGGACTCTTGCGTGAGAAAGGTCATATCGGATTCCTGGGACATGGTTCGGTTGTTAAGTTCAAAAACATCAGGTTGAAAGATTTAAGCAAGAAATAGCTTTTCAAAGCTGAAATCATATCATTATAAGTTAAGCCACTTTTTCAGTAATCAAAACTGATAAAGTGGCTTTCTTTTTGGGGAGAGAATTATGCTACGAAGTAGCTAAATTTCAATAACCGTGGGTATAAACCCACGGAGATATATAATGAACAAAAACACAGCCCTGAAGGGGTTGAACAAATACGATTCCCTTTATTTCATTCGTATATAATAGTGTTAAGTTGCTGTATATCTTTTGGATCGAAGTGCATAATTAAGTAAATCTCGGGTGCCCGCTCATGGAACTCGCATGAAAAATTTAAACATCCTATTTTGTGTTTTTTGGACCATGCTCGTTTCATAAATGTGTTGGAATCGATACAAAGATGAGTTTTTCTGTGTGGAGGTTCAACCCCTTCGGGGCTGCCTCCTTTGTTGTCATTTACCGTGGGTTTGCACCCACGGTTATTAAGATTTAGCTCTTTCAGAGCAAAAGCGCTGTTGTTTGAAAATGCAAAATACTACAGCCTGCTATTTGACTTAAATTATTCAACGTGTTCGTTATTTTGATCCATAATTACTAATTTGCGGTAAATTTCAGACGATGCAATTGGGACAGCTAAAATACAGGATACTTTTCATTCTGCTTGCGATAGCACCTGTCATTTCTGCGTCATCTTCTTCGCTGAAAACAGCTGAATCAGAATTGACATCAACCCCGGTTACCTATTCAATCCCCAGTTTACAGACAAATATTTACACGCCAGATTTTAATCTAAATGCTGATTCGGTGGTAATTCCGTTGAAACGGGCAGGTAGATTGTTCCTGATAGATGCAAATGTAGGAGAGGAGACGGGCAACCTGGTCTTTGACTCAGGCGCAAACGGACTTGTACTGAATAGTACCTATTTCAGAAATCATGTAAAGTCAGGAGGATCAACACCAACCGGCGTAACAGGTGCCGTTGGTGCAGTCGAACAGATATTTGTCAAGCAGATCGGATTTGCGGAGTTGTCTTATAAAAATATCATGGCCGATGTCACCAACCTGGGGCACATCGAGAACCGAAGGGGTGTAAAAATACTGGGCTTAATCGGGTTCAGCATGATGCGTAAGCTCGAAATTGTAATCGATGCCAAAAACAACCAGCTTAAACTGTTTAGGATTGACAAGGATGGTAACAGGCTTAACAACAGCTTATCGAAGTTCAAAGCAGATTATACGCAGAAAATAGAAGGGAATAAAAACATCCTGTTTTTAAAAGGAATCATAAGTGGCAAAACGCTTAATTTCTGTTTCGATACGGGATGCGAAACCAATGTAATCTGCAGTGATTGCAACAGAAGCATCATGAACACGCTTACGATCACCGGGCGATCGGGATTGACAGGCGCCGGATCAGCAGGTTCTGAAGTGTTATTCGGGCGTATGAACGACTTTACAATCGGCAACAAACAAATCCCGAATATGGATACCGTTATTACAAACCTGGATGCCTTAAGCGAAAGCTATGGAACCAAAATTGACGGTATGCTGGGCTATAATTTCCTCGAACAGGGGATCATCAGCATTAATTTTGTGAAAAGAGAGTTTGGTATTCGTTTTATTAAAGCAGAGAAAAGTTGAAGACAATCACACGATATATCCTGCTGCTTGTTGGGCTGTTCTATACATTGACCAGCCTGGCTCAATACGATCCTGATAAGGTCTGTCGTATTGATAATGGCGAGCTTATCTTTTCACTCAACCTGAAATGGACCGAAAAGGAGAAAGCAGCGGTTTCGAAGCAATTCGATCTCGACAGTACACTCATCGCGCAGGCCTACCAGGGGAAATCAGTGATCACTGTTAAAGGTGAAACGTGGAACGCAAAAAAGGTAAACAACAATTTTGTCGAGTTGTCTAAACCGATTCAGTCGAAGAATGAGAAAAGCCTGAAGTTGGATGATTTGTTTCTGGAGATCGACAACTGGATGAACTTTGCAGGAACACCGGTTGAAACATCGGTTGTGTGGGGTGTAAATGATTTTAAACTCTCGTATGTCTTTATGTATAACCAAAAGACAGCACGTTTCTATTTGCCCGCATCAACGACGGCTCATAAAGCCTATATAGCTGGTAATTTCAATGGATGGAGCACCACCCAAACGCCCATGCAGCGGGTGAATGACGGATGGATGGTTTATGTGGACCTGAAGCCAGGGAAATATAGTTATAAGTTTATTGTTGACGGTGAATGGATCAATGATCCCAACAATAAACTCCGCGAATGGGTCACTGATCCCAACAATAAACTTCGCGAACGTGACAGAGAAGGCGATTATAATTCGATTGTGTATTGTTGCAATCACCGTTTTGAACTCAAAGGATATCAGGATGCGCGCAAAGTGGTTGTAACCGGTAATTTCTTTAGCTGGAATCCCAAAGGTATGGCAATGAAAAAAACTACCGACGGGTGGGCGCTTCCCGTTTACCTGCGCGATGGAACCTATGCTTATAAGTTTTTGGTTGACAACCAATGGATGACCGATCCAGCGAATAAAGAGGTTCGTAAAGATGCGGATGGAAACATGAATTCATTTGTTGAAATCGGCAAACCATACCTTTTCAAGCTTGATGGACATACATCAGCCGATAAAGTGATCCTTTCGGGTAGTTTCAACGGATGGAGCGAAAATGAACTTATAATGAATAAAACCGAAAAGGGGTGGCAGCTTCCGTATGTTGTTTCGGCAGGAAATTACGAATACAAGTTCCTGGTCGACAGGGAGTGGATGACAGATCCGGCCAATCCGTTCACGACAGGATCGGATAATACAGTGAATTCATTTATCGCACTGAAAGCCAATTATATTTTCAAACTCGAGAAGTTTCCGGATGCCAAAACGGTGATTGTTACGGGAAGTTTTAATGGCTGGAAGGAAGATGGTTACAGGATGACAAGGCGGGGTGGAAAATGGATTTTACCAATCTATCTCCAACCGGGGAAATATACCTATAAGTTTATCGTCGACGGAAAATGGATCATCGATCCCTCGAATGAGCTTTATGAGGAAAATGAGTATAGCACCGGTAATTCGGTGTTGTGGATCGATCCTTTCTGATCCATCAATAACATCTGATTAGAAAGCAATGCCCTCCGGGCACCAAACAATGAACTCTGATAGGCAAGCAATGAACTCTGAGCATCAAACAATGACCTCTGATGCGCGCTCAGAGAACGATGCGACGTAATCAATAGTCAATGATGAGCAAACAATAACAGATGAAGGTAACACCAATAGCAGATGAAATGCGCGCAGCGATCGATGACAGGCAAGCAATGAAAGATGAGAATGCTTTAGATAGTAGATGATAAGCAAACAATAGCAGATGATACCTTACTCAATGATCGATGGTGATCAAACAACAGCAAATGAAGCATACGCAATGATCGATGATAAGCAAACAATTGCGGATGAAGTATGCGCAATGAATGATGATGAGCAAACAATGGCAGATGAAGTATACGCAATGAATGATGATGAGCAAACATTAGCGGATGAAGCGTGCGCAATGAATGATGATAAGCAAACAATAGCGGATGAATAGCGAACAATAATAGATGATAAGCAAACAATGAAAGATGACGAGTGATCATTCTAGCCAAGTAGAATACAACATATCGTTTCATATGGATGCAAAATAAAGCATCTCTTCATTACCAATCATGCAAATGGTCATCCAAAAACATTATCTATACCAATTTGAATGATAATAAAGCTAACGTACAAAATGCCTTTAACTGATCTCGTCTGAAAATAACTGTTTTTAAGGGATGTGACCCGATAATTCAATATGGAGAAGATTTTTTTAACGAAATTCATAATATTGATAAAATAAATGCAAAAAATTTGCAGATGATATTTTATTAGTTACCTTGCATTGAATTTCAACCCAATTATATTAACATCAACCTAAATTATTCAACAATGAAAAAGACGCAGGAAGCGCGTGAGCGCATGTTTCGGTACATTATTGGAATTTGTGATGAAAATAAGGGCATCATCGAAAATCTGCCCAACTTCATGTCCAACCTGGCCCTCCTTAGAACCATCCTATTGGATTTAGGAGTAGCAGTAAGGGAGCAAAAAATCGATACCAAAGGTGTCAGAAAGTACAAACTTGAGCTGAGGACGTTGCTGATGGTTCTGGGGGCAGACAATGCACGTAAATTGGCATCGTATGCGAAATTAACCAATAACACAGTATTATTGGGCAACGTAGATTATACGGAATCTGATTTTAAACGGTTTACGGATGAATCACTAAAGGATTATGCACAGCTAATCTATGAATGCGCCGAACCAATTGTTTCGCAGCTTTCAAATTATGATATTAACACTGACACCCAATCGGCATTTCTGAACGCAATCAATAATTATACCGAGGTTTTAGTATCGCCGAATATTACAGAGACGATCAGAAAACAGGCGACCAAAAAAATGGCACTCCTGTTAGCAGCAGGTGATGTTTGTATTGCCAATTTGGCTGCAGCAGTTGAAGTCGTCAGGCTAAAGGAACCTATCTTCTACCTTGGATTTAAAACAGCTCAGAAATTGATTGTGAATGGAAAAACAAAATTAGCGGTGAAAGGGCAGACAACCGATACGAGCGGAAATCCGCTGGCCCGTGTTAAGATCACCGTACTTTTAAACGGAGCAGTTGTATTGGTCAAAAAAACAGCTGCAAAAGGCGGTTTTTATATCAGTTCACTGGCCGGAGAAACTTACCAGTTTACATTTAAAAAAGCGGGGCTTGCCGATCAGACGATCAATGTTGTGGTGAACGATGGCGAACTGACCAGACTGAAGGTGATAATGGTAAAAGCACAATGATATAGGTTGCAGAACATCAGGAGCCTGGTTGGGATTTGAACCCCGGCCGGGCTTTTTTGTTTGCGATTGTATTCGGAAACATAATTTACAGATAATAAAAAGCTTATTTGGCAATTACTAAATAAAGTAATCTTACATTTACAAGAATATTATGCACATTTTGAAGGATTGAGGTGAATATAAACGAGTTGTACAATATTTTTTTTAAATAAACTCAAACCATGAAAAAAATAGAAATTCTAAAAGCAATTATTATTTGTCTTTTATTATCAAATTCAGCATTATTATCGGCTCAGATCCAAAAACTATCATTTGTTCCAACCATAAAATACGATACCGCCACCTTTTCAGGAAAGGTGGAAGGATTGAAAACCCTTGAACAAGTTGGTAAATCGATGAAAGTATCTATTTATAGTGTTCTAACCGGAGATTTAATGTTTTATGAAATTCCAATTAAAAATGATGGAACTTTTTTGATGAAAATTCCTGTTGAATGTATAGTAATTGTGAAAATTGAATCGGATTATTTTAAGGGATTTAACTGTTTGATCCCTGGAGAAGAAACGGTGTTAAATATTAAATTTGATAAGGATCAAAAACAACAGGTTCAGTTTATTAACAGCATTGGTTTTACTCCGGATGAAAACAGGATTCTTCGTGAGTTTCCCTGGGAAGGTCCTAAATGTCCAAGTGAAATTATTTCACCAGAAGTTTTTAGCAAAAGGATGATCATTGGGACTCAGGAAATTGTTAAATCAATAGAAAATAATGATACTTTGACTGCATTAACAAAACAAATATTAGCAAGTAATACAAAATTTGGAGCACTATATTATCGTTTGTTCAAATATAATGAATTCATTATTGAATCATATAAAGCATTAAATAGTACTGAAAATGTGCCTAAGGATTTTCATCCTCGGATTCCAGGCGAATCTTATTATTCATTTCTCAAATATTTTAATCTGAATGAGCCAATTTATCTCTCTATAGCATTTTATCCATTTATTCTTAAAGAAATTCTCAATAATGAAGTTTTAGCTATTCCTGATATTGGAGATCAACCAATTAACGAATGGTTAAATAAAGTGAAGCAAATAATGAAAGACAAATTTGGCTTTGATAATGGAATAGTCTATGATTTAATGGTGAGCTATTCATATGCTAAACAGTTGAACTATCTCAATCCACTGAATGAAATTCAGAAAAAAAATATCAAAACCTATTTCAGAAATAAATCATTTGTAGAAGTTTTATTTGCCAAAAATGAAAAAGTATTGCAGCAGGTTGGTAATAAGCAAAAAACGAACATTTATGTACTTACAGGTGCTTCTGAAAACTTGATGGATTCGATTATTACCAAATACAAAGGCAAAGTGATATTTGTTGATTTTTGGGCTACATGGTGCGGACCATGCCTGAAAGCTATGTTTGAATCAGATAAAGTACGTAAAGATTTTGAGAACAAAGGAGTTGTATTTTTATACATTACAGGTACTTTATCACCCAGGAAAGATTGGGATCAGAAAGTTTATGAGATTGGAGGAGAACAATATTACGTAACTAAAAAAGAATGGGAATATCTGAACAAAGCATTCAACTTTGACGGAATACCACACTATTTAATATATGATAAAAATGGAATGCTAAAATATAATTATCATACCTTTATGGGTAACGAAAATATGAAAAAATGGATCGGTGAATTATTGTGAAAATGATGGCTGATGCTACCGAATCCCCATCGTTTGTAACGATAAACAGATCAAAACATGTCATCAGAAGACAATGAAGGAACAAAATGAACGTTAAATATTTTCATAGAAATAGGACGATGAGTTACAAACTCAAAACCATAAACCCCTCGTTGCAAACGAGGGGGAGCCGGATTAAAAAGCAAAGATATTCATTAGCAAAACCTATCTTTGGAAATGTGATAACCAATAATCAACTAATCTTTTAAAGTGAGACCTCCATTGTGAACCTGACAACTAACTTAAATCTGTAAATGCATACTGTATCGAAGAAGCTTTTGGAAATAAACTCATGGAATGAATTCTTTTCCTTCGCAAACACATTAAGTGAAAAAGGGAAAGGAGATATTTTCGAGCACCTGACAAAACTAATTTTAACCACAAAACCCGAGTATCGTTTAATACTCAAAAATGTTTGGATTCAGCAAGAAGGTATTCCCAAAGAGATTAGAGAAAAAGTTAATCTGCCAACTTCTGATGAGGGTATTGACATTGTAGCAGAAACTTTCACCGGAGAATTCTGGGCGATCCAATGCAAATTTAAGGGACAAAATCAAACTCCGACCTATAAGGAACTTTCAACTTTTGGTAACCTTGCCAATAATTACTGCAAAAACATCTCACTTGCCTTGCTGGTCCATACCGGAGAAAATGGGGTAAGAAAAAGAAAACTGCTCGGAGACAATTATACTGAGATAGGTCTTGAATTCTGGCTTGGTTTAAATGTTGAAGATTGGGAAAGGATTCATAAGCAAATCAAAGGGCAATCTGTCCGACCGACACCAAAAATCCCCCGACCTCATCAGGAAAAAGCCATAAAAAGTGCAACCCGGCATTTCATTAAAAACAAAGCACGTAGAGGGCGTTTAATCATGCCCTGTGCCACAGGCAAAAGCCTGACAGCCTTTTGGATTGCCCAAGCACTAAATTCAAAATCCGTAATTATTGCAGTTCCAAGTTTGGCATTAATCAAACAAAGTTTGGAGGACTGGACAAGGGAATTTGTTGCTCACAAGGAAGAACCGAAGCCCCAATGGCTGGTTATATGCAGTGATGAATCAACGGCCAAACTTGACAAAGACGAATTTGTATCAGATGCTCATTCCATGGGTATTCCAACCACTACGAATGTTGACGTGATAAGTAGTTTTTTGACTGATAACCATATCGGAAGAAAAGTCATTTTTACGACCTATCAAAGTAGCGATAAGCTTGCACAAGCAGCCAGAAGCTGCAAGTTTTCGTTTGATCTGGCAATTTTGGACGAGGCGCATAAAACGGTTGGCGTAAAGTCAAAAACATTTGCGACCCTTCTATCGGATAAAAACATTTCAATTTCCAAAAGGATGTTCATGACTGCCACGGAAAGAGTGATGAGAGGAAGCAATGACGATGTATATAGCATGGATGATGAAGCCATATATGGAGGTCTATTCCATCAACTCACTTTCAAAGAGGCAATTCACTCTGAACCTCAAATCATTTGTGATTACAAGGTACTGACAATAACAGTTACCAACAATGAAATAAAACAACTGATTAACAAAAATAAGTTGCTGACCGACAAAGAGGAGAAACTTGAAGAACAGGAGGCACAATCTCTGGCATCGGCAATTGCATTGAGGAAAGCGACACTAAAATATGGCATTAAACACGCAATATCTTTTCACAGAAGTATTAAAACTGCAGAAGACTTTGCTAAACTGAATTCAACCCTAAATTCGGGAAATATTGATGACATACTGCTTAGTTCCAGTCATATTTCCAGCAAGAAATCTGCCGGAGAAAGAGCCAGATTGTTGAATGATTTTGCACATGAACAACTTGCCTTGATGACCAACGCCCGATGCTTAACTGAAGGAGTGGATATCCCTGCCATTGATTGCGTTTTGTTTGCCGACCCAAAACAAAGTTTTGTTGATATCGTGCAGGCTTCTGGAAGGGCATTGAGACCTTATATAGGCAAAGAATGCGGTTATATCATGTTACCTCTCATTGTGCCTGATGGAGTAGATTTTGATGAGTTTACTGATTCAACTCCTTTTAAAGCTGTAGCAAAGATAATTTCTGCCCTATCCACACAGGATGAAGGAATTGCAGCAGAGTTTCGACTTATACAAGCTGGGAAGCAAAATGTTGGTGAGCGTAAGATTATATTTGAGGGGAATGTCCCTGTAGGAATGAATTTAGATCTAAGTAGTTTTGCTGATAAAATAAATGCTAAAATATGGGAAAGAGTAGGTAGGTTAAATTGGAGACCTTTCATTGAAGCGAGAGATTTTGTACATTCACTGGGAATTAAAAATTCGAGAGAATGGAATGAAATTTATAGTAAATCATTGGAGAGACCATCTGATATCCCTTCTGCAGCATTAAAAAGATATATTGGGAAAGGATGGTCAAATTGGGGTGATTGGTTAGGCACAAATTTTGTCAGTTTACACAATAGAAGATATCTTCCAATTAATGAAGCGATTGATTTTGTTCAAAAGTTACACATAAATAGTCATGAACAATGGCGAAAGTATAGTGCATCTGGGGAAAGACCATTGAATATTCCTGCAAGACCAGAAATAATATACAAGGGTGACGGTTGGACTGGATATGGAGACTTTCTGGGAACAGGCATAAAAACCACAACTGAGAGAGTGTATCGTTCATTTGAAGACGCAAGAGCATTTGTCCATACACTGAAATTATCAAGTTATATAAAATGGCGGAAATACTGCAAATCGGGTGAAATTCCAATAGATATTCCGAAATCACCACTTTTTGTATACAAGGGTAAAGGATGGCTAAATACGGGTGACTGGCTTGGAACTGGAACAATTGTTAACAGAGCCACACGGGATAGTAAACATCTTCCTTTTGATGAAGCAAAAGCATTTGTTCATGATTTAAAACTTAAGAGTAGTACACAATGGATAAAATACACTCAATCTGGGCATAAACCAGATAATATTCCAGCAAATCCTAGATCAAAATATGATGGTAAAGGCTGGTCAGGATGGATCGATTGGTTGGGCACAAAATAAAATTTCGCTCCCCCTCGTTTGCAACGAGGGATTAGTTGTCAGTCGTTTGTAACGATCAATGCATCAAATCATATCTTCAGAAGACAATGCAGGAACCAAATGAATGATCAATATTTTAAAAGACACAGGATTATGATTTACAAACTCAGAACCAAAAAACACTAATTGCAAACGAGGGGGAGCCGGATAAAATTCCTGCCTGCATGAAGCTGCGGGATGAGTGTGCTAAGGCTAAAAGACGAGACAACATTAAAAAACAGAAAGACAAAATGAACAGACTCCTGCTAACAATTTCAATTGTAACAATTCTTACAAGTTGCAACCCGACAAATAAAAAAACAAATAAGATGGACAAACAAAAAAACGATTCGACAAATACCGCTTCAACTAAAGACACAACCCCCAGGGTAACCGGAATTGGTGGAATTTTCTTTTATTCAGACAATCTGAAGGAAACGAAAGAATGGTATACCAAAAATTTAGGGATTGAAATAAATGATTGGGGTTCTTCAAGTTTTGAATCCCGAAACGTCAAAAGACCTGACGAGATAAACTCGCTTCAATGGAAACCTTTCAAAAAAGGAGATGAATATTTTTCTCCGTCCAAAAAGGATTTTATGATTAACTACCAGGTTCAGAATCTGGAAGGACTTGTAAACAAACTCAAAGAAAACGGAGTAACTATACTTGACAGTATTGTAACTTACGACTTCGGAAAATTTGTACATATCATGGACACAGAAGGCAATAAAATAGAGTTATGGGAACCAGTTGAGGCCGACAAAAATGAAGCTAATACAACAAAATGAGGAATAGTATGATGCAAATGGATAGAAAAGAAAGCCGACCGCCTAACATCGGTTTGGCAAAATGGGACATTTGTACTAAGTTTGAGAATTGAACTTTTGCACTTAATTGAGCATATGCACTTTGAATCCAACCACTTAGGCACGCCAAAAACTGTTATTAGTCATGCCAGAACGACGAAACAAATATCAATCGACGGGCAAATAAATGAGACTTATAACCTTGGATTGCAAGGGAGCATTAAGAAAAAGGGCAGTGGCAATTCTGACTAAAAGTAATTGTAAATCACAAAGTAATGACACAATACGATGCAACTATTAAAAGAGTTAACAAAGGGACTTGAAATTATAGAACCATTTTTAAAAGGTTATGGTTTTGAACTTGACGAATATGATATTGAAAAAAATGAGGAAGGACATTTTACGTTGGTTACATACAGAAACGAAAGTAAAAAATTCATTATTGATTATCGCTTTTCTATTGGACAAGCACTTTATCAATATGGCAATTCAGTAGTAAGTCATCCATTTTATCTTGACAATCTTGGATTTGCAGACAAAAAACAGAAAAAAGTCTTTTTATCAGAAAATAGTCCGGAAGTATTTAGGTACATTTTGCACGACTTTGAATATTTAGTTGACGACTTTTTTAAAGGAGATTGCAATCAGCTCAAAGAGATTTCAAAACTTCAGGACAATACCATTACGGACATTGACAGAAAAATCAGGAAAGAAAACAGTGTGCGAATTGACACCATTAGGATTGAAAAAGCCAGACAAGAATTTAGAAACAAGCAATTTGAAAAGTGTTTAGACATCTATAGGTTTGTTGACCAAAAAAACCTGCTTCTGGAACTTGACAACAAAATTATGGAATATTGCAATCGAAACATTTGAGATGTAAGAAGAACTGCCGCAGCTAATAAGCCCAACATGAAACATATTTGTAAAATTATTACTTTGATTTTTCTATTCGCCTCCGGTTCTGTATTTGGCCAACAGACAGAATATGACGATGTAATATCAAAATTTATAACCTACGTTAAAGAAAAAGACAGCAAGTCAATTTCGAAGATTATTAGTTTTCCATTTCGAAGATATTACCCTGTTCCAGATATCAAAAATGCGAAGGAGTTCATTGACAGGTACAATGAAATTTTTGATGATAGTCTGCAAAAGATAATTGTTGAATCAGACATTCACAAAGACTGGTCGGAAATGGGTTGGCGGGGCATTATGCTTTTTAGAGGCATTTTATGGCTCGACACCAACGGCCGGCTTATTGGTGTGAATTATGAATCGAAGTACGAGCATGATAAGAGGATAAGGCTAATAAACCAGCAAAAGGATCTCTTGTATGAAAGTATTAAGGATTTTGAAGAACCAATTTTTGTTTGGGAAACCAAAAAATTCAGAATAAGAGTTGACAAATTAGAGAATAATACCTATCGGTATGCATCGTGGGAAATCAGCAAAGGCCAAAACGAAAAACCAGACCTTATTATAACAAACGGGGAAATAGTGTTTTTGGGCAATGGAGGTAATCATGAATTTGTGTTTAAAAGTGGTGCTTATGAATATATATGTGATGTTATTGTTTTAGGATCGACCACTAGTCCACCCGGTTATCTGATCGTAACTAAAAATGGCACAGAAATACTGAAAGAAAAAGTGATCAAAGATGTTAGAGACTGACAAGATAATGACGAGTAAACCCATTGCAAACGAGGGAAATGCAAGCGAATTGAAATGACAGATGCAACCATATTAACAGAAAGGTAATCTTTTAAGAAAATGTAAATGTTATGAAAAAATGTATCTGGATAATGGGTTCTCTTCTTTTAATGCTTGCTTGTGAAAAAAACGTTGTTGAAGTTTCGATCGATGATGCCGTAAAACAAAACCAGTATTACGCGAACGAAATTTTTGATGCCCAAAATCTAAAGGTCTATGGTAAGTGGCAATTACTATACACTACGGGTGGGATCGCAGGCTCAATGACCAAGCCCACATCTGATTTTCATTTGGAATTCATTCCATTTGGCATTTACGGTAAAATTATTGACAACCAGGTAACAGAAATCGGGAAGATTGTAATTGACAGTCAAGATAATAGTGCGACAGTCATTGATTTTATCCCTGATGACAACTATAAAACTCAATATTCTTTTATTAATAAAGCTATTTATTTTATGGGGAATGATACGCTGATTTTAGGCGACTACGGAATGGGTGATGGATACGAGAATTATTACAAAAGAATAAAATAATATCATAGCCTAAATATCAAACTGGAACTACCATCATTCGATGTCTTAAAAAACCTTATTGCCTTCTATGAAAGTTGGATACAACAATCGGTACACATATTTTGTCAGGGCAAATTTGATAGGACCTAACCGTCGGTTTTCGGCGCTTCGTTGACAGGTTCCGATAAATCGGGAGAAGCGCAGTTACTGCGCAGGCGTTTCAGCGGTTAAAATGCATGTTTGCACGCAGTTCCGGAACATTAACAAACAGTGTAAGAAAAATTGTTACACTCAAATAAAGTTCCCAATTTGAGAATTATTTATATCTTTGCATCCTGATTTGACAACAAATGGAAAGGATTTTTGCTAAAAGTACACTGAGAGAATATTGGGAAAAATATCCTGATTCTGAGCAGTATTTAAAAACATGGTTTGATACAGCGATGAGTTCAGATTGGAAAACTCCGGCAGATGTTAAGCAGACTTATGCAAATGCAAGCATTTTAAAGGATAGTCGGATTGTTTTTAATATAAAGGGTAATTCTTATAGATTGGTTACCAAATTCAATTTTGAAAAGCAATGGATTTTTGTCAGATTCATTGGACTTCATGCTGAATATGATAAGATTGATGCAAATACGATTTAAAAATTGGAGATATGGATATAAAACTGATAAAAACAGAGGCTGATTATAGATTAACATTAAAGAGACTTGAAGTAATATTTGATGCTGCTATAGGTACAACAGAAAGTGATGAGGCTGATATTCTGGGATTAATGATTGATGAATATGAGAGAAAGCATTATCCAATTGAAGCTCCGGATCCAATAGAAGCAATAAAGATTCGGATGGAGGAAATGCAATTAAAACAAGTTGATTTAGTTGATGAGATTGGCGGTAAAAGCAGGGTTTCGGAGGTTCTTAATCGCAAACGTAAATTGACAGTTGATATGATTCGTAAATTAACAACCAGATTAAATCTATCTCCTGGGTTATTAATTCATGATTATCAATTGACAGGACATTAAAAAACTTTGTGGAAATTTCAATGGTTAGTAACCTGCCTTGAATGTAGCGGAACATTATTGACCGGTTACTAATTATTATCGGTTTTGGAGTACAAATCTTCGTAAAAAATTCATCTGTGTAATGTTTTTCAGCTTATAAATACAAATAGCTATCTTCGGAAGAGTAAATCGGATCAAAACAGCTATAACCGAACGACAAGAAATAGAATTGGTGGATTGGATAAATAAGTGGATATCTAAAAGCTGATCATATGGAAACAAACGCCAGCATTATTGAACAGGCTCAAAAAAAGCAACTTAGGCTTTGGCCAGGTATTGTCATCGTCATCTTACAATGGTTATTCCGGTTTGTATTACCTGCTGTTTCACCGGAAGCTACACAAATCGGCGTATTAAGCGGAGTCATTGGTGGATTCGCACTGGTTATCTGGTGGTTGTTCTTCAGCCGCGCACCCCGGTCCGATCGCTGGATGGCGGTTGTGTTGATGATAATAGCGCTGGTAATAACAAAACGACTGGTCCATCAGTCGATTGACACAGCAATGATGGGAATGATGTTCATGTTCTATTCAGTCCCGGTTCTTAGCCTGGCTTTTGCTGCCTGGGCAGTTGTCAGCCGTCGGCTATCCGAAGGACTGCAACGAATAACAATGGTTGGTACCATCCTGATCGCATCGGGATTCTGGGTGTTTCTCCGTACAGATGGTATGGATGGTGAAGCCCGTCAGGATTTTGCATGGAGATGGGCAAAAACTGCGGAGGAACGGTTACTTGAAAAAGCCAACGCGGCGCTTAAAACAACGCCATTGGATGTTGCCGCTTTGAAGGAAACGGCAGAATGGTCGGGCTTCCGGGGCAATAACCGGGATGGCATTGTTCATGGCATTAAGGTAAAGACCGATTGGTCCAAAACGCCACCGGTTCAGCTATGGCGCAAACCTGTTGGACCGGGGTGCTCCTCCTTTGCAATGCACGGTCATCTGCTTTTCACACAGGAACAGCGCGGCGAATTCGAGATGGTTACCTGCTACAACCGAAATACCGGCGAGCCTGTCTGGCAACACAGCGATAAAACACGTTTCTGGGACGCACATGCCGGCGCAGGTCCCCGTTCGACACCAACACTAAGCAATAGTCGCGTTTACACATTAGGTGCTACCGGAATCCTGAATGTATTGAATGAACGCGACGGAACTGTTGTATGGTCGCGAAACATGGCAAAAGATACGGATGTAAAGATACCGGGCTGGGGTTATGCGAGTTCGCCCTTGGTCATTGACAGTGTGGTTGTTGTTGCTTTGGCAGGTAAAATTCTTGCTTATGATCTTCCAACTGGCAAACCGCGCTGGACAGGTGCTGACGGTGGAGAAAGCTACAGCTCTCCGCAATTATTTACAATCGATGGTACCAGCCAGGTCATATTTATGAATGGGGCAGGAGTAACCTCCTACGCACCGGCAGACGGCAAGGTATTGTGGAAAATCGTGCTTAAAGGTGCCCGTATTGTTCAGCCGGCACTGCTTACTGAGAACGAAATTCTGATTGATGAAGGTGACATAAAAGGGATGTGCCGTTATGCAATTAAAAATGGATCAGCCGGATGGCGCATCGAAGAGCGATGGACCTCCGATCAGTTAAAACCCAACTTTAACGATTACGTTGTTCACAAAGGTCATGTTTACGGTTTTGAAGGACCCATGCTCGCATGTGCTGATATCGAAAAAGGCATTCGGAAATGGAAAGGGGGACGTTATGGAGGCCAGCTGGTTCTGCTGGCTGATCAGGATGTGTTACTGGTGTTGTCGGAAAAAGGGGAACTGGCGTTGGTGGAGGCAACCGCTGAACGATTCAAGGAACTTGCACGATTCCCTGCAATTAAGGGTAAGACATGGAACCACCCGGCAATAGCGGGTGACGTCCTGGTTGTTCGCAACACTGAGGAAATGGCAGCATTCCGGTTGCCGCTGGCTAGCAACTGAAGCGACTGGTATATATTCCTTAAGGATTCATGTTCTGATTATCCCTTAACAAACAGCCCTTTAATAAGATTCAGAAGAAACAGGATTGTAATAAACAATAGATTGGCGATCATTGAGAGAATCATCAGGAAATAAAAGCCAGAGATGTAACCAACAATCCGACCAAGGAAATCAATCACGAAATTGCCGATCCACAAGGTTATTAGATTGAATACGAGAAAAATAATAATCAGCCACAAAAACCCGGAAATGGCGCTTCCGACGTCTGATTTACTTAAGGTCATCGAACTGCCAACCGAATAAAGGATATAGACAAGCAATGCTGATTTCCACCAGACTGCGGCCGAACCCACAAATACGATTGAAGAAAAGGAAATCAGGCTGTTCCAGATGTTCAGACCGATTTGCTTTAATAAACTTAAATCGGTGAGAACATGGGGCGAGATCCTGAAGGTGGAAAGCGCTGTAACATCAAACCGATAGAGAAGCAACACGCAAAGAAACAATACGATGCCACCGAATAAAAGCGGACTGATACCGATAAAGAAATTCCCTGTTTTCTGGTAAATGCTGCTTTTATTGTAAGAATGACTCACGTGTCCCAGCGATTCGCCGTTACTGTTGGGTTCGAACAATGCGACCTCAGAAATTTTATGACCAAAGATCAGCGCAAAAAAAGCGTGGCTCAGCTCGTGCACCGAGCATCCGAGCCAGCCAAATCCATATAAAAACAAGTTCCTTCCCCAAAAGCGAACACTTAATCTTGCGGTGAAGATGGCTGAAAGGTTCAGCAATATAACTAAAACGAGCAAGGGACCAAACAGAATAAAAAGCTGATTAAATGTTGACAGAAAGACATTTAATAAATAGGTTAAGAATCGGTTAAGGTATATTTCCATTGTTATAACGTTTGGATTTTAGATTATGGAATAGCCTCTGCCACAATAAAAGTACTGCCTCCAACAAAGATCATATCATCAGCATCCGCATTCTTGCGGGCGGCAGCCAATGCTTCGGCTACCGAAGGATACGTATTACCCTGAAGATTGAAAAAAGCAGCAATCTTCATCAATTGATTTTCATCGAGTGCCCGGGGTATCGAAGCCTTTGTAAAATAGTAAATTGCATCTTTGGGGAGTAAACTCAAGACTCCCGCAATGTCCTTGTCGTTGACCATACCGATCACAAAATGAAGCGTTTTGTAAGGCGTCTGTTTAATCTGTGCCACCACCTCGCGAAGCCCACCCTCGTTGTGGCCCGTATCGCAAATGATGCGGGGGTTGGCGCCTATCACCTGCCAGCGACCCTGCAATCCTGTATTCTCAACGACCTTTTCCAATCCGCTTCGTAGCGCATTGTCCGGAATTTTCCATCCGAGTCCGCGAAGCTGATCAACGGCAGCAAGCACAGTACAAATGTTTTTGGCCTGGTAGTTACCCAGCAAATCGAGCCTTAAGTTTTCGTAAACCACTTTTCCACCTTTCCGGATGTTGAAGATTTGCCTGGCATCAAATGAATTAAGACCGAATCCCGGATTAAAAAGCTTATCAGCAAAAACAACCGGCGATGATAATTCCTGTGCGATGCCATTGAATATTACACTTGTTTGAGGATGAGTCTCGCCTATAATAACCGGAATACGCCGTTTAATGATTCCAGCCTTTTCGAGCGCAATCTTCCCCAATGTATCACCAAGTAAAGCGGTATGATCCAAACTGATGTTGGTAATCACCGAAAACTCGGGACGAATAATATTGGTGGAATCGAGCCGTCCGCCTAAACCAACTTCGATGATCGCTATATCTACCTTGTTTTTAGAGAAATAATCAAAAGCCATCATCACGGTTAATTCGAAAAAGGAAGGTTCAAGACCCTTTTCCCGATTCCGGTTAAGAAACTCTGCGACAAAATCGACGACGAACTCCTTTTCGATCATTTCACCATTGATACGGATTCGCTCACGAAAATCTTTCAAATGAGGTGAAGTATAAAGACCTGTTTTATAGCCTGCTTCCATTAAAATGCTGGTCAGCATGTGCGAAACCGACCCTTTCCCGTTGGTTCCTGCAACATGAACTGACTTAAAATTATGATGCGGATGATCAAACATCACATCAAGTGCGATCGTATTGTCGAGATTATCCTTGTAAGCAGCAGGTCCCGATCTCTGATAATAAGGAAGATGATCGTACAAATATGTGATTACTTCGTCGTAGCTTTGCATAGTGTCTGTGTTTGTTGACAAAATCGATGGCAAAGATGATAAATATCGAAGGGCAAAACGACAAACCGGACTTTTTTTATCTATTTTTGGCCGCATTAAAAGCTAGAATATCATGCCAAAATCAAAAGTATTTGTAATTGATACCAATGTGATCCTTCATGATCACGAGTGTATTTATCATTTCAACGACAATGATGTGATCCTTCCGATTACAGTACTTGAAGAATTGGATCGGTTCAAACGAGGAAATGACCAGATCAATTTTCAGGCGAGGCAATTTGTAAGGGTACTCGACGAGATTGTTGGAGATGAACTGTTTAATGGCGGTATTTCACTTGGTATCGATAAAGGTAAACTAACGATTGAAACCGGTAAACCATTTTCTGAAAAGCTGAAAGAATCGTTTCGTGAAGATATTCCGGATCATCGCATTCTGGCGATCACCGAATTCTTAAGGGAAAAATTCAAAGACCGAAAAGTAATCCTTGTTACGAAGGATGTTAATCTTAGGATGAAGGCAAAATCGCTTCACATCGAATCGGAAGATTATAAAAATGATAAAGTTAGAGATATTAACGTCTTACACCAGGGAATTCGTGAGGATAAAGAATACAGCGACCAATTGATTGCGCGGCTTTATGAAAACAACTTTCTCACACTCGAAGAAGCTGCAATCGAAAGGCCACCGTTTGCCAACGAGTTTTTTATTCTCAAAAGTAGCAGGTCGAGCGTATTGGCTCATTATAGTCCTTTCCGTCAACGGTTTGAACGGGTTGACAAGAAAACAGCATACGGGATTAAACCTCGTAATGCCGAACAAACATTTTCGATCCATGCTTTGCTCGATCCCGAAATCAAACTTGTTAGCCTGACGGGTAAAGCAGGAACCGGAAAGACACTGCTTGCCCTTGCAGCTGCCATCGCACAGCACAGCACTTACGAACAGATACTTCTCGCGCGTCCAATTGTGGCATTGAGCAACCGCGACATTGGATTTTTGCCCGGCGATGCCGAAGAAAAGGTTTCGCCCTATATGCAGCCACTTTTTGATAACCTGGCTGTGATAAAACGATGTTTTAATCAGAATAGTCAGGAATACAAATTGATTGAGGATCTTAAGAAAGATGATCGATTGGTAATCAGTCCGCTCGCATTTATCAGGGGACGTAGTTTATCCAATTGCTATTTCATCATCGATGAGGCACAGAACCTGACACCTCATGAAGTGAAGACCATTATTACCAGGGCCGGCGAAGGGACAAAAATGATTTTCACCGGCGATATTCAACAAATTGATTCTCCATACCTCGATATGCAGTCGAATGGATTGGCTTATCTCACTGACCGGATGAAAGGACAGGATATTTTTGCACATATCAACCTGGTGAAAGGTGAAAGAAGTTATTTGGCCGAGTTGGCTAGTGATCTATTATAAAATCAGATAATTGGTAATAATCTCAACCCTGAAGGGGTTGTATATGAATAACCCCGGGTAAGGGAAGGAAGAGAATGCAACCAGTGGGGCATAAAATTCAATTGAAATAGGCGCAACTTGGAATGTTAGTCAATGCTATACAACTGTATGCGCTGCAAATCGAATTAAAAAACTTTGAAATGTTAAAAGTAAACGAATATTTTGGTGGAAACGTAAAATCGATCGCTGTCGAAAATGAGGAAGGTGTCGCAACAGTAGGTGTCATGGATGCCGGCGAATATGAATTCGGAACCTCCTCGGTTGAAATTATGACGATAATAGGTGGAACCCTCGAGGTGATGCTGCCGGGAGAAAGTCAATGGACAACCTATTCCAAAGGCGAAATATTTGAAGTTAAAAAAGATGTCAGGTTCAAGGTAAAAGCGGTAGCACCTGTGGCTTATCATTGTCAGTACAAATAGAAATACCTCCCTTTTAATACTCGTTAGTCCAGTTTATAACATACAAGTTGCTGCATATAACGAAGGTATATTTTGCCATTTGCTACAACCGGAACTGTCCATGCAGGGTTTTTCACATCTTCGAGGGCCGATTTTATCTCACCGACTTTATTAAACGCCGAAGGATCTGGTTTTATAAGAAACAGGTTTCCTTTTACATCCTGACAAATAAGGTGGCCGTCAACAAATGTGGTTGTTCCCTGACCAATAGAATTCGTACTCCACAACTCTTTGCCTGTAGACAATTCAAGGCATTTAAACTGGCCGACATTCCGGCCACTTTCACCCGAATAGCCATAAATATAGCCATCAATAAGTATCGGATCGGAATGTTGCGCCTCGATGTTATTGTTTTTCCAAAGTACTGAATAACCACTCTTCGTTACTTTTAATGCTTCACATCCCATCTTGTAACCCGAAGTATGAAATATAACATCGTTGTGAACGATGGGTGTGGTTGCATTCACACAATATTCTGTAGGCCATGGAGCCGTCCACAAAGGTTTTCCATCCGAAGGGTTCAGACAGGAAAGTCCCTTGCCATGATAAATAAGCAGCTTCGTTTCGTTTTCGATATTCATCGTAATCGCCGCTGCATAACCAACTTCACCTTCCATCGATTTCCAGCGTAAATCACCGGTTAATTTATCGTATGCGATGACCAAAGCCTTTCCGCCACCCTGAACAATTACTTTATCTTCAAACACAAGGGGTGTTGTCGAAAAGCCCCACGATGGTTCAGTACCACCTGCATCCTTGACATTTTTCCGCCAAAGGAGTTTGCCGTCTTCAAGCTGCCAGCAAACCAGATCGCCGCTGCGTCCGAAGGTGTAAACCCGATCGTTATCAATAAAAGGTGTTGCGCGTGAACCCGGACCATGACTTGATTCCGCATTTGCTTCGTAGGAACCGGTCCAAATCAGTTCTCCATTGTCTGCATTTATACAAAAAACCAAATCATTCTTCCTGTCACGACCTGGAACGATTAACCGGTTACCCTGAACTACAGGAGTTGACCACGCTGCTGTTGATTTGTCCTGGCACAAGTAGTTGACACTCCAAAGTTTAACAAGTCCGTTCGACCAATCAGTTTTAATCCCGGTTGTAGCGCTTTTCCCTTCAAAATTAGTACCTCTCCAATTTGGCCAGTCCGCAGTCCCTTTCGTAAGAGGCGGAAGTGAAGTTGTTTTAGTCGGTATCGTTTCCTGTTTGCCGGATAAGGGTTCGCTTCCCATAATCATTTGATAGATCTGATAACCAAAATAGAATGCGATTACCAATACAACAGAGGCGATTACAAGAATTATTTTGGTGCGTTTTTTCATAATACAAGCTTAAAAAGGAAACAATGATTAAAAATGACAGTGGAAGAATAATCTGCTAATAATTTGATTGATAAAATCATGATTCTTCACAAAAGTTGAAACGCAAAAATAATAAGACTAAACAATATTTCGGAAGAGAAAGCGGTAATAATTTAAATTGGTTGAACTTAGTTCAACAATAAGTCACCTAAAAGCTGATGATCCTAAGTCTGAATCACCAGGACTAAAAATATTTAAAATTTCAGGTTGAAATTGGAACTAAAAATATTCATTATTCGTATTGGGTCTAAATAAGCATAAGGCAGGCGCTTAATTTATTGGGTCGTTTATTTGATAAAAAGTAGAATCAACGAACTCAAAATTCTGAACAAAGAGTTGGAGTAAATATTAATAATAAAATACTACCATGAATTACTTTGCAGACATCCATAGTCACCCCACAATGAAATCATACGGGCATAGCTTCCCGTCACAGCAGAATAGTAAAAACCCGCTTTCCAACAGTTCAATCTGGTACTACGATCCCCCCAATTTCTTCGATAAGCTAATCGATCTGTTGGGAGGTATCGTAAAATACCGGCAAAGCAATTTTTCAGCAATGGGTTTTGGAAATACAGGAATTGTATTTGCTACGCTATATCCAATAGAGCGCGGATTTTTTGACAATAAACTCGGAACTGGTGACTTCAACGACATGTTGCTGAACTTTATAACCTCAGTAGGTAAAAACCGCATCGACTTTATTCAATCGATCACCGATTATTTTCCCGATCTCGAAAACGAATATAACTACCTGAAGCAATTGGATGGAACCACGGTGAAACTTGCTGACAGGGCTCAATATCAATATGTGATAGCTAAAAATGCAACGGATGTAGATATTATTCTAAACAAGGACACAATTGCAGATAAAAGAGCGAATTCAATTGCTGTGATTGTCTCAATTGAAGGAGGTCATGTATTTGGAACAGGTATTCATCCGGAAACAAATCCTGCCAACCCGGTTTACGTGCTTAACAACGTCGATAAAGTGAAAAACTGGAGTCATCGTCCTGTATTTATGAGTCTTGCGCATCACTTTTATAATGAGTTATGTGGTCATGCCCAAAGTCTGACGGGTATTGTCAGGAAAGCTACCAACCAGCAATATGGAATGAATGAGGGATTTACGCCGCTTGGCAGAGACGTTTTGGATAAATTGCTCGATAATTCTGATAACAAAAGGATTTTGATCGATATAAAACACATGAGCCGCAAATCGCGACTTGAGTATTTTAGCCTGCTTGATACGAGATATATAAATGAGGACATTCCTGTGATCATAAGTCACGGAGCAGTTATCGGCAATGCAACGGACAATTATATGTTCCTTCAGGAAGATATCAATTTCTATGATGATGAAATTATCAGGGTGGCAGCAACCAATGGTCTTTTTGGTTTGCAACTTGATGAAAGGCGCATCGTTGCAGCAGGAGATTTTGTATTGAAAAAATCGCACGGGTTTGACCGAAGAAAAGTTCTGTATTATTCTTCCGTCCTTGCCTGGAGACAAATACAGCATATTGCTGAATTGCTGGATTCAAAAGGACTTTTTGCCTGGGGCATACAAAGCCTGGGCAGTGATTACGATGGAATGATAAATCCGATTAATGGATTCTGGACTGCTGAAGATTACCCAACACTCGCTGATTATCTTCTTAAGCAGGCGTTTAATTACAACGTCCAATTTTCTGGAAATTTAACCCAGGCCCGTAACCGTATTGACCCGGAAGAAATAGTTGATCGCGTAATGGGAAATAATGCATACAATTTTTTGATGAGATATTACCGGTAGATTTATTTAATATTTATATACCATTCTGGAAATGTTGTTATTATATATTATTAATCTTTAAATTTTTAAACGATGGACTCAATTTCATTGACAAAGGATCACCTGACTGGCATTACGAATGACATGGACCAACAGACTGAAATGTTAACTGATGCTGAAATTAATGCATTGGCTCAGAAAGTCAACAAAAAAATTAACCTTCCTTTTCTGAGTGAGGAAAAGGAGCTCATAGTATTTGCTAAATTGATTAAATGGATTGACCGTGAATTATATAAAATATTGCCCAATGAGTACTACGATCTTATCCATGACGCTTCAGACGGACTTACCAGTCAGGAGGCAACTGATTTTGAAATAAGGTTAACCCCTCTGATTAATAATACGATTAATATCCCGATTTTGTCTGAAAAGCTCGAGGCAAAGTTGATAAGCCTGGTGTTGAGCGGTATTATGGGTGCGATGGTGAAGGGATCAAAATTGGATGAAGCAGTCGTCCCTTCGTAATTCAAAACTTGCAGACATGGGCGTATTGATGCAGGCTTTTTACTGGGATTGTCCCAATGATCAATCTCGAAGCTGGTGGGATTATTTAAAAACAAAAATGGAAGGTTTGAGCAAACAAGGCTTCTCCGCCATATGGCTTCCTCCTGCCAGTAAAGGTTACCCGTCGTCTTCAATGGGCTATTCACCTTACGATTATTACGATTTTGGAGAGTTTAACCAGAAAGGTAGCATTCAAATCTTCAAAGTTTACTGAGAATTATTTTCCGGATCAACCTGTTTTATTAAATTGAAAAGGATGAAACCGGGCGGTTCCATCCTTTTACTAAAACTAACCAAACTAACTAACCTAACTAAACCTAAACTTATGAAAAAAAATGTAATGCAAATGTAGGATTCCGGAATCACCTGACCTAATTTTTTAAGTTAACGAATTGTAAATTAATTGAAAAGATGTTTTAAGTACGCCTTTCCCTCATTTTTGCTCTTTCATAACAAAGAAAGAAGCTCGTTTCCCTGGATTTTTTGTGCCTGATGTGCAGACCGTAGGTGATGTCAGTCGTTGTTTTTATTAGTTTTACAATCAATTAATAGGTGGATGGATGAATAAAACTCAAGGAAACAGCTTTTCGGAAAACAAAGTCAGCCTGCTTATATCCTATAATTTATTATGGGTAACCTTGTTTTCAGTCGCGATGGGTATGTTGGAGAGCTCTGTGGTCATCTACCTGCGTGAATTGTACTACCCCGGCGGTTTTCATTTTCCATTAAAGGCAACCTCTTATATTGTTGCAGTGACTGAGATATTCCGTGAACTTGCAACCTTGATCATGTTGTTGGGCCTTGGAATGTTGGCAGGAAAAAACAAGCACCAGCGGTTTGCATGGTTTATCTACAGTTTCGCCCTATGGGACATTTTCTATTACTTGTTCCTATATTTTATCATCGATTGGCCCATGAGTTTAGCCGATTGGGATGTATTGTTTCTTTTACCAATGATGTGGGTAGGCCCCGTCTGGGCCCCGGTTTTCTTATCCTTACTGATGATTTTGCTTGCGCTGTTTATTTTGCATTTTTCCAGGCATCGGCTCAATGCAAATCTGAAATTACTCGAATGGATGGTATTGATCACAGGGGCGTTGATTGTCATTATCGCTTTCTGCAAAGACTTTTACCTGTATATGACAACCCATTTTCCTATCGTTCCTGGCACGCAACTCTTCTTTTCAAAACACACCTTCGAATATGCGGCACAATACGTTCCTGTCCGTTTTGATATATTGTTATTCCTTTTCGGATGTACTGCTATTTGCGTAGCGATTGGCTTGTATGTGATCAGGAACAGAAAGACCCCTGCAAAATAATTCAAATGATCAAGCTAAATTCAATCCTGATTGTATTCTTTCTTCTATAAATCTTAACTGAAATCTTTATTATTACATTTGTTATTCATGATTAAAAACTAATTATTAATATATACGAATGAAAGCACTCGTCCTGGCAGATTATAATAAGTTGGTTTACAAAGATGTTCCCGACCCTGGAATAAATAGTAATGAGGTACTTGTAAAAGTGATGGCTTGCGGCATCTGTGGCTCCGATGTTCATGGCTTTGACGGAAGTACCGGGCGAAGAATACCACCTATGATCATGGGGCATGAGGCTTCAGGTGTCATTGTCCAAACCGGTGCCGATGTCAAAAATTGGAAAACCGGCGACAGGGTAACCTTCGATTCAACCGTTTATCCGCTGAATGACTGGTTTACGCTTGAAGGAATGTATAATCTAAGCGACAACCGTGAGGTACTTGGTGTCTCACCGGGAACCTATAAAAGAGATGGGGCCTTTGCTGAATATATCGTCATTCCTCAGCATATTCTATATAAAATACCTGAAAATGTAACTTTTGAACAGGCTGCAATGGTCGAAGCGGTTGCTGTTGCACTTCATTCCATCAATATTTCAGGCGTTAAGACCGGGGATAGCTGTGTTGTTGTAGGTACCGGAATGATCGGGACTTTCATCCTGAAACTTCTGAAACTATCGGGTGCTTCAACAATTATAGCAATTGATATCAATGAAAAGCGTCTTCATCTCGCAAAGCAAGCCGGTGCAGACTACACCTTCCTTTCAACGGAAGAAAACCTTACTGAAAAGATAGCCGTCCTGACAAATAACAGGGGTGCAGATATCTCATTCGAGGCAGTCGGCAGAAGTGAGTCCGTAAACCTTGCCATTGATGTTTTAAGAAAGGGTGGCACCGCCGTTTTGGTTGGGAATGTCTCAACTAAAGTTGATTTTCCGCTTCAGAAAGTGGTTACCCGCGAATTAAAAATCCTTGGAAGTTGTGCGATCCGGGGTGAATATGAGGTTGTCCTTCACCTGCTCGAAACCGGAAAGATAACTGTAGATGACCAGATTTCAGCCATTGTCCCGTTGGCAGATGGGGCGTTCTGGTTTGATAAACTTTACAAAAAAGAGGAAGAACTCAATAAGGTAATTCTTGTTCCCTAAACTGATTAAGATGGCTGAAAGGATTTATAATATTTCTATTGCCGGATGTGGCAAAGTGGCACATCTCCATGCAAAGGCTATTCAGGATATCCCCAATGCGCGACTGGCAGGAGTCTGGAGCAGAACACCTAAAACTGCCGAAGATTTTGCCTTGGTTTACAACACACGGTCGTATTCCGATATTACCAGCATGGTAACCGAAAACCATGTTGACCTGGTAATTGTCTGCACACCGCATCCTTTTCATAAACAACCTGCTGTGGAAGCAGCGAAAGCAGGTGCACATGTGCTCGTTGAAAAACCACTGGCATCCGATCTTCAGGATTGCGATGACATCATCCGGATCTGTAAAGAACATAAGGTCAGGTTAGGTGTAATCAGTCAGAGGAGGTGGTACGAACCGGTGAAAAGGGTCAAGGATGCCATTGAACAGGGAAAGATCGGAAAACCAGTTCTGGCAACTGTCACGATGTTGGGGTGGCGCGATAAAGCCTATTATGATTCTGATGCCTGGCGAGGAACCTGGAAGATGGAAGGTGGCGGAGTCCTTGTTAATCAGGCACCCCATCAGCTTGATATTTTGCTTTGGTATATGGGCGAAGTCGACGAAGTGTATGGAATATGGCGAAATCTGAATCATCCATATATTGAGGTTGATGATACTGCTGTTGCGATTGTGAAGTTCAAAAGCGGTGCAATCGGGAACATCATCGTCAGTAATTCCCAGAAACCGGGTATTTACGGGAAAGTACAGGTACATGGTGAAAATGGTGCGTCAGTTGGGGTTCAGACAGACGGCGGGGCAATGTTTATTGCCGGCATGACAGGTGTTGCCGAACCGCCAGTAAATGATCTCTGGACCATACCAGGAGAAGAAAACATGCTGAAAGATTGGGTGAAACAGGATACAGATACGTTTAACAATTGTGACCCTACTGTCCGGTATATACAATACCAGATAGAAGATTTTATAGCTGCGATAAGTAACAATTCAGAACCATCAATCACGGGTGAAGATGGACGCAGAACAGTCGAACTGTTTACGGCAATTTACCGTTCCTCACGCGATAATGCCATTGTTAAATTTCCATTGAAACCTGAACCCTGACGCAAATAACCAATAGCTGTTAACTAAAACAACAATCTGCAATATGTCAGCAACCTATATAATTTTCATCGTAGTAACGTGGGTCTCAATGCTGTTTGCGGACTCCTATTTACGCTCATGGCAAGCGCATTTATTTAGTTTTGATACGATAAAAACGGAAAGTAATGTTTGACGACGAAAACGAAACAGATCCAAAAGAACTTCCCATTTATAAAAAGGGTTGGGAAATCTACGAAGTGGTTAATCAGATTTGTCAGCTGATCCCTGAAGATGATGAAATGCTGGGACATGTGAAAAGTATCATGCTCGAAGATGCGATGCTGTTAACTGTAAAGGTGGCAGGGGCAACTGCCGGACAATTGTACGACATCAAAATGGAGTCAGCCACAATAATCCGGAAGGCGGCCCTTAATCTGATGATTCAGAACCACTCGCTCGAAATGTTTGGTTTTGAATATGTCGAATATTTTCAGATCGTGAGGAACCTGCTGGAGGAATACCGGTTGTTGTTCATTGATTGGGTCGCAAAATTCGATCATTGGAATTATATCATCGATCGCTGGGGACTTTTCAACCCTCCGGGTGTCGGCCCTTTCGATCACGATCCGGATGATGATCTCCCATTTAACGGGTTCGATGATATTTAACCGGGAAAAAAAGTTCGCAATTTTTGGTATCATCACGATTAATTTTGAAATATGGAAATTAAAGATTTAGCAGTCAGTCTGAAAGAAAAATTATCGCTTGGAAAATTTCCGATTGGAATGTACTTTTCGGAAACAAGGCCTGAAAATGCAATTGGTTTCAAATCAAAAGGCAATGGTTGTATCCTGCCCTTAATTTATAAAGCAGCTCAAGGCAAAACGATTGCCATTGATCAGGATACAACAGGATGGAATTGTTCCGCTTTCTATCTGGGTTATCAGGATTGGATATTTGAAGGGATTGAATGCTTTTTATCCGACGGGGTCGTCAACGGAAGAGCAGGTGAGCGCTTTATAAAAACTTCAGAACAGGCGAAAACATTTGTGGAATACTATCAGCCCAAAACATTGAATACAAAGGTGACGGTTTTTAAACCTTTGTCAGAATTTGAAGCGCATGAAACTCCGGAACTTGTCATCTTCTTCGTTAACGCCGATGAATTAAGTGCATTGGTTTACCTGCTGCATTTTAATTCACCCGAAAGCGAGGACCGGATTGTTACACGATTTATTTCAGGTTGCGGTTCGGTTGTTACACTTCCGATGAAACTGAAGAATGAAGGCAAAATGCAGGCAGTATGGGGGATGCACGATATTTCGGTAAGAAGAAGATTACCCAAAGAGCTGATGACACTTACGATGCCTTACGATTTACTGGTTGAAATCACCAAAGACATTGACGAAACTTTTATCATCACAGAAAGCTGGAAAGCAATAAAAGAGAGGAACATCCAAAATACAGGTGATGGAGAGTGACAAGCGTATTGTGAACCCTGGGAAAAATGGCAATCTGATAGGAGAGAAGGGTGAAACTTTAATTCCGCCAGCTTCGTGGACTTTTTTGCCGGCCGGTGATGCAGGGATTACACGGAAAGTGACTTCGAAAGGGGTATTCTGGAGGGTCGAAGTAAAAATGGGACGACGCATCATCTCCCAGGGCATATGGGCACCCGCAACGACCATCCTACAGGCACAGGAAGAGGTGATGGCAGCCCGGTTGACCGACGAATACAAAAAGAAAAGAGTCTCGGATATCATCCGACTCGATCATAAGCAGGCGTTGTATGACGCTGAATTTTGCAAAGCCGTTGAGGATTATCTCGGCTTCCATCAGATTTATAAAACGATAGAGAAAAAGCTTGCCAAAGCGGTTACTGTGCATGCCATTCCGGTTGGCAGCGGAACCGTGGCGCGGACAAAGACAATTCCTATCGAAGAGCGGGCAGCTCATGCTGTTATTGCATGGATGCGGCACCAGACAACCGCTTACGAACAGGTGAAGATTGCAAGAATAAAAGGGGAGCGCCGCGCTGTAAGAAGAGAATATGCACAACAGTCGGGGGCTTTACTTGCCATTTACAGGCAGGGGAGAGGTATTCCCGGTAATTGCCCGCTGAAAAAAGCAATCCTTAATATACACACCGACGATGAATAAACTTTGTCCCTGCGGATCAAATCTGCCGTACCTTGAATGTTGTGAGCCTCTTATCAGTTCAAAGCGGGAGGCCGCCACGTGCGAAGAATTGATGAGGTCGCGGTATACCGCTTTCACAACAGCAAATGGCGACTATCTGATGCGCAGTCATCACTCCGAAACGCGACAGGTAAAAGAGGCGGTCCATATTAAAAAGTGGGCAGCATCGGTTCAATGGATGGGACTGGTCATTTTAAATACCCTGAACGGAGATGTGCAGGATGAAACTGGGTACGTGGAGTTCAGGGCGTTGTTTATGGAAGGAGGGCAGATGCAGCAAATTCATGAAAAATCGGTGTTTAAACGCGAAAACGGGAGGTGGGTTTATGTTTCGGGGATCCATTTCCCGGAATAACAGCTGCCATTTTCAGAATGTGATATTATCTGACAGGTATTGCCATCCCAAATGGCCGGTTTATTTTTAAACACTATTTGTTATTCTTTGTTATATACTTCATTACAGGAGTTTTCCTGTAATGATTGGTAGAAACGTTTTATAAAATAATTGTCTGAATTTTCTACACCATGAAAACAAATAAAGTGTTTAATACCTATATACTTCCTACAGCAAACGATAACCGGGAAATAATTGTAAGATTAATTGTAGGCCTCATTTTCCTTACAGAAGGAATTCAAAAATATTTATTTCCCGAATTATTAGGGACTGGACGTTTTTTAAAAATAGGATTTACAAATCCTGAATTTTGGGCTTATTTCACCGGAACATTTGAAATTATTTGTGGCACATTCCTGCTGATTGGTTTGCTTACACGATTAATGTCAATCCCGCTTTTTATCATTATGGTGGTTGCTTTTGTATCGACAAAATGGCCGCTTTTAATTGAAAAAGGGTTTTGGCCTTTTGCGCACGAATATCGCACCGATTTTGCGATGACCTTGCTGCTTATTTATTTGCTGATTTATGGAGGCGGCAGGCAGTCCGTCGATTCGAAATTAATAAGTACTCCAAAAAACTGAATCATGGAAATCCATCCTCTGAAAGTGACCACCTTATTGGGTATATTGATGTTGCTCTTTGTTCAGCCAATCTTTGCCGGCCCGCCTTTCGATACTGATGACCCGCAACCAGTTGATTTTAAACATTGGGAGTACTACCTATCTTCAATAAATAACTATCAGTCCCGCACCTGGTCCGGTACAAGTCCTCATTTTGAAGTAAATTATGGATTAATTCCAAACATTCAGGTTCATTTACTGATGCCGCTGAATTATACTTATTCGCGCGATCAGGGCGCAAATTTTGGTTATGCAAATACCGAATTCGGAATTAAGTACCGATTTATTAAAGAAACCGATAACAGACCCCAGGTAGGGACCTTTCCAATTGTCGAAATACCCACACTTAGGAATAATGAATTTAGTAATGGGAAAGCCCAGATCTATATTCCTGTTTGGGTACAAAAATCATGGGGAAAACTGACAACTTATGGTGGGATTGGTTATTGGATAAATCCCGGTGCAGGTAATAAAAACTGGATCTTTTCGGGATGGGAAATACAATACGATATTTCATCAGTTGTAACACTTGGCGGAGAGCTTTATCATCATTCTGCTGATACGGTTGATCATAAATCAGTAACTGCATTTAACATTGGCGGGATGATTAATGCGAGTGCAAAAACACATTTTATCTTTTCAGTTGGTCATAGTATAGCAAACGACCGCTTTTTTAGTTCTTATGTGGGTTTACAATGGACAATCTGATATTCAATCGAAATTTTTTTAAATAATTTGGATGACCCGGCAGGTAGCCGGGTTTTGTTTTAGTAATCATATATCAGTTTTCTTATATTTGTGTCAGTTTTTATTGCCAATAATAAAATTCAGAAGACAATTCCCTGGAAAAGACTGTACCAGTTAATCTTTTAACTCGTTTAATTTATGACAAAACTGATCGTGCTTATTTGCCTATTTGAAATGCTCGCCGGATCATTTCAGCAAAATTTACAAGCTCAAACTTCTTATTATAAGCAATGGCCTGGTTTCCGTGGTCCCAGGGGCAGCGGGTTTATAGAGAATGCAAAAACTGCTACCAATTGGAGTCTGGATAGCACTGAAAATATTAAATGGAAAACGCCTATTCCCGGATTAGGTCATTCGTGCCCGGTAATTTGGGATGACTATTTATTTGTCACGACAGCAGCTAACAGTAAGAACATCGAATCGCTCAAAGTTGGTCTTTATGGTGACATTGATGAAGCGAATGATAGTGCGGTACATGAATTTAAAGTTTACTGTCTGGATAAAAATACAGGAAAGATTATATGGGAACAGGTTGCTCATAAAGGGATTCCAAAGTCAAAACGGCACACAAAAGCATCACAGGCCAATTGTACACCAGCTACAGATGGGAAATATCTCGTTGTGAATTTTGGTTCAGAAGGTCTTTATTGTTACGATTTTAAAGGGGAACTGATCTGGAAAAAAGAGATGGGTTTACTGGCTCCCGGGCCCTATAGCGATCCTGGTGTTGAGTGGGGTTATGCAAGTTCACCTGTCATTTTCAAGGATAATATCATTGTTCAATGCGATATCCCTAAAACACCGTATATTACTGTACTTGATCTTGAAACCGGTAATGAGATATGGAAAACTTCACGTGGTGATGAAGTTTCAACATGGTGTACCCCTGCAATCTATTCGAAGAATGGTATAACACAGGTTATTGCAAATGGTTATACACATATGTGCGGATATGAGTTTGAAACAGGGAAAGAAATCTGGAGACTAAGCAACGGAGGCGATGCACCAGCTCCTACTCCGGTAATTGCCAATGATCTGATCTACCTGAACAGTGCACACGGAAAATTCTCGCCCATCTTTGCTGTCAGGCCAAATGCCACGGGAGATATTACACTTGCCCAGGATAGTACAAAGAGCAAATACATTGCATGGAGTGAAAAACGAGGTGGCGCTTATATGCAGACACCGCTTATTTATCGCGGATATCTTTACAATCTCCAGGTAAATGGTCAGTTGACATGTTTTGATGCCCTGACGGGGGAAGTGAAGTATAAGGAGACTTTAAAGGAAGCCTTTACTGCCTCCGGTATTGCCGCTGACGGAAAACTCTATTTCAGCTCAGAGGAAGGGAATGTATACGTTGTGAAGGCCGGCCCCACATTTCAATTGCTCGCTAAAAATGACTTAAAAGATATTTGCATGGCGACCCCGGCAATTTCGGGGAATGCACTTTTCTTCAGAACACAACATTTTTTGATAGCTATAGAATAAACCTTAACTCGGAGGGGTTCAGATTCAATAAGTTACGAAATACTAATTCGCGATGGACGATTTTCAGGTGTTTGCAAAACCGGTTGGTGCTACGTGCAACCTGGCTTGTCAATATTGCTATTATCTGGAAAAGAAGAACCTTTATCCTGAAGGTACAAGCCTTCGTATGTCTGATGATCTGCTTGAAGAATATATAATTCAGCACATTAATGCTTCTTCCGTACCCGATATCTTTTTTTCGTGGCACGGTGGCGAACCTACCCTTGCCGGATTGCAGTTCTTTGAGCGCATGGTAAAACTTCAGCAAAAACACCTCCCTGAAAATTTCAGGATCATCAATGGCCTGCAAACCAACGGAACGCTGCTTAATCATGAATGGTGCCTGTTTCTTAAAAAAGAAAATTTCATTGTCGGAATCAGTATGGACGGGCCTGAAAGTTTTCATTCAGCTAACCGTTTCCGAAAAGATGGTCAATCCTGTTTTGAGGAAGTGCTGCGTGGTTATCAGCTTTTAAAAACCTATGAAATTCCATGTGAAATTCTCTGCGTTGTTAATTCATCGAATGCGACTCATCCGCTTGAAATATACCGGTATTTCAAACACTTGAAGGCTGAATTCATCACATTTATACCCCTCGTTGAGAGGATAAATTCAAATGGAAGCCTCGTTTCAGAACGATCAGCATCAGCTAAAGTTTTTGGCGAATTCCTCTGTGCAATTTTCGATGAATGGAAAACTTCCGACATCGGCTCGGTTAAAATCCAGGTTTTTGAAGAGGCGATCCGAACCGCATTCGGATTGGAGCATACGCTTTGTATTTTCAAAGAAACCTGTGGCGGCGTACCTGTTTTAGAGTCAAATGGCGATTTTTATTCGTGCGATCATTTTGTCAACGAGGAACATCTGTTGGGAAATATTCGCAAAACCCCGCTGTCACAACTTCTTGAAAGTCCGGCGCAAAAAGCATTCGGGCAAGCCAAACTTGCGTTACTTCCTGACTATTGCCTGAAATGTGAAGTCAGGGAGATGTGCAATGGTGCCTGCCCGAAAGACAGATTCATCGATACGCCCGATGTTCAATCGGGTCTGAACTATTTATGCGAAGGTTACAAACTGTTTTTCAATCATTGCAAACCTTTTGTTGAGAAGGTCGCGGAAGTTTGGCGACTGAGTAATCCGGAAGTTCAATGATTATTTAAGCTTTTCCTTCAGAAAATCAATTGTCCTTTTCCATGCCAGATCAGCCGCTTCCTTGTTGTATCGTTCCGGGTTGGTATCATTGTTAAAAGCATGTTGTGCACCTTCGTACATGAAGATTTGATACTCGACTTTTGCTTTTTTTAAAGCCTCCTCAAATTCCGGAATTCCTTTGTCAATGCGTTCATCGTTTCCGGCATAATGCAGTAGCATTGGTGCTTTTATTTTGGGCACATCTTCGTTTTTTGGCTGACTTCCATAATAGGGAACGGCCGCATCCAAATCGGGAGCGTTTACAGCAACATGATTTGTCATGGCGCCGCCCCAGCAAAAACCTGTACATCCAACTTTCCCGGTTGTTTGCGGGTTTGTCTTCAGATATTTTACAGCAGCAGTGAAATCTTGTTTTGTCGCTTCGTAATCTAATTTCTGAAACATTGGGATTGCATCCTCCTGTTTTTCAGGCGTTCCACCCAGGGGAGATAAAGCATCCGGAGCCAGGGCAACAAATCCTTCCAGAGCAATTCTACGGGCAACATCCTTGATGTGAGGCTGAAGTCCCCTGTTTTCATGAATAACAATTACAGCCGGAAACTTTTTGTTTCCTAATGGTCGGGCCATATAAGCAATCATGGGACCACTTGCCCCGGCATAACTGATTGTTTCGGTAATCAGACGCGGGTCATCCGTTTTAGTAATTTCTGCAAACAAACTACGTGGTAGTGTTGTCAAAAGTACTGATCCACCTGCTATAGCGGTTGTTCTCTTAAAAAACTCGCGACGACTGGTTCTGTTGCCAGTTTCAAGAATCGATTCTTCGGGTTTAGATTTCATCTTTTTTTGTTTAAATAGATTTACGTCATTTATGGGAAGATAGATTGAAAAATCAACTAAAATTACAACTAATTATTTGAAGTTTGTTTGAATCTAAAGTTTTTGAAAAGAAGATAAAAATTATTGCATCCGTTCAGCCGAAGGCGGCGCATCATTCACCGAACTTCCCCAGCTGCGATTGGCTTTCGGTCCCATCTGAAGCACCAGTTTGCCTCCTGAAATCAGGTCAGAATGGTTGAACCACGGCTTGTTCCATGGTTTACCGTTTAATGTAGCCGACTGGATGTATTTATTTTCGGCCGAATTACCGATCGCTTCAACCTCGAAGAACTTGCCGTTGCCAAGATCCATCCGGACCTTATCAAACAGGGGACTACCGATGTTATAAACCGGCATACCGGGAGTTACGGGGTAAAATCCAATGTATGAAAAGACGACAAACGAAGTCATCCCGCCACCATCTTCGTCACCGGGAACACCCATCAGATCATTCCGGAACCATTCGTTTAGCAACGAGCGGATCCGTTTCTGGGTTTTCCATGGTTGTCCGGCGTAGTTGTACAAATAGGGGATATGCAATGCCGGTTCATTGGCCATTGAAAATTGACCCACATTACCCGTCTGGTCAGGAAGTTGCGCGTAAAAAGCGTATTTCCCTTTCCCCAGGGGTTTCGAAAACATCGCATCGAGGTTATTCACAAAGTTTTCGTTTCCTCCCATGAGGCTGATCAGGTCCGAAACATTGTGCTGAACATCCCAGCGGTAAATCCATGCATTGTTTTCACCGTAAGTTTCGCGCGCACCCAGCCCTCCGGAGAACACGTAATCGAATGGTTCCAAAAAATTTCCTTCACTGTCTTTGGGATGAAAAAAACCAGATTTCGGATTGAAAATATTCCGGTAATTGTAAGAGCTTTTCAGAAAGTATTTATAATCGTCCGTCTTACCGAGTTCTTTGGCAATCTGCGACAAACACCATTCATCGTAGGAGGTTCCAAGTGTTACAGCTACCGGCTGGCGGCGTTCGAACGAATGAACTTCGGGAATTGTTTCCTTTTCGTCGACCTTCAATGCGGGAATATATCCGTGATCTTTGTAAAACTCGTCGAGCTTTCCTGCAGGTTTGCCCGACCAGGGCGCCAGTGTCTTTTCGGTAATGGCACCTTTACATGCCTGGTAAGCTTTCTCAAGGTCAAAACCACGCAAACCTTTCCTGTATGCATCGATCACCGAAGCGACACCATGGTTTGAATTCATGCGGCGGCTATCTCCAGTGATTTCAGGGAAGGTAGGCATCCAGTTGTGCTCCATTTGTCCGGCCATCTCGACAAACGAATGGAGGATGTTTTCTTCTTTCTTCGGATCAATCAGCACACGCAACGGGTGATGTGCCCGGTAGGCGTCCCATATCCAATCATCCGTAAAGAAAGGTGTTCCGTTATCGTTATGAACGGTTCCATCGAAAGCACTGAAGTAGCGGCCATCTTCCGAGATACAGACCGGACGTTCGAATGTACGGTAGAAAGAGGTATAAAAGATCGTTTTCGCATTATCCGAACTACCTGTAACCGCAATTTTACCAAGTGATTCATTCCATGTTGCACGCCCTTTTTGCTGTAGGGCTTTCAGATCGTAATTCTGAATTTCGCGGTTTAGGTTTTTCTTTGCCTGGCCCTCGTCGATAAACGAAATGCCATAGCGTAACCGGACTGTTTTAGTCCCTTTTGCATATTTCAGTACCACACAGGCATTTTTCCCATTGGCTTCAGTTCCTTTTGATAAAGTGTTTTCATTAAGGATTGAAACACTCTCAGGTGATTGCTGTGGCTTCAGGTACAAATAAACCCGGGTGTTGTTTTCGAGCGACTGAAATCCGGAAATTGCTTCTCCATCCCACTTCATTCCTCCATTACGCGAGTTCAGCACAAGATAAGCCGGGCTGTCCTGTCCGAAATTGAGCTCATACAAAGCCGACTGGTGTGAAACGGCAAACTGAACGTCAGTCTGCTGGTCATCCAGATAAACGGAATAGGAGTAGGGGGTGATTTTTTCCTGATCGTAACTGTACGAAATGACCGGTTTGATCTCTTTTTCATCTCCCTGGAACGGGCTCAGGTAGAAAGCCGAACTCCCGCGATGGCTCGTTACGACCAATGGCAGACCTCTCAGCAAATCGCCGGTAAAGTCGCCACGTTCTGGATAAACCCGCAAAATACTGTTTGGCAAATGAATGGTCGGAAAGGTGGGCACGAGCAAATGACTGATGTTCCCGATGTATGGGTTCACAAAGTCGACCGGATCTTTCTTACCAATTTCCGCTGCTGAACTGGCCAACGTGAAAAAAAGTGCAGCAGTCAGCAAACACTTCGTTTTTAAAGTCATTCTTGTTTTTCTAAAAAAATTCTTCTCCATCATTCTATTTATTTAAGGTCATTTTGTCTTACATCTATATTTTTGGCGGTGATTGCTTTCGAAGGATTTATAAGTTTTGTCAGGTCAATCTTATCGTAAGGCTCTTTTCCAAAGGCTGCGTAATATTCAAGTTGAACAGTTCCCTTCTTTCCATCGGTTTTAATGATTGCATATCCAGGGAGGTCCGATTGTTTGTAAAAGACGACATATTTTGCCTCTTCAGCAAGAATTGCCTTTCTGCTCTCAAGGGTTTCCTGTTGCCAGTCGGTGACATTCTGAGCGATTGAGGGACCATATTCCGTGATCACGTGAGATGGTTCCAGGTAATTTCGGTCTTTGACCACACTGTTCACCATCACCTGGACAATTGGACCGAAGGGTGTACTCCGGCTCACGACTGAGTAACGATGCAAATGGGCAGTTAATACAATTGCTTTATGCCTGGCAATTACCTCAAGCAGTTTCTCACGTTTTTCAGGGTTGTCTTTCAATAGGTGCCAGCATCTTTCAGTCACCGGTATCACCGGCTGATGTACCGCCACAAATTTGAATTTTGCATTTGATGCTGAAAGTTCTTTTTCAAGGAATGAAACCATGTCGGTATTTTTATCAAACGGATCAAGGCAGATAATCTGCACATCTCCTGAAATGTAGGAATAACTGGCATTGTTAATTTCCGGACGATTGGTCTGCTTCCTGATCATGGGGACGTAAAATTTCTGAAAAGCCTCAACAGCACCCGGACCTGTAACATCGTGGTTTCCTTTTACAATGATCCAGGGAACAGGCAGGTTGGCATCATCAATTGCTCTCATCGCATTCGCTGCCATTATTCCGGCTTTTTCTTCCGATCCCGCTAACCCTTCCGATAAATCGCCCAATTGAATCACTGCTTTCACAGGCGGTTTAACTGTCAGAACCTGCTGTCGAACAATTCCCATAAAATCGCTCCAGTTGTTTTGCGTATAATCGATGTATTCTTTAACTTGTCTCACATCATCGGGTTTGTTGACAAGCCATTCCATATTGTGATTGCCTGAAAGATCATAATGCAGATCTCCCAAAACCAGAAAGCTGCTTTTTTGTGCGTTGGATTGAACGGATGCCAATACCAAAAGAGTGATAAAGAATATATGTCTGATCATAAGTGCCATATATTTAGAATGATATTATTTACCTTCAAAAACCTGGTTGTATAAATTCTCATTTTTGTCAACGCATGCCACTGCCTGAATGACTGCCAATTTGTTTTCGATGGTGATTGGCTGATCAGAAACGTAATTTCTCATGCGGCTGCCAACGACCGAAACAGTGAGTTTTTTGTCACCCCTGATCAGCAGGAAGTCCCACGACTGGTTCTCCGGTACTGTGGTCAGCGCATTGTTTCCGCCTGAGAAAGCTTCCACGTTACTTAGGGCAGTATGTCCTTCGCCTTCAATGATGATGGGATGAACATTTTCCACCTTTTCACCGCAATTGGCAATGATTGATCCCTGCGCAATCTGCCAGTTCCGGTTTTTGCTGTTGCTTCCCTTTTTATGGATACCGACTGCAACGCAATCAAAATTGAAGTTGGTTAATTGTCCGTATGACTCATTATCAAGCAATATGCCGCCATATACACCAAATGAGAAAAGATCAATCAGCTGTGCATTATCGGTATTGTTGATGGAATAGGTGAAAGTTTTCTTCGCAATTACGGCATCGACTACCGAACGGCTGATCTGTCCGCCAATAAAACGCTGAATCGCGGGATTGACATGGCAATGGAGAATCCGGGGAACATCGTAGCAATAGTTCATCCTGATAAATTCGCCACTCAACGGATAACCGTAACAATGTTCAAATACCATCAGTTCACAGGGGAATTTCGGATTGGCATTAAAATCCATTGTAAGGTATTCGCCATAGAAAGTGAGGCACGACATGTAAACACCCTGTGTCATGCTGGTCTTCGAAACCTGGATGGTGGCAGGATATGCTATAATCTGATCCGGATTTTTTAGAGTCTGTTCAGGGTACCAAAACTGAATCCCTTTTAGTTGCGTCCCTGTTTCTACCGTAATGAATACGTTTTCCTTGTCGGTGATTTTAAACACACTTCCCACGGGTTGTTTTTTGGTAGGATGAACAGTACCACGCGGAGTAGGGCCATGCACGCCGATCAGGGAAACATTCTTTTTCAGGATTAGGCCACCATCAATTGCATATGGCTCATCCGAAGGTTCGACAAACAACGCGGCCCCTTTTTCGGAAGCCCAGTCGATTGCTTTCTGAAGATTCGCCTTGTTCTCCCCGGCATTGTTGCCGGGCTTAACGTCAAACTGCTGAATACTGACCGGTTCTGTTGCTTTCACGGATGAAAAAAAGCAAATCAGTACAACGAGAAATAAAATATTTTTCTTCATGGTTCATTGCTTCAATTGGTTCGATTCTTATGCTATTAGTTGAAAGAATAGTTGATTTTGACTGACGAATACGATCCTGGCTCGTCTTTGTTTCCATCGGATATCAAACCGGTTCGCATGGCAACTCCCCATTGCGGCAAAAAACTACCATCAACGGAGTACTCATTTTGTATTTTAAATGGAATCCAGTTTTTCTGATCGGTTGACCAGGAAAATTTATAAACCCGGCCATGCAAGGCTTCCAGTTTCAGGGAAATCCTGCCATTTTCAGGAATTGCAATTTCTGAGAGGATCTCTTTTGTCCCTTTTTTTAGCTGAAAAAGAACCAGTTTGGAATGACCGGCCACAAATGCGAGCAGGTTCTGCGAATTACCATAGACACCAATACCACTTTGGGTGTTTGTTGGTGTACCCAGTTCTGCTTCGAACGAATAATTCCCAGCTTTCGGACTTACTCCTGCAAAAGTAATTCCTCCCTTAGCGGGTGAAAGTGTGAATACTCCTTTCTGAATTTTGATTTCAGGTTTCGGCTCCGTAAGGTCATATTGCCAAAATTTCAGGTTTTTATCACTTGAAAAATCATCAGAATAAACAGTATCGCGTACTTGCTTCGTGTTTGCGAAAGGCATTTCAGCCTGAACCGAAGGCGTATTCCCGTTTTTAAAACGCGGCCATCCTGTTCCTTCATCCCAAACCACCTCGTCGAGCATTCCCTGGCGGCCAATGTATTCGAAGTCGGTGGCGTTGTACGAATGGTACATGTAAAAATAACGGTTATCGGGTGTTGTGACCAACGTTCCGTGTCCAGGGCATTTCCATATATCGCCGCCCTGCAAAATTGGGTCGGGATATTGCTCCCATCCAGTCCTGATGTTTTTCGAACGGGAAACCCTTATTGCGTAACTACATTGGTTGTCGCAGCAGCCACCTACAGAGTAAAATAGGTAATAGTATTCACCATGTTTAACGAGACATTGTCCTTCGTCGCCAGAACCTTTCCATCCCTGATCAAAACGGGTCAGACTGAAATGTTCGCCCACCAGCGACAAACCGTCAGCACTCAATTCCGAAGCCAGAATTTCAATGGGCCGCTCCTTGTTTAAACCATAGGCTTTCCAGCAGATGTACATTTTTTTGTCGGTATCACGATACACAAACCCGTCGATGGCCTCCTTGCCCCAATCGACAATAATACCCCGGTCTGTAAATCCCTTTCGAAGATCTTTGGTAGTTGCCACACCAATGCACGACACGCGGTCGCCTTTGCGTTTAGCTGTGTAATAAACGTAAAAAGTCCCATCTTTAAAATATAGCTCCGGTGCCCAGAAACTGTCGGATGCCCACGATGGCAATTCGTTAAAAACGGAACCAATCTGTTTCCAGTTGACCAGATCGGACGATTCGTATAACGGATAATTGGGTGCGAAATCAGACGTTGTTCCGGCTGCATAATACATTTTGCCAACTCGTATAACAGTCGGGTCGGGAAAGTCGCCGGCGATCACCGGGTTGCGGTACATTATTTTATTGTTTTCGGGTTGTGCCTGAATAACAACAGCCGACATCATCAGGCAAATTGCGAATAGCAAAGTAGTCCTCATCATTTCCTTTAAATCAATCTATTGCATCATTTATTTAATATTCTGTTTTGAAAATAATCAACAGACTATTTAAACTTAACCGTTTTCCCGGTCTTAGCCGACTCTCTGGCCGCTGACAGAATTTTTACAACCATTAAATTGTTTTCCGGTGAATAGAGATCGTATTTGGTCATTTTTATTTTCCCGTTAATCACATCCGCAAAATAGCTGAACGGATCTTCATAAACCGAGATGTCCTTTGCAGTAACCCGCGTGGACTGTTCAGCCTTCATCGTACCATTTCGCAGACGCATGTCGTAATTGTTTTCAGCCACAATGTAGCCCGTATTGCCGTAAATCTCCATGTCTTTCCTGCTGAATGGCCAGTTCCACGATGCCTGGATGATACATTGCGACTTCGCATAGCTCACAATAATGGTTGCATCGTCATCCACTTTTGGGTAAATATCGGGTTTAATTTGCTGTGTAACGGCAGTTACCGAAACCGGCACTTCCCCTTTTTGGAGGTATGTCATCAGATTTGCACCATAACATCCAAAATCAATTAATGCGCCCCCTCCATTTTGAATCGGATCTGTGAGCCAATCCAGAAAATACTTGTCGCAGCCAATTTCCTTTGGTCCCTGGTGCCCGTCGTGAATAACGACCTTTTTAATTTTTCCAACAAAGTCACTGTCGTTGACCAGCTGAAATGATTTTGCAGTAGTCGGATACCACGAAGTCTCGTAATCGGTCAGTAAATAAATGTGGTATTTCTCAGCCAGTTCAACCATCTTTTGAGCATGTTCGATATTGGTAGCAAGAGGTTTTTCAACCATCACGTGAATTCCCCGTGGTGCACAAGCTTCAACAACAGCCATATGTTCGTAAATAGAACCGAAAGCCACCACGGCATCGGGTTTTACGCTGTCTAACATCTTAGCCAGGTTGTTATAAATCAGTTTCGGATCAAAACCAAATTTTTTCGCGCGGAGCTGAGCCAGTTCATTGTTCGTTTCGAAAACGCCGACTAACTGGAAATCTCCTTTATCCTTTCGTCCCAGTATAAACGAATTGTGACCGTGTGTCACCCCGGCTACAGCTAGGCGAATTGGTTTCTTCACAGGAGTTTGCGCCATCAGATTTGAAATTGTGAGTAAAACAATAATGCCAGCCAGTAAGAATGTCTTCATGTTTTTCTTAAATAAATGGATGTAATTAATCAACAGTTATTCTTCAAAGTAACTAAATATTTGGTTCAATAGCATAAGTTTAATTAATCATTTTTTCATTTTTTTTGTGAGTGACTTTTGGTATTGTAGCTTCCGGTTTAAATTAGAATTTATTGGCCCCTAACGCATCCCGGAACTGTAACTGGACATACAGTAGATAAGGATGATAGCCTTTGATGGAAGTTTTAACTCGGCCACTTTCTCCTTTTAATTTTAGTTAATAAAATTGGTACTGATATTTGCCCTTCTGTGTTGTAGAACGGAAATTTTTTAAGACGAAATACAATATAAATAAGCTATAGAATATTTGATAAGCTGATTTGTAATCTTATTTTGTCATTTTAGGAAAATTTGGCAGACCTAAATCAAAAACGGAATAAATTCGTATATTTGAGCGAATAAATTCACTTTTGATATGAGAACACTTGAGATCTCAGAAAAAGATTTTTTAATAGGGGCGCGACAAGGTATTCAAAAATCGATGCTTTTGTCAATTGCTACGGAGGCCGGTTTAACATTGAAGGAACTTAGTTCGTATCTGCGGATTTCTACCAGGTCAATTCAGGCAAAAGAACCGTCCCAATTTATTGCTCCTGGTCCTTCTGAACGGGCATTATACATTGCAAAGCTTTTTAAATCAGGAAATGACATATTCGGAAGCATGGACAAATTTCATAATTGGCTGAATATAGAAAATTCTGTAATGGGCGGCGAAAAACCTGTTTCTTACCTGGACACATTTTCCGGGATACAATTGGTAATGGACGAACTGAACGCTATCGAATACGGATTCTCAGCCTGATGATTGTTTACAGGATTACAAAAAAAGAGCATGCAGCTCTTGATGGAATGGGTGGTCTTTATGGACCGGGAAGGTGGCACAGAAAGGGTAGCTTAGTTATTTACACTTCAGAACATGCATCTTTAGCTGCATGGGAAAAAATTGTCCATGTGGCAAGTTTTGAAAACCTTTCAACCAACCTTTTGCTTGTCAAAATTGAGATCCCGGATGAGATAGAAATCCAATCGGTACCACCTGAGGTTCTGGTAAAAGGATGGGATAGCTTCCCTTTTTGCAACGAAACCGTTAGTTATGGAACTTCCTTTTTGCAGAATAAGGAATACCTGGCACTCAAAGTACCTTCGGCTATTATCCACGACGAGTTCAATATCATTTTAAACCCGCTACACCCAGATTTCCAAGCGTGTAAAGTTATCAGCTCAATTCCTTTTATATTCGACAAAAGAATTTTAAAAGATAATTCGTAGGTATTAGATAATGAATCTTACCGTATTAATCTTCAATAGGGCGAATCGTCGATTTTATTTGCAAGTTGGGCTGATAAAACAATGAAATTTTCATTTCAATTTGATCGGAAAGTACTGGGGATTGATCCAAGGAAAGTGATTCTGATTGCATAAGACATCCAAGACTTGCAGAAACCGACCATTTTTAATGTAGACGATTCCATTTCCATTGATCCTGAAAAAGGATGACTGATTATCCTTTCAGATTAAAAAAGGCAACAAAAAAATGCCTGGATTATGCAAAAACAGAAACAAAAAGATTAGTATTGTAAGTGAGGAAAACCTGTGAAAATAATTCCTGATTTGATCCATTAAAAAATAGAATTTTACAGATATTATATGACCTTAACAACTCTGATAATGAAAGATTCGTGTACTAAATTCCTTCTGTTTAACCCAACTTTTCAAATGAACTATAAAAAAGTAATCGTAGCGGTTTGCTTCTTATTTCTTTTTACTGCTGGTGGATTTTCCCAATCCAAAATTGATTCCAAAGAAATAAAGGACAAGATGCAGTGGTTCGCCGATGCCAAGCTGGGCATTTTTATCCATGCCGGAATTTATGCTGTCGATGGAATCGATGAATCCTGGAGTTTTCACAACAAAAAGATCAGTCATGCCGATTACATGAAGCAACTGAAAGGATTTACCCTTAAAAATTACAATCCTGCATTTTGGGCCGACCTGATTCAGGAAAGCGGTGCCAGATATGCAGTTATTACTACCAAACATCACGACGGTGTTGCAATGTATGATACCAAAATGAACAACCTGAGTATCGTTAAAGCCACACCGGCAAAGCGAGATATGATTAAACCTTTCTTTGAAGAATTGCGCAAACGCAATATCAAATGCGGGGCATATTTTTCGCTCATTGACTGGAGTGACAATAATTACCCGGGTTTTCTGAAAGACAGTTCAAGGTATATCGTTTCAAATGATTACGACCGCTGGAACCGCTTCCGGTCTTTTTTCCAAGGACAGATCAAAGAAATCAACGCCCTGTTTAATCCGGATTTGTGGTGGTTCGATGGTGATTGGGAACACAGTGCCGAAGAATGGGAATCGCAGAAAGTGCGCCAGATTATTTTATCCGGAAATCCAAAGGCAATAATCAACGGAAGACTTCAGGGTTACGGCGATTACGAAACCCCGGAACAGAACTTTCCGGTATCGAAACCTAAATACAATTGGTGGGAATTGTGCATGACGACCAATGACAATTGGGGCTATCATAACGACAATAACTGGAAAACACCGTATGAAGTAATCACTATTTTTGTCGATGCTGTCTCGAATGGCGGTAATATGCTGCTTGATATGGGACCAAAAGAAGATGGCACAATTCCGGATGAACAAATTAATGTACTGAAAGAACTAGGTGCCTGGAACAAAAAGCATGGTGAAGCTATTTTTAACACAGTTTCCGGACTTCCACAGGGGCATTTTTACGGTCCGTCAACCATGTCGAAAGATTCAACGTCGGTGTATCTGTTTTTGCATGGAAAGACAAGCGGTCAGGTAATGATTAAAGGTCTGGATAATAAAATTGAAGAGATCACAGTAGTTGGAAACGGCACCAAACTGGCTCATAAAGTTGTCGGTAAAATTTCATGGAGCCCGGTTCCGGGACTGGTTTACATTACTGTTCCTGAAAATGTTCTTGACAAATACGTAACTGTATTGAAAGTAAAACTGGATAAACCGGTCAAATTATACCGTGGGCATGGTGGTTTGAATTAACAACTTAAATTTCTGAAGCAGAGAATCAATAAATGCCTGGCTTAATTACTGTTAATGGTAAGGTTTTGGAAAGAAAGAATATCCGGCTATAGAAATGGCTCATACAATTTAAACCTGGGTAATGTGACGTATTGACGAATTGTGCTGGAAGATTTTACGGATAATGTAGCAGGTTTAAAGGAAGGTTGAATAAAAGGCGGCCTTAAAATTTTTGTAATTAACTTTACGATACAATTAAGTCTTTTTAAGAAAATAACATGAGAAAACTGTCTCTTGCACTTTTGATTTTTTTCCTGATTGTCCAGGCCGAAGCTCAACCTTACAAAGATCCTAAATTACCAATTGAAACACGGGTAAAGGATCTGCTTTCAAGGATGACTCCCGAAGAAAAATTCTGGCAGATGTTCATGATTCCCGGTGATTTAAGTCAGGATAAAGAAAAGTACAAGACCGGAATTTTCGGTTTCCAGGTCAGTACGGCCGGACAGAATGCTGAAGCTGCCGGACAGATGCTGAGTTATGCAGCGGGTGCTTCGGCCATCGAAACAGCTGAAATGGTGAATGATATGCAGCATTTTTTCATCGAAGAAAGCCGGTTGGGTATTCCGATTATCCCTTTTGATGAAGCATTGCATGGATTGGTCAGGCGCGGTGCAACTGCATTTCCTCAATCCATCGCTTTGGCTGCAACCTGGAATACTGAACTGATGCACCGGGTTTCGAAGGCGATTGCTATTGAAAGTAAAACGCGGGGAATCCGGCAGATTTTATCTCCGGTTGTCAACATTGCCAGCGATGTGCGTTGGGGACGGACCGAAGAAACCTATGGAGAAGATCCTTACCTGGCTTCGGAAATGGGTGTGGCTTTTGTTTCTGAATTCGAAAAAATGGGTGTGATCACCACCCCCAAACATTACCTTGCTAACGTTGGCGATGGTGGGCGAGACAGTTACCCCATTCATTTTAACGAACGTCTGCTGCGCGAGATCTATCTTCCCCCTTTCGAAGCCTGTTTTAAACGGGGCGGTTCGCGTTCAGTGATGACTTCGTATAACTCGCTTGACGGAAGTCCCTGCACTGCAAACGATTGGCTACTGAACCAGGTACTTAAAAAAGAATGGGGTTTTAAAGGGTTCGTCATTTCAGATGCTGGGGCAACTGGTGGTGCTAATGTGTTACATTTTACAGCCAAAGATTATCCCGAATCGACATCCAAATCGATTAATAATGGACTCGATGTTATTTTTCAGACCAGCTATGATCACTATAAACTCTTTTCGCCTCCATTTTACGATGGCAGCATCAATCAGAAAACGGTTGATAGTGCGGTTTCCCGTATCCTCAGAATAAAATTTGAAATGGGCCTTTTCGACAATCCCTACATCGAAACCAAAGCAGCCGGTGTATGGAACGGACATCCGACTCACCGGCAATTAGCGAAAGAGGCAGCCAGGGAATCGATGGTCCTCCTTAAAAATGAAAAACAAACCTTACCGCTTCAGAAATCCATTAAATCAATTGCAGTGATCGGGGCAGATGCTGCCGAAGCCCGCCTGGGAGGGTACAGTGGTCCGGGGATCAATCCGGTGAGTATCGTTGACGGTATAAAAAACAAACTTGGCAATCATGCAGAAGTTCGTTATGCAAAAGGCTGCGACCGCGAAAATATAGAATATGCAACTGTGGGATCGGATTACCTGACATGCACCTCCGATGGAAAAACACAGAAAGGCCTGATAGGCGAGTATTTCAACAATGTAACCCTGGCAGGAAAACCTGTGTTTACGCGTGTTGATCCGCAGGTTCAGTTTCAGTGGACACTCTTTTCTCCTGATCCGGAAAAATTGACCTACGATTTTTATTCGGTTCGCTGGACTGGAAAACTGAAAGCACCGGCTACCGGAAAATTCAAAATCGGGATCGACGGAAACGATGGATACCGGTTGTACCTGAATAATAAACTGGTGATTGATAACTGGAAGAAATTAACCAAACAAACTATCCTGGCAGATTACGTTTTTGAAAAGGGCAAGGAGTATGACATAAGCATCAAATATTTCGAACCTGCCGGGAATGCAATCTTCCGGCTGGTCTGGAATATTGGCGTGATCAACAACCAAACTGAAGAAATAAACAAAGCAGTTGCGCTGGCTTCAAAAAGCGATGTGGCCGTGGTGGTGGCAGGTATCGAGGAGGGTGAATTCAGGGACCGTGCGTACCTTAACCTGCAAGGTCGACAGGAAGAATTGATCAACAAGGTAGCTGCCACAGGTAAACCGTTAGTCGTTGTACTGGTTGGTGGAAGTGCTGTTACAATGAACAACTGGCTCAATAATGTACCGGCGATACTCGATGTTTGGTATCCGGGCGAAGAAGGGGGAAATGCAGTGGCCGATGTTTTGTTTGGCGATTACAATCCTGCCGGAAGATTGCCGGTCACATTTCCTGTTTTCGAAGGGCAACTTCCTCTGGTTTATAATCATAAACCTACCGGTCGCGGCGATGACTATAATAATCTGACAGGTCAGCCTCTTTTCCCTTTTGGATATGGAATTAGCTACTCAACCTTTGAATATTCTGATCTGAAAATCGACAAAAATAATATTGCGATTTCCGATTCGACGGTTGTGCGCTGCAAAATAACCAACACAGGGAAATTGGCCGGCGACGAGGTGGTTCAGTTATATGTCAGGGATGAAATGGCTTCTGTCGCACGTCCGGTTATCGAACTGAAAGGTTTCAGTCGTATCCATCTGAATGCGGGAGAAACTAAAGAGATCAGTTTTACGGTCAATCCTGAAATGTTGTCGATGCTGGATATAGATCTGAAAAAATTGGTTGAGCCCGGTGATTTTAGAATGATGATCGGAGCATCCTCAAAGGATATCCGGTTAAGAGGAATTGTTACGGTCAAATAAAAAACTAATTTTAATCAAAATCGCTATTATGGGAATAATGAAATATATTCTTCTCCTGGCATTTACTTCTAACATACTTCTTGTCAAAGCACAAATAAACAATTCGTCTGAATTGCCGAAACCGGGCTATAACCTTGTTTTGCAGGCACCAGTAAATTCATGGGATGAAGCAATCCCTTTAGGTAACGGTTTGATGGGCGGGCTTTTGTGGGGCGAAAATAACACAATCCGTTTATCATTAGACAGGGGCGATTTGTGGGATGAACGGTCCAATGGGGGAGAAGAATGGTGGGAAAAACATACCTATCAAAAAGGTGTTGAATTGGTGGCACAAAAGAATTATGATGAAATAAATAATTGGTGGGACGGCCCTTACAATGGAGTAAGTCCAACCAAATTGCCGGCAGGTCGAATTGAGATAAAACTGCCTGTATCTGAAAAAGTTAAAAATTTTGAACTAAACCTGGCTTCAGCTGAAGGTATTGCGAGGTTTCAATCCAATGCAGTGATTAAGACTATGTACAGTGCCGACTATCCTGTTGCACTTCTTTCTGTAAAAGGGGTAATCCCCGATTCAATCAACCTATTAAGTACCATGGATGTATATCGCAGGAGCAATACCAGTGAAGTGGTCCAAAGCAGCGGTGGTTCAATTGCTAAACTGGGTTATCCCGAAGCCGAAAAAGGGAGGTCAAGTGAATCGCAATGGTATATTCAGCAGGCAGCAGGAGGATTGAAATACTGTGTTTATATTCAATCAAGACAAATCAGGGACGAAACCTTGTTGGCAATAGCCATTACTTCAACAAATGACGTCCCCGATTTCCTTTCCTTAGCGCGCCAACGATGTGGTGATGCATTGGGGAAAGGTTATGCGGCCATCCTCAAACAACATATAAAATGGTGGGAGAATTTCTGGATGCAATCAAGTGTAAATATTCCTGATACTGCCGTGCAAAAACAATACAACCTGGTGCAGTATTTTTATGGTGCAGCATCCCGGTCCGATGCACCTCCCATGCCGCTTCAGGGTGTATGGACAGCTGACAATGGCTCATTGCCGCCATGGAAAGGCGATTACCATAACGACCTCAACACACAAATGACCTACATTGCCTACCAGGAAGCAGGTCGGTTTGACGAAGGATCGTCCTACCTCAATTTTTTATGGGAAAGGCGCAAAGTTTTTCAGGATTTTGCCAAAGATTTTTATGGAACCGGAGGGTTGGCTAGCCCCGGGGTAATGTCTCTTTCTGGTCAACCGCTCGGTGGATGGGGCCAATACAGTTTGTCACCTACAATGAGTGCCTGGAGTGCCCACCTGTTTTATCTGCACTGGTTGTATACGGCCGATGAAAATTTTCTGAAAGAAAGAGCATATCCCTGGTGTTCTGAAGTTGGCGAGTGCATGTTAGGCTTGTTAAAACCCGATGAAAAAGGTATCTTGAAATTACCTCTTTCCTCTTCACCCGAAATTTTCGACAATAGTCCAAAAGCCTGGCTGCAACCAAACAGCAATTACGATTTGATGTGCCTGAAAATGTTGTTCCTATCTTTGAAGGAAATGACAACTGCCTGTAATAAAGAATCTGAAGCAAAAAAATGGTCAAAGGCAGCGTCAGCCCTGGGCAATTTCCACACAAAACCCGACGGGACACTTCTTGTTGATGCTATTAACGAACTTCCAGGTAGTCACCGGCACTTATCAAATATTATGGGGTTGTATCCATTCAACCTGATTACAAAAGATGGTGGAGCGAACGATGAACAAATCATAAAAGCGAGCCTGAAAAATTGGGAAAGCAAGGGCACAAGCCAATGGTGCGGTTACAGTTTTTCATGGATGAGTTGTATGCAGGCGCGCATAGGTAATGCGGAAGCCGCAGTTAAAAACCTGGATATTTTTGTAAAAGCCTTTGTGTTGCGTAATGGGTTTCATGCAAATGGCGATCAAACCAAAAGCGGTTATTCCGATATGACCTATCGCCCGTTTACATTGGAAGGAAACTTCCTGGCATCACAAGCTGTTCATGAAATGCTGCTGCAAAGCTGGAGTGCTACCCCCGGGCAAATCAATACAGGAGTGATCCGCTTGTTTCCTGCCACACCAAAAAAATGGCCGGATGTTTCATTCAATAATTTAAGAGCAGAAGGCGGCTATAAAGTTTCAGCTTCACGCAAAAACAATAAAACAGTTTGGTTCAGTATCACAGCAAACAAAGCCGGAACTGTACGCATCAAAGACAACTTTGGAGGTCGATTGCCAAAATGGAATCCTGGCGATGTGCGTAAAAATGGCGATGTTTATGAAGTAAAACTGGCTAAAGGGCAAAAGCTGGAAGCGTCATTTTAACGGAATTCTTTGATTTAAAACATATCTAAAATTCGGGGGCAATTTCTTTATTTCCATATTTAGCTCGTCAATCTCTAATTGTTTTTAAGATTGAAGAATACAGCATCAATTCTATTACTGTTGCTGATCTTTGCAACAATTATTGTTTTAAGTAGTTGCGCTTCCTGGGAAAAGAAAAAAGAAAATTTATGGACGACAGCCAGCATTGGGGAACTTTATAAAACTGCTCCCGAAGGAGTGAAAACCCGTTGGGTGAGTCCCAAAAACCCGTCAGGAGAAAAGGTAAGGGCGGTTTAACCAATAAGGGTGCCAAAGGAAATGCCTTCTATATAGTGGCTCCCGGTGAAACAAAAGCTCTTTTTAATCTTTAATGCCTCTTCTAAATCAAAATCAGCTTGTAGTCCTAGCCAAAATTTCAGAGATGTCCCAAAATACAAACTCAATCTAAGTGCAGTGTCCTCAGTTATGCCATCTTCCAATTTTTATTTGGTCAGTTTTGATCGCATGTATCATTATATACTTGAGAATAACCAACATCAGAGATGATCTCCCGGATTTATTTTGCAATTTATTATTCTAAAAATTTATTCCACTCTTCTCTTGTGCCGTTGAAGGTATTTATGTCAATCCAACCTTCAGCACCCTCAAGTTTTCCATTATGCGAATGTTGCCAAAAAGTCCAGGTTTTCAGATTTTTTGGCTGAGGACTGAATGAACAAATCCAAATTTTATTCGATTCAAAATTTCCCTGGATATATTTTTGATAACTACTTTCATTGGTGTAGATCATTACTTTTTCTTTTCTTCTGATTTCTACTTCGAGGATGAAGCACCTTATCTCATTAATAACTTTATCCTGATTGTGTTCTCCTGTGTTGCTCCATTCTTCAACATCTAAAACCAACGGAAGGTTAAAAATCTTATTGTTAATGACTTGCAAAAAATTAGCTGCCTGTCTTTTCCCACTTACATTAAATTTAAAAAAATGGTAGGGACCAACAGGAATATCGTTCAGAACGGCGTTATTATAATTCGTTTCAAATTTAGCATCAACTAAATTAGCACCTTCACTCGTTTTAATATAAACAAAATCAATGGTATCATTAAATTGTTCTTTAATTTTCTGAAAATCGACTATACCCGTATGCCTTGATATATCAATCCCGGTAATCGGATATCGTGATTTATCTACTTCAATTCCTTTTGGTTCTTCATAATTCCGCGCAGGGGGTAAATGGATTGCAATATACCTGACAATCAAAATCATTACGATTAATCCAATTGTAATAATAAAGATTTTATTTTTTTTTGGTTTTTTTCTTTTCATGCAAAAAAATTGTTGCCCGGTCAAACTTACGATAATAATTTTCAATACTCTAAATAAATATCTTCTCTAAGAAAGATTGAACCTGTAAGCTTATCGCTGTCTATAGTTGTGAAGTATTTGATTGCGTTTATAATATCACTTAAGGCTGATGCATTTTGATCCTGGCATTAATAAATAATTGAACAATAAATCGTGGCATCTTTCGGATTATTTTTAATTTTCTAACAAAAGTAGTAAACCAGGAAAGAAATTTCAGGGTTTAAAGAAATAAGCAGCAACTATAACGCGAGGGATATTGAATGAAATACTGGTAACGAAAATACAATAGTTGCCCGTCCAAATTTTATATTCTTCCTTTTCATTTACCACTTCATTGAAGCATACTTTCCTATACCAGGCTCCGAAAAGCCATGTTGAAACGAAAGGATACAATCTGTTAAAAGAAAAAATCAAAATGCAGCATACAGGCAAGGTCAACTACAACAGTGTTGAAGGAATGCTTGTTAAAATGTACTCGTTAAGAGCTGCATATGGTACAACAAAAGCCGAAGATTATCAGAATGCCATAACCGCATTTGGTAAAATTGACCAGACCATTACCACTATCGAAGGGGTAAAATATGGTGACAATTTTGACGGTCATACCGAAAACAACAAAGAGTCGCTCTTCGAATACCAGGCAGGCGATGCTCCAAGCGGTGATCTGATATGGCTTGATAACGAATTCGGCGGAAACATCGGACGTCAGGGTGCTTGCTTCGTCTTTTTCAATATGGACGGTGGTGTATTCTGGACATGGAATCAACCATTAATTCCTACTCAAAAACTGGTCAACAAATTTGAACGTAATGATCCCCGCTTTATTGAATGTATGGATTCAGTATCAATATATTCAGCCAAATACGACAGAGACCTGATGTGGTTTGCCGGAAGTTATAAAACCGGTTTTGTTTTCTATAAATACATGCGTCCGGGCATCTTTAATAATCGTGCGGATCATACAAAAGGTTTGAAATACCAACCTCGCGACACTTATGGTAAAAATGGTTATGGTGCTGCCGCAACGACCACCAATCCGCGGATTCTTCGTTTTGCAGATGTAAAACTACTCGTTGCTGAAGCATACCTGGAAACAGGTAAACCGGCAGAGGCGTTAAAACAGGTTAATGATGTAAGAACGCGTGCCCGTAATTCTTCCATCGACGGAACAGTTTCGGCTATTCCTGCGAATTTGACAAGTGTTGACAGACAAACAATAATGGATGAGCGCATGCGGGAACTATGTGGTGAGGAAGATCACCGTTTATCAGATATGCGCAGATGGCAGAAAGCTGGTTGGATCGACATCAATACATGGGTTGCAACACAACCTGCCAATTCTGTAATTGATAATTGCTGGGATATTACAACCGATGCTGCAAACTTTGATGCAAGTTTCATTTCAACAAAAAAATTACTTTTCCCGATTCCACAAGGAGAAACTTCAGCAAATCCCAAGGTCACGCAAAACGCTGGCTATTAATATTATTCTTTGACAAATGCCTGGACTGATCAGTTTTTGAATCAGTCCAGGTAATTGGGTCCCTGAATTGCTAATTATTGTTTAAGGTTAGAAAATGAAGTAAACGCCATCAAAATACGATGGCGTTTTTTCAGATGTTTTAATTCTTCTTGCAGAGATGTACCACCCAATGCTAATAATAATGATCGGATTTCAAATCAGTTATTGAAAACAAATGTATTTTAGTAAATCCTTATCAAACAATTTCAATTTTCATAAGACACTTGCTTAAAACCAAACTATCTTCCATGAAAAACATCGCCTTAGTTATTTTCTTTGTTTTGAACTGCTTTTTAATAGTTTTAGCAGGTCCTCAAAACTCAACAAAACCCGTTTCAAACACGTTATCGATTGATTATCTTCGCGTCAATACGACCGTAAATCCTCTTGGAATCGACGACTTTTCTCCCGCCTTCAGTTGGGTGGATCAGTCAAATGAACGCGGAACACTGCAAACTGCCTATGAAATTCTAGTCAGTTCTGATGAAAAGAAACTGGAAGCTGGAATTGGGAATAGCTGGCAAACAGGTAAAGTCACAAGTAAATCAACGTTTGGAATTAAATACAACGGGAAGCCTTTGCCGTCTTTTACGAAATATTACTGGAAAGTCAGGATATGGAATCAAATGGACCAAGTTTCAGAATGGAGTCCTGTGTGTTGGTTCGAAACTTCTGCAATGAAACCATCGGATTGGAAAGCCAGGTGGATTTCGGACCAACGTCCTTTACCTTCAAAAGATGAAGATTTTTACCTTGAAACCCCTAACACACTATTAAGGAAAGAGTTCAACCTGAAAAAAGAAGTCCGATCAGCCCGGCTTTATGTTGCCGGATTAGGCTATTCAATCGCATACCTCAATGGCCAACGCGTCGGTGATCACATGCTTGATATGCCGTGGACTCAGTTCGCTAAACAGGTAACATACAATACTTTTGATGTTACACAAATGGTTCAGAAAGGTGAAAATGCAATCGGAGTGATGCTCGGAAACGGCTGGTACAACCCTATGCCAATTAAACTATTCAGAACCTGGAACTTCCGTAACACGCTTACAATTGGCAAGCCTTGCCTGAAAGCACAATTGAGAATAACATATAACGACGGGTCGATAGAAACTATTGTCACTGATGAAAGCTGGAAAGCTGGAGATGGTCCCGTACTCAAAAACAGCGTTTATCTGGGCGAACTATATGATGCCAGGCAGGAACAAAAAGGATGGAATAAACCTAGTTTTGATAACAAAGGGTGGCGAAATGCTAAATTGATTGAGGGTCCAAAAGGTCAGCTTATTGCGAGATATATGCCTCCTGTTCGAGCCACCAGAATTCTAAAACCAGTAAAAATAACCGAGCCAAAACCAGGTGTTTTCTTGTTCGATTTTGGCCAAAACTTTGCTGGAGTTGCTCGACTGAAAGTGAAAGGAACAGCGGGAACAAAGGTTGTGATGCGCAGTGGGGAGGATATTCATGCTGATGGAACTCTTAACTTTTTGACAGTAATCGCAGGGCAACTTAAAGCCATGTGGAATCTGAAAGGTGGACCCGGCAGTCCGGATGATCCAATGATGATCAATACCTATATTCTGAAAGGCGATGGGGATGAGGTTTTCACGCCTGAATTTACATTTTCAAGTTTCAGATATGTTGAAGTAAACGGATTTCCAGGAAAACCGAACTTAAATTCGGTAGAAGGTCTACGGATGAATACAGATCTTCAGGAAACGGGAAGCTTTGAATGCTCAAATGAACTTTTCAACAAAGTGCAGGAAGCAACCAAATGGACCTTCCTGAGTAATGTATTCAGCGTCCAAAGCGACTGTCCTGCACGCGAAAAGCTGGGCTATGGGGCCGATCTTGTAACCACTGCTGAGGCTTTCAGCTACAATTTCGATATGAGTAATTTCTATCGAAAAGTGGTACAGGACTTTGTAAACGATGTTCGTCCAAACGGCGGAATGCCCGAAATAGCTCCTAATGTAGGCATCAACGATCAGGGTATGGGTGGTGACACCGGATCGCCTGGTTGGCAACTCGCTTTCCCATTTGGTATGAAAGTATTATACGATTATTATGGAGACACAAGAACAGTCGAAAAAAACTACGATATGCTGAAAAAACAGATCGATTTTATGCATTCAGTGACCCTGGACAACATCGTTCAAAATTGCATTGGAGATCACGAAAGTATTGACAAAAAACCGATTGCGCTTTCTGCCACCGCTTTTTATTACCATCATGTGATCATACTAGCTGAATTTGCACAGCTTCTCGATAAAAAGGAGGATGCCACAAAATATCAGCAGCTTGCAGATGAGATCAAATCCTCATTTGTAAAAACATTTCTGAAACCTGGAACCGGCATATTCGACACAGGTACACAGGCAGCGCAATTAATTGCTTTAAACTACTGCCTTGTACCCGAGAATGAAAAAAAGGCAGCATTCGATCGATTGATAATGGAAATTTACGATAAACACAAAGGTCATCTGTCGACAGGAATTTTCGCAACGAAATTCATGTTCGATTTCTTTCGTCAACAAAACCGGAATGATGTCGCTTATACGATTGCAAATCAACGCAGTTTTCCGGGATGGGGAAATATGATTGCCAACGGAGCCACCACCCTTTACGAAAGCTGGGCCTATCCCGATACCGTTTGTTCGCAAAATCATCCAATGTTTGGATCGATTTCTGAATGGTATTACAAATCACTGCTTGGAATCAATTCCAAAGCTCCCGGATTCACAAAATTTGAGATTAAACCTCAGCCAACTGGCGATTTAACGTGGGCTAAAGGATATTACGATGCGATAACAGGAAAAATTGTAAGTGATTGGAAAATTGAAGGAGTTCACTTTTATCTCAATGTTAGTATTCCTGCCAATACAACTGCAACAGTTTATGTTCCATCGCTTCCAGGAAAACCGGTCATGGAAAGTGGACAACCTGCAAAATCAGCTATCGGACTGAAATTTAAGGAATACAATGACAGTTATGCCATTTTTGAAGCCCAAGGCGGTAATTATGGATTTGAGTCCGTATTTCAGAAATAGACCTGTTTATGAAAAAATCAATTCTAATTGTAAACTACCTGTTTGGCGCATGGGATGGCATTCAAAAAATTCCAGAAGGAAAAGAAGTTTACCACACCCAGTTTCGCGGAGAAATCAGTAACATTGTATTTAAAGATATTCAGGTGATTGGAGGATTGCTTTCCTTCTCTGTCTTCCATGGCTTTAACAAAGAAAAAAATGTTTCCGGTATTAAAATTGAAAACCTGAGTTACATGGGCAAAAAATTGACTACCGCCGAAAGTGCTAAAATCTGGCAACAAAACACAGAAAATTTAACCATTAAATAAAAAACAAAACCAATGAAAGCCATATTTTCAACCCTATATATATCGATCGGATTATTCGTTTTATTGCCCTCAGTGTCTATTATTGCTCAAAGGGTTGTAAAAGAAACTGTGATCAGCGAAAAACTGCTGTATCATCCTATTCATATTAATACAGAGGATCAAACCATTTTACCATGGTACTCCCCGGATTTAGGAAAATCGTATGATTTTGTGATTGAAAAGGTCTGGAATTTCTGGCATACAATGCGGTATGATAAAAACGGACTTCCGTATTACATGAACCACCAGGTATGGCGAGGCGATTTTAACGATCGTCGTGGAATTGGCGGCGACCAGTTCGCAATGGCATTGTCGTCATGGAATTTATTTTATGGATATTCAGGAAATGAAGCAGTTAAAGAGGAAATGAAGTTTATTGCCGATTATTACCTCACCCATTCACTTTCGTCTTCCGAGGCAGTCTGGCCAAATATTCCATATCCCTATAATACATTGATATATTCAGGAATATACGATGGCGACATGGTGATTGGTCCCGGTTTTACCCAGCCCGATAAAGCCGGTTCATTTGGGTTCGAACTGGTCAAACTCTATAAAATGACCAGTACCACACAATATCCTAACGTAACCGACAAACGTTATCTGGATGCCGCCATAAAAATTGCCAACACGCTGGCAATACATATCAAAGAGGGCGATGAAAATAATTCTCCGTTACCATTTAAAGTGAATGCCATTTCGGGGGAAATTGGTAAACTGAAAGATAATTCAGGAAGCGGAAAAGACGATCAGCTTAGCAGTTATACAAGCAACTGGGCGCCGACCATGGAGCTCTTCCTTAACCTGATTGATCTGAAAGCTGGTGAAACAGAAAAGTATCAGAAAGCCTTTGAAAATCTACTGAACTGGATGAAAAACTACCCGCTGAAAACCAACAAGTGGGGTCCATTTTTCGAAGATGTTCCAGGATGGAGCGACACACAGATTAATGCTGTCACTTTTGCTCAGTTTATGATGAATCATCAAGCGTTTTTCCCAAACTGGAAAACCAATGTGAAGGAAATCTTCGACTGGGTTTACAATACACTTGGCAACCACGAGTGGGAAAAATACGGAGTAGTAGTAGTGAATGAACAAACCGCTTACCGGGTTCCGGGAAACAGTCACAGTTCCAGACAAGCATCAGCCAACCTGCAGTACGCAAATCTTTCAGGTGAAAACCCGGCTGTTAAAAATTCCATTCTCACCCTGAATTGGGCAACCTATATGGTTGATAACGATGGAAAAAACTGCTATCCACGTGATGAAGTCTGGATGACTGACGGCTACGGAGATTATGTCCGGCATTTTCTGAGAGCGATGGCGTGTTGGCCAGAACTAGCACCTTCCGGTCAAAATCACCTGCTCAGTTCAACTTCGGTTATCCAACACATGGAATATCCGCCTACCATCAACAAGTTTTATGGAGGACCTGTCCCTCCCGAAAAGGTAAAAAAGACTTTGGTAGATTACCGTACTTTTGATCAAAAAGCAACTGAAATCATCCGTCTTACCGCAAAACCGGAAGAAGTAACCGTTAATAAAAAGTCAATTCCTGAAACAGATTCCATGACCGATGAAGGCTGGAATTGGAAGATGCTTGAAACTGGTGGTGTTTTGACCGTGAAGCATTTGAGTGGAAATGAGGTAACAGTGATTGGAAAATAAAACGATTCAAATTTAAGATAGATGCAAAAACTAATTGATGAAATTAAGAAAACGAGTGGCGACATGGCCCGTCGCGGATGGGCAGAATCAAATGGTGGAAACATCAGCCTACGGTTAAATTCTGAAAACTACGCGTATTTTAATGAATTTCAGGCTAAGAGTGATTGGGTGAAATTGCCAATATCAATGCCTGAAATAGCTGGTGAACGTTTTCTTGTCACTGGTACAGGTCGTTTTTTACGCAACATTGAAGTTTTTCCTGAAAAAAATATTGGCGTCATTGAGATCGATAAAAAGGGTGAAGCCTACCAGTTAATTTGGGGCTATGAACCTGTAGGAGAACCGACTTCAGAACTTCCTTCGCACTTATTGTCACATTGCCGCATCAAAGACAAATCAAATAACCAATCTTTTGCATTCATCCATACTCATCCGAACAGTATCATTGCTTTGACCTATGCTGTTGCAAATCTGGATACCAAAAGCCTGAGCAAACTGCTTTGGCAAAGTCATGCCGAATGTGTAGTGGTTTTCCCGCAAGGAATTGAATTTCTGCCTTGGGTAATGGCTGGGAGTCTGGATTTGGGAAGGGCTACCGCCGATGCGATGTCGCGCCGGAACCTGGCAGTCTGGCAGTTTCACGGCATTTGTGGATGCGGCCGAAACCTCGATGAAGCTTTTGGTCGGATTGATGTGGCCGAAAAAGCTTCCGAAATCTGTCTTCGGGTAATGGCAGCCGGAGGTGCAAAACAAACCCTGAGTGATGCCCAGTTGCGTGCCATTGCTGCCAACTTTAATTGTCCACTTGACGAAACACTCTTTGAATAGTATAAACCTGAAACTAAATAAAGTTTTAAATTATGAAAAAAATGCTGAGTTTACTGATTGTCGCTTTATACGCTGGATGCCAGTTTTCGTTTAGTCAGGATTTTATTTTACCGTTGTATAACGATAAAATACCCAATTCGATAATTACCGGACAGAAGGAGAAGATAGAGAAATCAGATATCATCCTGATCAGCAATGTTCAAAACCCTGATATAGCTGTTTACCTGCCAAGTAAACGATTTGCAACAGGCCAGGCTGTTGTTATTTGTCCCGGAGGAGGTTACTGGGTGCTGGCTTATGATCTCGAAGGAACGGACATCGCCAGGTATCTCAATTCAATTGGTGTTGCAGGCATCGTACTGAAATACAGACTTCCAACTTCAGGAAATGCGGTTGAATCCCATAAAGTACCTCTGATGGATGCTCAGCGTGCCATGCGCCTGGTACGGTCCAATGCAAAATCATGGAACATTGATACGACCAAAATCGGGATCATGGGATTTTCGGCCGGTGGTCATCTGGCCTCAACCTTAGGAACCCATTTCGATTATGGAAACAAATTGGCTGCCGACTCTGTGGAAAGGCGAAGCTGTCGACCTGATTTTATGGTTCTGATGTATCCTGTAATTTCATTCGTCGATGCGTCGGTACATACCGGATCGGCAGAATCTTTATTGGGCAAGAATCCTGGTCAGGATTTATTGGTGTATTATTCCAATGAACTTCAGGTAACGGATGATACGCCACCTGCCTTTTTTGCGCTTGCCGACAACGACGATGGCGTGCCTGCTGAAAATTCACTCCTCATGTATGCAGCACTCCGGAAGAAAAAAATACCTGCCGAATTGCACATTTTATCCGAAGGAAAACATGGGTTCGGACTTGGTCTTGGGAATGAACATGTTTCATCATGGACTGAAAACCTGAAACGATGGCTGAATTGGTTAAATAAGAAATAAAACATTGACACCCGAAATACAGATGCTAAAGCTAATTGAAGAAATTAAAAAGACAAGTGGCGATATGGCTCGCCATGGCTTGGCCGAATCAAATAATTCTTTTGAAACCAACCACTTAAACCTTGCTAATAATATAAAAAACCTTTCATTTTTAATCCTTTTCATTCTGTTTGCTGTTTCATCATCAGCACAGGATGTGAAATGGGCTGCTCAATGGATCATGCATCCTACCGCTGAACCACAGGCACATGCTGTGATACTTTTCCGGAAGAATTTTGATCTTCTGAAGAACCCCGAAAAGTTTGTGATTCATATTTCGGCTGACAATCATTACCGGCTGTTTGTGAATGGAAAGTATATTTTGCGGGGACCGGCTCGCGGAGACATTTCACACTGGTTTTACGAAACAATTGACATTGCCCAATATCTTCAGACCGGGAAAAATACGATTGCTGCTGAGGTTGTCAACTGGGGGCCAAAACGCTCATTCACCTATTTCTCGCAAATGACTTCGTTTATTTTACAAGGTGATGCTGAGGCAGAAAAGGTGGTGAACACATCGGGAGGAAGTTGGAAATGTCTGCAAAACGAAGCTTATTCGCCTAAGATTGTAGACTGGATGACGGATCGGAATACAATCGATTTCGGCTTGTATGTTGGTAATCCGACCGATAGTATTCGGGCAGACAAATATCCATGGGGATGGGCTGAAACTCACTTTGACGACATAAATTGGCTCCCTGCTAAGTGGTGCGATATTGCAGGAGGACGCGACGGGCAATTTGCTGGGGGCATTTTATATGGAGGAGGCAAGCTGCTTATTCCAAGAAGAACAGGTATACTTAAAGAAACAAATATGTCTTTCACAACGGTTAGAAAAACTTCTGGTATCGATAAGAATGAAGACTTCATCCACGGGAAAGGCAGCCTTACTGTACCCGCAAAGCAAAAAATCAGCATACTGATCGATCAAACCTTCGAAACCATGGGATATCCCGAAATGTTAGTCAGTTGTGGAAAAGATGCACATATTCAGGCCATGTATTCCGAAAATATGATTGTCAAAAATCATGCGCCAAAGGGAAACCGAAATGATATAGAAGGCAAAAAATTAGTGGGGATAAAGGATGTCTTTATTCCGGATGGTGGTAAAAATCGTTTGTTTAAGCCAACCTACATCCGTGCCTTCAGGTTCATTCAACTGGATATTGAGACGAAAGATGAGCCGCTTGTCATTGAGAAGTACTACCATATTGCTTGTAATGCGCCGATTGAATTGAAAGCAAGACTTGAAACCGGTAATCCGCAAATCGACTGGATGATGGATGCTGGCTGGCGGACTGTAAGCATTTGTGCTCAGGACATACTGATTTCAGATGCAACCTATGAACAGATGCAGTACACTGGCGATTCACGGGTTCACAACCTTTCGCTTCTAACACTTTCAGGTGATGATCGCCTCACGCGCAATGCCCTGATCCAGTTCGATCAATCACGCATTCCGGAAGGTCTTACTTATGCCTGTTATCCTAATCCGTTCTACCTGATCATACCTTCCTACTCTCTGATCTGGATCGACCAGGTGCATGACTACATGATGTGGAAAGACGATAAAGCCTTTATTGCTAATTTTGAGTTGGGCATTTACAGCGTGCTTGACTGGTTCGAAAAACGCCGTCAGTCAAACGGTTTGCTTGGCAAGATTGACTGGTGGGGTGCTCTGGCCTGGCCGCGTCATTACAAGAACGGAGAACCGCCAACTGTCTATGAAGGGAATAACTCGCTTTATTCGCTCCATTATGCCTATACCTTGCGCCATGCGGCTGAAATCTTTGAGTACCTGGGAAAAACGGTGCAGGCTATAGAATTCAGTAAACGTGCCGATCAGATTTGTGATGCTGTGAATCGGGATTGCAAAAACCATGATGGATTTTATACCGAATCTCCTGGAAATAAACAGGTAAGCCAAATTACAAACTTGCTCGCTATTTTAGCCGAAGCCACAAAGGGAGATGATGCTAAACAACTGATGGGAAAGTTACTTGAACCCAAAGACTGGTTTGGACAAGTAGATCTGTTTTTGCATTTATACCTTTTCGAAGCCATGAATAAAACCGGTTTTCAGGAGCAATTTTTGCCAGAAACTTCAGAATGGCAGCTAATGAAAGAACGTGGTATGAGCACTTTTGCTGAAGTTCCGCTCGAATGGGGTGAAGAAAACCAACGATCAGAATGTCATCCGTGGAGCAGCGCTCCAGAATATTTCTTCTTCCGAACTATTTGCGGAATTAAACCACTTTCAGTTGGTCATAAAACGGTTGAGATCGCTCCTGCATTTGGCAACCTGACCCAGATTAAAGCAGTATATCCTCATCACCTGGGAAATATCGAACTTGACCTAAAACGAACTGGGTCAAAAGTTGAAGGCTCAGTAACTGTTCCAAAAGGAATTCAAGCCAGTTTTGTTTGGAGAACAAAAAGAATAAATCTTATAAATGGCAAACAAATGATTATGCTATAAATAAAATCAGATTTAACTTCTTCATTTTGAAAGATATTTATACTTGTAAGGAGCTTAATTTCCTATTATTAAAGTCAATACAATCATTGATTGGCATTAGCGTAAGTCAGGAAAGAATAACATGAATCAAATATCTTAATCTGGATTCTTGGAAGTTAAGGGGAAGTCACATAATCGGAATCAAGCAGCTATTTTCTGTTCTATTGTCTATTTGTGTTACTATTTTGATACGCATAAATAAAAAGAGACCATCTCAATATTGCTTTTGAGACGGCCTCTTTAGTGTGTTGATATTCAGTATTTTTTGCTTTGTCGGGGTAGCCGAACGATATATCTATTCTCTTAATATCTGAATATCAATTTATTCCATGATAATTTACAATCTTGGGCACCTATTAGGGTACAAGAATTTTTTACCGATTATTTTGCAGTAAAATGAACCATAGAAAGAACAAATTTTATTCAAAAGTAATCAAAAGTGATCAAAATGCACAAAGAAGAAGAAAATTTCAAGCATCTTAAGAAAATTTTCTGATTATTTGTTCTATGTACCATTTTTTGTCAAATAAAAGAGAGGTCCCAAACAATTAATACCGCATTGATTCAAAGTTAGTTGAATTATAAATCCGATATTAAATAGGCTTAAATACTACCGTATACTAAAAGATTCAAAACGATGACAAAGTGGAGATTCAAAAAATAATCATTGAATAAAACCATTGATCATCTAATGGCTTGTATGTTATTGGTAACAAGTCTTAAATCAGAAAAAAAGTCTTAGTGATTTAAGACTTAATTTGTAATTATTGAAAGAGTAAATATAATACTATTTGAGTTCTTCAATAGTGGTTTTTTACGGAACAAAGTTCTCCCATACCTCTTTTACCAATTAAGGTTGCGGTACAAATAGAAATTTCTTTGGATCGGCTTCAAACTGCTCATAAATTTACTTTCCGGGTTCATGGCCAAGTTGGGAATACGCCAGCCCGCTGTGTTATTCACTGGCGCTACGCACTGGTATCGATTAAACATGCCATATTGAATGAAGACGAATCGGGCTGAAACGATTGGGCCGATGAATATTGGAACATTTGTCCCGACGGGGTTGCTGTTCGCAAGCAGGTTTTATGGTTGAAAAACTATAGAAAGGATTTTGAAACCTACCAGTTTCAGGAAACTATTTTCTTTAATCAACCCGGCACCAAACTTCATGATAATATTAATAATGAGGCTATAACTTTCTGCGACATGGAAGGCCACAAAGCCACCTATTCCTGGGAAAAAAGTATTCCGAAGAAATTTGATCAACCCGAATACCAGCCTATTCAGTTGGTGAATTTCAAATCGGAATACAGGCCGTTTTCAATTTATGACCCGAAGCGAATCACGCGGCCATTCTCGTTTGGTTTCATGTCCGAATATTCCACTTTCCCCAGCTGGAACCTCTGGTCGGTTCAGCAAGCACCCAGCGACGGACGAAACCTAGTTGTTCCTGACAAATCGAGCCATTCGTCGTTGACAGAATCGAACGGACGGATTCAGATTTTTGAAAAAGGCCCAAACAATAGTTATCTGGCATCTTCTATAATAGGAATGACAACAAATTCTATCGTAACGTTAATTCCGCTTGCAAAATCATGGATTTACCCTGCACTTTTAAACTCTGACTCTCCGGAATTTATCAGCAAAGGATACGATAAATTTCAACGCTCCTATGTGTTAAAAGCGAACAATCCCAAAGCAAAAGAACTTCGTCTGAGGGTTAATGCCTCGATGACATCGCCACTTCAAAATCTGGCACTTGTCATTGAAAACTGGGATGCCGGCAATCCTCGGATTAAGCTAAATGGTAAATCGCTAAAAGAACCTGAAAATTATTCCATCGGCAGGATAACAGGACTTGACGCAAACAAAACAGTCCTTTTCATTAGAATTGAATCTTCAAATAACATTGAACTAACTATTCAACAGAACTATAACGATCGGAATTAGTTAACGGTTTTTTTCGGCTATTTTTATCCTATTGCCGTTATTTTTGCATGAAGCCAAACAGTTATCCTAATGACTCCCATCTGAGGTTTGTATTAAAAACATGCCAGTAACCAAATAGAGTTTGTTACTGCACCTTTTTTTTGTCTACTTTGTTTGTAATCATGATTGGATAAAAGTCATCAGGGATTCAACTTTTTTCGATCATATCAAAACTTACTGACACAGCTGACAATGCCTGCTTTTCTCTCAAATTAATTAAGCATGTTATATAGCATGTTTTTTTATGGCCACAAAATAAAGCAATCCGGACTTAATAGTTGAAACTTTCGAATAAAGACTCAATATTATTTGCATATAACAGAAGCGTCAAATCATTCAATAATAAAAGACTGGATGATTTGTGGGCAATTGTGAGACGATTTCGGTATTGTTTGGAGCAGTGTGAATTCCTGATGTCAGTACTTAATATCGGGCATGAACGAACTGAAAATGATCCGTGACCCGAAATAACATCCATGTAATTGTTTTTTATAAAGAAGTAAGCCAACATCAAACAGTTAATCTGGAATAGAAATATATTATCATATAATATTATGAAAATAACGTTCACAACTTGTATCTTGACATTCGGCATTTTTTTTGCCTTATCTGTTGTTCATGCACAGAAAAGAAGCTTAGGAGAATATAACATAAAATGGACTTCACCCGGAAATAACTCATTAGGATCTATGCCTTTGGGGAATGGCGATATTGGTGTAAATGTATGGGTTGAACAAAATGGTGACCTCTTATTTTATTTGTCGAAAACTGATGCATGGAGCGAAAACTGTCAATTGCTTAAACTTGGAAAAATACGGGTTTCTCTTACCCCAAATCCTTTTAAAAGCGGTTCATTTTTACAAGAACTAAAGCTCGAACAAGGTGAAATTAATTTTGATTACGGAACAGTGAAGATGAAATTATGGGTAGATGCCAATCATCCAACCGTTCAGTTAGACATTGACAGTAAAACTCCGGTGAAAGCACAGGTTTCTTTTGAGTCATGGAGAAAGACAAGTCGTCAATTAAAAGGTTTAGAATCACATGCGGCGTATGCGGGTGAATCGGCATATGACGAAAACTGCAGGAGTTTACCAATTTTTGTTGAACCGGATACAATTATTTCGAATAATAAAAATCAGATTCAATGGTTCCACCATAACAGCTATTCATGCTGGAAAGGAACCCTCGAAACACAGGCAATTGGCGAATTTGCTAAAATGAGTTCTGACCCTTTGTTAAACCTAACTTTCGGGGCAGTAATTGATGCTCAAGGATTTGTTTCTAAATCTGATACTGTTCTGCTCAGTAAAAATCCATCGGAACATTTTCAAGTCAATATTTACCCTCTTACAAAGATTGGTTCTTCTGTATCATGGGTAAATGCTGTTTCTAAGAGTATTTCTGATATAAAAAATATTGGTGAAGCAAACCGCTTAATATCGCACCAAAATTGGTGGATAAAATTCTGGAACAGGAACTATATTTTTATATCATCGAAAGATTCAGCTATCAGAAAACAGACCGAAAAAGTGACACAAGGGTATATATTACAGCGTTATATAAATGCATGTGGCGGTCGGGGCAATTCATCTATAAAGTTTAATGGCTCAATTTTTACTGTGGATTGCGAATACAGAAAAGATGATAAAAAAGGATTTGATGCTGATTTCAGAATGTGGGGTGGACCGTATTGGTTTCAAAACACACGCTTACCATATTGGTCGATGCTTGTTTCGGGTGATTTTGATATGATGCAGCCTTTGTTTCGAATGTATCTGAAAAGTTTGCCTTTACGAAAAGCTGCCACAATGAAATATTTTGGTCACGATGGAGCCTATTTCCCTGAGACTATGCTTTTTTGGGGGACTTTTGCCAATGGAGATTATGGTTGTAACAGAACGGGCATTCCCGACGGATATACCAGAAATCCATATATCCGCTATTATTGGCAAAGTGGTCTTGAATTGTCGCTCATGATGCTTGATTACTATTCATTTACCAATAGTAATAGTTTTGCAAAAGACACTTTGGTCCCTTTGGTTTCCGAAATACTTACATTCTACGATCAACATTGGAAACGCGGCAGTGATGGGAAAATACTTTTTTGGCCGGCTATGTCCCTCGAAACATTTCATACTGCAGTTAATCCTTTGCCTGAGATTGTGGGAATAAAAGCTGTTGCCGAAAAAATGCTAGTTCTTCCAAATACGCTTATAAGTTCAGCCCAAAGCAAACAATGGAAGAAATTGATTGACGATTTGCCTTCGGTTCCGTTAAGGGTTTTTAAAAATGATACTTTGCTGGCACCAGCTCAAGAATACAGCAATAAAGCCAATACGGAAAATCCTGAACTTTACTCAATTTTCCCCTACAGAACCTATTGCATAGGGAAACAGAATATAGAATTGGCCAGAAGAACTTTCGCAGTTAGAACTCATAAAGAGAATGGTGGTTGGCAGCAAAATTCAATTCAGGCGGCTTATCTGGGATTAACAGACAAAGCCAAACGAATGGTGATAGAGAGTTTCTCGAATTGGGACAGAAATTTTAGATTTCCGGCATTTTGGGGACCAAATTACGACTGGACTCCCGATCAGGATCATGGTACAGTAGCAATGATTGCTCTTCAGCGAATGCTCATTCAATACGAAAATGATAAGGTTAGATTACTTCCTTCATGGCCAAAAGAATGGGATGTACATTTTAAAGTAAATGCTCCTGATAATACCTCAATCGAATGTATTTATAAGGATGGTAAAGTCATTAAAATGTCGACGATACCGCAGAAAACAAAACCTGTAATTCAACTGGAAAAATTATTTTAAAAACAAAACTATTATTGTCTGAAACAAATGATATACTCATGAAATTTAAAATTTTGGTTTTATTTTTAGCTTTTGCTATCACATCGTCCGGACAAACTGGACAATCAAATGTAGGTTTGAATGTCCAAAAAGAAATCCCGAATGGCATAAATTGCACAGTTTCCACTTACTACCGTTATCGGAACGATGGAAAACCAGGTCGCGAAATCATCATAACTTTAGAAGGCGGAAAACTTACGGGTAAGGTTCAGGTTGAAGTCAATGTGGATGGCCTGAAGGAGATCACAGATGCGTTACCCGTTGAGGGAAAATCGGATTACCGTGTCCTTTTGCCTAGTGATATAGGAGTTAAAAAGGAATCCAAGGTTACCCTTACATTGCACCAAGGCGCTTTGTCGTTGAAGAAGTCATTCAAGGTTCCTGCTTTTCGCCAATGGACAGTTTACATTTATAACCATTCTCATGTTGATATTGGCTATACCAATACTCAGGAGAATGTTGAAATTCTCCATAAGCGAAATATTGTCGAGGGAATGAAGCTTGGAGAAACTACAAAAGACTATCCCTCCGGTTCGCGTTACCGGTGGAATCCCGAAGTCACCTGGCCATTGGAACGTTACTGGCAGGGTGCAACACCGGATCAAAAAAAACAGGTTGTTGAATCTATTAAGAAAGGTTATCTCTGTGTTGATGCCAGTTATCTGAATGTTAATACGAGTGGTTGTAACGACGAAGAGATGTTTCATGTGTTCCAATTCAGCCGCGAGATGCAAAAACTGACAGGAGCTACAATGGATGTTTTTCAACAAATGGATATTCCTGGCATATCATGGGGATTGGTACCTGTGATGGCACAGCAAGGTGTTCGTTATATAATTTCCTGGCCAAACTCATGCCGGGCTGGCAATGGTCGCAGTATCGACGAAAAACCATTTTGGTGGGTTGGTCCGGATAACAAATCAAGAATACTTTTTTTTCAACCAGGTACCTATGGCAATAGTGGCAGCATGACAAAGGGTGGTGCAATTGGTCGTCCGTGGTTTGGCCAGCGAGATCCTGATAAAGTTCCTGCCTATATTAAAACCGACACTACAAATGTGAATTTTACGGATGCTTTGAACAAGCGTGAACGCCCCGACAATCCTTACAATTTCTATGTCGTTTCATGGTCTCTTTGGGATAATTGCCCGCTTGACGCCGATATTCCGGATGCAGTCAGGAAGTGGAATGAAGAATATGCCTTTCCACACCTTGTTATCGCCAGCGGTCATGAAATCATGAAGATGATTGAAACAAATTATGGTGATCAGCTTCCGGTCGTCAAAGGCGACTTCACCGAATACTGGACCGATGGCATGGGTACGGCTGCTGGTCTGACCGCCATTAACCGTAATGCCAAAGAACGTCTTGTTCAGGCCGAAACATTGTGGTCAATGCTTCATCCGGGTAAAGCTGCTCCGCGCTCGGCATTCGATGAGGCATGGCGTTACATTTCACTCTCTTCTGAGCATACCTGGTGTGCAGAAAATACAACAGAGCCGTTTTTTCAGGATGCGATCTGGAAAGTCAAACAAAGTTATTTTCGGGAAGCCGGAGATCGAACCCAAACATTATTGGATGACGCACTGGCTCCCGCAACAGATAGATCATCCGGTGCGCTCGGACCTGTTGAGGGCCCGTCAAAGGGGGGAGTGGTGGTGTTTAATACGCAATCATGGCCTCATGGAGGATTGGTGACGCTTTCCAAATCGGAAAGTTTATCGGGCGATCGGGTAACGGACGATCAGGGTTTGGATATTCTGGCCCAACGGCTGTCAACCGGGGAACTGGCATTTTTGGCATCCAACGTTCCGGCCTTCGGATCAAACCATTACAGGGTTGTGACAGGTAAGTGCCCACTGACAGAAGGATGCAAACTGGATGGCATGACGCTCGACAACCAACAGGTGCAGGTGACAATTGATCCGGCGACAGGCAACATTACTCATCTTATTAATATTTCCACCGGACGCAATTTTGCAGATGCCAAGGTCAACGGTGGTCTTAATGCCTTTCGCTGGATGCCCGGCAACAGCGACAATGCAAAGGCAGACAGCAATATCACGGTCTCTGCAATTGAATCCGGTCCGCTGGTTGTGGAATTGCGCGTTTCCTCCAAAGCAACTGGTTGTCGTTCCGTCACACGTTCGGTGCGCCTCATCCAGGGTCAACCCTGGGTGGAGATTAGCAATGTTGTCGATAAGCTTCCTCTGGCCGAAAAGGACGGTATACATTTTGGATTCGGATTCGATATTCCGCAGGGAACTACCCGGGTAGACATCCCATGGGGTGTGATGGAGGTTGAAAAAGACCAATGGGCTGCCGGAAATCGCAACTGGCTTACGATGAAACGCTGGCTTGATATCTCCAACGACAAGAATGGTGTCACGTGGTGTTCGCTTGATGCGCCGCTCTTCGAAAGTGGTGCCATGACTGCTAATCAGACGGGTACCTGGAGCGGGGAACGGAAACCCTGGCTCACAAAACTCGAACCCAGTTCAACCATATATTCCTGGGTAATGAACAATCACTGGTTCACTAACTTCCCGCTCACCCAGGATGGCCCGGTCACCTTTCGTTACCGCATTTTGCTTCACGGGGCATATGATGCCGCCATTGCCAACCGTTTTGGATTGGAACAGTCACAACCCCTGGTGCCGCTGGCCGCCAATACCAATGCGATATCCAAACCGCTGATCGCGTTGGAAGGTTCACCTGCAGTAACAGTTTCCATCCTCAAATCCACAGCTGAAGCAAAAACGATCATCATGCATTTACGGTCGGTAGCGAATACAGATGAAACAGTCAGGTTATCATGGCCTGCCGGGAATCCCAAAGCTATTAACCTTTGCACATTAGAAGAAATGCCGGATATTAATATCGATAACGAAGTTAAAGTCCCGGCAAAAGGATTTGTAACTTTAAAAGCCATATGGTAAAGTATTTAGTTAATAAAGACATCATAAAATGAGATTGAATCTGATAATATTTTTGTTTCTAATGTCCATTACAACCAATACTTATGCTCAGCAGAAACCTTGGATCGATTTTAACAAAAATGGGGTGATGGACACTTATGAAAACCCTGAAGCAGAAATTGACAAACGGGTCAACAACCTGTTATCGTTGATGAATGTTGAGGAGAAGATGCAATTACTTCACGAAGTTGCTCCTGCAATCCCAAGACTTGGGGTAGCTAAATATGATCATGGGAATGAAGCTTTGCATGGTGTAGTTCGTCCCGGGAAATTTACCGTTTTCCCGCAGGCGATAGGTTTGGCGGCAAGCTGGAATCCTGAATTGATAAATAAGGTTTCAACTGCAATTTCGGATGAGGCTCGTGCCAAATGGAACGAACTTGATCAGGGGAAAAATCAATTGGAAAAATATAGCGATGTGTTGGCATTCTGGTCACCAACGGTAAATATGGCGCGCGATCCACGTTGGGGACGTACCCCTGAAACCTATGGTGAAGATCCTTTTCTTACTTCACGTATTGGTGTAGCTTTTGTCAAGGGTTTGCAAGGTGATGATCCCCGATATCTGAAGATAGTTTCTACGCCCAAACATTTTGTTGCAAACAACGAAGAGCACAACCGCTTTGAGTGCAAAGTAAACGTGTCGGAAAGGGCATTGCGCTCCTATTATTTGCCGGCTTTTAAAGCCCTGATTACAGAAGGAAAAGCTCAATCAATCATGAGTGCTTATCCTGCCATTAATGGTGT